>Ga0102944_1000728_pt1 | contig 23979 bp, 25 predicted proteins | sample SalPonD_shore_MG_FD_78172 | JGI IMG/M metagenome (GOLD analysis project Ga0102944, IMG submission 78172) | Salt pond soil microbial communities from South San Francisco under conditions of wetland restoration - Salt Pond MetaG... | ecosystem: Environmental > Aquatic > Marine > Intertidal zone >...
CAGGTAGAAGGTGACCAGGTAGACCGGCCGGCGGGCCTCGAAGCCGGGCGCGAGCGGCCGTCGGGCCGCGTAGCCCGCCCGCATCGCGGCCGCGAGCGGGTCCGGCGCCCCCCACCGGTTCCAGAAGCAGCGGACCTCGGCCCGGCAGAGGTCGTACTCGGGGTGCCCGACGGCGGCCCGCTCCCAGTCGAGCAGGCCGACGAGGGTCGGCCCGTCGAACACCGCGTTGCCGTCGCCGACGTCGCCGTGGAGCAGCGCGGCGGGCTCGCCCGTGTCGAGCCGGGGCAGGTAATCCACGAGCCCGTCCCAGCAGTCCTCGGCCAGCCCCTCGAACCGGGTCCCCCCGAGGGCCTCGACGTGGGCCGCCAGCTCGCCGGCGACGACCTCCGGCCAGGGGGCCGTCGGCGCCACCTCGAACGACGCGTCGTCGAGCGGGACGACCGCCCCCGGCGCGTCGTAGGTGAGGCCCTCGTGGAGCCGGGCCATCGTCCCCCCGAGCGCCCGGAACAGCGCCCCGTGGACCGGCGGCGGGGCGGCCTGCAGGGCGGCCTCGAGGGGCTGGCCGTCGACCCACCGAAAGAGGAGGTACGGGGCGGGGGCGTCGGCCCCGTCGTCGGGGTCGACGGCGGCCCCGACGACCTCGGCGACCGGCACCTCGGTCCGGCGGCCGACGGTGGTCGTGACGGCGGCCTCCCGGCGGAGGGCGGCCCCGTCGGCCCCGGGCCGCCCGCACTTCAGGACGAACCGCTCCCCGGCGGCGGTCGTGACGGCCGCGACGTCGTGGGGGCCCTCGCCCGGCAGCGGGACGACCTCGACGACGCGGTCGTCGGGGAGGGCCGCGGCGGCCACGGCCGCGAGCCGGTCCCGCGTCGACCCGGCCCTCGCCGCGCCGCGGGGATCGGGAGTCGGGTCGTCGGACGGGTCGGGAGCCGGCATCGTCGTCGTCGCGTGGCTGGCACGGGGCCCGCCGTAAGGCTGTCGCCCGGCGGCGGCCCGTCGTGAGCCGTCGGTCGCGGGCCATCGGCCGCATGCAGCCGGTGCGAACGTCCCGGCTACTATAAATGGGCGGCCGGAGAACCGCGAGCCATGGCCGAGGAGCGGACAGTGGACACCGACGACCCGTACGACTGGTTCGTGTCGGCGGACCCCGACGAGTGGCGAACGGTCAGCTACGACCCCGCGTGGTACCACCGCACGGCCCTGCTCACCATCGACCGGCCGGACGACATGAACTCCTACGTGCTCGGCACGCTCAAGGAGCTCTGCGCCGGCCTGGAGCGCGCGATGGGCGACGACGCGGTCCAGCTGCTGGTCCTGACCGGGGCGGGCGACCGGGCCTTCTGCACCGGCGGGAACGTCAACGAGTACGCCGAGAAGTACAACGCGAAGCCCCGCGGCTTCACGGAGTGGGGCGAGTACTACGGCCGGGTCTTCGACCTCATCCTCCACTGTGGCATCCCGGTCATCGCCCGCGTCAACGGCGTGGTCGCCGGCGGCGGCTGGGAGTTCGTCTCGGCGTGCGACCTGGCCATCGCGACCGACGACGCGCGCTTCATCGCGCCCGGGCCGCGGGTCGGCATGACCTCGGTGGGCGGGCTCAGCCAGTGGCTCCCGCTGCACATGAGCCACAAGCGGTCGGCCGAGCTCGTGCTCCTCAGCGAGGAGATCGACGCTGACGAGGCCCTGGCCATCGGGGCCATCAACGAGGTCGTGCCCCGGGACGAGCTCGACGACCGCGTCCACGCCTACCTCGACCGCATGAACGAGCTCTCGCCGACGAGCCTCTCGTACTACAAGGTCCAGCACAACTACTGGAAGGACCTCGTCTGGCGGACGACCTGGGAGAACGCCAAGGCCTGGTTCAGCCTGAACATGGGCGCCGCCGAGCCCTCCGAGGGGCTCTGGTCGTTCAAGGAGCGCCGGACCGCCGACATGGCCGCCATCCGCGACGAGCTGGCCGAGGGGCGGGACCCCTCGGTGCCCCACGGCCCCTACCGCCGCACCTGCGAGGCCTGCGGCAGCGCCTACCTCCCGGCCGACTCGAACTTCTGCCTCGAGTGCGGGGCGGAGCTCCCCTGAGGCCGGGCGAGACGCGCCGGGTCGGGCGGGAACGCTCGACGACGGCCGGCCCATAAAGACCCCCCATACGCGCACGACGGAGCTATCCCGCTCATCGGTCATGAATGACCATGAGAATCAACGCGGCGTGTGACCGCTTCGACGCCCTGACGTACCCGCTGACCGCCGCCGAGCTGGCCGACCAGCTGGGCGACCTGTCGGTGGAGCTGAGCGACGGGGTGGAGACCATCGCCGAGGTCCTGAGCCGGGTGGACGCCGGGCCGCTCCTCGACCCCGACGACGCCCGGCTGACCTTCCTCTCCGGGCTCGGCGTCGGCGCCATCGGCCGCCAGGGCTACAGCGACCGGGACCCGCCGCGGGGGCTCGGCGAGGGCCCGGCGGCGCTCTCCTTCTGACCGGCCGCGACGAGGCCGCGACGGCGCTCGTCCAGTCACTCGACATGGGCTCGGCGTCGGCTCGACGTCGGTCAGTACGCCCGCCGTCCACCGGTTCGACGGCGGTCAGTCGGCCCCGTCGTCCACGACGGCGACGCCCTCCGCCTCGACGAGCACGCCGTCGTTGAAGAAGCCGGCCACCTCGAACAGCGCGAGCGCCGGGTAGGTCTCGACGCGGGCCCGGAAGACCTCGCCGAGCGGCCCGAGGTTCGCCAGGTAGTCGTCGCGGTCGGCGACGAACAGGTTCAGCTTCACGACGTCCGCGAACGAGCCCCCGGCCGCCGCGACGACGGCGTCGAGGTTCGCCACCACCTGCGCGAACTGGCCCACCAGGTCGCCCGGGGCCACGAGCTCGCCGTCCGGACCCGTGGCGTCCTGGCCGGCGAGGAACACCAGCCGCCCGCCGTCGACCGCGATGGCGTGGTTGAAGCCCCGGGGCTCGGCGAGCCCGGGCGGGGTGATGACCTCCTTGTGCATGGGTGGGTGGAACGGCGGAATCGCCGGCGGGCTACGCCGGTTCGAAGGCGACGAGCCGGTCGCCCGTGGTCTCGGCTGCGGCGATCGTCGGCGTGACCTCGTCGCCGACCGCGACGGCGTCGGGCTCGACGTCGCGCAGGACGCCCGTGAGCCGGACGGGGCCGAGGTCGACGATGGCCGTCACGTAGGGCACGTCGTCGGCGAACGGGGGCGCCGCGACCCGGACCACGGTGAACGTCTCGACGGTCCCCGTCTCCGGCAGCGCCTCGCGGGTGAGGTCGGCGTCGCCGCAGACGGGGCAGACTCGCCGCGGCGGGAGCGAGCCGTGGCCCGCCGGGCACGCGAGGTAGTAGCCCTCGCCGTCGGCGAGGGCGTCGAGCAGGTCGTCGAAGCCGTCGTCCCGGACCGCCGCGTCGTCGGTCACGCGACCGCCTCCAGGACGTGCACGAAGGCGGTCGCGCCGGTCCCGCCGGCGTTGTGGGTCACGCCCGTCGTCCCGTCGACGGCGTCGCTGTTCGGGTGGTCGCCCCGGAGCAGGCGCGTCATCTCGACGACCTGGCTCACGCCGGTGGCACCGACGGGGTGGCCCTTGGCCTTCAGGCCGCCCGAGAGGTTGACCGGGATCCGGCCGTCGCGCGTCGTCTCGCCCCGGCGGGCGGCGCCGATGCCCTCGCCGGGCTCGAAGAAGCCCAGCGACTCGACGGCCATGACCTCGGCGATGGTGAAGCAGTCGTGGACCTCGGCGACGGCCACGTCGTCGGCCGTGATGCCGGCGTCGGCGTAGGCCGCGGCGGCCGCCCGCTCGGCGGCGGGCGTCGCGAGCAGGCTCGCGCGGTCCTGGAGCGCGAGGCTGTCGCCGCCCTGGCCGCTCCCGGTGATGGCGACGGGGGCCTCGACGTCGTGCTCGTCGGCGTAGTCGTCGCTCACCAGCACGAGCGCGGCGGCGCCGTCGGTCAGCGGGCAGGCGTCGTAGATGCTCAGCGGGTCGGCGAGGAGCGGCGACCCGAGGACGTCCTCGACGGTCACCTCGCGCCGGAACTGGGCGTACTCGTTCGGCACGGCGTTGGCGTGGTTCTTGACGGCGACGTGGGCCAGGTCCTCGCGGTCGCCGCCGAGCCCCGCGAAGTAGGCCCGGGCCATGAGCGCGTAGGCGCCGGGGAAGGTCACCCCCGCCCGGACCTCGTAGAGGTCGTCGGCCGCGGTGGCGAGGGCGCCGGTCGCCGCCGCCGTGCCGAGGTTGTTCATCCGCTCGCCGCCGCCGACGAGGACGACGTCCGCCGCCCCGCTACGCAGCGCGAGCACCGCCTGCCGGACGGCCGTCCCGCCCGACGCGCAGGCGTTCTCGAACCGGCTCGCCGGCGCGTGGACGCCGACGGCCTCGGCCATGAGCGGGCCCTGGTGGCCCTGGTGCTCGGCCAGCTCGCCGATGAAGTTGCCGTAGTAGAGCGCCTCGACGTCCGCCCGCGGGACCCCGGCGTCCGCCAGGGCCGCCAGCCCGGCCGCCGCGAACAGGTCCCGGGCCGTCCGGTCCGGGTGGACCCCGAAGTGGGTGAGGCCGACGCCGGCCACGCGTACCGTAGTCATCGGGCGGCCTACTCCGACCGGCGGCATAAGCCTGCAGCCTGACTCCGACGGGCGAAAACGGGGCGAGCAGTTAAGGCGGCCCTCGGCGTTGGCGGGCCGAGGAGCCAACCCGTGATCTCTCGCCTCGAGCACACCGAGGAGCACGCGGCGCACCGGGCGGCCGTCCGGTCGTTCTGCGAGGAGACCATCGCCCCCGCCGTCGAGGGCTACGACCGGGCCGGCGAGTTCCCCGAGCCGCTCCTGCGGGCCGTCGGCGAGGCCGGCTTCGGCGGCGTCGCCTACCCGACCGACTGTGGTGGCGGCGGGCTCGACTTCCGGTCGTGGGCCATCACCATCGAGGAGCTGGCCCGGTCGTGGAAGCTGCTGGCGGGGGCGGTCAACGTCAACGGGGCCCTCGTGGGCTATCCCATCTTCACGTTCGGCGCCGACTGGCAGCGGACGGACTGGCTGGCCCCCGTCCTCCGCGGCGAGGCCGTCAGCGCCTTCGCCATGACGGAGCTCGGGGCCGGGAGCGACGCCGCGAACATGCGGACGACGGCCGAACGCGACGGCGACGAGTGGGTGCTCGACGGCCACAAGGTCTGGACGACCAACGGCTCCATCGCCGACCTGCTCGTCGTCGTCGCGCGGACCAGCGACCGGGGCAACAAGGGGCTCAGCCTGTTCGGCGTCCCCGACCCGGGCGGGCGCGATGGCGTCGAGGTCGTCCGCGACATCCCGTGCCTGGAGGGGCCGGCCGCCCTCGAGACCGAGCTCCGCCTCGACGGCGTCCGGGTGCCGGCCGACCACCTCGTCGGCGAGGTCGACCGCGGGTTCCGGTACATCATGGAAGGGCTCGACATCGGCCGCATCGGCACCGCCGCCCAGGGAGTCGGCGTCGCCCAGGCGGCGTTCGAGGCCAGCCTCGACTACGCGGGCGAACGCGAGCAGTTCGGCCGGCCCATCGGCGAGTTCGAGGGGGTCGGGTTCAAGCTGGCCGACATGGCCACCCGGACCGAGGCCGCCCGGCTGCTCACCCTGGCCGCGGCGGACGCCCGCGACCGCGGGGAACGGGTCACGACGCAGGCGGCGATGGCCAAGGTGTTCGCGACGGACGCCGCCATGGACATCGCGGTCGAGGCGGTCCAGGTCCACGGCGGCCGGGGCTACTCGACGGACCTCCCGGTCGAGCGCTACCTCCGGGAGGCCAAGGGGATGCAGATCTACGAGGGGACCAACGAGATCAACCGCCTCGTCGTCGCCAACCGGCTGTTCGAGGCGCGGGCGGCTGAGACGGCATCGGCGGAGACGGGCGAGGCGGCATCGGCGGCGAAGGCGGACGAGACGGACGATGCGGCGAAGGCGGACGAGACGGACGATGCGGCGGGCGACCCCGACGCGGACGAAGCCTGAACCCGCCCGCCGGGACGAGAGGAAAGGCGTATACCGCGCGGTGTCGTCGCGGTCGGCCATGACGCGACAGGGGGACGACCGTCGATACCTCGAGGACCTGGTCGTCGGGGAGACGGCGACCTACGGGGACTACACGGTCACGGCCGACGAGATCGTCGCGTTCGCCCGACAGTTCGACCCCCAACCGATGCACACCGACCCCGAGGCGGCCGCGGCGTCCCCGTTCGGCGGGCTCATCGCGAGCGGCTGGCACACGACCTGCCTCGCGATGCGCCTCGCCGTCCTCGAGGGCTACCTGACCGACCTCGTCGTCGTGGCCGGCGTCGGGGTCGAGGCGCTGCGCTGGACGGCCCCGGTCCGGCCCGGCGACACGCTGCGCGTCCGTGAGGAGATCCTGTCGACGCGGCCCTCGCGGGACGACCCCACCACCGGCGTCCTCCACGTCGGCATCGAGGTCCTGAACGGGGACGACGTCTCGGTCATGTCGATGGAGTGGATCGACGTCGTGGCCCGTCGGCCGGCGGCCGACGCGGCGTGAACGGGACATAAACCACCCCGGTATCCGGGGGTCGCCTTTACAGGCCTAGCGCTGTCAAGGGCCCGCCGCGTCCCGAGCACAGTCGCAGCCGCCGGCGTCGATGAGTTCGCGGACGTCGGCGGACCGGCCGCAGTCGGGACAGACCACGGTCACGTCCACCAGGACCTCGACGTCGCCGACGGCCAGGAGCCCGGCCGCCTCGAGGTCGTCGAGCGTCCGCTCGGTGACGGCCGTCAGGCGGTTCCTGAGCCGCTGGACCGTCTCCGCGCCCCGCGCCAGCCGGGTCGCGTCGTCGTCCCCGTCCGCGGGCGCCTCGACGCCGCGGTGCTTGGTCAGGTAGGTGTGCATCGCCTGGTGCGAGACGAAGTCGGCCTCGAGGGCGTCGACGGCCACGCCCTCCCGGGCCAGGGTGCGTCTCGCCCGCGTCCGCGCGCCGCGGCTCACGTCGTCGCTCGTCAGCAGCCGGTAGCGGTTCTCGACCTCGCCGTCGAGGTAGCGCACCCCGGCGTCGTCCATGGCGGCCCGGAGCAGCCACCGGTTGAACCGGTCCGCGAGGGCCCGGAGGCTCTGGCGCTCGCCGTCCTCGCCGAGCCACCGGGCCTCGAGCGTCTGGCCGGCCGACTCGAGCCCGTACGCGTCGATGAGTCGGGCGACCTTGCTCACGTTCGCGGGCCGCCCGGCGGCCGGGTCGGCGCGACCGCTTTCGGGGCGGCTGGGGGCGTCGGGCATCTCCCTCCGTTGGCGAGGTCGGTACAAATAGCCACCGCCGGGGTCGCCCGGAGGCGCCCCGTCACCACCGAACCCCACGAACCGACGCGAAGCGCCGGTATTCGGCGCCGTGGACCCACGGCCCCGGTGGTTGAAGCCCCCCTATATGATGCGTCAATGGGGATGGACGTCGGACGCCTGAGTGGTGCTATCACGATGCAGTCCAACCTCCCGCGGGGCCCCCTGCCGGACGCGGCCGCCCGGCCGACCATCGTCCGGGCGCTCCCGGAGCTCCACTATCCCCCGGCCGTGAACCTCTCGGCCTCCCTGCTGGACGCCCACGTGGACGCGGGGCGGGGCGACGCCGTCGCCATCCACTTCGAGGACCGGCGGCTGACGTACGCGGACCTGCTCGAGGAGACGTGCCGGTTCGCGGACGCGCTCCGACGCCTCGGCGTCGAACCCGGCGACCGCGTCGTCACGCGCTTCCCGAACCGGCCCGAGGCCGTCGTCGCGGCGCTGGCCGTCCAGCGCCTCGGCGCCGTGGACGTGCCGACCATGCGCCTGCTGCGGGCCGCCGAGCTCACCTTCCTCTGCAACGACGTCGGGGCGAGGGCGGTCGTCGTCTCCGACGACCTCCTCGGCGAGCTCGACGCGGCGCTCCCCGACCTCGAAACGGTGGCGACGGTGGTGGTCGTCCGGCGGCACGGCGTCGACCACGACCACGAGGACTACGACGCGCTGCTGGCCGACGCCGCGGCCGACCTCGAGCCGTACCCGACCCGCGGCTCGGACGTCGCGACGGTCTTCTACACGAGCGGGACCACCGGGCGGCCGAAGGGCGCCGTCCACACCCACCACGAGCGGCTGGCCATCGCCGACGGCTACGGCCGGTACTGCCTCGCCCCGACGGCCGACGACGTCTTCGGCGGGAACGCGCCGCTGCCGTTCTCGTACGGCTACGGCGCGCTCCTGACCATCCCGCTCCGGTTCGGGGCCGCCACGAGCCTCGTGGAGGACCCGTCGCCGCCCGCCATGCTCGAGGCCGTCGAGGCCCACGGCGTGACCGTCATCGTCTCCGTCCCGACGGCCTACAACCAGCTGCTCGCGCGCTACCCCGACGGCCCCGAGCGGTACGACACGACCTCGCTGCGGCTCGGGATGAGCGCGGGCGAGCCCCTCGCGCCGGCGACCTACGAGGCGTTCCTGGCGGCGTACGGCGTCCAGCTCATCGACGGCATCGGGACGACCGAGATGGGCCACATCTTCATCAGCCACCGCCACGGCGACGACGTCGACCCCGCCGCGACGGGCTACCCCGTCCCCGGCTACGAGTGCAAGGTCGTCGACCCCGTGACGGGCGATGAACTACCCCGGGGCGAGCCGGGTCTCCTGGCGGTCCGGGGCCCGACGGGCATCACCTACTGGGACCGACCCGACGAACAGGCGGCGGCCGTCCGCGACGGCTGGAACCACCCGGGCGACGTCTTCGTCCACCGCGAGGACGGGCGGTTCGTCTACCAGTCGCGGGCCGACGACATCATCATCTCGTCGGGCTACAAGATCCCGGCGCCCGAGGTGGAGAACGCCCTCCTCGAGCACCCGGCCGTCCTCGAGGTTGGCGTCGCCGGGAGCCCCGACCCCGTGCGGAACGAGCTGGTGAAGGCCTTCGTCGTCGTCGCCGACGGCGTCGAACCGGGTCCCGACCTCGTCGCGACGCTCCAGGACCACGTCAAGCGGACGCTGGCCCCCTACAAGTACCCGCGAGCGGTCGAGTTCGTCGACGCGCTGCCGCGGACGGAGACGGGCAAGCTCCGCCGGACCGAGCTCCGCGAGCGCGAACGGCTCCAGGCCGCCCGGTGACCGCCGGCGGCGCGGCACCGGCGGGTCCCCTCGCCACCGCGACGGCTGCCGGACGCGACGGCGTGATGGCGAACGCGACAGAGCGATGACGGTGGGCTTCGACGGGGCGCCCGTATGACCACCGACGCAACCGAACCCGGCGGCCGCGACGCCCCCGACCTGACGGGTCGCCTGGTCGTCGTGACCGGCGGGACCCGCGGCATCGGGCTGGCCGTCGCGACGGCGTGCGCCCGGGCCGGCGCCGACGTCGTGCCCACGTCGCGGACGCCGGCCGACGTGGACGCGGCCGTCGAGGCCGTCGAGGCGGCCGGGGCGGCGTCGCTCGCGGTCCCGACCGACGTCGCGGACGACGGCTCGGTCGAGGCCCTGTTCGCGCGCGTCGAGGACGCCTTCGGCCGCGTGGACGTGCTGGTCAACGGCGCCGGCGTCAACCCCGCCGAGGCGCTGGGGAAGCCCGCCGACGTCGAGGTGGCCGCGTTCGAGCGGACGGTGGCGGTGAACCTGGCGGGGGCCTACCGCTGCGCCCGGGCGGCCGCGCCGTTCCTGCGGGCGGCCGACGACGGGGCCGTCGTCAACGTCGCCAGCGTCGGCGGGCTCGTCGGGCTGCCCCGGCAGCACCCCTACGTCGCCTCGAAGCACGGGCTCGTGGGCCTGACGCGGAGCCTCGCGCTCGACTGGTCGCCGGACGTCCGCGTCAACGCCGTCGCCCCGGGCTACGTCGCCACCGACCTGACCGCCCCGCTCCTCGAGAACGAGCGGCTCCACGACGCCATCCTCGACCGGACGCCCCTCGCCCGGTTCGCCGAGCCCGAGGAGGTCGCCGCCCCGGTGCTCTTCCTCGCCAGCGACATGGCCTCGTTCGTCACCGGCTCGTGCCTGGTCGTCGACGGCGGGTGGACGGCGCGGTAGCCCCGCGCTCGGCCGGTCGGTCGGGGGTCGCGTCAGTCCGAGGCCGCCCAGTCCGGCTCGCGGCCCTCGAGCTGGGCGGCCACGCCCTCCCGGTAGTCGGGGTCGACCCGCGCGCTCTCCAGGGCGACCGCCTCGAGGTAGGCCCGGGCGGCCGACGGCGAGAGGTCGAGGCTCGTGTAGAGGCCGCGCTTGACCTTCGCGACGATGCGCGGGCTCTTCGCGAGCAGCGAGTCGACCAGCGAATCGACCGCCTCGTCGAGCTCGTCCCGGGGGACGCTCCGCGTCACGAGCCCGATGCGCTCGGCCTCGGCCCCCGAGACCATCTCGCCGGTCAGCAGCAGCTCCATCGTCTTGCGCAGGCCGACGGTCTGGAGCAGCATCGGCGGCGAGAAGTGGTTCACGATGCCGAGACCGACCTCCGGCTGGCCCAGCATGGCGTCGTCCGCGGCGACGACGAAGTCGCAGTGGAGCATGAGGTCGAAGCCCCCGCCGAGCGCGTAGCCGTCGACGCGGGCCACCGTCGGGGCGCCCATCGTCGTCAGCACCTCGAACAGCTCCTCCCACGTGTCGGTGAAGGCCTTGAGCGAGTAGTCCAGCTCGCGGACCTCCTTGAGGTCGCCGCCCGCGCAGAACGCGCGGTCGCCCTCGCTCCGCACGACCACGACGTGGACCTCGTCGCCCGCCCGCCAGCCCTTCAACGTCTCGATGATCTCGGCCTTGGTCGGCGAGTCGATGGCGTTGAGGGCCTCCTCGCGCTCGATGGTGACGTAGCCCACGTGCTCCTCGACGGCGAACGACGCGTTGCCCATGCCGGCGCGCTTCGCCCCCGGGGCACCTAAAGCCCCCCAGCCGGTCGCACGGCGTCGGTCCCACCCAACACCTTCAATAGTCGCCGACGAGCACGGGGGTCGATGGAGTTCAACGAGCGGGCGGCGGTCGTGACCGGCGGGGCTCGCGGCGTCGGCGAACAGCTGGTCCGGTCGCTGGCCGCGGCGGGCGTGGACGTGGCCATCGCGGACCTCGACGTGGCCGGGGCGCAGGCCGTCGCCGACGACGTCGCCGACGAGGCCGGGGTCGAGGCGGTCGCCATCGAGACCGACGTGACCGACTACGACTCGACGCAGGCGATGGGCGAGGCGGCCATCGACGCCCTCGGCCACGTCGACATCCTCGTCAACAACGCCGGCTTCTGGACGGTCAAGCCGTTCGCCGACGTCGAGCCCGAGGAGTGGGCGCGCGACGTCGGCATCTGCTTCACCGGCACGCTCAACTGCACCAAGGCCCTGCTCGACCACCTGACCGACCGGGGCTACGGTCGCATCCTGAACATCGTCTCCGACGCGGGGCGCATCGGCGAGCCCTACCTGGCGGTCTACTCCGGCGCGAAGAGCGGCGTCATCGGGTTCGGGCGGGCGCTGGCGAAGGAGGTGGCCCGCGACGGGGTCACCGTGAACAACCTGGCCCTCGGCGTCACCGAGACCCCCGGCGCGGCGGACTTCATCGAGTCGTTCGGCAAGGAGCGCCTCGAGAAACAGTACCCGGTGGGCCGCCTCGGGCAGCCCGCCGACGCCGCCACCGGCGCCCTGTTCTTCCTCCAGGACGGCGCCGGCTACGTCACCGGCCAGACGCTCAGCGTGGACGGCGGCTACACCACCGTCTGAGGCGGCGCGGCCCCCATCACGCCGACGCCTGCTGGACATAATTGTTTTCAATCGCGTTCGGCCGCTGGTTATTTATTTTCGATTGACATCATCCCTCGCGTTCGAGCCCCAGACGATTGGATGGTTCCGACGTCGGCGGGTCGAGTAGCCGAGGAGTTCGCTCGCCCGACCCGTCGAGATGCCGGACGTATCGGTCGTCTTCAGCTGGCTCGCCGTCGTCGAGCTGGCAACGGGGTTCACGAACTGGACGCCACCCATCCACCCCATCCTATCGACATATCGTCGGCGAACGAACCAACAGTTCGTCGTCATCACGTGACGCGAACAAACTTCATCTGACGGACACGATGGTCCGCCGACGGGTCGGCGGACCGAGACGGGCGACCCGGCGGGCTCGCATCCCAGCCCGGCGGACGCCACGAAATACGGGGTCGGTCGTTATACCGCGCTCGGCCGAACCGGGCCCCGGCATGCGAGAGCTCATCGACTTCGCCGACCGGGTCGCCGTCGTCACCGGCGGCGCGTCCGGCATCGGGGAGGGCATCGCCCGGGAGTTCGCGAGCGAGGGCGCCGACGTGGTCGTCGCCGACATCGACGTCGACCGCGGCGGGACCGTCGCCGAGGAGATCGAGGCCGACCACGGCGTGTCGGCGGCCGCCGTCCACACGGACGTGAGCGACCTGGCGGCCTGCCGGGCGACCGTCGAGGAGACGCTCGACCGGTTCGGCCGCCTCGACGTGCTGGTCAACGGGGCCGCGGCCCACGCGATGACGAAGCCGTTCGTCGAGGAGGACGAGGGCGACTGGGCGCCGCACGTCGAGATCACGTTCAAGGGCGCGCTCAACATGACGCGGGCGGCGCTCCCGACGATGGTCGAGCAGGGGACGGGCTCGGTCATCTCCATCGCCTCGGAGTCCTACAAGGGCCAGGACCCGCGGCTGACGGTCTACGCCGCCACGAAGGCGGGCGTCGTCGCCTTCACCAGCGCGCTGGCGAAGGAGGTCGCCCGCGACGGGGTCCGCGTCAACGCCATCTCCCCGAGCACGACGGAGACGCCGGCGACGGCCGAGTGGTTGGCGGAGTACGGCGACCGGGTGGTGAAGGCCCACCCGCTGGGGCGGCTCGGCCAGCCCGCCGACCACGCGCGGGCGGCGGTGTTCCTCGCGAGCGACGCGGCGGACTGGATCACCGGCCAGACGCTCAGCGTCAACGGCGGCTATCTGTAGGCACCTCCGTTCCGGCCGTCGGCTGTCGGCTCAGGTGAACGCGCGGATGCCGGTGAGGTCCTCGCCGAGGACGAGCGTGTGGATGTCGTGCGTGCCCTCGTAGGTGTAGACGGTCTCCAGGTTCAGCATGTGGCGCATCGGCGAGTAGTCCGTCGTGATGCCGTTGCCGCCGAGGATGGTGCGGGCGACGCGGGCCTGGTCGCGGGCCATCCGGACGTTGTTGCGCTTGGCCATCGAGACCTGCTGGGGCCGGAGGTCGCCGCGCTCCTTCAGCTCGGCGAGCCGGTAGACCAGTAGCTGGGCCGTGGTGATCTGGGTCGCCATCTCCGCGAGCTTCGCCTGCTGGAGCTGGAAGCCGGCGATGGGCTGGCCGAACTGGACGCGGTCGGTGCCGTAGTCGACAGCCGTCTCCAGGCAGTCGCGGGCCGCGCCGACGGCGCCCCAGGCGATGCCGTAGCGGGCCTGGGTGAGGCACGAGAGCGGCCCCTTCAGCCCCTCGACGCCGGGCAGGACGCTCGAGGCGGGGACGGTCACGTCGTTGAGACCGATCTCCCCGGTGACGGACGCCCGGAGCGAGAGCTTCTCGTGGATCTCGTTGGTCGAGACGCCGTCGCGGTCGGTCTCGACGAGGAAGCCGCGGACGGGCTCGCCCTCGGTCGAGCGGTCGCGGGCCCAGACGACGGCCACGTCGGCGATGGGCGCGTTGGTGATCCAGGTCTTGGCGCCGTTGAGCACGTAGTCGTCGCCGTCGCGCTCGGCGCGGGTCTCCATCCCGCCCGGGTCCGAGCCGTGCCCGGGCTCCGTGAGGCCGAAGCAGCCGACGGCCTCGCCGTTCCCGAGCGCCGGGAGCCAGCGCTCCTTCTGTTCCTCGGAGCCGTAGGCGTGGATGGGGTACATGACGAGGGCGCCCTGGACGCTCGCCATGGAGCGGACGCCGGAGTCGCCGGCCTCGAGCTCCTGCATCAGCAGGCCGTAGGCCCGCTGGCCGATGCCCGGGAGGCCGTACCCGTCGAGGTTCGGGGCGTAGAAGCCCAGCTCGCCCATCTCGCCGATGAGCTCGGTCGGGAACGTCCCGGCCTCGAAGTGCTCGCCGATGTCCGGGCGGACCCGGTCGTCGACGAACCGGCGAGCGGTCTCCAGGACCAGCCGCTCCTCCGCGTCGAGGTCCGCCTCCAGGCCGACGTAGTCCAACATTCGTACTAATCCGAATCGGGACGGCCCGTGATAAGCGGGCACCCCAATATCGGGGGTTGGGACGGGCGCAGCCCGGACCCCCGTCGCCCCCCACGACGGCCGTCACCCCGCCGCGCCGGGCTCAGTCCCGGTCGAAGAACGCCCGCGTCCGTTCCCGGGCCTCGGCGGTGAAGATGGAGCGCATGTCGTTCCGGACCGCCACCGCGGCGGCCTCAGCCGCCGAGCCGCTCCGGGCCGCCCGGACCGCCTCGAGGATGGCGGCGACCGTCGCCGGCGGCTTCGCCGCGAGCGCGTCCGCGAGGTCGTCGACCGTCGCGAGGAGGTCCTCGGCCGCCACGACCCGGTTGACGAGCCCGAGCGACGCCGCCTCCTCGGCCTCCAGCCGCCGGCCGGTGAGCACGAGGTCCAGCGCCCGGGCCTCGCCGAGGAGGGCGGGCAGCCGGTGGGTCCCGCCCCAGGCGGGGAGCATCCCCAGGTCGACCTCCGGCGTGCCGAGCTGGGCCCCCGACGACGCGATGCGGAAGTCGCAGGCCAGGGCCACCTCCAGCCCGCCGCCGAGGGCGTAGCCGTCGATGGCCGCGATGGTCGGGACGGGGAGCCGGTCGATGCGGTCGACGACCCGCCCCCCGCGCTCGACGAACGCGAAGACGCGGTCCCAGCGCTCGGCCGCCCACCATTCGGCGAGCTCGTCGAGGGCGGCGCCCGTGGCGAACCGGCCGCCCGCGCCCGCGACGCTGACGACGGAGACGTCGGCGTCGGCCTCGACCGCGTCCAGGGCGGCGTCGAGCTCGTCGAGCGTCCGCTCGCCGATGGGGTTGGGCTTGTCCCCGGCGTCGAACGTGAGGCGCCGCTGGCGGCCGAGGGTCTCCGTCCGGATGGTCGCCGCGCTCATGCCGGACCGGTCCGACGGGCGGAGGATAAAGGGACCCCCACAGAACGGTGGGCGACCGGCTCACGGCTCCGGGCGAACCTAGTTCGGACACAAGTCTTTTCAACCCGACCGCCGTCCGGCCCCCGTGGACGGGACGGCCGACGACCTCCGGGGCCTCCTCGACCGGTACGGCGACGTCCCGACCCAGCGCATCGTGGCGGCCCTCCTGGTCGAGCGGGGGGTCCCGGAGGCCACCGTCGCGGCCGCGCTCGGCGTCTCGACGCGGACGGTCTACAACTGGCTCGAGCGCTTCGAATCGCGCCCGCTGGCCGAGGCGCCCTTCGACGAGCCCCGCCCCGGCGCGCCGGCCGAGCTCGGCCCGGCGGAGCGGGCGGCGCTGTTCGAGACGCTCGCCGGGCCGCCGCCGGCCCCCGGCGGCGGGGATGGAGACGAGGTGGTCGGAGCCGGCGAGGGTGGCGGCGGCGAGGGCGGCTGGACCCCCGACCGCGTCCAGGCGCTCGTGCGCGAGCGCTACGGCGTCGACTACTCCCGGCGGCACGTCCGGCGGCTCATGCACGCCGCGGGGCTGGTCTACCGGCGGGGGTCGTGGACGCTCGACGGGTGACGGGCGGTACGCCCGAGGGACCCTACCCGAACTCGCCGAGGCCGGACTGGCTCGAGCCGACGGGCTCGACGAGCGCCGGCCCCTCCCGCGTCGGGTCGTTGACCGCCGTCGAGACCTCCCAGCGCGTCGTCCGTCCGTCCGGCAGGGGATCGAGCAGCGCCCGGAGCTCGGCCGGGTCGGCCTCGCCCAGCCACCGCGCCTCCTCCTCGCGGTCGAGGATGACGGGCATGCGGTCGTGGAGCTTACCCACGACCCCGTTGGCCTCGGTGGTGACGATGGCCAGCGAGGTGACCGGCTCGCCGCCCGCCGACCACGCGTCCCACAGCCCGGCCATCGAGAACACGTCAGTGTCCGCGACGCCGATGGCGTAGGGGATGCGGGCCCCCCGGCGGCCGGTCCACTCGTAGAAGTTGCTGGCGGGGACGAGGCACCGGCGGTGCTCGAAGGCCCACGCGAAGGCGGGCTTCTCGGCGACCGTCTCGGCCCGGGCGTTGATTGGCCGCGGCCAAGCCTCTGGGTCGTCGACCCAGCGCGGCACGAAGCCCCACTGCACCCGGTCGATGGCCCCCGGCGCCTCGTTCCGGACGGCCGCGACGCCCTCGCCCTCGGGGGCGAGGTTGTACCGCGGCTCGTAGTCGAAGCTGAACCGGGCGTCGTAGTAGTCCTCGACGGCGTCGAGGCGGGCGTACAGGCCGAAGCGACCGCACATCGCGCCGACTTCGGGCCCGGGACGGATAGCCGCGGTGGTCGCTGGCGGCCCTTCGCCGGGTTCGGCCGGGCGATCGGTGGCCGTGTCCGACGGGGCCGCCTCAGGCCGGCGACGGCCGCACCGGCAGGTAGTACTCGTACCTCGACGCGGGGTCGTCGGGGTCGAACTCGGGGCCGTAGCGCTCGTACTCCGGCGCGACGCGGCGCTCGTAGCCCGACCCGGCGAGCCAGGTCGTCGTGACCGCCTCGTAGTCGGCCTCGAACGAGGCCAGCGTGGACTCGAAGCGGGCGTACGTGCCGCCCGGGACGTCGACGGCGACGAGGTCGCCCGACAGGTCGTCCGGGAGGTCGTCGGTCCCGGCCGTCGGGACGCCCACGAGGTAGTCGAAGGCCATCGGTTCCGGGGTGAAGTCGGTCACGACGCCGTAGGACGCCGCGGTGGTGGCCAGGCCGTCGAACTCGTCCCAGCGGGCGCCGAACGCCTCCCAGAGCGCCCGGACGACCGAATCGTCCCCCTCGAACCGGGTCTGCAGGCCGACGACGGTGACGGGCTCGCGTTCGACGATGGTCGGGGACACCATGGGCCTCGTACGATCGCCAGCGGCATCACCTGAGCCGTAGCCGGGACTGCCCCGGCGAGGCGAGTCGGTCGCCACTGGCCCGTCGGCGACGGTCGTCCTCGCTGACAAGTCACCTAGCTTTATAAGCTCGTCCATGAACTGTCAACAAAGGACCCACATGGGCACAGCTCGGTTCCCTGGTTCGGTCGCGGTGCGGTCGAACCCCGTCCGCCGGATGGGGGGTCGGCCCGTCCCGGCCCGCGCGACGTCGGCCGGTCGCCGGACGCCGACGGACCACCGATGAGCGTCGTCGCCCGGTTCTCGGTGATGGCCGACGGGCTGCCGCTGGCCGACGCCCTGGACGTCGCGCCGGGGACGCGGCTGCGGCTCGGGACCATGATCCCGACCGGCGAGGCCGCCGCCCCCTACGTCGAGCTCTCGAGCCCGGCGCCGGGGGCGGTCGTCGAGGAGCTGGCGGCGGCGGCGATCGTCGAGGACGTGGCGGTCGTCGACGAGCTCGAGGACCACTGGCTCCTGCGGGTGCGCTGGACCGACGGCCTCGACGGCCTCTTCGACCTCCTGACGGACGCGTCCGCGGTCGTCCTCGACGGCGAGGCCCGGGGCGACCGCTGGTCGTTCCGCGCCCGCTTCCCCGAGCACGCCGACCTCGCCGGCTTCTATCGGGCCTGCTCGGCGGCGGGGTTGCCTCTCGAGGTCGACGAAGTCCACGGTGCCGGCAACAGCGTCGGCGGCGTGTCCCTCACGCCCGGCCAGCGCGAGGCGCTGGTGACGGCGCTCGAGGCCGGCTACTTCGACGTCCCGCGGGCCATCACGCTCCAGGAGCTCGGCGAGCGCCTCGACATCTCGGACACGGCCGCCTCGCAGCGGATCCGACGGGGGCTCGACCGGCTGCTCCGTGGCTCGGTCCTGGACCCCTTGGCCGACGTCGCGGGCCGAAGCGAGCCCGACTGAGCGCGGCCGGCGGACGCCCCCGGCGACCAAGCCCGGAGCGACGGCCGACCACACCGGGTGCTATAAGTTCGGGAGCTTCTATATCGAAACCGACGATGGTACACGAGCCAGCCGAGCCGCCCGCCGCCGCGACGCTGGCGGCGGGCGGCCCGTCCCGTGGTCCGCCGTCGGCGTCGTCGGTGGGGACCGACGTCGGGTCATGAGCCTCTACGCCGAGCTCGCCCTCCCGGCGACGGCGATCGTGCCGGGGGCCCTCCTTCGCGACCACCCGACCGTGAACGCCGAGCTCGGACGGGTCGTCCCGATGGGCAGCGTCACGCAGTACCTCTGGCTCGCCGGGACCGAGGCGGCGGCGGTGGTGGAGCACCTTCGCACGGAGCCCGAGGTGAAGGCGGTGAGCGTGCTCGACGAGGTCGGCGACCGCGTGCTCCTCCGCGCCAGCCTGTCGTCGGCGTCCGTGCCGTTCTTCCGGGTGGTCGAGGAGTCCGGCGCCCAGCTCGTCCAGGCGACCGGCAGGAGCGACGGCTGGACGGTCGAGCTCCGCTTCCCGGACCAGGACGCCTTCGACGCGTTCCACGCCGGGTCGCGGGCCACGGGCCTCGAGTGGTCGCTCCGGGGGTTGAACACGTTCGGCGTCGGGCGGACCGGCGGCGCCGCCGGCCTCACCCCGAAGCAGTACGAGACGATCGCGGCGGCGCTCGAGGCGGGCTACTTCGACGTGCCCCGGGGGACGACCATCGCGGAGCTCGCCGAGTCGCTCGGGCGCTCCTCGCAGGCCGTGTCCGAGCGGCTGCGTCGGGGGCTGGCGCGCGTCGTCGCCGCGAGCCTCGACGAGCCGGACGACTGAGCGGGGGCCGGCGTGGCATCAGCGGCCGGTCACGGGCGCCGCTCGGCCTCGGGCAGCGACGCCGCGAGGAGCGTCCCGATGCCCCGTCGCAGCCGCTGGGAGACGGCCGTGTCGGAGACGCCTAGCTCGGCGGCGAGATCGACCAGGTTGATGCGTCGCGGGACGTCGAAATAGCCGAGCTCGAGGGCGGCCGACAGGGTGTCGAGCTGGACCTCGGTGAGGTCGAGCCCGAGCCCGAGCGGGTCCGGGCGACCGGGGTTGTGGACGCCCTTCACGTCGATGGTCAGGCCGCGCTCGACGCAGCCCCGGTAGAACGCCGTGAGGTCCTCGTGGCGGTCGAACCGCAGCTGCATCGTCCAGCGCTCGGCCTCGCCGACCGCGTCGAGGATGGTGCCGTCGTGGCGTTCGAGCAGGTCGAGCAGGGCGTCCTCCGCGTCCTCCCACTCGACCCGGACCAGCACCTCGCCGTCCAGCGAGTCGACGATGTCGAACGACTCGATGTCGGGCGAGTCGTTCAGGGCCACCTGGATGCCATCCAGGGCGTCGTCGGCGGCCCAGAAGTAGGGGACGATGGAGCCGCCCAGGGGGATGACGCGTTCCAGGTGGATCCGCAGGTCCGGGTCCACGGCCAGCACCGAGCCGAGCCAGAACTCGTCAGCCGGAAGCCCGATAGTTGCGATGACACTCATCCGAGGGTAGTCGATGTCCCTACTCGAATGGAGGATAAAATACCTTCGACGCTCAGGGGTGCTGTCTTGAATGAGGCTCTCGACATCGAGACCGAATGGCTCGGCGCGTCCCGTCGCCGACCACGGTTGAACGGGTTCGACATCGATATCCCGGCTTAACTTGCCAGGAACCCTTCTAGGAAACACTTCAGGACGCCATGGTCACCACCATCACCGACATCAGGGTCCCGGCGGACGCGTTCCCCCTGGGGCGCATCCTGCGACGGTACCCGGACATCGAGATCGAGCTCGAACGCATCGTCCCGACGCGGCGGGAGATCATGCCACTGTTCTGGGTCGAGAGCGAGCGGGAGGACGAGGTGGAGCGGTCGCTCCGTGGGGACCCGCTCGTCGAGGGGCTGAGCCAGCTCACCCGGACGCCCGAGCGCATCCTCTACTCGGTCCACTGGAGCCCCGACGTCAACGGGCTCGTGCAGGCCATCGTCGGCCTCGACGTCCACGTGCTGACGGCCGAGGGCACGGCCAACTTCTGGGAGTTCCGCCTCCAGTTCTCGGACCGCGAGCAGCTCGGCCAGTTCCGCCGCGTCTGCAAGGAGGCGGGCATCGACCTCGACCTCCTCCGGGTCTACAACCCGATGATGCCCCCCGAGCCGGGGCCGCTCACCCCCGAGCAGATCGACGCGCTCTCGACGGCCTTCGAGAACGGCTACTGGGACGTTCCCCGGGGCATCAATCAGACCGAGCTGGCCGAGCTGGTGGGCATCAGCGACAACTCGATGTCCCAGCGACTCCGTCGGGGGGCGAAGATCGCCGTCGCGGAGATGCTCTACGGGACGGGGAATCAGGAGCGATGACCCCGTGCGCCCCCGCCCCGGCGGGGCCCGGTGACGTCACCACCGGTCCGCCCACGAGGTGACCCGTGGTCACCATATTCGCCGACGTCCGGGTCCCCACGGACGCGTTCCTCCTCGGCCAGAGCCTGATGCAGCGGCCCGAGCTCGAGGTCGAGATCGAGCGGCTCGTCCCGGCGGAGTCGGCGATCGTCCCACTGTTCTGGGTCCGGCCGCCCGACGATGCGGTGGCGACGCTCCGCGCCGACCCGACCGTCGAGGCCCTCGAGGAGCTCGTTCGGACGCCGGACAGCTGCCTGTACGCCGCCCGCTGGCAGCCGGCGGCCGAGGGGTTGGTCCGAACGCTGGTCGAACTCGACGTCGTGGTGGTCTCCGGGGTGGGTCAGGACGGAACCTGGTCGTTCCGGCTCCAGTTCCCGAACCGCTCGTCGCTGCAGCGGTTCCGCCGGTCCTGCCTTGAGCAGCACGTCCAGCTCGAGCTCCTCGAGCTGTTCAACCCGCAGGCGCCGCCGGAACCGACGCCACTCTCGTCCGCCGAGCACGACGCCCTCGCCACCGCCTACGAGAACGGCTACTGGGACGTCCCCCGGGGCACCACCCAGGGGGAGCTCGCCACCCTCATCGGCCTGAGCGAGACCGCCCTCTCCCACCACCTCCGCAACGGGGTGAAGCAGTGCGTCGACCGGTACCTCTACGGCCCCGGCGGGTACCCGTTCGCGTGAGGCCTGCCCCGCAACCGCGGGACCAGACGGACGTCGTGTGACCCCTCGTCTCGCGGGGCGGACGCAGGGGCCGTTATAAAGGCTCTCGACGGTGAGAGTGACAGTCAGCTTCGTCGGGGGCGCACCCACACCATGGACCCCTCCGTGACGTCGACCGAGTGGGACGACGGTTCGCTCGCCGACGCCGTGTTCGAGGCGCTCGCGGCGGTGACGGGGGTCGACCCGACCGACGTCCCGCTCCCCGAGGTCCTCGACCTCGACGCGCTGCAGCGACTGTTCGCCCCGATGGCGGGGGACCCCGAAACGGACGGGTCGAGCCGGTTCGAGTTCGACGTCGACGGCTGCCGGGTGACGGTCGTGTCCGATGGCACCGTGACCGCCGAGCGCCTGGGCATGGACGCCTCGACGGCCGCCGTGACGGACCGGGACGCCTTCGGCGACGCCCTCGGCCGCCTCGTCCACGGCGCGGCGACCAACGACGTGCCGGTCGAGGGCGGCTGGGCCTGCGCCGACGGGGCCGAAGGGACCGAGTGGGGCATCGAGATCTACCGGGTCAAGCGGCCAGACGGGGCCACCTGAGGGACCGTTCCGCGACGGACCGTGGGCGACGAGCGCCGCTCAGCCGAAGGCGCCCAGCGTGACGTCGCGACGCCCCCGCAGGTGGCGCCGGAGGCGCCGCCGGTCCCAGCCGAGCGGCGAGACGACGCTCTCGGCCGCCCGGAGCACCTCGCGGGCGTACCAGTCGGCGTCGTAGCGCTCGACGGGCTCGAACGAGAGGCGCACCCGCTCGGCCGTCCGGCGGGCGCCGTCGTCGACGACGACGTACCGGACGTCCTGGCCCGGCCGCTTGTCGATGCCGTGGGCGCGGTAGCGCGCGAGGGCGGCGACGTTCAGCGTGGCCTGCGTGTAGGCCTCGAGCGGCTTCGAGACGCGCTGCTTCACGACCAGGTCGGCGGGGTCGACCCCGCCGGCGCGCAGCTCGGCCAGGTACCGGCCGCAGGTGTCGGCGACCGCCTCGGGCGTCCGGTCGCGGTCGAGGGCGTCCATGCAGGCGCGCTGGGCCGTCGCGACGAACGCCGGCGTGCTCCGCTGGCGGACCTCGACGCCCCGGACCTTGTAGCCGTCCTCGCCGGCGAGCTTGCCGAAGTACTTGGTCAGCGCCCCGGTCGCCGACTCGCGCCGGGGCACGAAGCAGCACCAGTCGTAGGCGTGCTCGTACTCGAGCCGGATGCCGACGGCGTCGGAGACCTCGGCGGCGACCGCCTCGAGGTCGGTCTGGGTCTCGCCCTCGGCGGCCACGACCCAGATGCTGTCGACGATGCCGTGGACGACGCGCCAGCCGGCCCGCTCGAAGGCGGCCTTCGCCACGAGCATGATCTCCCGGGCGTGGGCGTTGATGGCCTCGTGGGCCTCGATGCGGCCGAACTTCGAGTTCTTGTAGCCCTGGTAGCCGAAGCAGGTCACGAGCACCCACTTCAGCGCCGCCGAGCGCGCCTCGAGGCGCTCGCGCTCGGCGTCGTCGTCGCACCCCCGGAGGGCGGCCTTGATGGCGTCGCGGTCGGCGACGATGGGCTCGAGCACGTCGGCGAGGAAGCCCCGCTCCGGGCAGACGTTGTAGCCCAGCACCGGGACGTCCTCGCGGTCCGGGTGGCAGTCGCACAGCACCGTCTCCGGGCTGATGTTGTGGACGACCATGATGTTGGGGTAGAGGCTCGAGAAGTCGAGCTCGTGGACGGCCTCGTGGAGGCCGACCTCGGGCTGGAAGGTGAAGCCGCCGCGGTCGGCCGCGTGGAGCGTCTCGACCGACTTGAACGCCTCCACCTGGGTCTTCGTCCCCGGCACGAGCACGCCCCGGGCGAGCGCCTCGCGGATCTGGATGGCCGTGAGCAGGTTGCCGATGGAGGCCCAGCCGGCCTCCTGGAGCGGCTTCCACGACCGCTCGACGAGGTCGAGCAGGCCCGGCAGGCCGGCCTTCGCCCACAGGAAGCTGTTCGAGCGGTTGACGACCGCCCGCCCCGGGACGTGGTAGCGCGCCGGCGAGTGGAGGACCTGGCCGTAGGTCTGCATCTCCGACGCCCCGGCCAGCTGCCGGTAGCCCGGGAGCCGCCCGAGCCGGAAGTCGTCGAGGCCGAGCGCGGCCGCCCGGTCCGAGAGGAGCGGCACGAGCCCCGCCAGCGAGACCACGAGCACGTCCGGGTCGACGGCGTCGAGGCGCTCGGCGACCGCCTCGAGGACCGCCCGGTCGTCGCCCGGGAGCCGTTCGCCCGCCAACCGGAGCTGGGACAGGTCCCGGTCGGCGAGGCCCTTCTCCGACAGGTCGAGGTGCAGCGTGCGCAGCGGGGCCGACGGCGTGGGGTCGATCCCCGTCTCGAGGCAGTAGCGGAACTGCGGCGAGAAGTCCGTGTTGTACAGCTCGATGGTGCCGGGCGCGTACCGGTCGGCCTCGTGGAGCGTCCGGACCTCCCGGACGAGCGTGCGGACCTCGTCGACGCGCTCGAGGTCGACCCGGAGGACGCGCTCGCGCTCGCTGGCCCGGAGGTCCGTGAACCACCGCTCCCAGCCCGTCGAGACGACCTTGGGGTCGGCCTCGAGGACGGTCCGCAGCCAGTCGAGCGTGTCGCGGTTGCCGTCGCGGACGCCGGCGTAGACGGTCGGCGCGTAGTCCGTGTCGACCTCGCAGTCGACCCCGTCGGGGGTCAGCGACCACCGGCGGACGCCCTCGTCGAGGACGTCGAAGGTGTAGGGCATCAGCGCGTCCCGGCCCCGTCGTCGGGGGCGTCCGGCGACCCGTCGGCTCGCCCCCCGTCCTGCCCCTCCAGCGTCACCACCCGCCCCGCCAGCGCCGCCACCTGCCCCTCCAGCGCCGCCACCCGGTCCTCGAGCGCCCGCCGGTCCACCTCGTGGGCGAGCAGCATCGAGACGAGGACGCCCCGCTCGGCGTCCATCGGCGCCTGGAAGCCCGCCGCGTCGGCGAACCGCTCGCCGCCCTCGAGCAGCGCGTCGAAGGGCGCCTGGTAGGGCTGCCTGAGCGCCCGCCGGAACGGCGCCCAGCGCTCGCGGAACCGCCGG
>Ga0102944_1000729_pt1 | contig 23963 bp, 23 predicted proteins | sample SalPonD_shore_MG_FD_78172 | JGI IMG/M metagenome (GOLD analysis project Ga0102944, IMG submission 78172) | Salt pond soil microbial communities from South San Francisco under conditions of wetland restoration - Salt Pond MetaG... | ecosystem: Environmental > Aquatic > Marine > Intertidal zone >...
AAAAGCCGATACTCAAAAAGCAAAGGTTAAACCAGCTATGTACGTTGATTCGGGGTTGAATCTGTTGCTAAATGAATTATATAATCTTGGCGCAAAAAAAAAGAATATCGAGATTTCGGTAGCCGGTGGAGCCAGCATGGGCAAGCGGGACAAAGAGGATTACTTTAAAATTGGGAAACGAAATTTTACTGTTCTAAGAAAATTGTTGTGGAAAAATGGATTCATGATTACGAACAAGGATGTAGGAGGCAATAAAGCACGAACGATGTCCCTGTATTTGGCCGATGGAAAGGTACTAATCAATAAAAAACCAATTAATCTAATTAGCTGATTTCTTCATTAAGAAAAATTAATCTTTCTGTACTAAATATTAGACTACTGTTTGCCGATAAGTTATATGAGTAAAGTATAATTATTAAAATAATTAGTTATGAGAAAGAACGCATTAAAATGAGTGATTTCTACAGAGACAAAATATATGATATCGCGGTCAATACTTTTGAGGTTACCTGTTATATGTTCCCTTTGGAAGAATGGGAATTAAAGGATTCGCCGCTAGCATCCGTTTCTGAGGTTAGCGTTCGGTCGGTCGTCGAGTTTAATGGGGGCGCTGAAGGGGCAATGATTGTTGCTCCATCGAAGGAGTTATACTCGGCAATTGCAGCCAATATGCTGGGTGTGGAAGATCCCGATGAAGAACAGAAATCAGGTGCACTCTGCGAGATTGCAAATATTATATGCGGTAATACGGTTCCTCTATTCTCTGGCACTGATAATATTTGTTATATCAAGCCACCGAGAATTATTGAATCCGAAGACGAAATGCCTTTTAAGCTAGACAACATAAAAGAGGAATGTTTACAAGTATATCTTGATGAGGGTATGGCAGAAATTAAAATTTACTATTCAATAAAGGGAAGAGCATGATAAAAGTACTGGTAGTTGATGATTCCGCTTTAGTTCGCAAGTTATTAACAAAAGAGTTAAATAAGCAAAGTGATATAGAAGTTGTCGGGACAGCCTTAGATCCATATGTAGCCAGAGAAAAGATTGCCAAACTAAAACCGGATGTTCTTACGCTTGATTTAGAAATGCCCCGAATGGACGGACTTTCGTTTTTGTCGAAGTTGATGGCGCATTATCCCATGCCGGTTGTAGTTGTAAGTTCTCTTACTCCTAAAAACAGTGACAATGCATTAGCAGCCCTGCGGTTGGGAGCTGTTGAAGTGATCTGTAAACCAGGATCTGCTTACTCAACACAGGAAATTTCCAGGGAAATTATACAAGCCATACGAACAGCTTCAATTGCTAATATTGAAAAAGTGAGCCAGACAGTTAAAAAGCACAGTGCCGGAATAGACAGCAAATCCTATCCGAAGGCTCGGTTAAAGGAGACAACAAAAAAACTGATTGCCGTTGGCTCCTCTACAGGAGGGACTAAAGCCCTTGAAGTGGTACTGCCGGCTTTACCTCCCAACATTCCTGGAGTGGTTATTGTGCAACATATGCCGCCGGTATTTACCAAAAGTTTTGCTGATCGATTAGATACTATTTGCCAAGTGAATGTTAAAGAAGCGGAAAACGGAGACTGGGTCCAACCAGGACGAGTACTCATCGCCCCGGGTAATTATCATATGATGGTACAAAGAAAAGGAGCTAAATACTATGTTAGGGTCAAGAATGGTCCGCCGGTTCATCATCATAGACCCAGTGTGGATGTATTATTTAATTCAGTAGCAAAGTCGGTAGGGGTTAATACCACCGGAGTTATTTTGACGGGAATGGGTTCTGACGGAGCGAAAGGAATGCTGACTATGAGGGAACATGGCGCTTATACTATTGGACAAGATGAAGATTCTTGTGTTGTGTATGGGATGCCTAAAGTTGCTTATGAATTGGGGGCAGTAGATGAGGTGTTGCCTTTGCAAAAAATTGCTGATGCTATTGTGGATCATGCAAAAAAGAAGGTTGTATAAGTAAATATTCACTAAAGCGAAGTGAAAAAATGGCTTTAAAAATACTTGTCGTCGATGATAGTGCTGTAATGCGTAAAATGATAATCAAGGTTATAAATTTGTGTGGTCTTGATATTGCGGATATTTATGAGGCCACAAATGGCAAAGAGGGACTTGAGACGTTAAAAACGAAGAAGGTTGATTTGTTATTTGTGGATGTGAATATGCCCGTAATGGATGGGTTGCAGATGCTTTCCGAAGTTCGTAAGCGAGTGATTACGAAAAACCTACCGGTCCTTATTGTCTCAACAGAGAGCAATGAAAATCGAATTCTTGAAATTGAAAGACAAGATGCCGGGTTTGTTCATAAACCATTCACTCCAGAATTGTTAAGGGAAAAGATGTTGGGATTGATAGATCGGAATGTGGCCTAAATTACTGTGATTAGCGAATATGTAAATTATGTATTAGTTAGAATTCGGAATTCTTGCATGCCTGTTAGAAGGCTTTGAAATACCTGGAATTTTGTTCAGGATCAAAGCTTGAGTAAATTCAAAACGTCAACTTATCCGCATCAGTTCAGAATCGAACGACATTCTATAATCGATTCGTATCATCTTCCTTTGTTTCTTATCGCTTGCATCTGCTTGTAAATTGCCCCTCTTCTTTTTAATAAAAATAGCTTAAGAAAGCAGATCATATACCGATAATATACTAGTGACTAGATAGGCGAAAATTGCAAACAATTAGAAATTAAAAGACGGCTTTATTTTTCTAGCAAGATAAATTTAAGGCTGCATTAATAAAACAGGCAAAAGAAGATACTGGTATTATGGATAATACAACAGTGAAAGAAATTAAACAGCATAAGGAAGAACGGGAGGTCGAAGGAGGGAAGTTCCTAACTTTCTTCTTAGGAAAGGAGGAGTACGCCATTGAAATTCTTAAGGTGAGGGAGATCATAGGTCTTATGCCCATTACGCCGGTTCCTAAAATGCCTTCTTATATACGGGGGGTTTTAAACCTAAGAGGAAAAATTGTTCCGGTTATGAATCTTCGTACCCGATTTGGACTCGAAGAGGTAGATGACACAGAAGAAACCTGTATAATCGTGATACAGCATGAAGCGTATTTAATGGGAGTGCTGGTTGATAAGGTTTCTGAAGTGGTGGATATAGAATCCGGGGATATAGAAGATGTGCCGTCGGTTGGAGTGGCTGAACAAAGTGAATACTTGGCTGGTCTGGGAAAGGTAAAAGATACTGTTAAGATGATTATTGAGGTAAACAAAGTCTTGTTTGATGTACCTCGACGAGTATTGCAACCCGCTGAGGGAGATTCAGCCAAAAGTGAATAATAAATTAATTACTAAATAGGGTGAGAAAATGTCTTTTATACAAAAAATAACGGGTGGCTCGAATTCATCGGGTAGCCATGACGGCTGGACAATTGGTAAGCGCATTAGGATGCTAGCCTTAGCTGGAACCACAATTACATTGATTGTCGGTGCAATATCGATTTTTTCTTTGAACAAGATTGATAATCATATGACAGAGATATCCAAAAAATATGTGCCTGAGTGGGGATCGGCTGCAGCATTAGATCAGGCTGTTCGTTCTGTGAATGTTAACTTTTTACAGTATATGAACAGCGGTTCCAAAGATGATTACGATGCAGCGATTGCAAAACTTGATAATGTGTCCCAATCAGCAAGTGAGTTGGAAGGGTACCTGGCTAAATACGATCTACCTGCTCTAAAGAGTAAGATGAGTGGCTTAAAAAGTGGTATTTCTAATTATCACAAAGATGTAGCGAACTATTATAAGAATGCTGAAGCAAATAAGGCCGATAGGAAAAACGTAGAGTCAAGTGCTGAAAGTGTCATTGAAGAAATGGACAAATATCTTGAAAATCCCAAGTCTCAGCATTCAAAAGCAATTATAAGTTTGCAGAAATCAGTATTGGATAATGTTCGGAAAATATGGAAGGTGTCGGTTAAGGATGATGATACCATCTGGCAACAAATTGTAAATACGTATAGCGAGGATCTGAGTCAACTGGAAACAATAAGAAAGTCGGTTGAAATTGGAACGGAGAGGCGCCAACAACTGGATAAAGCCAATTCGTTTTTGGAACAAAACCTGGCTAAGGTCCGCAAAATGCGTCAGGTTGACGATGCACTAACGGAATCTAAGGCAACGGTACTGCAGGCATATGGCAGTTTGAAATCAAGCGCCGTAGCTATTGCCAGTGCTGCTGAAAATGGAGTTAAATCAAGTTCTAAGAATACGAGCGCTATAACAAGCCAGTATATGTGGTTTATCATTATTGCCTTAGTCATTGCAGTTATCGTAGCTGTGGTTCTTGGGTATATAATGGAACGGTCAATTACTTCTGTTCTTGAAGATATAATTAAGCGGCTTGGCAGTGGATCTGAGCAGGTAACCGCTTCTTCTGAACAACTTTCCGGTGCCAGCCAAGAGCTCGCTGAAAGTTCTAGTGAGCAAGCGGCCAGCCTTGAGGAAACGACCTCATCACTTGAGCAGATCTCTTCGCAAGTTAAGCAGACTGATGAAAATTCAGCCGAAGCAGAAAGCACTATGAAAGAAACGCAGCCTATGGTAGAGAAAGGTGTAGAAGCAATGGGACGTATGAAAGTAGCCATGGGGGATATCAAGGAATCTTCAGATAAGACCTCCAAGATTATAAAAACAATTGATGATATTGCTTTTCAAACGAATTTACTGGCCTTAAATGCTGCCGTAGAAGCGGCGCGGGCTGGCGAAGCCGGGAAAGGTTTTGCCGTAGTGGCCGAAGAGGTTCGTAACTTGGCCCAACGCAGTGCAGAAGCAGCGAAAAACACTTCTGAGCTTATAGAAAGCTCACAGGAAAGCTCGGTCCGGGGAGCAGAAGTTGTTCAAGAAGTCTCTGAATATTTACAGCAGATCGAAGAGAAAGTGTCGGATGTGAGTACTTTGGTAGTTGAAATTTCTGCGGCATCTCAGGAACAGTCAACCGGTATTCAGCAAATCAACTCTGCTATGTCTGAAATGGACAATGTAGTACAGGGGAATGCTTCTGCCTCGGAAGAATCGGCCAGTTCTGCCGAGGAGTTATCTTCCCAGGCGTCGGAGCTTAATAATATCGTTGATGAATTAACAGCTTTGGTAGGGGGACTTGACCATACAATCAAACGTAATAACCCCGGAAAGAAGGAATATCACATTAAAAATGGTAGTGGCTCAAATGGGTATTCGTATAATGAGAGCTCCCACAAAACCGTAAATAGTGCTTCAAATAAGAAACAGGGTTCTTTTAATGCTCATCAAGAAAGTAATATTAACAGAAATGCGAGTGATGAAGGCAGAGAATTGATACCATTTGATGAGTACGAAGATGATTTTAGTGGCTTTTGATCATCTTATTGGGATTTTTCCCAATCCCCTCCAACGTAGCAGAGTGCCCTTCTTGAAATGGAGGGCACTTTCTTTATAGAATCAAACTCCTATAATGATTCGCATCTAAATTTTTTGGAATTTTTTTTAAGGGTTGCCATAGTTTGCCGATAACAATGTAGGTATGTCTGTATATGAACTTAGAAACACCTTTGTTGTACTTCGCAATCTTGAATGTAAATCACTATGGAAAAAATAAAGGGACTCTTTAGAAAATTGGTTTCCAGATTCGGAAATGAAGACCGAACGATTGGCAAACGCATTTTACGCATCGTTGCCGGTGGTTCTTTCTTAATATTCATCATTGGGTTGGCAACTGTTTTTTTTCTTAATAGGATAGATAATTATACGACCCAACTTACAGATGTTAATATTTCTGAATGGCAAGCTTCTAATTCTATAGAAACTGACATGTTGGAAGTTGGTTACGAATTGACTCGTTACAGCGCTACTTATAAGGATACATTGTATCAAACTGCTTTAGTTAGGCTTGATACAATCCATAATGAAATAAAGATAAGTAGAGAATTAGCTAGTAAATACAACTTAAAGGATTTTACCGTTGGTATAAAAAATATTGAAGAAGCTTATACCGACTATTATAACTCAGTTGAATCTTTTTATAAGGCCACCCGGGAACTTTTGCGCTACAGGCAAAATACAGGTTCTGCCACCGGTGAATTTGTAAGTAGTATGAATAAGTATAGCTCAATTGTCTCCTCGCATATGGCAGATCTTGAAGATACCGATGACATAAGACAAGCCCAGCTGAGGTTGACAAAGGCTGATCAGATCACGAAGAAATTCCTGGCAAATACCACCACTTTGTGGCAGTCTGAGGCTTTAAACGATACTACGAAGCTGGCTGGCCTTGAAAATAAATTCAATATTCTTCGAAACGATTTAGGTGACTTATTTAAAGGAGTAACCGATCCAGAAGGCAATATGCGTTTGAGTATTGCTCAAGCCGTTCTAAATGATAATGTAGAGGCTGTAAAAGCTATGATATCAGCCAGGAATACAGTTGACACGCAGGAGAAGCAAAGATTAAAAGCATATAATTCAATTATCGACGAAGCTAAGTTGCTAGCGACAACAGCACAAAAGAAGGCCGGACAACAAGGCCAGTTAACGAAAGCAATGGTAAATGAAGCTGTTTGGTTTCTGGGTATTGGGGTGGTTATAGCGGTCTTGGGTGCTGTTTTATATGGTTTATTTATGAACGAATCAGTGACTCATGTACTCGAAAATATTATAGATCGACTGTCGGCCGGGGCCGGACAAGTTAATGATTCGGCCGTGCAAATGAGCGAGACCAGCCAAGAGCTTGCTGAAAGTTCAAGTGAGCAGGCGGCGGGATTGCAGCAAACCACCGCTTCTCTGGAAGAAATATCAGCTCAATCAAAGCAGACGGCACAAAATGCCAGAGAGGCCGAGTTGGCTATGAAAGAAGCCAAGCCCAGAGTTGAAGATGGTGTGGAAGCGATGGGACGAATGAATGAAGCGATGCAGGAAATTCAGGATTCATCATCAGAAACCTCAAAAATTATCAAAACTATAGATGATATTGCATTCCAAACGAACCTTCTGGCCTTAAATGCTGCGGTTGAAGCGGCCCGCGCTGGTGAAGCGGGAAAGGGTTTTGCAGTTGTAGCTGAAGAAGTGAGAAATCTAGCCCAAAGAAGTGCCGAGGCAGCCAAGGGGACGGCAGAATTAATTGCCAGCTCACAAGAAAGTACCAAGCGAGGAACCAAAGTAGTGAGTGATGTCTCTGAAAATCTAGTGAAGATCAAGGAAAGCGTAGATGATGTGAACACATTAGTTACCGAGATATCTGTTGCCTCATCGGAGCAACAAAAAGGAATTGAGGAGATGAACTCGGTTATGAACGAGCTTGATAAGAATGTTCAAGACAACGCTTCAAGTTCGGAAGAATCGGCAAGCTCAGCTGAGCAATTATCTTCACAAGCAGCAGAGCTTACAAATATAGTGGATTCGTTGATTAATTTGGCTGGGATTGGTAATTCTGATTCCTCAGATGTGGAAATCGATCGTGAAAGATTTAAGCAACATGAGGAGAATGGTTATGCCGTGCCCAAAATGAATGGTTTTAGTAATCATTTATCAAAAAATAAGGCTGCTGCATTGACTAATGGCAAAAATGGGAAAGGAAGATTTACCAAAGATAGATAATCACTCTCTGAATTCTATCAAATGAAAATTTAATAACAGATAACTATTAATTATATAAACGAACTAAAGGTAATTATGATGTCTTTTAAGAGGAGTATATCTAATTTTTTGGCTTCAGTTGTATTTGCGGGTGGGCTGTTGACTGGGTTCATTTTTAGTAATCCATCTTCCGCGGTTGGACAAAATATCGGTAAGGTTTATAGTGTAGCCGATAAAATGCCGGAGATAAAAGATGGATTGTCGTCTTTATACAAAAAAATAAAATATCCGGAAGCAGCTCGGAAAGCAGGGGTTTCCGGACGAGTATATATACAATTCATTGTTGATGAAAATGGAAGTGTCATAAAACCTAAGGTATTAAAAGGGATAGGTAGCGGCTGTGATAAGGCGGCTTTAGCAGCAATTAAGGATATTAAGTTTACTCCCGGTATAAAAAATGGGCAGACGGTGAAAGTAAGATATACTTTACCAGTGGCATTTCGATTACAAAATTAACTAACCGAAGTAGCTTAGCTCTGTATAGATTGTTAATTGCACTGATCATATAGTTGCGAGTATTATGTTGCTAGGCTCTGATTTTTTGTCGAAAGTATTTATTGGAATGCTTTGAAGCTGAAATAATGGCAACAACATCTTTATCGAATATTTGATAAGGAGAGCAAAAAATAGATGGTGACAAGATGGAAAAGATACCAACGGATCAGGAAATACTTGAGGAGATATATACACGATATCATGAGGAATTTCGTAGATACGCTAAAAAAGAGCCAGACCGAGTAGCAAGGATACGGGTACCGGTTGATGTTGAGGAAATTGCCAGTGCATGCGGTGTTGAGCAAGATATGATCTTTGGTCGCATCTTTTATCATTTTAACAAAAAGTATAGTTATAAAGATGGTGACGGGAAAGTAACGACCTTCTTTACTACCGAAAAGTTCGAAGGACTAAGTGTAAACTTTCCTTTGGTGGCTTCGGTATTGGCAGACATTCATGCTACGCAAAAAAATAAAGAAACGTTTATTGCCGTATCGGCAACCGCTGTAGGTATTGCAGTAATAGCTTTATTAGTAGCAATTTTCTTGTGATAAATTTAAAAAGGTTGTTCGTATGAAAATCAATGTGTTAATTGTTGAAGATGATGCCACCATGCGGGTAGTGCTTAAAAATACAGTGCTATCTGTTGAGGATATCGAAATTGCTGAAATCCACGAAGCTGAAAATGGTAAAGAGGGAATCCAGGTTTTACAGGATAATGATATTGATTTGATGTTGGTGGATATTTATATGCCAGTTATGGATGGACTGGACATGTTGGATAGAGTATATGATCATCCTGATTTTGAGGATATACCTGCCATCGTAGTTTCAACCGAGAATGATGAGGAACGTATTGATGCTATCCTTCGAAAAGGGTTGGGTTTTGTGCCTAAACCTCTAACGCATGTCTTGTTAAAAGATCAGATTATGAAAATGCTTGGAAAAAGTTTAAAATCATAATTTGGTGCAATCATACTTCTAAGATATTGCAATATCTCTAATCATTTTTCTATAAATAATGTTGATATCAGGGAAGTTTACAGCTTTACAAAATGATGGTTACCAATTAATACCCTAAGAGGATCACCTAAAATTTTATAGTTCTTGTCTGTTATAATATTAGATGTGGTGATGAACCCAATGCATTCCAATTACTTGTAGGTGGGAAACATAATACAAATGAAACACCTTTATAGTGACTGTTCTCGGCAAGGTAGATAGATCCGTTATAACGTTGAGCATAAAGCAATGCTATTGTAAGGCCGATACCCAGACTTTGGGCCCCACTTGTTACAAAAGGAGAGAATAGTTCTTCTTCTATTGATGTTGGCATAGGGGGACCATTATGTGAGATCCTGATGGAATTGGGTGATGGAGAGTCAATGGTAATTTGGTCTGTCTCAACATCCGAATATCTTATTGCATTATCCAATAATTGGGATAGAATACGCCTAAGATCTCTATGATTACATTGAACAATATGGTTTACATGAGGCGCAGAAAATTCAATTCGGTCAGTAATATCGTTTGAATAATTTGAAAGGATTTGATTTATAACGCCATTAAATGATGCTGAAAAATTATTTGGATTAACAGGTTTTGATGGAATTTTTTGGAGTTGTTCTAATTCATCAAGCAGGTTAAAAATGTGATTTATCCCTTTATTTATTTGATCGATATGGTTACTGGGATAGGTATCGCCGACATTATTTTTAACTAAATACGTATATCCTTGGATTCCTGTTAACGGTGATCGCAGGCGATGTAGCAAAACCTCGAGCATTTTTTTTAAAGAAGTAATCACGTCTGAATCCGGCATATTGGTTCTCTTTCGCAAACCAATTTTTAGACAAGGCCTATCTTTCCATATTAGTATCTCTTGTTCCAGTTTATACCATTGGTTATCAAAAAAAGCGGGGATACTTTTTGTACCGATATTATTTTCAATAAAGATTATCTCATCTAATTTCTTGCCAATGGGATTAAGATTGTTGTTTCCTGCAATTACTTCTGGGGTAACCTCACAAATTTTTCTGCTGTTTATTTCAACAATAAAGACTAGGCCCTTACCCCGTTTATCTAAATGGGAGGATTGCATAGTACTTATTTTATTTAAATTCATAGTATGTTGGCTTTTCTAAGTGAAGCTGATGCCCATGGAATTATTTAAGTTGATCGATAATGATCAGCAGGTTAAAAATTAGATAGATTATTTATCGGCTGTTAGCTTCAAAAGCTTAATAAAAAGGATATAATCTCTTGAAGTGATTTGTGAGGAAAAATTTACCTCTCGGACGGTCAATAATGCACTTCGTTTAAACAATATGCCTCATCGAAAAGCCTTTCACTAGTTCATTAAAATAATTTAGCCTTCTGGCACAGCTATTGCCTTATATCTTTACTCTTACTTGTACCACGAACTGTATAATTTGTTCCCGGAATATTATCTAGCGACCGGCTAAATATTCTACGGACATCACCCAATTGGGTAATTATGAAATTAATCGACAATAACTATACTCATTTATTGGCCAAAGCGATGGATGTGTATTCGCTGCGCCAACGAGTGACTGCCTCAAACATAGCTAACATTGATACTCCCGGTTATAATAAACATGAAGTTCAGTTTGAGAAGCAGCTTAGGAAAGCTCAGCAAGCCCAGGGAGATATGAAAGATGTAAACCCATCTATTGTAGAAACGAATAAAGATGTTGTTTTAGAAGATGAAATGTTGGGAATGGCCGATACCCAAATGAGAGTTCGGCTGGTGGCACAATCGCTGCGGCAGCACTTTGACCTACTCCAAACGGGCATAACAGGTACTAATCGTTAAAAATAAAATCCCATGGTTCCAGACAGACTTCCTTCGGTATTTCGAACTGCAGCACAGGGGCTTTCACTTCAGAGACAACGTATAAATGTTGCATCGAGAAATATCGCCAATATTAATACTAGTTCTCCCGAAGGTTCAACAAATATATACCGGCCTCAATCAGTTAAATCATCAATTCCTCAGCCTGATAGTTTTCGGGAGGCCTTAAGTGAAAGTATGCTTGAGATGAAGCAGACTCAACCCGGACATATGAATGGAATGGCAAGTAGGAATGGAAATCAGCCGGGCATTCAGAGCTTGGGTCCCAGACACCAAATTGTGGAGACTAATAAATTTCGTTACGAGTACGATCCCAATAATCCCGATGCCAATGAAAAGGGCATGGTTCGCTATCCGGATATTGATATGGTTCATGAGATGACAAGCCTGGTGAGCGCTAATAGATTATATGAAGCAAATCTGAGTAGTATTGAAGCTGAAAAAGAAATTATGAGACAGGCTTTTAGAATATAAAACCTAAAGAAAATAGTTAAGCACAAAGATAATCGAACCTATGATTGAAGCGGTTGGTAATAGTGGCATTATACAGCAAAAAATCGGCGTCGAGTTATCGCCGCAGCGACAGGAATTAAAAGGCAAGCAAAGCCAGTCGTTTTCCGATGTTTTGTCGAATGCCGTCCATAATGTTGATGAAACTATAAAGACATCAAATCAAAAAGTAGAGCAGTTTATTGCAGGGGAAACGGATAACGTTCATGATGTTATGATTGCAATGCAGCGTGCCAAGATGAGTTTTGATATGATGGTCGAAGTCAGGAATAAAGCTATCCAGGCCTATCAGGAAATAAGCCGCATGCAAATATAATTTTTTGATTAATGAACGGCATTATTGAGAAATTTAAGGATTTTTTTGCCCCGCTAAGTGCTCCTCAGCGTGCGTTATTTATTGGGTTGGTGCTGGCAATTATTTTATTTATTGGAGGGCTTTTTTATTGGGCTTTGCAGCCGAACTATTCGTTGCTTTTTGGCTCATTGCAAGATGACGGTGCTCAGCAAATTATTAAAAAACTCGATGAACAAGGCGTGGACTATGAGCTTAAAAATAGCGGGCATGCAATCTATGTAAATAAAGACAAAGTTGATCAACTGCGCGTCGAGATGGCTCCGCTCGGTGCACCCAAGTCGGATCAAAAAGGCTATGAACTTTTCGATTCGAATTCACTGGGCATGACCGATTTCATGCAACAGTTAAACAAAAAGCGGGCTATCGAGGGAGAGCTTTCAAAATCCATAAGTAGTTTAAAGCAGGTTAAGTCTTCCCGGGTGCATTTGGTATTACCGGAGCGATCACCCTTTAAACAGACATCTGTACAAGCCTCTGCTTCTGTCTTGATCTCCCTAAAACAGAGTCAGGACCTAACAAAAGGCCAGGTAGATGGGATTACTTCTTTGATTGCCGGGAGTGTTGAGGGACTTAAAAAGGGGTCGATAACGATTATTGATCAAACGGGTAAGCGTCTAACAAATACGAAGCAGCAAGACACCGAAATAGCGGAAGTTGGAAATTGGATGAAGTCTGAGCAGAAGACTGAGCTTTATCTTACTCATCGCGGACAAACGATGCTAGACCGTGTTTTAGGACCGGGAAATAGTATCGTAAGGGTCTCTGTCGATCAGGACTTTGATAGCTTGGTTCGAAAGTCAGACAAGGTGGATCCCGAGAGCCGTACGCTAATCTCCGAACAACGAAGTCAGGAGACTCACAATAATAAAGGGTCAGACATGGTTCCCGTTGATAAATTTACGCCGGTTAATCAGCGGGGCAAAACTTCTGTTACATCAAATAAGAAGGATGAAGTTACCTCTCGCACGCGAAATTATGAAGTAACCAAAACCAATGAAGTGTACAAAAAGGCAAAAGGTAAAATCAGCAAATTAACGGCTTCGGTTCTTATCAACTATAAGCAAGTTCTAAAAAAGAATGGGCAGGGAGAGATGGTTTGGCAAAGCGAGCCCTATACCCAAGAAGAGATCCAGGGTTTTAAAAGGGCGTTAAGTTCGGCTATGGGGGTTCAGGAAAACCGTGGTGATAAAATTACAATTGAACAAGTAAAGTTTTGGGATCCGAGTCAGATGCCACAGAACAATATGCTGAATAATCCGTGGCCTTGGGACCAAATGGTGCGTTGGGGGTTGATACTGCTAACTTTGCTTGCTGTAGTTGTTCTTCTCAATAGTTTACGGAAACGCGCTGGTAGCTCAGAGTTACTGCTTGGATCCGATAGTCATGGCGGGCAAGTATATCTGAGTGGTCAGGGAAGTGAAAGCATTGGTAAATTGACTAAAGAGGAATTGCAAGAATTAATTAATGATGAAGATAACAGGCCTCACGCACTTGAAGAAAAAAAGTATGATCTGGAAGAGATTGTAAACCTTGTAGAAATTAAACCGGAGAAAGCCGCAAAAGTCGTACGGGCAATGATAATTTCGAATGATAAAAACGACTGAACATCTCCTATGACTAGCAAAAAGAAATCCAATATGGTTATAAGTGATGTAAATGAACTAACAGGTCCCCAGAAGGCAGCAATTTTTATTATGAATGTGGGCTCGAAGACAGCCAGTAAGGTAATGAAGCATCTTAAAGAAAATGAGATTGAAGCTATTACCTTATCGATTGCCAATATGCAGAATATAGAATCATCCGTAGTCAATTCGGTAATGAATGAATACTATCAAATCATGACAAATGATGCATTTGTGCTGGAGGGGGGGACCGACTATGCAAATGAGTTACTTGAGCAACTCGGAGATTCGGTAGATACAGAAAAAGTACGTCAAAGGCTGAAATCGAGTTCGGATTCAAGTGTGTTCGATGATTTTCAACAAAGTAAAATGACGCAGATTACCAATTTCTTGAAAAAGGAGCATCCGCAGGTGGTGGCATTAATATTTTCCCAGTTGGAGGAAAAGAAGACCGCAGAAATTCTGGGTTATCTTGATGAAGATTTACAAGCTGAAATCATTTACCGTCTTTCTTCAATGGAAAAGATTTCATCGGATGTTATTACTGAAATTGAAGAAGTGATAAGAGAACAAATGGGAGGCATGTACACCGGCGGTGATAAAATTAAAAGTGGTACGAGTGCTGTTGCCAACATCCTAAATGAAGCGGATATCTCAGTTGAACGCCACGTTCTTAGTGTAATTAAGGAGCGGGATGAACAGATGGCTGATGATATCAAGCAGCAAATGTTCCTCTTCGAGGATATTGTCCATTTTGATGATCGTACAGTGCAGATCATTATTAATGAGATGGAAAAAAGTGACCTCGTTATGGGACTTAAAGGCGTGGATGAAGAGGTCAGTGATAAGTTCTTGAACAATATGTCGGAACGGGCGGCGGGCATGTTACAGGAAGACATGGACGCTTTAGGCCCTGTCCCGCTTAAAGAAGTAAAACAGGCCCAGTCTCGTATTATTAGAAAAATCAAGCAACTCGAGGAAGAAGGACAAATTACCACAAGAAAAATGTCAGAAGAAGAAATTGTTGAGTAGTTCTAATGAATGATCAAAAAATATTAAGCGGGGATGAAATTAGCTGGTACGAAGATGAGGAAACATGTCTTGATTACCGGATGGTATTTGAAGGGGACGAAGTTGTTGGTAATGAGCGAGACAAAAAATCTCTTAAATCAGAGCAGGAAGAAGAAAACGTCAATGTAAGAGCTCTTTTAAAAGAAAGAGATGAAAAATGGAAAAAAAGATTTAAAAAAGTTAACGAAGAAACTTTTAAAAAAGGATTTCAAAGAGGCGAGCAGCATGGTATTGAACAGACCCGAAAAGAGATGGATGAACGGTTTGCCAGACTAGAGGACCTGTTCAAAAAAGCTCATGAGGAATGGGTTAACCGACAGGATGCGCTTAATCCAGGGATGTTAGATTTGGTCTTTGATATCGTTGAAACCGTTGTAGATCTGCCAATGGAGCATGTTACAATGAAAGAGCATCTAGAAAAGGAGCTATCCGTTTTACTCTACAACATAGATGAAGGCATTAAGCCAGTGCTAAATATCTGTGAAGAGGATTATAATTTTGTAGCTGAGTTAGTAGAAAAGTATGCCCCCAAGATTACGATAGATATCCGAAAAAGCGATAATTATAATCCCGGAGAATTTGAGTTTGATACCGACAAAGAAACCGTTGTATATAAATTTAAAGAGATAGTCAAAGATTTCAGAGAGAACTTAACGCTACCGACATGGAAATGAGTTCAGCCACGGATTTATTGTCATACTATGAGAACATAAGAAATGAGTTGGTATGTTTTGATAGGAAAAATAAACGATATGGCAAGGTCTCTTCAATTGTGGGTACGATTATTGAGTGTACCGGATTGAAAGCCAGTGTAGGGGAAGTTTATGGTATCGAAACGATTATGAATGATATTATTCCCGCTGAGGTGGTTGGGCTAAAAGATCGAAAAACATTGTTGATGCCCTATGACCGGATCAAGGGTATGCAGGCAGGTTGCCGGGTTGAATATCTCGGCCAATCGCTTACAATATCTGTTGGCCCGGAAATGCTGGGGCGCGTGGTTAATGCAAACGGTGAGTCTATTGATCAGAAAGGGCCTTTACTTTGCGCTGATCAGCAACCAGTTCATAATGACCCTCCTTCTCCTTTAGAACGTAAGCCAATTGACGAGGTTATGAATACAGGGGTACGTGCCATAGATGCGTTAAATACGATAGGTAAGGGACAACGGATAGGGCTTTTTGCGGGATCCGGAGTAGGTAAAAGTGTGCTCCTGGGCATGATAGCCGGACATTCTGATGCGGATATAAACGTGATAGCCCTTATTGGAGAACGGGGCCGCGAGGTTCAGGAGTTCGTTGATGATATACTCGACAAGGATTTGATGAAACGAACAATTGTTGTGGCCGAGACGTCCGACAAGTCTGCCATGAGTAGAATTAAGGCAGCCTATTCTGCCACTTCAATTGCAGAATATTTCCGGAAGAGGGGAAAAAATGTCCTGCTTATGATGGATTCGGTGACCCGTATTGCCATGGCGCAACGTGAAGTAGGATTGGCAACTGGCGAACCTCCTACGACCAAAGGTTATACGCCGAGCGTATTTTCGATGCTCCCGAAATTTTTAGAGAGAGTAGGAAAAACAAGTAACGGAAGTATCACTGGAATTTATACCGTATTGGTTGACAGCGATGATATGAATGAACCGATCGCTGATGCAGTAAGGTCTATTCTCGACGGCCATATCGTACTTTCAAGACGTTTAGCGCATAAAAATCATTATCCGGCTATTGATATACCAGGGAGCATTTCCCGTGTTATGCCCAAGATTGTTACCAAAGAGCAGCGGGATTTAGCTGGTAATGTTCGTGATATGATTGCAACATATCGCGAAGCCGAAAACCTGATTAATATAGGTGCTTATGTCAAAGGATCTAATCCTAATATTGATAAATCCGTAGAAAAGCGTTCGGAATTGGAATCATTTTTGATACAAGATATGAATGAAGGGGATTTCGACAGCGACTTGTGGGCTTCCCTTAAAGCGATTGTAGAATAGAATAAGGAATTGTATTGAATATGAAATTTGAATTTTCTCTGGAGTCGGTTTTAAAAGTTCGAAAACATGAAGAAAAGGTACAGAAACAAAAACTTGCGGCGGAGTTATCCCGGAAGGAGGCTCTTACTGAACAAAGAATAGTATTGAAGAAGAAAATAAAGGCTCTGATCGAGAATACCGATCGAAGTAATTTTGAAAGTTTGCACGACCTGAGGAGACATAAGGGATATATACAGGAACTTCACAAAAGGATGCAGCAGCTAAATCAAAGTTTGGAAGTTATTGATAATGCTGTAAAAAAAGAACGTGATAAACTCGCGATGGTGCATAAAAAGCGGAATATAATTGAGAAAGTTAAGGATGAAGAATATGAGCTATTCCTGGAAAAAGTTTCCAAACTTCAGCAGAAAGTTATGGATGAGATAGCCAGTCAGACATTTAGCAGATCGTAATGATGAATAAGAAGAATTTATTAAAAATATTGGCCTTAATTGTTGGGCCATTGCTTCCTCTGGTCATAGGAGCCTATTTTTTATTTCCTTATCTCAATAAAACTGAATATCAAAAAGTAGTAAAACAGTATAAAAAGGAACATGGCAATGGAACTACAATTACTCCTTCTGATGACTCGGTAGTAAAGGAGGTAATTGAAGATTCAATGACACTAGACGAAGGGTCGAAAGCACCTCTAAAAAGTATTACACGATTGAGGTCCAAAGTAGATTCTATTAAGGCGGTAAATGATTCGTTGAGTGTTTTGCTTTTGGCGAAAGAGAAAAAAATTGATGAATTAAAAAAAAACTCCAAAGCTGAAAGTGACAGTGCCTCTTCGAAGCCAAGCCGGAAGTCCAAAATTACAGACAAAAAGTTTACTGAAAATATGAAAAGCCTCATGGCTCTGGACTTGGAGCAACTGGCGCCAATTATCAAGGAGATGAGTGATAAAGAAGTGGTGCTTCTTTATAAGAGTGGGAGCTCACTTCAGAAGAGGAAACTATTGCAATCCCTAAAAGCCAGCCGTGCTGCCAAACTGATGAAGGAAGTTCTGTGATGATTTCAAAATTATTGACGAAAATTAAAAACGATAAAGATACCTCTGTAATTAAAGGTAGGAATTCACTTGCTAAAAAGGGACAGGAAACATCAAATGGATTATTTAAGTCTTTTTTTAAAAAGTTGCAGGAAGAAAATTCTAACGATTCGGATACCAAAGCGGGATCAAAGTTCTTTTCCGGTGAAGATAAATCTCCCGGAAAATTATCGACGAAAGATTCTGTGCTGGGTGGTAAGTTTTCTTTAAAGGAATCAGATAGTAGCTTGGAAACCTCTGATGTTAAAAGCGAAAAGATAAAAGTTCGCGTCAAACAACAGCACTCCTCGAGTCAAATTATTGATAGTAATGCAACCAATTCTGAAAAAGCTGATGTATCCCAAAAAAGCGATAGCAAGAAGACTGCTGAAAAGGGGAATGGACCGGATGCTTCTGAAAAGAAACAAGACTCGTTAAAGGTAGAAAAAAGGAAAGGTGATAAGAAAACGGATTCGAAAGGTACTACCGAACAGTCAGCCCAAATAGTCGGTAAAGAAATATCTAAAACAAAAGCTTTGAACCAAAAACAGGTTGAAGATAACAAGGAATTAGCTTCTGAAAATACGGATAAAAGCAGTCATAAAGGGGAATCTAAGGTGGTTGTTGGAGATGGGAATAAGGAAGGTAAGGATGTGGAAATGCTCAAAGAAAGCAATAATAGGCAACTGTTGGTTAAGGTTGAAAAAGAAAACATGGAGTCCAGCAAATCTGCTACTTCTGAAAAGGGAAAGCTTTTGCATAAAAATGATATTAAAGAAAAAGGTGTGGCTGGAGAATCTGATGATTTAAAGAGCAAAAAGAAAGCTGAGGGAGAGGTTGTTACTGAATCCTCAAACAGCGATGAAAAAAAATCGACTTCCGTTGATGTAGCTCAAAAAAATCGTAGGACTGTTGGAAGTCCTAAAAAGGATAAAAAGGAAGTAAAGGCAGTTATTGACAATAAAAAATCGGTGGATAAAAAGGGAACTCCAAAGAGCAAGTTATCCGATATAAATGGCAAAGATATTGAAAAGAGACATGCAGCCAGTTTTATTGAAGGGCAGTCGGATACATCTGAAAAGCTCGGAAAAGATCCTAATTCAAAGAAGGCCCAGGCAAAGAAAAATCGGGGAGCCAATAGTGTTGCAAGAAAAGAGTTAAAGAATTCAGCTCGTAATCGAACGAGCCATGTAAATAGATCGCATGTGAAACAGGAAGATGAGCAGCCAAAAAAATCTGCTGAAAAAGCAACTGTCAAAAATCTGGATTCAGTTTTCACTGAAAAAAAGAAGCCTAAGAGAAGTGAAAAAAAATTGGGTGTTTTGGGTAGGGATGGCAAGAAATTTATAGAACCAAAGAATTCTGAATCATCTTCAATAGCCGTTAAAGAACGGGGCGATACATCCGGAAAAGGTAATAAAGGGATGTTTGCACCGCGACAGGAAAAAATAGCTAATAAATTTTCTCAGCTTAGAAATGGGGTGGATTCTGAGTTGGCCGGGTCAATGGAGAAGGTTGCCGGGCAGCTGGTAAAGCAAGATGGAGAAGGCAAGAAATCAGAAAGAAAACGTAATGCCCATGGCAAGGGCCAGGGACGGCTGCCTTTATTAAATCATTCCTCAAAAAAATATATGGAAGCTTCCATGTTCGCGGGATTTTCAGGTAAGGATAGTAAGGATTCTGGAAGTGAAGAGCAGCAGTTTAAATGGGAACACCAAGATATTATATCTACCGAAGGCAATGAAGACAAGGTCTCAAAAGGAAGGGTATCCTCAGGGTTTAGTTTGAATCAAATACCTGTCACCAACGCTTATTTACGTCAGCGTATCATGCCTATGCTAACGAAAAGTATTAAGAATGCTGCCGGTTCAGCTGGAAGTAATCCCGGAAAATGGGAAAAGCATAATTTTGTACTTGATGACGGCAAGAATATCCACTTGTCGGTAAGAGAAAACAAAGGGGTCCTGCAGGTTAAGATGGGGTCATTGAATGTGGACCTCAGAAAGTTATTACAGCAAAATATGCATCAGATAAAACAACACCTTAAGCAGGAGTTTGGGACCAATATTGATTTACAGTTTTCGAATAGTGGGGGCCAACAGCAATCCTCCAAATTTTTTGGGGAAGCTGCTCACTCTCGTAACTCAGCTACTAATTCGAATCAGTTTTCTGACAGTAAAATGGCAACTGAAGATGCAGGTCGAGGGAAAATAAAATCAGTCCGAAATTTTGGGTATAACCAAATGGAATGGCGGGCATAACCAAATAAAGAGGAAGAAATTATGGATGTAACTCAAATAAGTAACGCGCAGGCAAATTTATCGCAAGCTGGGGATCAGGGGGCCGCCTCAAATAGTAAACTTGGGAAGAACGATTTTTTAAAACTATTAGTGGTCCAGATGCAAAACCAGGACCCGATCAATCCAATGAACAGTAAAGAGTTTGCATCGCAGCTAGCGCAATTTAACTCGGTTGAGCAATTGATTGGAGTCAATAAGTCGTTGTCTTCTCTGCAAAATAGCCAGGAATTGATGCGAACCGAAATGACAAATTCCATGGCCTCTTCCCTGGCTGGAAAAAAAATCCGGGCCCTGAGTAACGAAATAAGTCTGGACTCCGGCGGACATGTAGATATTAATTTCGATCTGGGTAACGCTGCTGATAAAGTCCAAATCGTTATTAAAGATGCTGCTTCGGGATCAGAGGTGAGAACGGAGACTGTAGAACGAGCCCCAGCCGGTAAAAATAGCTGGACTTGGGATGGTAAAGGAAATAACGGTCTCTCGGTTCCTGGAGGTAATTATAAGGTTGAAATAAAAGCAACAAACGGCGATAAAAGCGTGAATTCACGCATGTTTATCGACGGAATAGCTCAAAAAGTTCGTTTTACGGGAAATGGGGTATATATCAACGTCGATGGCATCGAAGTGCCAATCGGCAATATTGAAACGGTTGGCACTAGTAATAGCTAATCAGAGTTTAAAACTAGAATAATCAATTTAATACACAGGTAGTGTGCGTGATTAAGCTGCCTTCACTTATAAAATAAGGAGTCAATTATGTCATTAATCAAGTCGTTAAATTCAGGGGTCAGTGGGTTAAAGAGTTTTCAGACCAAAATGGATACCATAGGCAATAATATTGCCAATGTAGATACTACCGGATTTAAAGCCTCTGAAGTAACATTCTCAGAATTGATGAATGAAAATATTGGAGGATCCGGCGGAGGAGAATCTGCACCGTCGTTGATGAACCAGGTTGGTTTAGGAGTTCGTGTGGCGTCTATTGATCGGGATTTTAGCCAGGGTACAATTGAGAATACGGGCAAAGCTACCGATTTGGCAATTCAGGGTGATGGTTTTTTCATTGTTAATGATGGAACGCAGAATTTGATGACCCGGGCCGGCAATTTTACTTTTAATAAGAATGGCAACCTAGTTGATCATTCCGGAAATTTTGTGCAGGGGTACAATGCTAATCAATCCGGTAACATCCTGGGAGGCGGAGCTACTGATAATATCAAAATTGATTTCGAAAATGCCTTACCGCCAAAAAAGACAGAAACTATCAAATTGGGTGGTAATCTCAACGCTGATACAAGTGTTCGTCAGGTTATTCAGGCGCAGAGTGCCTTTACGGATGGAAGCGGCAATATTGCTACTTCGGGCACTGCAATAAATAACCTTAGCCAAACAGCTACAAGTTTATCCAATGGAGATACTATAGACTTTAATATCACCTCCAACGATGGGACAACAACAGAAACCGCTAGCTATACCTATTCGTCGGGTGATACGCTTGGCGATATGATAAGCAGTTTGAATGGTCAAATCGACAGCAATGGAAACCTTGACGGACAGCTTAGTTTGGTCGATGGTATCCTAAAGTTAAGATCAGACAACCTGGGAGATAGTAGTCTGAATGTTGCATCAACTAACGTAAGTGGTTCAGGGGATATAAATTTTCCCGGGTTTCAGGTTACGCAAAAGGGAGAAACCAACACAAAGACGATGAGCACTACGGTCTATGACGATCTTGGAAAAGCCCACTCACTGTTGCTCGATTTTACCCAGACAGCAGAAAATACCTGGCAATACGAGGCTAAGTTTGCGGATGGTGAACAAATCACCAGCGGAGCAACAGGCACGGTCTCATTTGATAAAATGGGACAGATAGCATCCGGTAATAAATTTGCTATAAATTTTGATCCGGGTAATGGAGCAAAGAGTACTACTTTTGATGTCAACCTCGGCAGTACCGAAGGTACTTCTTTTACACAATATTCTGGAGCTAATACGGCCAAAGTTCTTAGCCAGGACGGTTATACCCAAGGTTCTCTCGTAGATGTACGCATCAATGGTGATGGACGGGTGCAAGGTGTTTATGATAACGGCCAGAATAAAGATATTGCCCAAATTGCCCTGGGTAAGGTGCAGAATGAAGGAGGATTGGAGATGATTGGCAATGGGCTTTACCGGGCCACTTCGGCCGCAGGGGAAGTTTTTATGGATTCGGCCTCCAACTTCTCAAACAGCACGATTAATGCCGGGGCTCTTGAAGGCTCGAATGTGGATCTTGCCCAGGAGTTTACGGAAATGATTACTGCTCAGCGAGCATATCAGTCGAGTGCCCGGGTAATCAGCACTTCCGATCAAATGTTAACTGAGGCGGTGAATCTGAAACGCTGATCGTAAGATTGTCCCAAAAAAAGATAAGCGTTTCGTACTTTATTTAGATGCTGCAGATATGTAGCTGGCAATGAGTGCGAAGCGCTTTTTCTATATAGGATAGGTATAAAAATTTGTAGAGGAATATTCTACTTGTATTGTTGGGTCGATTTCGAAAAAGTGATAAAAATGCGGTTAAGTTTTTCTTAATCAATCCGATAAATAGTACATGTTAGATAAGTCATCGATTATAGGATTTACTCTCGGGTTTTCCTTAGTTACCCTTGCTATAGTTTCGCAGGGTAGTCTTGGAATATTTATAAGCTTATCATCAGTGGCTATTGTTGCGGGAGGTATGATCGCTTCAACAATGATTAACTATAGTTTTGAGAATATTAAGAATAGTTTTTTTGTCATTACTGAAATGATGGGGGCCAAGTCGGTAGATCTTCGTACCGATATGGAATTAATGAAAATGTTCTCTCGAAAGGTCCGCATGGAGGGGTTGTTGTCGCTTGATGATGATATAAGGTATGTCGAAGATCATTACTTAAAGAATGGCCTGCAATTGGCGGTGGATGGATTCAAAAAAGAAAGTTTGAATAAGATTTTAAAAGATGAAATTAAGGGTAAAGAGCGTAGCCTAAGTATTTCTGTGAAGGTATTAGATTCTATGGCGGAATACGGGCCCGCTTATGGGATGATAGGGACGGTAATTGGAATGATTTTAATGTTACAGAATATTTCTAATCCTAAGTCTCTTGGAGCAGGGTTGTCAGTTGCTCTTATTACAACTTTATATGGCAGTATTTTTTCGAATATGATTATTGGGCCACTTGCTGGTAAGTTAGAGTACCTGAGCAAGTTGGATCTTAACCGGAAGCAAATGTTCCGCGTAGGTATTCTTTCTATGATTGAGGGTGAAAATCCTCGGATCATGGAAAAGAAAATGCTTATTCATTTGGATCCGGAAAGCAGGGCTGAGTATATAAAGTTCCATGAAGAATTGGAAAGAGGTAATGACCGGGAGAATAAGCTATATAATCAATGGATTGAATATCAGAATAAAGAATGGAAAACTCTGAACGAGAATCTGGCAAAGGTGACTGGTTAGTAACCTACAGTGATCTGGTAACGTTACTGCTGGTATTTTTTGTGTTAATGTACACACTAACACCTGGAGTTAGTAAATCTACCTTTGAAGATTTTATTTCATATTTCCAGACTCCCAGTAGTATCATTCACCACGAAAAGTCGGCGGGAGGAAAGAATTCAAATAAGAAATCAATTAGAAAAGAATGGAAAGAGCTCAAAAAGTTTTTAAAAAAACAAGATCTGTCCTCAGAGGTTTCAATAAAAAAAATTAAAGACGGAGTAAAGGTAACGCTGAGTGATTCACTTACCTTTAATAGTGGTTCTGCTATAATATTACCCGAAGCCAAGATGGTTTTGAAAAAGATGGCTGTAATTATCGGTAAGGATGTTCGAGGGGTTAACGTACAGGGTCATACGGATAATGTGCCGATATCGGATGGATCCCGGTATCGATCTAATTGGCATCTTGGGGCAGCCCGTGCAGTCTCGGTTGTTCTTTTTCTAAAACGATTTTCAAAGTTCAATCCCTCGGGATTTGAAGCAAGTAGCTTTGGTCAGTACCG
>Ga0102944_1000730_pt1 | contig 23936 bp, 19 predicted proteins | sample SalPonD_shore_MG_FD_78172 | JGI IMG/M metagenome (GOLD analysis project Ga0102944, IMG submission 78172) | Salt pond soil microbial communities from South San Francisco under conditions of wetland restoration - Salt Pond MetaG... | ecosystem: Environmental > Aquatic > Marine > Intertidal zone >...
CAAGCCAGGCGTTTAAACACCGATCGAAAGCGCCCACGTCGCGCCGCCGAATTGATCAATCCAACTGTCCAACCTGGTGGGGTGTCGCACGCGCGACCCTCGAGCTGCTCAGATCCGAACGCACGCAAATCCCCGCCATGCCGCGATATCCCGGCCATTCCCAGAATATCCCGTCTGCTCAGACCTAGTGTCCCCGCACAGGCTGGTTGCGAGGGGCCCCCGCGAAACCCCGACCAGGTAGAGACGCGCTCGCTGGAGCGGATCCGCGCCGACGGCCGCCTCGTCGTGCTGACGCGCAATGCGCCCACGACCTGGTACGTGGGCCGCTTGGGGAAGCCCACCGGGCCGGAGCACGACCTGGTGGTCGCCTTTGGCGAACACCTCGGCGTCGAGGTGGAGTTCCGCCAGTACAAGACCGTCGGTGCGATCCTGTCGGCGCTCGAGGCGGGCGAGGGCGACGTGGCCGCCGCCGGCCTCACCGACATCGAGTCACGGCGCCAGCGCTTTCGCTTCGGACCCTCGTATCAGCAGGTCACGCAGCAGGTCGTGTGCCGGCGCGACGCCCATGTGCCGGAATCGGTGGAGGACCTGGTCGGGCTCGATCTCGCCGTGATCGCCGACAGCAGCTACGTCGCCCGCCTGAAGGCCCTGCAGGCGGACGGCCATCCGGACCTGCAGTGGACGCAACGCACGGATGCCACGACCGAGCAGTTGCTGCGTGAAGTCTGGCGCCGCGAGCTGGATTGTACGGTTGCCGATTCGACCATCGTCGACATCAACCGTCGCTACTACCCGGAGCTGATCGCCCCATTCAACCTGTCGCGCGCGCAGTCGTTGGCCTGGGTGCTGCCGTGGCAACGCGGCGATACCGCCGACGCCATCGATACCTGGCTCGCGCAGTACCGCGAGAGCGATCAGCTGGCCCAGTGGCGCGAGCGCTACTATGGCTTCTTCACCGTATTCGATTACGTCGACACCCGCGTCTACATGCGACGGATCGACGGCCGCTATCCGCGCTATCGCGACCTGTTCCGCGCCGCGGCGGACAAGTACGATCTGCCGCCGTTGCTGCTGGCCGCGCAGGCCTACCAGGAATCCCACTGGAACCCGAGGGCGCGCAGCCCGACCGGCGTGCGCGGCATCATGATGCTGACGCTGAACACGGCTCGCTCGGTGGGCGTGAAGAATCGCCTGGACGCGCGCCAGAGCATCTTCGGCGGTGCGCGTTACCTGGCGCGCATGCGCGACCGCCTCCCGGACGACGTGCGCGAGCCGGACCGGACTTGGCTGGCGCTGGCCGCGTACAACGTGGGCTACGGTCACCTGGCCGACGCGCTGCAGCTGGCGCGCGACCAGGGGCTCAATCCCTGGCACTGGCGCGATCTCAAGGAGGTCCTGCCGCTGCTCGCGGACCCGGCCTACTACGAGGATGCGAAATACGGCTACGCGCGCGGCACCGAACCGGTGCGGTACGTCCAGCGGATCCGCGAATACCGCCACGTGCTCGCCCAGGCCGAGCCCTGAGCGTCCGCGCCGCGGCCTGCCGAGTCTGGTAGCATCCCCCACCCGTTCGCTCCGGCACCCCAGCCAGACGCCCGATGGACGCCGAGCCACTGATCGCCGAGCTGCCGTATCGCCCGGATGACACGGCCGCCCTGTTCGACGCCGTCGCCGACGAGCCGTGGAGCATGCTGCTCGACAGCGGCGCCGTCGGTGCCGTGCGCGGCCGCTACGACATCATCGTGGCGGATCCGGGTGCCACGCTGACGACCGAGGGGGCGTGGACGGTGATCGACCGCCGCGGTGCCAGCGAGCGCTCCGCCGACGATCCGTTCGCGCTGCTCCGGGCCGAGCTCGGCTCGCCTTCCGCCGCACCGCCCGGCTTGCCGTTCGCGGGCGGCGCCGTGGGCTACTTCGCGTATGATCTGGTGCGCCGGCTGGAACGCCTGCCCACTTGCACGGCCGACACCGAGGCCATTCCCGACATGGCCGTCGGCGTCTACGACTGGGCCGTCGTGGTCGACCACGAGGCGGGCCGGGCCTGTCTCGCGGGTCACGGGCGCGATCCGCGCACCCGGGCGCGCTGGGACGAACTGGTCGCGCTGTTCTCCGAGCCGCCGCCGGCGCGTGAGCGGCCGCCATACCGGGTGCCGGGCGCGGCACGGGCGAACTTCGACGCCGCCGACTACAAGGCGGCGTTCGCCCGGGTCCACGACTACCTGCGCGCCGGGGACTGTTACCAGGTCAACCTGGCGCAGCGTTTCGAAGTGGCCGCGCAGGGCGATCCCTGGTCCGCATTCCGCCGGCTGCGCGCCATCAACCCGGCGCCGTTCGCGGCCTATCTCAATGTCCCGGGCGTGCAGGTGCTCTCGGTGTCGCCCGAGCGTTTCCTCCGCGTGGACCCCGATGGGGTCGTGGAGACGCGCCCGATCAAGGGCACGCGGCCGCGCTCGCCCGACGCGGCCGCCGACCGTGCGCTTGCCGCCGAGCTCGCGGCGAGTCCGAAGGACCGCGCCGAGAACGTGATGATCGTGGATCTCCTGCGCAACGACCTGGGCCGGGTCTGCCGGGCCGGGAGCGTGCGCGTGCCCCGCCTGTTCGAGGTCGAGAGCTTCCCGACCGTGCACCACCTGGTCAGTACCGTCACTGGCCGGCTGGCGCCGGGACACCATGCGCTGGATCTGCTGCGTGCCTGCTTCCCCGGCGGCTCGATCACCGGCGCGCCCAAGATCCGCGCGATGGAGATCATCGAGGAGCTAGAGCCGCACCGGCGCGGCGTCTATTGCGGCGCCATCGGCTATGTCGGTTTCGACGGCGCCATGGACACGAACATCGCGATCCGGACCCTGGTCCATTCGCACGACCGTGCGCGCTTCTGGGCCGGCGGCGGCATCGTCATCGACTCCGAGGCGGACGCCGAATACCAGGAGACGTTCGACAAGGCCGCCGCGATGCTGGCGCTACTGCGCGAGGCGGCGGCCGACTGAAGCGGACGGCGCGCACCGTGCACGCAGCCCGCGTTATAATCCTTCGCGCGACCTCCCGGGGGAGAGGACGATGCACGATCGACGCACACTGCGGCGCAGGCACCTCATGTTCCACCTGCGCGTATTCGACGCGGGCACGGGTGAGCATCTGGGCAACCTGTTCGACATCACGCCCGACGGCCTGATGCTCACCGGCGAGCGCGCGCTCCGGCCGGGCGACCGCCGCGCACTGGAAATGCACCTGCCGGTCGATATCCTGGGTGCCGAGCACATCGCGTTCACCGGCACCGTGGCCTGGTCGAATGACGACATCTGCCCCGGGCTGTACGATACGGGCTTCCGAGATCTGGAGATGGCGGCGGCGCACCGCGATCGGCTCGAGACCATGATCGACGAGTTCGGCATGCGCGACGCCGGCTGACTGGCCCCCAACGGGCGCACGGATGCGCCCCGGGAACACGCCTGCCTCGCTCGTCACGGCGCGCACGGCCCGCGCGCCCGCCTTCCACCTGTTTACTTGGCATGGATCCCGCACAAGTGTGCGGTCGGGCTTGCTGCGTGGGGCGGTGGCCCCGGACCGGATTCCGTCCTCGCCGACAACCACCAGAATCATGAGAAATGCCATCGTGGGGGAGGCTCATCCGTGCGGGATCGCACGCGCGCCAACCGATATCAGCTCATGTTCCATGTCCAGGTGCTGGATGCGGACAATGGGGATCTGCTGGGACAGTTGGTCGATGTGTCCCGGGTCGGCCTGATGCTGGCGCCCGAGGAGGCGCTGGAGGTGGGGTCGCGATATCGTCTGCGCATTCCGCTGTCGGTGCTCTACCATGGCCATCGTCAGCTGCAAATCGGGGCGACCGTCGCCTGGACCGCGACCGCCATGCACCCCGCATTCCACCGCAACGGCCTGGGGTCGCTGGAGCTGCCCGAGGATCAGCGCGAGGCGCTCGCACGGGGCATTGACGACCACCACATGCGCGCCGCGGACTAGGGCCGTTGCGATCGGTCCCGCGCGGCGGCGAATGCGCGGGATGCAGGGCGTGCCTTGCCGCGCACCCGCCGCGGTGGCTCAGCCTTCGCCGAGCAGGGCCCGCAGGTTCGCCATCTGCTCGCGCCCGGTGGCCTTGCGCGTCTCCGGGTCGCTCGGCGCGCGCGTGCCTTCCCAGGCCACCTCGGCCTCCGGCAGCTCCTCGAGGAAGCGGCTCGGCTCGCAGGTGATGTCCTCGCCCCAGCGGCGGCGTTTCTCGGCGAAGGTGAGCGTGAGCGAGCGCTGCGCGCGCGTGATGCCGACATAGGCGAGGCGGCGTTCCTCGTCGAGCCGATCCTCCGCGATGCTGGAGCGGTGCGGCAGGATCTCCTCCTCGACGCCCGCCATGAACACGTGCGGGAACTCGAGCCCTTTCGCGGCATGCAGGGTCATCAGGGCGATGCAGTCGCTGCCGTCCTCGTCGTCCGCCCGGTCGAGCATGTCCATCAGCGTCAGGCGCGAGACGATGCCCGCCAGGTCGCGCTCCTCGCCGTCGGCGTCGGTCGCCATGCGCCCGATCCACTCAAGCAGCTCCTCGACGTTGGCCCAGCGCCTCTCCGCGGTCTTCAGGTCGCGCGAGACGTCGTCGAGCCAGGCGCGGTAGCCGATGTCCTCGATGACCTGGCGGAACACCGCGATCGGGTCGCCGCGCTGCGCGTTGTCGCCCATGCCGACGATCCACTCGCCGAATTGCTGCAGGCGGGTCAGCGGCGGTCCGGATACGTGCTCGGCGAGCCCCATCTCGAAGCTCGACGCCAGCATCGAGATGCCGCGGTTGCGCGCGTAGTGCCCCAGCTTCTCCAGCGTGCTCGGACCGATCTGGCGGCGCGGCGTGTTGACCACGCGCAGGAAGGCCGTGTCGTCGTCCGGGTTCACCATCAGGCGTGCGTAGGCGAGGATGTCCTTGACCTCGGCGCGATCGAAGAACGACGCCGAGCCGCTCACCCGGTACGGCATATTGCGCTCGCGCAGCGCCTTCTCGAACGCCTTCGACTGGAAGTTGCTGCGGTAGAGGATGGCGAAGTCACGCCAGTCGAGGCCGCCGCGCAGCCGCTTCGACAGGATCTCGGCGGCGATGCGGTCGGCCTCGTCCTCGCCCGAGGGACAGGAGACGATGCGGATGGGGTCGCCCGCCCCGAGCTCGCTCCACAGTTTCTTCTCGAACACGTGCGGGTTGAACCCGATCAGGTGGTTGGCGGCGCGCAGGATGCGGCCCATCGAGCGGTAGTTCTGCTCGAGCTTGATCACCTTGAGCTGCGGGAAGTCCTGCTCCAGGCGCGCGAGGTTCTCCGGCCGCGCGCCGCGCCAGGCGTAGACGGACTGGTCGTCGTCGCCGACCGCGGTCAGTCCACCCGAGACGCCAACCAGCTGGCGCACCAGCTCGTATTGCGCCCCGTTGGTGTCCTGGTACTCGTCGACCAGCAGGTGGCGCACCCGGTTTTGCCACTTCTCGCGAATCTCGGGGTGGTCGGTGAGCATGCGCACCGGCTGGATGATGAGATCGTCGAAGTCGACTGCGTTGTAGGCGTGCAGCAGCTGCTCGTAGCGCGCGTAGACGGCCGCTGCGCGCATCTCGACCTCGTTGGCGGCCACTTTCGGCGCCTGGCCGGCCGTGACGAAGTCGTTCTTCCAGCGGCTGATGATGCCGCGCAGCTCGTCCTCGTCGCCCAGGTTGCTCGCGCCCTCGCCGCGCACCAGCTCCTTGATGGCCGTGAGGCTGTCGGTGGCGTCCATGATGGTGAAGCCGCGGCGGTAGCCGAGGGCGTGACCGTCCGAACGCAGCAGGTGCAGCCCCAGCGTGTGGAAGGTCGAGACCGAAATGCCTTTCGCCGCGTCGCCCGGCAGCGTCTTCGCGGCGCGTTCCTTCATTTCGCGCGCGGCCTTGTTCGTGAATGTCACCGCGAACACGCCCTTGCCCGGCAGGCCGACCTCGCGTACGAGATGCGCGATCTTGGTCGTGATGACGCGGGTCTTGCCACTGCCGGCACCGGCGAGCACGAGCAGCGGCGTGCCCACGTGACGCACGGCGGCGCGCTGTTGCGGGTTCAGATCGGCCATTCGGGTCCGGCGCGGGAGGTCGCGAAGAAGGGCGCCATTCTAACGGCGGGGCGGCAGCCGGTCATTGGCGTGGTTCAAGTTTCGCGAATCGGCGGCCATCGGTGCCGCTTCGGCCGCGAACATGGGCTGCGGCCACCCGGCGCGCTTGCCGCGACGGGCCCTGCTGGTCATCATTCGACCGCACTGGCCGAGGAACGCACGATGTACGTGGATATCGACACGGGCCTGCTCGACGGCGCCCGCAAGTGCCTCTCGCCGAACCGCGACACGCGGCCCGATCCGGATGACATCGACCTGGTCGTGGTGCACGGCATCAGCCTGCCGCCCGGGCAGTTCGGTGGCGACGCGATCGATCGCCTGTTCACCAACGAGCTGGATCCGGCCGCACATCCTTTTTTCTCCGAAATCGCGGACCTGCGCGTCTCCGCGCACCTGCTCGTGCGGCGGGAAGGCGCGGTCGTGCAGTACGTCCCGTTCCACGAGCGCGCCTGGCACGCGGGTGTGTCCGCCTGGTGCGGACGGGAGGGCTGCAACGATTTCTCCGTCGGCATCGAGCTCGAGGGCACCGACGACATCCCGTACACCGAGAGCCAGTATCTGGCCCTGGCGGAGATTGTGGGCGCGCTCGCGACCGCTTATCCTCGGATTACATCCGAGCGGCTGGCGGGGCACTGCGACGTGGCACCCGGCCGCAAGACCGATCCGGGTCCGTGTTTCGACTGGGATCGGCTCGCGGTCCTGTTGCGCGCCTTGCCGCAAGGCAAACGGAGGGAGCCCACCCGATGACCCTGATCAGCGTGCTCGTCAGCCTGTTCCTCGACCGCATCCTGTTCTTCCATCGCGACAGCAGTGCCGGTACCTGGTTCGGCCGCACGGCGGAGGCGCTCGCGCGCCGGTTGCCGGCCGACTGGAACGGGGTCGGCGGCGTGCTGGTCGTCGTTATGCCGCCGACCATCGTGATGGCCGTGCTGCAGTGGGGGGCGGCGCACCTGCTGTTCGGCCTCGCGGGGCTGTTGCTCGGGATCGCCGTGCTGCTGTTTGCGCTCGGGCCGCTCGACATCGTCAACATGACCGAGGACTACATCGACGCGCGCCAGGCCGACGACGCCGAGCGCACGGCATGGTACTTCGAGCGCAGTACCGGCGAGGCGCCGCCCGCCACGCCGCAGGAGGAAGGGCGGCGCATGGCGGCGGCCGTGCTGTACCAGGGGCACGACAACCTGTTTGCGACCGTGTTCTGGTTCTGTGTGCTCGGTCCCATGGGCGCGGTTCTGTACCGCATGGCAGCCGAGCTGGCTCTCCATCCGGGACCGACGCTGGTCGCGCGTCCGGCACTACTGCGCGCCGCCCGCCACGTCGTCGGGGTGCTGGGCTGGATCCCGACGCGCCTGATCGCGTTCGGCTACGCGATGACCGGCAGCTTCGAGGAGGCGCTGGGGCGCCTGCGCCGCGGGTTCCACATCAGTGACGATGTGCTCGAATCGAATCGCCAGCTGCTGGTCGACGCCGGTACCGCCGCGCTGCGTCAGGGCGAGGACGGGCGCGGCGCGGCCGAGGAGGAACCCATCGGTCTCGACGTCGAGCGGCGCAGCGACGACGCGGCCGGGGTGGTCGACCAGGCCCGCGCGCTGGCCCAGCGTACGGCGGTGCTGTGGCTGGCCGTGCTTGCCCTGCTGACGCTGGGCGGGTGGTTCGGCTGAGGGCTGACTCCGCTACAGGGCCTGGGCAATCGCCTGGCGCACCGTAAAGAAGCGGAAGCCGTTGATCTCGAACTCGACGCGCTTGTGGTCCGCGTCGCCATAGTAGCGGATGACTTCCACGTCGAGGCCCTCGCGCAACTCGATGCAGCGGCCGTGGTTGAGCCAGCGCTCGTAGGCGTCGTCCTGGCCCGAGTCCTTGAACTTCAGCATCGCCTCCAGCCAGAACTCCTTGCCGCAGGCGGGGAAGCGGCCGGTCGTCTTGTCGGCGGCCGCCGGGCCCGCCAGGCCCAGCAGCACGCTGCCCGCGATCGCAGCCAGCAATGTGTGCTTCATCTCGTCTCCATGGGCCCTTCGGGGCCGGGTGTTGCGTGGCGCGCCGTCCGCCGGCGTGCTGCGCGTCCGCGAAGCGGCCATGGCCGGGAATTGGGCGATGGTGGCCATTTTCCCCGTTCACGGCCTCCGGGGCCAGCCTCGCGCAGCCGGGCGATCGCCGCCGCCCCTGCTGGAAGGCCAGGGTGCAGGGCGCTCATCGGTGCCGTGATGACCCACTGGGGCAAGCGACTTGTCCGGGTGCGAAGCGCCCGCCCGGCGCCATTGACAGGCGTTTCCGGGGTACAGTAAAAGGCCGCCTCGGTACGATTGCCCCGGCCCTGATCTCCCTGCCTCCGGGACGGGCCCCTGACGTCGGAACCGGGACCCCGCTGCCTCACTGGAGAATCGCCGTGGCCGCCGCCCAGGAATCGCGCGAACAGCATGCCACCGCCCCGGAAGATGCCCCGCTGCGCAAGGACGTGCGGGCGCTGGGCAACCTCGTGGGCAAGGTCATCGCCGAGCAGCGCGGCGAGGCGTTCTTCCAGCTCGTCGAGGCGGTACGCCGTGCCGCGATCGGGCGGCGCGAGGGCAAGGCGGACGCCGATGCCGAGTTGCGCAGCCGGCTGCGCGAGCTTGCTGCGGGCGACGCCGGGGAGCTGACACGTGCGTTCGCCACGCTGTTCCAGGTGGTCAACGTGGCCGAGGAGGTGCACCGCATCCGGCGCCTGCGCGAGCGGCAGCGCGAGGGCGAGCAGCCGGAGATGGAAGGTCTGGTCGCGGCCTTCACCGAGCTGCGCGATGCCGGCTTCGGCGTGCACGAGCTGCAGGGGCTGCTCGACGATACGCTGATCGAGCCCGTGTTCACGGCGCACCCGACCGAGGCCACGCGGCGCACGATCCTCGAGAAGCATCAGCACATCATCCGTGCGCTGACGGATCGTCTCGATCCGTCGATCACGCCGGCCGAGGAACGCGCCAAGCTCGACATCGTGCGCGCGGAGGTCACGTCGGCCTGGCAGACCGAGGAGCATCCCAGCCTGCGGCCGAGCGTGGCGGACGAGCTCGAGCACGTCCTGTTCTACCTCACCGACATCGTCTACCGCATCGTGCCGCCGTTCTACGAGGAAGTGGAGAACGCGCTCGAGCACGTGTTCGGGGATGGTGCCGAACAGGTCCAGATACCGGCCGTACTGCGCTTCGCTTCCTGGGTCGGCGGCGACATGGACGGCAATCCGAACGTGAGCGCGGAGACGCTGCGCCACGCGCTCCACCAGCAGCGTGCGAGCATCCTCGCCCGCTACCGCAGCGAGTTCTCCCAGCTCGCGCGGCGTCTGTCGCAGTCCACCTCGCGCATTGGCGTCGATGCCGCGGTCACCGAGCGCGTGGAACGCTACCTCGAGTGGTTCCCGCAGAGCGCGAAGAAGATTCCGCCGCGGCACCGCAACATGCCTTACCGTGAGCTGTGCCACCTGATGGCGGCACGGCTCCAGGCGACCGCCGCCGACGAGGACACCGCGTACGCGGGGCCGGAAGAGTTCATCGCGGACATCCGCGTGATGGCCGACAGCCTGTATCGCAACAAGGGCGAGCACGCCGGCCTGTTCAACGTGCGCCGGCTGCAGCGGCGTGCCGAGACGTTCGGTTTCCACCTGGCCACGGTCGACGTGCGCCAGGATGCCCGCGTGCACCGCGAGGTGATGGCGCACTGCCTCGGCGATGCGCAGTGGAGCGCGCGCGACGCCGCCGAGCGTACGCGCATCCTCGAGCAGGCGCTGGTCGACGGGCGCGAGCCCGAGGCCGCGGACGACGAGCAGTGCCGCAAGGTGTTCGACGTCTTCCGCGCGATCGGCGAGCTGCGCGAGCGCTTCGGTCCGCAGGCGATTGGTTGCTACATCATCAGCATGACGCAGGGCCGTGACGACCTGCTCACGCTGCTGCTGCTGGCCCGCTGGGCCGGGCTTGGCACGGACGACGGCGGTGCGGATCTCGACATCGCGCCGCTGTTCGAGACGGTCGGTGACCTGGAGGCGGCGCCGGCGGTCATGGAGGAGATGCTGTCCGACCCGAGCTACCGGCGTCACCTGGCGGCGCGCAATGACCGCCAGGTCGTCATGGTGGGCTACTCCGACTCGAGCAAGGACGGCGGCCTGGTGGCCTCGCGCTGGGCACTGCAGACCGCGCAGACGGCGCTCGTTTCGACCGCGGACCGCTACTCGGTCGACCTCACGTTCTTCCACGGCCGCGGCGGCACGACCAGCCGCGGCGGCGGACGCATCCACCGCGCGATCCTGTCCGCGCCGCGCGGGTCGGTGCGCGGGCACATGCGCGTCACCGAGCAGGGCGAGGTCATCCACACCAAGTACGGCGTGCGCTCGACCGCCATGCGCACGCTGGAGACCAGTCTGGCGCCGGTGCTGCAGGCGACCGGCGTGCCGCGGCCCTGGGACGAGCGCGAGCCCGAATGGGAAACCATGATGGAGCAGATCGCGCGCGCCAGCCGCGATGCCTATCGCGGCCTCGTCTACGAGGACGATCGCTTCTTCGAGTACTTCCGCACGGCCACGCCGATCGATGTGATCGAGCGAATGGCGATCGGCTCGCGCCCGACGTCGCGCAAGGCCGGCGTGAGCATCGAGAACCTGCGCGCGATCCCCTGGGTGTTCGCCTGGACCCAGAGCCGCCAGGTGCTGCCGGGCTGGTACGGTCTCGGCTCGGGGCTGCAGAAGGCCGTCGATGAGTGGGGCGAGGAAAAGATCGCGATGATGCTGCGCGACTGGCCGTTTCTCGCCAACGCGGTCAACGACACCGAGATGGTGCTGGCCAAGGTCGACCTCGGCATCGGCGAGCACTACGCGGACCTGGCGTCGGAGCGCAGCCGCCCGATCTTCGACAGCATCCGCGCGGAGTACGAACGCAGCGTCGAACTGATTCTGCGCCTCAAGGGCAACACGCAGCTGCTCGACGACGACCGCCCGCTGAAGCGCTCGATCGGACTGCGCAACCCGTACATGGACCCGATGAGCCTGCTGCAGGTCGACCTGCTCGCGCGCTGGCGCGAGTCCGGGCGCGAGGACGAGGCGCTGTTCCAGGCCCTGCTGGCGACCGTCAACGGCATCGCCCACGGGCTTCAGCAGTCGGGCTGAGCCGCTCGCGGAGTTCGAGGCATTCGTGCGGCGCCGCGGTAGTGCGCAGCGCGCGTGATCCCGGTCACGGATTCGATCGCCGATACGCCGTAACCTGTTCCCGAGCAGACCATTGCGGAGGTGGGCGTGTTGCGGGAGGTCGGGCGGGTGCGCCAGCGCCCGGGCGAGGCGTACCGCCGCTGGTTCACCGATGAGCGCGTCGACCTGGTCGTGTGGCAGGACCGGGACGGCGCCCTGCTCGCGTTCCAGCTCGCCTACGACAAGCCGGTTGCCGAGCATGCCCTGAGCTGGTGCCGGGAGAGCGGTTTTCTCCACGAGGCGGTGGACGACGGCGAGCGGGTGTCGCTGCGGCACAAGCGCGCGCGCCTGCTCGTCGCCGACGGGGCGGTCCCGTGGCAACGGCTGCAGGCGATCCTGCACGCACGCGGCGGGGGTCTCGACGGCGCGTTGCGCGCGCGTCTGGCGGCGCTCGTGGGTTGCGGTGCCCGCGCCGCCCGGCCCTGAGCCGGCGCCTTCAGGCGGGCAGGACGAGTCGTACGCGCAGGCCGGGCTCGTTGTCCTCCAGGCGCAACTCGCCCCCGTGCAGGTGGGCGACGGCGGCCACCAGGCTGAGGCCGAGTCCGCTGCCGGGCGACGCGCGGCTGGCTTCCAGGCGCACGAACCGCTGCAGCACGTCCTCGCGCTGTTCGGCAGGCACGCCCGGTCCGGAGTCGGCCACGATCAGCTCGGCGCCGTCCTCGGTCCGGTGCGCACCGACGGTCAGCGTGCCTCCCGCCGGCGTGTACTTGACCGCGTTGTCCACCAGGTTGGTCAGTGCCTGGAACAGCAGATCGCGATCGGCGCGTACCGACACCCGCTCGTCCGCGTCCACGGTGAGCGATTGCTCATGCGAGGCCGCCACCGGCTCGTAGAGTTCGCCGACGTCTGCCACCACGTCGACGAGGTCGACCTCGGTGAAGCGCTGGCGGCTGCCGGATTCGACCTCCGCGATGCGCAACAGCGCGTGGAATGTGTTGAGCAGGCCGTCGGCGTCGGTGATGGCCTGTTCCAGCAGGTTGCCCTCGGGATCGTCGCTCGCCGCGAGCCGCTCCAGGCGCCAGCGCAGCCGTGTCAAAGGCGTGCGCAGGTCGTGCGCGATGTTGTCTGATACCTGGCGTACGCTGTCCATCAGGTACTGGATCTGGTCCAGCATGCGGTTGAGGTTGTCGGCGAGCTGGTCGAATTCGTCGTTGGCGCCGCGCGTCGGCACGCGGCGCTGCAGGTTGCCCGCCATGACCTCGCGCGAGGTGCGGTTGATGCGCTCGAGCCGGCGCGCGATCGTGCGGCTCATGACGACGCCGCCGAGGATGGCCAGCGCGATGGCGATGCCCACGCCCCAGATCATCGCGCTGCCGATCACGCGCTGGAAGGCGCGCTGCGCGAGCACATTGCGGCCGATCAGCAGGTGGAAGCTCTCGTCGGGGCCGAGCAGGAACACGCGCGCACGCACCGGATCGGGGCCGCCCGGCGCGCCGGTCAGCGTGAACTCGAGCCAGCCGGACTCGTCCGGCTTCGCCTCCTCCGGCCAGCGAGTGATGTTCCCGGCGATGGGATCGAGGTTCTCGTCGGCGAGGAGGTAGACTGAGCGACGCGCGATGTTCGCCGTGGCCTTGTTGCTGATGACCCGCGCGAGCGCGTGCACGCCGCCCTCGCGGTAGCGGTTGGCCAGTTCTGCCACCTCGTCGGCGATCGCCGCGTCGGTCTGGCGCGCCAGGTAGCCAGCCGTCGCGTAGTACACGAAGCCGAGCAGCGCCGACACGGAGCCGGCGAACAGCACCACGTAGAGCAGCGCGACGCGCAGCGTCGTGCTGCGCAGCAGCCGGCGCAGCGGGCCGGCTGTCTCAGTCGGCATCCTGCTCCGACGGCCGCAGCGTGTAGCCCGCGCCGCGCACCGTCTGCAGCAACTCCGTGTCGAAGCCGCGGTCGATCTTCTGCCGCAGGCGGCTGATGTGCACGTCGATCACGTTGGTCTGCGGATCGAAGTGATAGTCCCAGACGTGCTCGAGCAGCATCGTGCGCGTGACCACCTGGCCGGCGTGGCGCATGAGGTATTCGAGCAACGAGAACTCGCGCGGCTTGAGGTCGATGTCCTGGCCGGCGCGGCGCACGTTGCGGCTGAGCAGGTCCATCTCCAGGTCGCCGACGACGAGGCGCGTCTGCTCGCCCGTGGGCGTCTTGCGCCGCATCAGGGCCTCGAGCCGGGCGATGAGCTCGGAGAAGGCGAAGGGCTTGACCAGGTAGTCATCGCCGCCCTCGCGCAGCCCGGCGACCCGGTCGTCCACCTGGCCCAGCGCCGAGAGGATCAGCACCGGGGTCTGGACGCCGGACTGGCGTACCGAGCGGACGATGGACAGGCCATCCACGTTGGGCAGCATGCGGTCGATGATCATCGCGTCGTACGGCTCGGACAGGGCCAGGTAGAGCCCTTCCTTGCCGTCGTGGGCCTCGTCGACCGTGTAGCCGTGTTCCTTGAGTCCCTTGCCGAGGTACGAGGCAACCTCGACCTCGTCTTCGACCACCAGGATGCGCATCGTCACCTCTTCCCGTCGTTGACAGGCTGTTGCCGCACCAGTCTAACGGACACCGGCCGCACGATGGCGGCCGATGTCGCGGAATAAAAGAGGCGGCCCGGGGGAGGGGCCGCCAAGCCCTGGGATTGCCACGGAGGGGTTCGGTGCACCGGCGGGGGCAGTGTGTCTCCCTGGTCCAGGAACTATTCTTCGGGCAGCGTCAGCGACACGAACAGCGAGTTGTCGCCACGGCGAATCTGCACTGCCACCGGACGCCCGTGCGGCAGCTCGTCGACCGCTTTCTTCAGCTGCTCCACGTCGCTCAGCGACTGCTTGCCGATCCGCAGCAGGATGTCGCCGGGACGGATGCCGGCGTTGGCGACCGGTCCCGGTCCGACGTGCTGCACGAGCAGGCCGCGGTCTTCCAGGCCGAGCTCGTCGCGCTCGTCCTGCGTGAGTTCGCGGACAGCCACGTTGAGCGACGTATCGGATTGATCGGATTCGGTGGAGCCGGCGTCGGCCGTATCCTGATATTCCGACAGCGCGCCGACCTCGATGCTCATCGTGCGCCGCTTGCCGTCGCGCATGATCTGCATGTCCACCTTCTTGCCGACCGGAGTGCGCCCGACCAGCGGCGGCAGGTCGGCCGCGTCGGCGACCGGCTGGCCGTTGAACCGCAGGATGACGTCACCCGGCTGCAGGCCCGCGGCCTCGGCCGGGCTGTCGGGCACGATGTCGGCGACCAGCGCGCCGACGGGCTTGTCCAGACCGAACGATTCGGCGAGGCCGCGGTCCACGGGCTGGATCTGCACGCCGAGGTAGCCGCGCTCGACCTTGCCGTGCTCCTTGAGCTGCGCGACGACGTTCATGGCCGTGTTGATCGGCACGGCAAACGACAGGCCCATGTAACCGCCCGTGCGGCTGTAGATCTGCGAGTTGATACCAACGACCTGGCCATCGCCATTGAACAGCGGACCGCCGGAGTTGCCCGGGTTGACCGCAACGTCGGTTTGGATGAATGGCGTGTAGGTATCGTTCGGCAGGTTGCGCTCGAGCGCACTGACGATGCCCTGCGTGGCCGTGTGGTCGAGCCCGAACGGCGAGCCGATCGCCAGCACCCACTGGCCGACCTGCAGGCTGTCCGAGTCGCCGAGCTCGACGGTGGGCAGATCGTCGGCGTCGATCTTCACGAGCGCCACGTCACTGGGCTTGTCCATGCCGACCACGTCGCCGTCGAACTCGCGGTTGTCGTTGAGCTTGACGACGATCTCGTCGGCCTTGGCCACCACGTGGGCATTGGTGAGGATGTAGCCGTCCCCGGAAATGATGAAGCCGGAGCCGAGCGACCTGCGCTCATGCTCCCGCGGTTGGCCGTTGCCTTCGCCGAAGCGCTTGAAGAACTTGCGCAGCGGGTGGCCGGGCGGCAGCTGATCGAGCATCCCCTCGGGCAAGCCGGCGCCGTTGTCCTTCACGCGCTGGGTGGTTGCAATGTTCACCACGGCATCGCGGTTGCTGTTGACTATGTTCGTGAAATCCGGGACCGACGCGGCCATCGCCGCCTGACCACCGGATCCGGCCACGAGGGCCAATCCCGTGATTCCCGCGGCGAATGTCCTGAGCAGGCTTCGCATCATGTTCCTCCTGTACTCGGATACGTTGGGGACGCTGCGTCGCCCGATGCCATGGGCCGCATGCTACGGGCAGGCAGCTTACGGCGGCCTGTCGGGCGCATTACCGTCCGTTCATTTGCGCCCGCGGCCGGGGATCGGAGGCGCACCCGCCACCGCCGCGGGTGTCGGGGCCGGGCCGGCCGACGGTGCCCCGGCACGTTGCCCGATTGCACCGCCGTGGTCGATCCCTCGGCGCGAAGCGGTGCCAGGTGCGACCGCCGCGCCCGTGCCTGCCGACTTCTTTGTCGGTCAACGGACAAGCGGATGAGGGACATGGCCCGCGCTCGCGCGGTCCGTGCACCGTGCCCGGGCGGTGTGTGCCCGGCGGCGCTCAGTCGGCCGCGGACAGCTCGGCGGGCTCGTCGGGGTAGACCGGTGGCCGTCCGGCGCCGTGCCGCGAGTGCCGCAGCAGGTCCTCGATGAAGCGGCGCTCGGCCCGCCCGAGGGTCGCCCGCGGGTTGGTGACCAGGAAGATGTCGATCGCGGGCGGGTCGTCGTAGGGCGGCAGGCGCCACAGCAGGCCGGACTGCACGTCGCGCTCCACGACGTGGATCGGCAGCGGGCCGATGCCGAGGCCGGCCACGATCATGCGGCGAACTTCCTCGAGATTCGAGGAAGTGCCGACGACCTGGCCGTACATCTGCAACTGCGCGCGCAGCACGGCGACCGGGCGCAGCGCGTCCGTGAGGCGGTCCGTCTTGAACGAGACGAAGGACTCGCCGCGCAGGTCGGCGAGCGACAGGCCGGATTCACCGAACAGGGGATGGCGTGGCCCGCAGAAGAACCCGAAGTGCTCCCGGAACAGCAGTTCGTGACGCAGTTGCGGATGGGCCTCGCTCACGAGGCAGATGCCGAGACTCGCCTCCTTGGACAGCACCGCCTCGATGACGCGCGCCGAGGTCGCCACGTCGATGTCGAACGTGACGCGCGGGTGCCGTGCGTGGAACTCGGCCAGGGTCTCGTCGAGTGGCGGGAACACCACATGGCTCGCCATGTGAATCCGCAGCGCCCCGGTCAACTCGGCCTCGCTGTCCTCGAGCACCTGGTGCAGGCGCCCGATCGTGCCGCAGATCTCCTGGCATTCGCGGTAGAGAACGGTGCCGTACTCCGTGGGCTCGAAGTGGCCGCCGTTGCGATCGATCAGCGTGCGGCCGAGCTGCGTCTCGAGGCGCTTGAGGGCGTTGCTCACGGTGGGCTGACGCAGCAGCAGGCGGTCCGCGGCCCGCGTGATCGAGCCCTCCTGGACGATCACCAGGAAGGTGTGCAGCAGATTCCAGTCGAAGCCGCGACGAACGTAACTGCCTGAGTCTTCAGGTGACATTGCCTGTGCATTCCGAATGCCTATGGAGTGCATTCTCATTATCTATTTGCGGAATGTCCATCGAGCTTCTTTAATCACCTGCAGCTACCCGGGCACGCTCGCGCCGCGGCGCCGGCTGTTCGCGTCGCAAGGGGGGAGGGCAGCATATGGCGGCATCGGAGGGGACGGTCGCGGATCGTCGACCCTGGCTCCTGCTGACACCAGCGTTAACGGCGGTCACGTTTCTGCTCGTCATCCCGGCGTGCTTCATCGTCGTGTACTCCTTCTGGCTGCGCACGGCTGCGGGGGCCGAGCAGGTCGGGTTCTACCTGGACAACTGGAAGGACGTCCTGGGCGACCCCTTTTATCGCGACATCCTGCTGCAGACGCTGGAGATCGCCGCGATCTCCACCGTCGTCTGCGCGCTCATGGGGTACGTTCCCGCCTATTTCATCGCCTACGCCAACGTGCGCCACAAGGCGGTGCTCCTTCTTCTGCTGATGCTGCCGTTCTGGATCAGTTACATCATCCGCACGATGTCATGGATCAACATCCTCGGCGTGTCCGGTGCGGTGAACGTGGCGCTGCAGTGGCTCGGCATCATCGACGAGCCGATCCGGATGCTCTACAACCAGACCACCGTGATACTCGGCCTCGTCCACTTCCTGTTGCCGTTCATGATTCTCAACATCTACGTGAGCCTGGACGGGATCGATCGCCACCTGACCGATGCGGCGAAATCGCTCGGCTGCACCGGCTGGCAGGCCTTCCGCGAGGTGACGCTGCCGCTGTCGCTGCCCGGGCTCGCTGCCGGCTGCCTGCTGTGCTTCGTGCTCGGTGCCGGGACCTACATCACGCCGATGATCCTGGGCGGCCCGCGCGACGCCATGTTCGCCAACCTGGTGTACGAGGCGATCGTCACGCAGCTCAACTGGCCGCTCGGGTCCGCGCTGTCCCTCGTCCTGCTCGCCCTGCTGGGCGGGCTCGTGATGGTGTACACGCGTTACCTCGGCATCGACCAGATCGCGAAGAGTTTCCGCTGACATGAATCCGAGCTGGACCGCAATCCGCAGCGTGACCGTCCTGGTCTATCTGTTCATGTTCGCACCGGTGGCGGTCGTGATGCTGCTGTCGTTCAATTCGAGCCAGTTCGGCAGTTTTCCCATGGAAGGCCTTTCGTTTCGCTGGTTCGTCGAGTTGTGGCACAACGACGCCATCATCCGCGCATTCAAGATCTCGCTGATGCTCGCGGCGATGACGAGCGTCATATCGACGACGCTCGGCGTGATGGCCTCGCTCGCAATGGTCCGCTACGACTTCCCGGGCAAGCACATGGTGTCGACGGCGCTGGTCGCCCCCATTCTCATCCCCGAGGTGGTGCTCGCGGTGGCCTTGCTGCTGTTCCTCAAGTTCCTCGGCGTGCCGAAGAGCTTCCCGTTGCTTCTCGCCGGACACGTGATCTTCACGCTGCCGTTCGTCGTGCTGGTGGTGCAGGCGCGCCTGGTGGGCATCCGCCGCGAGTACGAGGAGGCTGCCCTGAGCCTGGGCGCCAACTCGCTGCAGACGTTTTTCACGGTGACGCTGCCGCTCATGCTGCCGGCGGTGCTCGCGGGCATGCTGTTCAGCTTCACCATCTCTTTCGACGACATCACCGGGACACTGTTCTGGAAGCCCGGTGGCGTCGAGACGGTACCGACGCAGATCTTCTCGATGCTGCGCAACTCGATCAGTCCCGAGATCAATGCCCTCGGCACGGTCATGGTGGTCGTCACCGTGGCCCTGCCGCTGGGTGGCGTCGCGATCGCGCGACGCCTGGCCGCCCGCATGCGGGCGAGGTGAAGACGCATTCCTGACACAGGAACCGACAACGAAAGCCCGCGCGGCGGGCCACGAGAGGAGGTGGGATCGATGACGGATTCCAAACGCTACGAAAAGCTGCTGGAGCGCTACGAGAACGGCGACATCGATCGCCGGACGTTCCTCAAGGCGCTCGGCATCGCGGGCATCGCGTCCGGCGTCGTCGGCGGCCCGATGGGCTGGCTGGCACGCGAGGCACGCGCGGCCAAGCCCGAGCAGATCCGCTTCGACGGCTGGGGCGGCGTCGTATCCGAGGCATTCCGCGAGTATGCCTTCAAGCCGTACGAGAAGAAGACCGGTATCGAGGTGGTCGACGGCACCTTCGGCGGCGCCGACGAGTACCTGGCGCGCGTGCGCTCGAGCCAGCCGGGCGAGTTCAACATCGCGCACCTGTCCGGCGTGTTCGACTATGCCCGCTACCACAATCTCGGCCTGTCGACCAAGATTGACGAGAGCAACATCCCCAATCTCGATCTCGTCATCAAGCGTCTGCAGGAGCCGTTCCGCAAGATTTCCGACGGTCGCCTGTCCGCGGTGCCATACGACTATGGCACCACCGGCATCGCCTACAACCGCAAGTACATCAGCGATGACGAGGCCAAGCAGAAGGGTGCGAAGCTGCTCATCGACGAGAAGTACAAGAATCGCATCGGCGGCTGGGGCGAATGGAAGACGCGGATCTGGTACGGCGCCTTGCAGACGGACCAGGATCCCAACAACATCCAGGACATGGACGCGGTCTGGGATGCGATCCGCAAGCATCGCGATCTGGCGCTCAAGTACTGGGGTTCGGGTGCCGAGCTGATGAGCCTGCTGGCGGAAGAGGAGATCTACGTCACCGAGGGCTGGTCCGGGCGCATTCGCGCGCTTCAGGACCAGGGCCACGACATGGGCTATCTCGATCCGCCCGGCGGCCTCGGCTGGCAGGAGTGCCTGTTCGTCATCAAGGGCAGCCCGATGTCCGCGGCCGAGGAGTTGCTCAACTTCATGCTCGAGCCGAAGGTGGCGATCGCCGTGGCCGAGGGCCAGAACTACCCGCCGGCGCTCGATCCGACCAAGGTCGATCTCGGCGACAAGGTTCCGACGCTGCCGGCGTTCGATCCGAGCGGCACACTGAGCTCGCTCAACTTCTTCGATCCGGCGTACTGGAACAGCCACGAGCAGGAGTGGTCGAAGGAGTTCGGCCGCGTGCAGAAAGGCTACTGAGCCGGGTCACGGAGCGATGAATGGCGGGCGGCACCCACGTGTGCCGTCCGCCCATCGGGAGAACGAGCATGGCGGAAGCCGGAACCAACGCGGTCGAGATCCGGGGCGTGGCCAAGCGCTTCGGGGAGTTCACCGCGCTGCACAAGGCCGACCTGGACGTGCCCGACGGGAGCTTCGTGACGTTCCTCGGGCCATCGGGCTGCGGCAAGACCACGACGCTGCGCATGATCGCCGGACTGGCCGATCCGACCGACGGCGACATCCTCGTGCGCGGCAAGCGGGTCAACGACGTGCCGATCCACAAGCGCAACCTGGGGCTGGTATTTCAAAATTATGCGTTGTTCCCGCACAAGACGGTGTTCGACAACGTCGCGTTCGGCCTGAAGTACCGCAACGTGCCGCGCGACGAGATCACGCAGCGCGTGCGCGAGGCCCTCGAGCTCGTGCAGTTGCCGCAGGTGGAGGATCGGCTGCCGATACAGCTCTCCGGCGGGCAGCAGCAGCGTATCGCGCTCGCGCGCGCCATCGTCATCCGGCCTGACGTGCTGTTGCTCGACGAGCCGCTGTCCGCGCTCGATGCCAACCTGCGCGAAGAGATGCGCGTCGAGCTCAAGCGCATCCAGCGCGAGCTCGGCATCGCGACCGTGTTCGTCACGCACGACCAGGCGGAGGCGCTGGCGATGTCGGATAAGGTCGTGGTAATGAACCACGGCCGCATCGAGCAGGAGGGTACGCCCGAGGAGGTGTACAACCGGCCGAATACGGAGTTCGTCGCCGGCTTTCTCGGGCATTCGAACATTCTGGAGGGCAGGGTCGCCGGGATCAGCGGCGACGCCGTGCGCGTGCAGGTGACCGACGGGCCCGAGGTGCTCGCCGAGCTCGACGGGGCACGGCACCCGAACGAGGGCGACAATGTCCGGCTCGTCGTGCGTGCCGAGCGTCTGTTGCTTGCAGAGAGCCACTCGCAGGAGGAAGGCACCACCCTGGTCGATGCCCGCGTATCGACGGTGGACTACCAGGGTCAGGTCGTGCGCTACTTCCTCGAGGCCGGGCCGTTGTCGATCCAGGCCATCAACACCATCGACCGTCACCCCTTCCCGGAGGGCAGCAAGGTGCAGGCGCGGATCCGTGCCAGCGATTGCGTGCTGCTGGAAGGCCGGACGGACTGACACGCAAGAGTGATACCGTGACCGCAGAGACCGCGACGGACGCCGGTGTGCGTCCCCCGTCGAACCTGTTCTATCAGTCGCGCCAGCGGCGGCCGCTGTTCGATCGCGCCGAGGGCGTCTACATGTGGGACGCCGAAGGGCGGCGCTACCTGGACGGCTGCTCCGGCGCGATGGTGAGCAACATCGGGCATTCGAACCCGCGTGTGCTCGAAGCGATGCGCCAGCAGATGGCGCGCGGCACGTTCGCCTACCGGCTGCACTTCGAGAACGAGCCGGCCGAGCGCCTGGCGGCACGCGCCGCGGATCTCGCCCCGACCGGCATGGACCGCGTGTTCTTCGTCTCGGGGGGCTCCGAAGCCGTCGAGAGCTGCCTCAAGCTCGCGCGCCAGTACGCGGTCGCCACTGACGCCGCGAGTCGCTACAAGGTGATCTCGCGCCATCCCTCGTACCACGGCTCCACGCTGGGCGCGCTGGCCGTGACCGGCTACACGCCGATGACCGCGCCATTCGCGCCGATGATGCACGAGATGCCGAAGATCGCGGCACCGACGTGCTACCTCGATCGCGACAAGCTGAGCCTGGAGGAGCGCGGCCGGCGCTACGCCGACCTGCTCGAGACCGAGATCCGGCGCCAGGGCGCGGAGACCGTGCTGGCCTTCATCATGGAGCCCGTCGGCGGTGCTTCGACGGGCGCGCTGGTCGCGCCCGACAGCTACTACGAGCGCGTGCGCGAAATCTGCGATCGCTACGGCGTACTGCTGATCTTCGATGAGGTGATGTCCGGTGCCGGGCGCACCGGGCGTTTTCTGGCGGCTGAGCACTGGGGAGTGCAGCCCGACCTGGTCGCATTGTCGAAGGGCTTCGCGGCCGGCTACGTGCCGCTCGGTGCCATGCTCGCGCCCGGCTGGATGGTCGAGCCGGTGCTGGACGCAGGCGGTTTCATCCACGGCTATACCTATGCCGGCAATCCACTCGCCTGCGCCGCCGGCAATGCGGTGCTCGACGAACTGTTCGAGCGCGACCTGATGGTCAACGCCGAACGCATGGGGCAGACATTGCGGCAGCGGTTGCACGCGCTCGCGGAGCGTCATCCGCTCATCGGGGACGTGCGCGGCAAGGGGCTGCTGCTCGCCATCGAGCTGGTCGCCGACCGGGCCACGATGGAGCCGCTGCCGCCGCGTGCCATGGCGGCGTACCGCCTGACGGAGCTGGCGTTCGAGCGCGGGCTGATCCTCTACTGGCGGCGCACGCGCGGCGGCGACCGTGGCGACCACATCATGGTCTGCCCGCCGCTGATCGTGACCGAGGCGCAGCTCGACGAGCTCATCGGCACGCTCGACGACTCGCTCACCGCCCTTGCGCGCGAGCTGGAGCGGTAGCGCATGGCACGCAAGGTCATCATCACCTGTGCCGTCACGGGCTCGGTCCACACGCCGACGATGAGCCCGTATCTGCCCCTCACGCCCGAGCAGATCGCGGACCAGGCGATCGGCGCCGCGGAGGCAGGGGCTGCCATCCTGCACCTGCACGCGCGCAATCCCGAGGACGGACGGCCGAGCCCGGACCCGGACGTCTTCATGCAGTTCCTGCCGCGCATCCGCGAGGCCACCGACGCGGTCGTGAACATCTCGACCGGCGGCGGCATGCCCATGACGGTGCACGACCGCATGCAAGCCGCGCTGCGCGCGCGCCCGGAAATGGCCTCGCTCAACATGGGCACGATGAACTTCGGCCTCTATCCCGTGCTTGGGCGCTACGACGAGTGGCAGTACGACTGGGAAGAGCCCTTCCTGGAGTCGAGCCGCGACTTCGTGTTCAAGAATACCTTCGCCGACATCGAGACCCTGCTGGCCGAGGTGGGCGAGGGCTGCGGCACGCGCTTCGAATTCGAGTGCTACGACGTCGGTCATCTCTACACGCTGGCGCATTTTCTCGACCGCGGTCTGGTTCGCCCGCCGCTGTTCCTGCAGTTCGTGCTCGGCATCCTCGGCGGCATCGGCGGCGACCCGGACAATCTCGCGTTCATGAAACGCACCGCGGACAAGCTGTTCGGCGACGCCTATCACTTCTCCGTGCTCGGCGCCGGTCGCCACCAGGTGCCGCTGGCGACGATGGGCGCGACGATGGGCGGCAACGTGCGCGTCGGCTTGGAGGACAACCTGTTCATCGACAAGGGCGTGCTGGCCAGGAGCAACGCGGAAGAGGTCAAGAAGATCCGCGGTATCCTCGAGGGCCTCTCGCTGGAGGTCGCGACCCCCGGGGAAGCGCGGCAGATGCTGGGGTTAAAGGGCACCGACGCCGTCGGTTTCTAGTGCCCGGGAGGCGGAATCCCCGGGTGATGCGAATGATGGATCACGCCAAGCCGCCAAGCTCGCCAAGGATTGAACAGAACGTCCTCGGCCGGATGTCAGTCTCCATCGACATGTGGGCGACCAGCGGTGCGGTCGAGCCGAACGATCCGCGGTGATCGGCTGTGCTGTTGCTGGCGTGCTTGGCGCCTTGGCGTGATTGCGAATGCACCGCAGCCGAAGCGGCCCGCGCGCGCACGAACCTGCACGCCGTACCGCCATGATCAAGGGTGAAACGTGAAGGTCTATTTCGCACCGGTACAGAAGACGCACGACCCGGAGACGTTCCTCGTCGCCGGGGCGCAGCGGCCGATCCCCGAGGTGCCCGAGCGCGCCGACCGGCTGCTCGCGGCCGTCGAGCGCCTGGGCCTGGCGGCCGAGCCGCCGGTGGACCACGGCCTTGCCCCGCTCGCCGCCGTGCACACGCCGGAGTATCTCGACTTCCTGCAGACCATCGCGGAGGCCTGGCAGTTCCTCGGCGGCAGCCGGGAGGTGGTGCCGAACGTCCATCCCGACCGGCGCGACTGTGCCTACCCCTCGTCGCCCGTCGGCCGCGCGGGATACCACCTCGCCGACACCGCCTGCCCGGTTGCCCCCGAGACCTGGG
>Ga0102944_1000732_pt1 | contig 23873 bp, 19 predicted proteins | sample SalPonD_shore_MG_FD_78172 | JGI IMG/M metagenome (GOLD analysis project Ga0102944, IMG submission 78172) | Salt pond soil microbial communities from South San Francisco under conditions of wetland restoration - Salt Pond MetaG... | ecosystem: Environmental > Aquatic > Marine > Intertidal zone >...
CGGATGCCTTTGATTTGGATTATCACACACGAAATGTGGATATGATATTCAAACGTGTCGGCCTGTAAATAATTATTTCAAAACCAGCTGTTCGTAATCGTTTATGAACGGCTGTTTTTATGTTATAATTAAGATTTGAGGGCAAAGCGCTTAAGCTGGTTTCTTTTGATTTTACCCGATTGGTTTTTAGGTAATGATTCAACCAGAATTAATTTCCGTGGTTTTTTAAAATTTGGTAACTGATCACCGAGTTTTTTTCGAAGTCCGGGTAAATCAATTGAATAATCATTCTTGAGAACAATGAAAGCCGTAACAACTTCCCCCCATTCTTCATCGGGTAAGCCCGCAACGGCCGCTTCTTCGATTTCAACAAGGTTATGAAGGGCTTGTTCAACTTCGAACGGGCTAATATTTTCGCCACCCGAAATGATGAGATCCGATCTACGGCTGTAGACAAATAATTGATTATGTTCATCCAGCCATCCTGTATCATTGGTGTTGAACCAACCCTCCTTGTCAAACCGGTTACGATTATCGTACTGGTTAAAATATCCGTCAAAAACTTGCGGTCCTTTCAGCCAAATGTTACCCATTTCCCCATTTTTTTTTGGCCTATGATCATTATCCCGTATAGATATATCATTTCCCGGAAATATAGATCCGGCCAAACCACTATCGAGAACGGGTAAATTCTTTATATTTACAGCAGCAATTTGAGCACATGTCTCTGTCATACCGAAACTTGGTATGGCTGGTACCCGTTGTTCTGCTATTTCATTAAGTAATTTTTGGGGAACGGGTGCTCCTCCCAATAGAACAGCTTTGAAATAGTTATGAATTTCAAAGCCTGGCGATGACAGGAGACGTTTCAACATAGTAGGAACTAATGAAACAGCCTGTATACGCGTTTCATTTTTTAAAAGATCCATGACTTTCTCCCGATCGAAATAGGGTAGGCGATACACCCCGCTGCCGTAAATCAGGGATCGCAATATGACAGATATACCCCCGATATGATTCAGAGGCATACATAAAAGCCAGAAACTCCCGGGATCAGGTTTAAAGTTAACAGCTGATCCTTCAGCTGCATGTTGAAGTTGACGGCGTTTGAGAGGCACAATTTTAGGGGTGCCGGTTGTGCCGGAAGTAAAGAAATATCCAAATACCGAATCTGAATCAATCGAACGGTATATGGTGTTATCATCACTGTTAAATGAAGATTTAAATTTTGGAAATAATATCTGTCTGCCGGAATAATCAGATAATCGGTTTTTGTTTGCCTGATCTGTTAAAATGAGTTTTGGATTTAATTCCCGGAGATAAGAATTGAGCTTACTATTTGTTACGTTGGGTGAAATGGGAATAAAAGGCACTCCCAAATTCCAGCAAGCTGCTATCGATAAAACGAGTTCATCTGTCGTTCCTGATAAAAATGCCACAGGTTGACGATTATCCAGATCATGATTATATAAAATATGCTCAAATTGCCGGGTATAAATAGCTAAGTCTGAATAGCTATAAGAACCTGATTCTGATTTTAGAAATGGTGAATTTGGCAAGTAATGACTCATAATCAGATCACATTAAAAGTTACGAGACTCCAAACTCAATCTCTTCCAGCAAGTTCAAATCAGGTTCCAAACCGATCCCCCGCCCGCCGGGTATATGGTAAGACCCATGTATAAGACATGAAGAGTCATCAAGTATATCATTCTTGAAATATTTACCGGTTGCGAGTCCATGTGCATACTTGCTACTTCCCATAATGGAAGCCAGATGAGCTGTCGCCAAACGTCCAACACCTGATTCAAGGGAGGTAGTAAAAACCGTTTCAATATCTTTTTCGTGAGCTTCATTTACGATTTGAAAAATGTCATCCAGGCTGCCAATTAACATTGGCTTTAAAACGAGAACATCAACGGCATCCAGGTCTATTAGTTTTCCAACCGCTTCTTTATTTGTTGCGGCTTCATCTGCCGCAATAGGAACATTGGTTATTCTTTTAATTTCAGCCAGACCTTTAATGTTCTCACTCTCAACAGGTTGCTCACAATATTCTATATTAAGATGAGATAGTTTATGTAAGTTTTGTATGGCTTCATTAACCTGCCATGCCTGATTTGCATCCAGGCGAATATTTGCTGACGGCAGTGTATTTCGTATTTCCTCAACTATCTTTAATTCCTTTTCAAAATCCCAGCCGATCTTAAACTTGAATGTCCGGTAACCTTCCGACCACGATTGTTTACAATCATCAATGATATTTGGCAAATCTCCTAACCCAAAAACCGTATTGACAGGTACGGTGTCTGTTTTTTTCGCCGATATATGAGTATTGAAAGGAATTCCGCGTTTTTTGGATAACCGGTCAAACAGAAAAGTGTCAAGGCCGAATCGTAAACTCGGATAAAGATCGAGTGAGTCAGCAAAGGTTTTCCAATCAGCATAACTCTTATCCTGCATGAAATAGCGATCGATGGTATTCTGATATTTGACGAGTTGATCTATAACATCTGTAAGAGATTCTTTCGAATAGCCGGGGAGAGGAGCAACATCACCATAACATGAAAAAGCAAGATAATCACAGTTTATCAATAATCCTTCACGTTCGGTAAAGCTACATTGAGCTGTATGTAACGGTTGATGAAATGTTAATTTGTATTGGAAAAATTTCATTTAAGAACTAAATCGTTGAAAAATTTGGGAGGATCTTGAAAAAATATCATTTGATTTCATTTATTTATAAAAAGTTTTAATCTGTAACAACAACCACGATTAGTCAAAGGGTTGGTAAAATAACTTATCACTTCATGAAAATATAAGTCCTACACTGAACAGCAAACCAAATAGCACCATAAATTGAGCTGTTCGTTCAAGAATCCTGTTGAAATTAGCTTTATCCCTTTCCTGCCAGATACTCATAATTAATTTTACAGCAAAAGGAATTGTAATGAAAGGCAGAAATATTATCCAGTTGAGATTATCTCTGATAAACAGATGCGGCGGAATGGCAAAGCTTAGAAGAATCATGACAAAATATTCCCATCTAAGGGCGTTTTCGCCAAATATCACACCAAGGGTACGTTTACCGGCAGGTTTATCTGTTTCAATATCACGAAGATTATTAATTACTAAAATATTGGTGGATAGAGCGCCCGCCGGTATTGAAACCCAGAAAGCCAGTGTTGACCAATGCAGGGCATTAACATAATATGTACCCATAACAGCTATTATCCCAAAAAAGATAAAGACAAAAATATCACCGAGTCCATTATATCCCAGGGGATAAGGCCCTCCGGTATAGGCAATTCCAAAGATGAGGGATAAAATACCGATTATGAGAATAACCCAGCCTGCGTGCCAGACAAGATACAAGCCCAAAATGAATGCAAGGCTCATTGTTATAACGGTAGCACGCATCATGACTTTTGGTGTAATGAGTCCCGTTGCCGTAGCCCTTGTAAAACCCACACGAGAATTGTTATCGGCACCTTTCTTAGCATCGTAATAATCATTTGCAAAATTGGTGCCGATTTGAATAAGAAAAGCACATAACATAGCCACAATGGTGGATGCCGGGTTAAAGGATCCATCGCTGTAAGCCAATGATGAACCTAAGAGTACAGGGACGAATGCTGCGGCCAGAGTTTTGGGGCGTGCCGCTTCGATCCATATGTTAATTTTGTTTTTATTCACTATAAATTTTTTGATATCTGATAATTATAATAACCAGTAAGAGTTACCGGTTAAATATTTTCGGATGGTAATTTAATATTTCTAAATAGAGAAATCACCTATACACTTAGATAGTTAGGTAAATAGATCCATTCATTTTTATCAACTTTATTTATTTAATTAAAAGCGGTTCCAATTTTAAATAAATATGTTTTATTTATTAAATATATATTTATTGTTAGATATAAATGGAATTATGACTAAAATGTGTTATAATAAACGTAATTTGTAAATAAAAACCGATAAACATCTACAAAATCCATGAGCAAATCATATCCCAGATACGATACATTAGCTGCAGTTAAAGATTGGAAAATGGGTAAGAATGGTATCCAACCCATGACACCTCAGAATATTACACAGATTTTTGGTGAAAACACCTTAACTCTGGATATTCTTAAGGAACGGTTACCGAAGTCTGTTTGGAAAGATTTAAAAAAGACTTTGTATGAGAATGAACAGATAAGCCACCCAACAGCTGATGCTGTTGCTGTAGTCATGAAAGATTGGGCCATCGAAAAAGGCGCAACTCACTTTACTCACTGGTTTCAACCATTAACAGGATTAACAGCTGAGAAACATGACAGTTTTATAACCCCTAACCAGGGTGGTGGAGCCGTCGCTGAGTTTTCTGGCAAGGATTTGATCCAGGGTGAACCGGATGCTTCAAGTTTTCCGAGTGGTGGATTGCGGGCCACATTCGAAGCACGAGGTTACACCGCATGGGATCCAACATCACCGGCTTTTATCGTTGAAAATGAAAATGGATCTGTTTTATGTATACCAACAGCATTTGCTTCGTGGACAGGTGCGGCATTAGATCATAAAACACCGTTATTACGTTCTGTAGACGCTTTAAATAAACAAGCCATGCGTGCTTTGAAGTTATTTGATGGCGATGGCGTAAGTAAAGTCGAATCAACTGTAGGTTTTGAGCAGGAATATTTTCTCATTGATCAGGAATTTTTCTATCGGCGCCCCGACCTGGTGATGACCGGTCGTACTCTTTTCGGTGCCCAGCCACCAAGAGGACAGGAGTTGGATGACCATTATTTCGGATCCATACCCGACCGTGTGCTTTCTTTCATGCTTGAAGCGGAAAGAGAATTATACCGTTTGGGAGTACCGGTTAAAACACGTCATAACGAGGTTGCTCCCGGCCAGTATGAGATTGCCCCAATATATGAAATGGCCAATGTAGCTGCCGACCATCAACAACTTACCATGCTGACGCTTAAGCGTATAGCCCGTAAATACGGCCTCGATTGTGTTCTGCATGAAAAACCATTTGCCGGACTTAATGGTAGTGGAAAACACACGAATTGGTCGTTAGCTACCGATACCGGTAAAAACCTATTGGATCCGGGTGATAATCCTCATTCCAATATGATTTTCTTGTTTTTCTGTTCGGCCGTTATTAAAGCTGTATATGAGCATCAGGATCTGCTTCGGATATCAATTTCCGGAGCTGGAAACGATCATCGTCTGGGAGCTAATGAAGCACCACCTGCTATTATATCTATTTTTGTCGGTGATCAATTACAGGATGTATTTGATCAAATTATGAAAGGTGAGGCCAAGAGCTCAAAACAAGGTGGTATTCTGGGTCTTGGTACGCCAACATTACCGAAACTACCCAAACATGCCGGAGATCGTAATCGTACTTCTCCTTTTGCATTTACGGGTAATAAATTTGAGTTTCGTGCTGTGGGATCAAGTCAATCTGTGTCTTTTCCGGTTGTTGTTTTAAATACCATTGTAGCCGACGCCATTGAAAAAATGTGCGATCAAATGGATAAAGAATTTAAGGATGGTAAATCAACGGAAGAGGCTTTGGAGAGTGTTCTTAACAGCACTTTAAATGAATCCGGTAAAGTTATCTTCAACGGTGATGGTTATTCTGAAGAATGGAAAAAAGAGGCAGAAAAACGCGGTTTACTGAATCTGCCGAATACTCTTGATGCTCTTGATTTATTTGATTCAAGAGATAACATCTCATTATTTGAGAAATATAAAGTCCTTTCTAAAGAAGAGCTGAGTTCACGGCTTGAAATCATGTTGGATCAATATTTCAAAACAATAAATATAGAGGCGGAGACCACTGCCAATATTGTTAAAACAATGATCATTCCGGGATCCATTCGTTATCTCAATGAACTCCTGGCTGCGAGTGACAGGGGTAAAGCGATGTCGTTTGATACAATAGGTACCCAAAATGTCATCAATAAAGTTAACGACGGTATCAATGAATTGGTAGCAGCCGCTGACGAACTTGATAAAGTGAATGCCGAACTTGGCGGTGACACCATATTGGAGAAAGCTCAACATATGTTGAAAAATGTCATCCCCAAAATGAATGCCGTACGGGAAGCAACAGATAAACTTGAAGGGGTAGTTGCCGATGATTACTGGCCGTTACCTACTTACCGGGAGATGTTGTACCTGAAGTAATTGTTTAATTATAATCGACTCAAAAAAGCCCTGTTGTTTAAAATGACAGGGCTTTTTCTTAATACAGATTCCGGTTTTATAACTCCTGCCGTTCTATTTAATATCGAGATAACAGAACAGATTTATCCATGAGACGGGATAACTAACACCCTAATGTTCGAAAAAAAAGGGCACTTAATAAAACGTTAATTATTTTCCTTTGTGCCTTTGTGCCTTTGTGCCTTTGTGCCTTTGTGCCTTTAAAATATACAATGCTCTATGCCCCTGCGCTTTTCTTCATACTTTTATCTCAAATGCCTTTTTCATCCCTCTTACAGCCTGATGGATTCGTTGATCATTTTCGATGAGGGCGAAGCGTACGTATTCATCACCATGGTGACCAAATCCTATACCAGGAGAAACGGCAACTTTGGCCTCTTTAAGCAAAAACTTTGAAAATTCGAGGGACCCCATTTCCCGGAAATGTTCGGGTATGCGTCCCCAGACAAACATCGTCGCTTTCGGTTTTTTGACCTCCCAGCCAATACGTTGCAATGATTCTATCAATACGTCCCGGCGATTTTGATAAAGGTCACTAATCTCCCTGGCATATGAATCACCATTATTAAGTGCCTCAATAGCCGCAATCTGGACGGGTTGGAAGATACCGTAATCCAGATAGCTTTTTATTCTTTGCAGTGCTGATATCAGGTCCTTATTACCGGCACAAAAACCAACACGCCACCCCGGCATATTGTAACTTTTGGATAGCGTGAATGTTTCAACTCCTATTTTCCGTGCCTCGGGTATCTGAAGTAAACTGGGAGCTTTGTATCCATCAAAACAGAGATCGGCATAGGCCAGATCATGGATAACAAGCAGATTATGTTCAAGGGCAAAATCAACAACTTGTTGGAAAAAATCGAGATCAACTACTTCTGTTGTTGGATTATGCGGGAAGTTCAGGATCAACATTTTGGGACGCGGCCAGCTTTGATTATATGCTTCCTCCAGCCGTACAAAAAAATCATCACCCTGTTCCAGGGGTACTTGCCTCAGATCGCCGCCGGCTATAACTACGGAATAGGCATGAATTGGGTAAGTCGGATCCGGGCATAATACGATATCTCCCTGATCGATAGTACCCAGCACAAGATGAGCAAGGCCTTCTTTGGATCCCATGGTTACTACGGCTTCTGACTCAGGGTCCAGATCAACATCATAATGCCTTTTATACCAATCCGTTAATGCCAGCCTCAGTTTATAAATCCCACGTGATACAGAATACCTGTGGTTATGAGGCTTCCCGGCCGCTTCTACCAACTTGTCCACAATTGGCTGGGGAGTTGGCTGGTCGGGATTACCCATACTCATATCAACGATATCTTCTCCTGCCCGGCGAGCCTTCATTTTCATCTCATTGGTGACGGCAAAAGCGTATGGCGGTAATCGTTTTATACGATTAAATTCATGAGAGTTCATATCCTGTGTTTTTTGGTATGAAAATATCTAATGCGGAGAATTTATTAGTTTTGTACTTCATTATGGGGACTCTGTGCAACATCCTCGCTTTTGGGTTGAATTGGGTAACATCCCAATATTTTTACGAAACTTGCATGTCGATCCAGTTCCTCAAGGGCTTTTGATACATCCGGATTATTGGCATTTCCCTCAATATCCAGATAGAACAAATATTGCCACGGGACATTTGGCCGGGGACGGGATTCGAGCTTAGTCATGTTGATGCCATTATCACCTATTACTCTAAGTGAGTTCATCAGTGCCCCTTTCTGATGATTAGTAGCAATGACCAATGAGGTCTTACAGGGTAATTGTGGATCACAATACACCGGATCTCTGGCAACAATTACAAATCGCGTATAGTTTTGGATTTGATTGGCTATATCTCTTTCCAGAATTTGCAGGCCATATCGTTCCGCAGCCTGGGTTCCTGCTATAGCAGCTTGCGAGAGATCACCATCCTCCTGTACTTTCCTGGCTGCCATGGCAGTATCGATATACGATTCAACTTTACTATAAGGTAACCGGGATAAAAAGCGGCTGCACTGGGCTAAAGCCTGCGGATGTGAAATAATCCTTTTGATATGTGTAAGAGGTACTTTGCGAATACCTAACAGACAGTGACGGACCCTGAGTACTTCTTCACCGATGATCACCAGTGAACTATCTCCCAGTAAATCATATGTCTCATTTATGGAACCGGCAGTTGTGTTTTCTACAGGCAGGACTGCTGCATCGACTTTCCCTTCTTCAACAGCTTTACCCGCTTCGTGAAATGTATCGAATCCGTAGGTATCAATTTTAGCATAACGTTCACTGAAATGCCGGTATGCCGTCTGATGACTGTATGAACCGACAGTACCCTGATACGCCACGGATATTCTTTTATCTGATGGAATATCGTTATGATAATCCATTAAGGCATGAGTCTGTGATCTGACAGAGTGATTGATGATCTCCCGAAAAATCTGTTCGATAAAATAACGGTCTAAGCCGGACTGACGTGCTTTGTCACCGAGTTTTGTCAGAATCTGCTCTTCTCTTTGATAATCACGTATTCTGCCTGAATTTTGTTTCTTCAGTTTAAAGACATCTTCAACAACTTTTTGGCGGTCAGCAATGGCATCTATGATTCGTTGATCAATTTCATCAAGCTGTTCTCTAATGTTTTGTAATTCTTTTTTCATCGTTTAAATAATTGATTGTATGATATAAGTCAGATGTTTGTTACTGCGCTGTTTTCGGATTGTTCAAGCAGGAATCTTTTAAACTTATTATAAGATGGTTCCATTAAGATGGAATGTTTTTCCCGGATCATACAATCCTTTAGTGTTTGGGGCAGATCTATCTCTTTTTTAATAATCGGTTCTACAATATTTTTGAATTTTGCAGGATGAGCTGTTGCCATAATGATAACCGGTTTTTCAGGCTGATTAATCTTTTGCCGAAATTTCACTGCTGCCTGATATCCGATAGCCGTGTGGGGATCAAGCAAATAACCGGTTTCATCGAATACCTTTTTTATCGTTTTACGTGTTTGATTATCTGTAAACGAATACCCCTTCAGGGTAGATCGCATTTCGTCGATCGAATAATTAAAAAGATATTGGATCCTGGCCAAATTACTCGGGTCACCGACATCCATGGCATTGGAAATAGTATTATGGGATTTTCGTGCCTTGAAAATACCCTTTTCAAGATATTCAGGGACGACATCGTTGATATTAGTGGCAATGACAAATTGATCAACCGGCATACCCATTTTCATAGCTAAAAGACCGGCCGTAACATTCCCCATATTTCCACTGGGAACTACAAATACCGGTGGTTCGGATTCTGATTTTTGGTATTGAGCCAATGCATAGGCGTAGTAAATAGATTGAGGTAATAAACGTGCTATATTTATGGAATTTGCCGATGACAGGTGTATTTTTTTTCTTAAATCAGTATCAGAAAAAGCCTGTTTTACCAATCGCTGACAGTCATCAAAGCTCCCTGTTATTTCTAATGCCGTTACATTTCCGCCAACCGTAGTTAATTGTTGTTCCTGCAATTCGCTGACTTTACCCTTTGGATAAAGCAGAAGAACAGTGACATTCTCCGTATTTTTGAAGCCCTGTGCCACGGCGCTTCCGGTATCACCGGATGTAGCTACGAGAATCGTTATTTTACGGCCACCAGCAAGATGTTCGAATGTTTGAGCTAAGAATCTTGCACCAAAATCCTTGAAAGCCAGTGTAGGGCCATGAAATAATTCGGTAACAAATGTTCTTGCATTTACTTTCTCAAGCGGGACATCAAAATTAAAAGCTTTTTTTATAATAGCATGTAATGTATCCTTATCCCAGGTTTCAGAAGTATATGGATAAAGTAAAATTTGGGCTATTTCATGAAAAGAGTAACGTGATAGATTATCCCAAAAATCAGAGGGAAGAACCGGAACATATTCTGGCATATACAAACCACCATCTTCAGCGAGGCCATTTATCACAGCATCACTAAAAATAACCGGTTTAGCTTTGTTATTTGTGCTGATATATTTCATAAAACAGCAATTATATTCACTCCGTAATCATCAATATTCTACTGATTTTTGTCTTCCTGTTCAAAGGTTACACATCCTTGTTTATTTATGGGTGAAATAAACAAACTATAGGACAAACCAATTTCCTGTATGGCTTTCTCCATAGCTGAGCCCACCTGTGTTGCCGTATCATGTCCACGGGACAACGCAAATATAGAGGGACCGGAACCGGATATACTGCATCCCAGGGCGCCACCGTCTAATGCTGCTTTTTTTATTATATCGAATCCGGGAATGAGTACAGAACGAATAGGCTCTATTATTTGATCGTGTAACGACCGGCCGATTAAGTCATAATCGTTTTTGAATAAACCCGCTACCAACGCGCCGACATTACCCCATTGTGATACGGCGTCAGCCAAACGGACTTCCTTACGAAGGATTTTGCGAGTGTCTTCTGTCCTGATCTCAATTTCTGGATGGATGACTGTACAGAATATATCATCAGGTGTTGGCAGTTCTATAACATCGAGAGGATTATTACTTCTGACAAAGATGAAACCGCCCAATAAAGAAGCCGCGGCATTGTCGGCGTGGGATGCACCACATGATACATATTCACCGGCCACCGCAAAGGGTAATAATTCTTTTTTGGAATATGGATCACCAAGTAAATGATTCGCTGCTACTACAGCGGCAACCGCACTTGCCGCACTTGATCCCAGACCGCTACCGAGGGGCATATTTTTATAAAGTTCAAGTTCTATGCCTGTATTATCAGATATATCCAATGACTTCAATAAGCTTAAAGCTGCTACTCCGGCTGTATTTTTATGGGCGTCCAGTGGTAAATCAGCGTTATTCCCATGAATAGCAATGATTTTGACACCGGGTTGCTTACCAAACCGTGCGACAATTTCATCACCCGGTTCATTGATGGCAAATCCCATAACATCAAAGCCGCAGCCGACATTGGCAACACTACCGGGAGCATATGCTCTTACTTCCTGTATCTCTTTATCATTCATATCATTAGAATGATGTTACAATGTTTAAATTATTGATTCAAAATGATTAACAGAGAAGAAAGTTTTATGTAAAGAACGGATTGCATTCGGCTCATCTTTTTGTGAAATGAGAAGAGAAATATTCCGCTCAGATGATCCCTGGGCTATTGCTGCAATATTAATATGCTTATCTCCGAGTGTCTTAAATACCTGGCCGGCAATACCCGGTGTGTTACGCATATTATCACCAACAACTGCAACAATACACATCGACGGTTCAAGAATGACCGGTTCTATTTGTTCTTGTACAATTTCCTCACGGAATTCATATTCCAGGGCCCTCCGGGCTTCATCGGCATATTTCGACAGAACGGCGAAGCAGACAGTATATTCGGAAGAAGCTTGTGTAATCATAATGATATTTATTCCTTTATCAGCCATAGACTTAAATATCCGTGCAGCTATGCCGTTTACTCCTATCATGCCACCTCCTTTAAGTGTCAGCAGTGCAATGTTTTCAATAGATGAAATACCTTTTATGAATCCATTGCTATGCTGTGATTTCCTTGTAATCCAGGTTCCGGTATGCTCATGATTGAACGTGTTCAGAAGATTTACCGGTATTCCCGCTTTCATTGCAGGTTGTATGGTAGGAGGGAAGATCACCTTAGCTCCAAAATGTGATAATTCCATGGCTTCTTCATACGAACAGGATGGAATTGTGAATGCATCTTTAACCTTTTGCGGATTAGCAGTCATTAAGCCATCCACATCCGACCAGATTTCGATGACGTCACTATTAAGTGCTACTCCAAGGAGTGAGGCCGTTAAATCCGAACCACCGCGGCCCAAAGTGGTAGTTTCCCCATTTTCGGTGGCAGCGATAAAGCCGGTTACGATTTGAATATCATTTTTATCCTTAAAATATGAGCGTATACATTTGTAAGTATCTTCAAATAAGACATTAGCAGAACCAAAACGAACATCCGTTCTAATGAATGATCTCGCATCAGCAAAATCAGCCGCTATATCACTGTCATGCAGAAAACGACTAATGATAAATGCAGAAAACCGTTCTCCGAAACCGAGGATAAAATCTTGTGTCCTATGTGTAATTTCCCGAACAAGGTAAACACCATTTAGGACATCTTCCAATTCATTGAAAGTGACTTTAAATTTTGCCAGTGCTTCACTCTGATGATATACGGATATTCCATCCTGGATAATCCGTATATGTTTTTGCTCGATATCATTTAGAAGCTGCACATAACTTTGATCACCTGAAGCGGCGAGTCCTGAGCAGGTGAGTAGTGAGTCGGTAACGCCTTTAAATGCTGATACTACAACGGAAAGGGGTCCCTCTGACCGTTTTTTTTCGATTATACGTATTACCTGAGAGAGAGCGTTGAGTGAACCGACTGATGATCCACCGAATTTTAATATGCGCATATTTACCTGACGTGTTAGAATTTAATAAATCACTATTAATTGGAGTTCGAGAACTTTTTTGTAAATACCTTGCCTGATCAAGGAGAGAAATTAAGTTATTTGTGTTAGCAGATAATCGAACACTTCTGCTTTACTAACCATGATAACGAGGATTCGAATGGTACATTGATAAAGCAAAAGTATATGAAAAAAATTATTTATGCTACTAATTATTAATGACTTGTATCAAGACTTTTATACTTTTGGTTCTGTTTCAACATTGATCAAACCTGTTGCATCCGTTACACAACCTTTTGAGGCAGATGATACAAGCTGAGCATATTTATAGAGTGATCCGTTCTGTACCCTAAGTTGCGGTTGCTTCCATTTTTTCCTTCGTTCGTCCAATTCATCATCAGAAAGGTCAACGGAGATCCTATGTTCAACACTGTCTATTGTTACCATATCGCCATCCTGAATCAGAGCAATCGGGCCACCCACCTGGGCCTCAGGTGTAACGTGACCTATTACAAAACCATGAGTACCGCCGGAAAAACGTCCGTCTGTTATTAAAGCTACACTTTTACTTAAACCGGCTCCAACTATGGCTGCTGTAATAGACAACATTTCGCGCATGCCGGGTCCGCCTTTCGGTCCTTCATAACGAATGACCACCACATCACCTTCATTAATTTTCCCATTTTGAATAGCTTCTAAACTATCCTCTTCTGAATCAAAGACACGGGCGGGACCGGTAAATTTATCACCTTCTTTACCTGTTATTTTAGCCACAGCACCTTCGGGGGATAAATTACCATATAAGATATCGATATGGCCTGTATTTTTTATGGGATCTGATATTGGATGAACAATAGATTGATCTTCCAGGAGATCCGGTAACGTTTCCAAATTTTCTTCAAGTGTTTTTCCTGTTACCGTCAGGCACGATCCATCCAGAAAACCTTCCCGTATTAATAATTTCTGTACAGCCGGAACACCTCCGACATTATAAAGGTCTTCCATTACATATTTGCCACTGGGTTTTAAATCAGCCAGGTAGGGCGTTTTTTTACTAATATCCTGAAAGTCATCAATCGTAAAATCCACACCTGCCGTATGAGCCATAGCCAATAAATGAAGTACAGCATTTGTTGAACCACCCAGGGCTATGACAATGGTAACAGCATTTTCAAATGCTTTGCGGGTCATGATGTCAAGAGGTTTGATATCTTTTTTGAGGAGGTTATAAATAGCTTTTCCAGCCGCTTCACATTCTTTCAATTTCCTTTTGTTTTGAGCCGGTATTGAAGAGCTGTATGGTAAACTCATACCCATAGTTTCAATGGCGGAAGCCATAGTATTGGCCGTATACATTCCGCCACAAGCACCGGCACCGGGGCAAGCGTGATGCAAAACCAGTTGCATTTCATCCTTATCAATTTCCTTTGACAGATATTGTCCATAAGATTCGAATGCTGAAACAATATCTAGTTTTTGTCCATTTAAATTACCGGGATGTATCGTTCCGCCATACACCATTATAGATGGACGATTTACCCGGGCCATGGCCATAATAGATCCGGGCATATTCTTATCACAACCTGCAATAGTAATATTTGCATCATACCATTGTGCTTTCATTACTGTTTCAATGGAATCGGCAATAATATCCCTGGAGGGTAGGGAATATTTCATTCCCTGGGTCCCCATCGAAATGCCATCACTTACTCCAATAGTATTGAATATGAATCCAATAAGGTTACTGCTTTCCACACTATTTTTAATATGGGCGGCAAAATCGTTCAGGTGCATATTGCATGTATTGCCTTCCCAGCCGGTACTGGCAATTCCAACCTGTGCCTTATTCATATCATCATCAGACAGACCCACACCATAAAGCATGGCCTGTGATCCTACCTGTGATTCAGCCTGTGTTAATCTCTTACTGTATTTGTTTAATTCCTCATTCATATTTCTGAAAAACCCTTCAACTATATAACTAAATGTTTAGATGTTTTAATAGGATGAAGCACAAAATCTAAGTCCTAATATGAATTTTTGTCTTCCTGGTTTAATGGCGTGACCAATTTACTTTCACCTTTCTGAAATAAAGTAATTACAATAATTTATCTGGAAATATTTTCCCAACTAATTGAGGCGAAAAGGATTATGGCAGAAAAAGCCACTAAAAAATGAACAAAAATTGACTAAACGTTATCCAATTATTTTATAACTACAAATATAATGGATAAATGTATAATACAAATACAGATGATAGAATCAATAGGTAATTACAAATTAATTGATAAAAAAAGATCAAGAAAAAAAATATGTTTTAAAAATGTACGTAATAAAATTAGAAAAGCGCTTCCAAGATAAAAATCAAAAAAAATCTAATAAAAACTATAATTTCTTCTTGACACATAAGATCCTGTTTAATACGTTAAGTACAGTTGGAAAAGTTAAATAAAGCAGTAATATCTTGGTCGATAATACATCATATCATGCATACAATATTCGCATTGACAGTATCATTACTGCCAAATGGGAAGTGTCTAAAAGTGATTTTCTGTTAACTGCTTTAGCAATTATTATATCCTCTATAATACTACGACTATCGATTCTAACCCTATCTATGGTCCTGGGAATTATTGTAGGAATAATCTCTGGCCTAATTCTACTAATTCTAATACGAATTATCAGCTAACATATCGCCAGAGGTTGTTCTACAATGATCAATTAAATTTCCAATAAAAAATGAACTTTGAAGAATGACCTCTGGCGGGAACGGTACGTCCCAAAAAACGAGGTCTTATGAATAATCAAGCAACACAACTTAAGAAACAACGCTTCGAAGGCAGTCAAGAATCATCTTATAATGAATATCAAGGTCAGGAACAGGTACTTTCCGGATCTGAGATATTAATTAAAACACTATTAGACCTGGATGTAGATACCATATTTGGTTATCCGGGTGGAGCAGTATTACCCATCTACGATACTTTATATCAAAATGAAGAACTTCGCCATATTCTGATTCGTCACGAACAGGGAGGTACTCATGCCGCAGACGGATATGCAAGGGCTACCGGTAAACCCGGTGTTGTGTTGGTAACATCCGGACCCGGAGGTACGAATACCGTTACAGGGATTGCAACTGCAGCAATAGATTCTATTCCCTTAGTTGTTTTTACCGGGCAGGTACCAACAAATATGATTGGTAATGATGCCTTTCAGGAAGCTGATATTGTAGGTATAACGCGTCCTATTACCAAACAGAATTATCTTGTCAAGGATGTAAATGACCTGGAATACACGATACGCGAAGCTTTTCATATTGCAACGACCGGTAAACCGGGACCCGTACTGATCGATCTTCCCAAAAATATGGTAATGAGTAAAGGGATATATACAGGTAAGCGTAAAGTTTCTGTTCCCAGTTATCGCCCGGTTACGAAAGGGCATCACAGTCAAATAACTAAGGCAGCTGATTTACTTAGTAACGCAAAACGTCCTTTAATCTATGCCGGTGGTGGTGTTTTACGTGCCGAGGCATGGGAAGAGTTGACTGCTTTTGCAGAAAGGACGAATATACCTGTAACAACTACACTTATGGGTTTGGGATGTTTTCCCGAAAGCAAACCACAGTCTTTAGGAATGCTCGGAATGCACGGCACATATTATGCAAATATGGCAATGACCGAGTGCGATGTTCTTTTAGCCGTTGGTGCCCGGTTTGATGACCGGGTAACCGGACGACTGGATGGTTTTTCACCCAACTCACGTAAAATTCATATTGACATAGATCCATCCTGCATCTCCAAAAATGTTCCCGTTGAAGTACCGATTGTCGGTGATGTTAAAAATGTCCTCCCTAACATAGACAAGCATACCCAAAAACCCGATATAGATGAGTGGTGGACGTCGCTCAATAAATGGAAAAAAGAACACCCGCTGCAATCACCTAAAGCTGAAGATCATATTAAGCCACAACATATGATAGAGGCTATATCTGAAGTTACAAAAGGGGAAGCCATTGTTGTCACGGATGTAGGACAACATCAAATGTGGGCGGCTCAATTGTATAAATATAATCATCCCCGTTCGTTCATCACTTCAGGTGGACTGGGAACAATGGGGTATGGTTTCCCGGCAGCAATGGGCGCGGCGGTTGCAAAACCTGATCGCCCGGTTGTATGTATTACAGGGGATGGCGGCTTTCAGATGACATTGTTTGAATTGGCTACCTGTGTTGAAAATAAAATACCGGTAAAAATAGCCATTATGAATAACGGTTATTTAGGTATGGTCAGACAATGGCAGGAATTATTCTTCGGTAAAAGATATTCACATACCAATCTTAAAAACGGGAACCCTGATTTTGTCAAACTCGCGGAAAGCTATGGTGCTGTGGGATTAAGAGCCAGCAGGCCTGATGAAATGATGGAGGTACTGCAAAAAGCTATGGCCATCGATGACCGACCCGTTGTAATGGATTTTATAGTTGATGAAGAGGAAAATTGCTATCCGATGGTGCCCACCGGTGCAGCATTGAATGAAATGGTGGAGGGAGATCAGTGAATAATTCAAATTCACAAAAATTAACAGGTAAAAGTGTAAACGTGGACTCACCACGTAAATCAAGACACACGATATCGGTATTGGTTGATCACAATCTAAATGCATTATCGCGGATATTGGGAATGTTCAACGGCCGGGGCTTTGATATCGATAGTATCAGCTTTGGCAAGGGGCAACAACCCGGATTGGCACGCATTACAATTACAACTCGTGGTGATAATAGCGTGGTGGAACAAATAACAAAGCAATTACACAATGTTATTGATGTGGTAAAAGTCAAGGATCTGACTTTTGAGCCTTTTGTCGCAAGGGAATTGGCTTTGATAAAAGTGACAGCTCCGGCATCACGACGATCTGAAATTATGCAGATCGTCAATGTCTTTCGGGCCAAGATAATAGATATCAGTCCTGATAAATTGACTATTGAAGTAACCGGTAACAGTGACAAAATAACGGCAGCACTTGGGATGCTTCGTCAATTCGGATTGGTCGAGGTAGCCCGAACCGGTAGCGTGGCACTCACAAGGGAATTTACAGGTGATACCTGAGCCGATCTGTTGTTAAAAAGCTTTCAAAAAAAAATTCTAAACAATAAAAAAGAACACTATGGAACCTAATACATTTTATGAATCTGATGCCGACCTCAATATGCTGAAAGATAAAACGGTGGCTATACTGGGATATGGTAGTCAGGGACATGCTCATGCTCTTAACCTGAAAGACAGTGGAGTTAATGTAGTTGTCGGTTTACGAAAAGAGTCATCGTCCTGGAAAAAGGCAGAATCAGCCGGTCTTAAAGTCGTAGAAACGTCTGACGCAGCTAAAGTAGGGGATATTATCATGATTTTGGTTCCCGATCAAAATCAGAAGGAAATTTACGAAAAATCGGTTGCTCCCAATTTGGAAGAAGGGAATGCATTGGCGTTCGCTCATGGTTTTAACATCCATTTTAACCAGATCAAGCCGTCGGAAAATGTGGATGTTTTCATGGTGGCACCAAAAAGCCCGGGCCATCTGGTTCGCCGTGTATATACCCAGGGTTCGGGTGTACCTTGTCTGATCGCTGTTCACCAGGATTTTACGGGTCACGCGAAAGATTTGGGATTAGCTTATGCCAAAGGAATAGGCGGAACCCGGGCCGGAGTGATTGAAACAAGTTTCAAAGAAGAAACAGAAACGGATCTGTTCGGTGAACAAGCTGTTCTTTGCGGTGGAGTGACGGAACTGATAAAAGCAGGTTTTGATACGCTGGTCAATGCCGGGTATCATCCTGAAATGGCTTATTTCGAGTGCATGCATGAGATGAAACTGATTGTTGACCTTTTTTATGAAGGGGGTATCGAACGGATGTACTATTCGGTAAGTGATACGGCCGAATACGGGGGAATGGTCAGCGGACCAAAAGTGATAACCGAAGAGACCCGTAAAAATATGGCTAAGATTCTTGAGGATATACAGGATGGCACTTTTGCACGTGACTTTATTCTCGAAAATAAAGCAGGCAGGCCCTCCCTGGAAGCCAAACGGGCACAACACCGGGCTCTGCCTATTGAAAAAGTAGGTAAGAAGCTGCGCAAGATGATGAACTGGATGCCTCAGGAAGCCTAAGGATATAATTATGCAAGCACCACACATTGATTTGTTCGATACTACTCTGCGGGACGGGACTCAAGGTGAAAAAGTTGCTTTCTCTGCTGAAGATAAACTGAGAATTGCCGAGAGGCTTGATGAGTTCGGAATTCAGTATATCGAAGGCGGTTGGCCGGGATCTAATCCCAAAGACATGCTTTTTTTCGAAAAAGCAAAAGGCCATACTTTCAAAAATGCTAAAATAGTTGCTTTTGGAAGTACACATCGTGCCGACCGGAAGCCGGAAGACGACCCCAATCTTCAGGCTCTTGTAGAAGCCCGGACACCTGCGAATTCCATATTCGGTAAAAGCTGGCTTTTACATGTTCGCGACGCTCTTAAAATAACACCGGAAGAGAATCTTAAAATCATTTATCAATCTGTAAAATATCTGAAAGAACATGACAGGGAAGTGATATATGATGCCGAACATTTCTTTGATGGGTATAAAGACAATTCCTCTTATGCCGTAGAAACCTTGTTGGCTGCTCAGGAAGGTGGTGCTGATGTTCTTGTATTATGTGACACCAATGGTGGTTCTTTACCGAACGAGATATCAAAAATTATCCGTTACGTTAAAAAAAATGTCGATACGCCATTAGGTATTCATGCTCATAATGATGGTGAACTGGCGGTAGCTAATTCGTTGGCTGCCGTTCAAGCCGGATGTGTTCATGTTCAGGGGACCATAAATGGTTATGGTGAGCGATGTGGGAATGCCAATCTGTGTTCTGTTACAGCTAACTTACAGCTGAAGTATGGTCGTGATGTCGTCTCCGATAAACAGCTTGAAAAGTTAAGCAGCCTCTCTCGATATGTAAGCGAGCTGGCCAATTTAAGTCAGGACAATAAGCTGCCTTTCGTCGGTTCGAGTGCTTTTGCCCATAAGGGTGGGGTGCATGTGAGTGCTGTCATGAAAAATTCATCGACGTATGAGCATTTGGATCCGGCTATCGTGGGTAATCGCCGCCGTGTATTGGTATCCGACTTATCGGGCAAAAGTAATGTGATGTATAAATCCAATGAGTTGGGGATCGATCTGGAAGATAAACAGGAAAAATTACCTGCTATAGTAAAAAAATTGAAGAAACTGGAAAATGAGGGCTATCAATTTGAAGCAGCCGAAGCCTCATTTGAATTATTGGTCAGACGCATGACCGAACCGGTTAAAGATTTCTTTGCACTCGAAGGATTACGTGTGATCATTGAAAAAAACGGGACAGGTAATTGTCGTTCTGAAGCTACAATACGCCTGAATGTGAATGGGCAAATGGAACATTGTGCCTCCGAAGGTAGCGGACCTGTTAATGCTTTGGATTGTGCCTTGAGAAAAGCGCTGAATCAGTTTTATCCGGAGATAGATTTGATGAAGCTTGCCGACTATAAAGTAAGGGTATTGAATGGCACCGAAGGTACCGATGCAAAAGTAAGGGTATTGATCGAATCAAGTGATAGCAATGGTGAATCATGGGGAACAATCGGTGTTTCAGCAAATATCATTGATGCGAGCTGGCAGGCCCTGTCCGACAGTTTTAACTATTTCTTACAAAATCATTATAAGTCAAAAAAGAAGGAGCAAAAGTATGCTAAATCGACTATGGGATCTTAAAGACCGACTATGCCACTATCGCAATCTATATAACCTGAATAATGTACTAAAAAGCATAATGGCTAAACATGTAAAAATTATCACCGAAACATAACAAGAAAATTTTGCAGGTATGGAAAATCGAATCAGCATATTTGACACTACATTACGCGATGGTGAACAGTCGCCCGGTTACAGCATGAACCAGGATGAAAAAATAAAAATGGCTCATCAGCTCGAAAAATTACAAGTTGATGTAATGGAAGCCGGCTTTCCGATTGCTTCTGAAGGTGATTTCCAGACAGTCAGGGAAATAGGGAAACAGATAAAAAACAGTACGGTCGCTGCTCTGGCACGTACAACTTCAGTCGATATAGAACGTGCTGCCAAATCACTTGAATATGCCAATAGGCCGCGTATACATACTTTTATTGCTACTTCCGATATCCATATGAAGTATAAATTGAAGAAAACGCGGGTAGAAGTAGTTGAATCGACTATTAAAGCTGTTGAACAGGCCCGGAAATATTGCGATGAAGTCGAGTTTTCAGCAGAAGATGCTTCCCGGAGTGATCCCGAATTCCTTTATGAAGTATTTACAGCGGCTATTGATGCCGGAGCCAGCATTATAAACGTACCGGATACCGTTGGTTATGCTCTTCCGTGGGAATATGGGGAACTCATCAAAAATATTCACCAAAACGTGCCGAATATTGATAAAGCTATCCTCAGTGTTCATTGTCATAATGATCTCGGTTTGGCTGTAGCTAATTCTTTTGCCGGAATAAGAAACGGTGCCCTGCAGATAGAATGCACGATTAATGGTATCGGTGAGCGAGCTGGTAATGCCTCTTTGGAAGAGATCGTGATGGCCATGAAAACCCGTCAGGCCGATATGACCGAGTACACAAATATTAAGACAGAAGAAATTTTCCCTGCCAGTAGTTTACTGGCTGAGATAACCGGTAAGGGAGTCCAGCCCAATAAGGCTATTGTTGGTGAAAATGCTTTTGCCCATGAAGCCGGTATCCACCAGCATGGCGTTCTGAATAACCCGATGACTTACGAGATCATGACACCTGATTCTGTTGGTATTTCGGGTAACAGAATCGTTTTGGGTAAACATTCCGGCAGATTTGCGTTACGGAAAAAAGTGGAAGCATTGGGATTCGACCTGGATCATGATGAACTTGATGTCGTCTATCAACAATTTACCAATCTTGCAGATCAACAAAAGATCGTCCCCGATGATGACATCCTGAATCTGTTGAATGGCAATGGTTATAACCGCTCGCAACAACACGGAATACAGGCTAAATCAGCATAATTTTTATAATTAATCACATTTATTAAAGGAGTTTTTTTACAATGAGTATGACTCTCACAGAAAAGATATTGGCTAAACACAGCGGCCGTTCGATGGTAGATCCGGGTGAAACTGTCTGGATTGATGTCGATGTTCTTATGACACACGATGTCTGCGGGCCTCCAACAATATCTATCTTTCATAAAGAGTTTGGGGAAGAGGCCCGTGTTTGGGATAAAGACAAACTCGTAATCATTCCCGATCATTATATTTTTACCAATGATAAATATGCCAACAGGAATGTGGATATTTTAAGGGCTTTTGCCGCTGAACAGACTCTTCCGAATTATTATGATGTTGGTACCGACCGCTATAAAGGAGTATGCCACGTAGCACTCCCCGAAGAAGGATATACGCGTCCCGGTGAAGTACTGTTTGGTACGGATTCTCACACCTGTACGGCCGGCGCATTTGGCCAGTTTGCCACAGGTATTGGTAATACTGATGCTGCTTTTATCATGGGTACAGGTAAATTGTGGGTGAAAGTACCGGAAACCATGCGCTTTGAATTTGAAGGCGATCATTTGCCACCGTATATCATGGCAAAGGATATTATTCTCAAAGTGATCGGAGATATCGGTGTAGACGGTGCCACATACCGCACTATGGAATTTGCAGGTCCAGGTATCAAAGCATTGGATATAGAATCCCGCATGACACTTACTAATATGGTAATAGAAGCCGGTGGGAAAAATGGTGTAGTAGAGCCAGATGCTAAAACAGAAGAATATGTAAATCAAAGAACTGAGGTTAGCTATGAGTTAGTCCATAGTGATCCCGATGCCAGTTATCATAGTGTATATCACTATAATCTGGAAGAAATGGTCCCTATGGTTGCCAAACCTCACAGTCCGGATAACAAAGCCACCGCTGCTGAGCTGGAAGGTACCCCGCTTACACGTGCCTACATTGGTTCATGCACCGGTGGTAAGTTATCCGATTTTAAGGCGGCTGCTGAAATAATACAGGGCCATGATTTAGCAATCGATACATTTATCGTTCCTGCTACTACAGAAGTTGCTAACGGTTTGTCGACGGAAAAAATAAACGGACAAACATTAAAAGAGATATTCGAAGGAGCCGGTTGTAAGATTGGAAGAGCTTCTTGCGCCGCATGTCTGGGTGGCCCGGAAGATACTTTTGGACGATTGAATGGTAAGGAAGTTTGTATCTCTACCACCAATCGTAATTTTCCCGGCCGGATGGGATCGAAAGATTCGGAAGTATATCTGGCATCTCCATATACCGTGGCTGCATCCGCAGTGACAGGAAAAATTACAGATCCACGTCAATTTATCAATTAAAAAATAGTAAATAGCATGTCACAAGATATACTTAAAGGTAAAGCTTTTGTTTTAGGGAAGAATATCGATACCGATCAGATTATTCCGGCACAACATTTGGTTTATAGTTTAAATGATCCGGAAGAGCGTAAATTTTATGGGCGTTATGCATTATCAGGGACTCCTTCGGAAGAATCAGGATTGCCTCAGGGGAATATCCCTTTGGTAGAAGATGACGCTTTTGAAAGTGAATTCAAGATCATTGTCGGCGGACCTAATTTTGGTTGCGGTTCCTCAAGAGAACATGCACCTGCTGCTCTTCAAATAGCCGGTATTCAAGCGATCGTTTCACCAAGTTATGCGCGTATTTTCTACCGAAACTCAGTAGACGGTGGATTTGTAATTCCTTATGAAAGTCTTGAGGATCTGAGTAAGGAAGTTCATACCAATGATGAACTGGAAATCCATAAAAATGAAAATGTGCTTAAAAATATTACTCAGAACAAAACCTATAAATTAAAAGCTTTGGGAAGTGTAGAGGATATTGTTGAAGCCGGCGGAATTTTTGAATATGCCCGCAAAATGGGAATGGTCCCCAAAAATGAAAAGGTAGCAAGCTGAAGATGAGTGAAAAGATTGTAAAGCATATTACTGTACTACCTGGCGACGGCATCGGTCCGGAAGTTACGGATCAGGCTTTAAGAGTACTTCACACTGCCGGAGAACTATTTAATGTGACGTTCGAATGCCAGGAGTTCCCATTTGGTGGAGCAGCCATCGA
>Ga0102944_1000733_pt1 | contig 23861 bp, 19 predicted proteins | sample SalPonD_shore_MG_FD_78172 | JGI IMG/M metagenome (GOLD analysis project Ga0102944, IMG submission 78172) | Salt pond soil microbial communities from South San Francisco under conditions of wetland restoration - Salt Pond MetaG... | ecosystem: Environmental > Aquatic > Marine > Intertidal zone >...
CCATCGCCCCGGGCCGCGTTGCGGCTCCTGGAAAGGGAAGCACCCTTCCCGGCGATCCGCGCCTTGCCCGGGACCATGGGCCGGGCTCTGACATGCGACGAACTTGTGTCAAGGGACACTAGGTGTGATCTGTCCCTTGCGGACGTAGCCGCCTGGGGCTCGGCCGATCCTGGCCCCTGGCGGTGTCGCGGCGCCGGCCCGGAAGCTTCAGCTACCGGGCTGCCACCGCCGCCTGCCCGGGAGGCCGGAATCGACTCGAGCGCGGCCATATGGAATTGATCAGACCGCCCCCGGGCCCGGACCGCCGCCGACTCCATCCCCGCGGCACTTTTCCCGCGCGTCGGGATGGCTCATGATGGCCGCCCGGGACGCGCGTGCCCGGGGCGGCCGCCGGTCGATTCCAGTGGGCCGTGTGACCGAAGCTGCACGTTCTCCAGGAGACCCCTTCCGCGCCATGAAAGCGACCCACCTGATCTGCATGCTGCTCGCCGCCACCCTGCTGGCCGGCTGCGCCACCAACGATCCCAACCGCAGCGCCAAGACGGGGGCCGTCGTCGGCGCCATCGTCGGCGCGGTCATCGGCAACCAGGGCAAGGGCCGCACCGAGCGCTTCGTGGGCGCGGCCGCAGGCGCGCTGGCCGGGGCAGCGGTCGGCAACTACATGGATCGCCAGCGCCAAGACCTCGAGACGAAACTGGCCGACGAGCAGCGCAGGAAGGCACTGGACATTGCGGATGTCGGCAACGACACGCTCAAGATCGGCATCGCCAGCGATGCGACGTTCGCGTTCGACAGTGCCTCGATCCAGCCGGAGTCCCAGCCGACCTACGACAAGATCGCCGACACGCTGGCGCAGTACGACAAGACGGTCGTGCACGTCGTGGGCTACACCGACTCGATCGGCGCCGCAAACTACAACCTGGGCCTGTCCGAGCGCCGTGCGCACGCCGTCGGCCAGTACCTGAGCGAACGGGGCGTCAACGGCAACCGGCTGATCTACTATGGCATGGGCGAGAAGAACCCGGTCGACAGTAACGACACGCCGGAGGGCCGGCGTCGCAACCGGCGCGTCGAGATCTTCATCAAGCCGGTGGTGCAGGGCAAGGAGGCCATGGCGTACCAGCCGCCGCCGGGGGTGACCGGGTAGCTCCCGCGCGCGGTTACGGACCGCGGCCGGTCGGGACCCTCGACGTTGTCCTGTGGGTCGGGCTTCAGCCCGACAGCCCGATTTCCATGATTGGACCTGATGCCACCGGTGTCGGGCCGAAGCCCGACCCACAAGGCGAAGCGGTTCGCCTTCGGCTGGCCGGTACGGTGGATCGGAGGGCGAGGCCCGGCCGACGGTTTCGAATGGACCGGCCCCGCGCGAGGCACCGCTCGAAATCCGCCTATTGCCCCTTCGCCGACCGCTCGAACCGGCTCTTGTCCTGTGCCATCGCATAGGCGTCGCGCGCCGTTATGTGACCGGCGTCCAGCAGGCGCTGGATCGAGCTGTCCATGCTGACCATGCCCTGCAGCGCGCCGCTGCGGACCACACCGTCGAGCTGCTCGGTCTTGCCCTCGCGGATGATGTTCCCGACCGCATGGTTGTTGATGAGCAGCTCGACCGCCGCGACCCGGCCGCCGCCGTCCGCGCGCCGCACCAGTTGCTGCGAGATCACGGCCTGGAGGGACGTGGACAGCATGTTGCGGACCTGGGGCTGCTGCTTGGCCGGGAAGGTGTTCACGAGCCGGTCGATCGTCGATACGGCGCCCGCCGTGTGCAATGTGCCGAAGATGAGGATGCCCATCTCGGACGCGGTGACGGCCAGCGAGATGGTCTCGAGGTCGCGCAGCTCACCCACCATGATCACGTCCGGGTCCTCGCGCAGGGCGGAGCGCAGTGCCGACGCGAACCGCGGCGTGTGGTGCCCGACCTCGCGCTGGCTGACGAGCGAGCGCTTGCGTGCATGGATGAACTCGATCGGGTCCTCGATCGTCACGATGTGGGCGCGTCGGCGCTGGTTGACGTAGTCGATCATGGCCGCCAGCGTCGTCGACTTGCCCGAACCCGTCTTGCCCGTCACGAGCACGAGGCCGTTCTGCTGCAGGCACAGTTGCGGGAGTACCTCCGGCAGACCCAGCGCCTCGAGTGTCAGGATGCGGTCCGGAATCCAGCGGAACACGGCGCCCAGCCCGGAGAACTGCCGGAAGACGTTCACCCGGAAGCGGCCGACGCCGCGCGCGGCATAGGCGAAATCCGTGCCGTCCTCCTCGGCAAGCTGCTTGTGCCCCGCCTCGGTCATGATCGCGTCGAGGGTCTCGCTGACCTGCGATGGCCGCAGCGGCTCGTTCGTGAGCGGCTCGAGGTCGCCGTAGCGACGGATGCGTGGCGGCTCGCCTGCCAGGAAGTGCAGATCGGAGGCGTCGCGACGGATGGTCTGCTGCAACAGTTGCGCAAGATCGGTCATCGTCGCGTTCCTGCAGGATCCCGCGTCATCGTTTGCCCACTCCCTGAAGCCCCCGGTGTGCTGTCGCGTGCGCTCGTTCGTCTGCTCGCCGGTGCGTGAGGCGCGCGGCGGCAATGTGCCTGCTCGCCGGGAGGCCGCCCTGCGCCGGCGCAACGCCGCCAGGTGCTGCAAGACCCGGCGAGAAATCGAATGAATTTGCGAGACAGGACACTAACTGCCCGCGAGGTCGACCTTGGGCAGCAGCGACGAGTCGACGACGAATCGCTGGAACTGCTTGCGGTCCGAGGCGTGCAGGTAGGCGTCGTCCGGGTCCACTTCCTTGTTCTGCACGGCCGCGAGCAGCGCCTGGTCCATGAGCAGCATCCCGTGTGCGCGTCCGCTGCGCATCTGGTTCGGTATCTGGAACGTCTTGTTCTGCGTCAGCAGGTTCGCGATCGCGTGCGTCATGACCATCGTCTCGACGATGGCCTTTCGACCCCGGCCATCCGGGGTCCGCACGAGTTGCTGACTGATGACCGCGCGCAGGTGCTGGGTGAGGAACAGCTTGATCTGCTCGTGCTGTTCCGGTGGCATGGCGTCGATGATGCGGTCGATCGTCTTCACCGCCGAGGTCGTGTGCAGCGTGGCCAGCACCAGGTGGCCGGTCTCGGCCGCGGTCATGGCCAGCGCAATGGTCTCCGGGTCGCGCAGCTCGCCGACCAGGATCACGTCCGGGTCCTCGCGCAGGGCCGCGCGCAGGCCGCGCGCGAAATCGGGCACGTGCGTGCCGAGCTCACGCTGGACCACCTGGCATTGCCGGCTGCGGTGGACGAACTCGATCGGGTCTTCGAGCGTGATGACGTTGCGGCGGTCACGCTGGTTGATCAGGTCGATGATCGCCGCGAGCGTCGTCGATTTGCCCGTGCCGGTCGAGCCGGTCACGAGCACCAGCCCCTGGTGATACCAGCTCAGGTCCTCGACCAGCGGTGGCAACCCGAGTGCCTCCCATTGCGGAACGTCCTCCGGGATGTGCCGAACGGTCACGCCAACGCCGGTGAGCTTGCGGTAGAGGTTGACCCGGAAGCGACCGATGTCCTCTGCGGAGTAGGCGAAGTCGAGATCTTCCCCGTCCTCGAACCGCTGGCGCTGCAGGTCGGTCAGGATCTCGTTGACGTAGCTCTCCAGCTCCGTGTCGCCCAGGTTGCGGAACTTGATCGGCATGAGCTCGCCATTCATGCGCAACATCGGCGGTACGCCGACGGCGAGATGGATGTCCGAGCAGCCCTGCTCGCGCCCGAGTTTCAGGAAGGCGTCGATCTTGGCCATCGGGCGGGTCTCCTCAGGTGGTAAAGCGCTCGAGGTCCTGGCGCAGTTCCGTCATGGACCGGTGTCGCTGCGCGGCATCGACGGCCATGGCCTTCTCGATCACCCCCGCGAGGCCGTCCGGCATGAGCGTGTTCAGGCGCTGCAACGGCGGTGCGCGGCCCTCGAGGTGACGCTTGAGCAGGGCCTTTCGATCCCGTTCCTGGTACGGCAGGCGCCCCCCGAGCATGCGGTACATCACGATCCCCAGGCTGTAGATGTCGGTGCGTGCGTCGACCTGGTCGCCCCGGATCTGCTCGGGCGAGGTGTACGCGGGCGTGCCGACGAAGTCCCCGGCCTGCGTCAGTTCCGGGTCGTTGCTGCGGCCGCCGGCCGCGGCGGCGGCGATGCCGAAGTCGACGATCTTCACCTCGTCATTGGCATTCATCAGGATGTTCGCCGGTTTCAGGTCACGATGAACGACCTCGGATTTGTGAGCAGAAGCCATGCCGAAGGTGATTTCCCGCAGGAGGCGAAGGGCGCGGTCCACGCGCATGGGCCGGCCCTGCAGCATCTCTCGCGTCAACGGATAGCCCGGGAAGTACTCCATCGAGATCGCATGGATGCCGCCGATCTGCACGAAATCGTAGATGCGGATGACGTTCGGGTGCGTGACGCGGCGCGCGTACCGCAGTTCCTGGATGAAGCGTTTGGTCGCGCGATCGCTTGTCGCCACGTGCTCGTTGAGGAACTTGAGGATGACTTCCTCGTTGACCGTGGTGTCCTCGAACCGCAGGACGGTGCCGAACGCCCCCTGTCCGACGCGCTCGATGTACCGGTAGCGGTTGTCGAGGACCGTGCCGGGCAGCAGCGACGCGAGGTCCAGTCGGGTGTTCGCGGGCAGGCGTTCGGGCGCCTGCCCGGGGCGCGCGATCAGCGTCGCCGTTGCGCCGCCCGGCTCGCCGTCGGCCGTGGCCCCGTCGGCGGACGCCAGCAGCGCGCGGATGTTCGCGAGCGTCACGCGGGCGTTGTCGCGGAACGCCGAGGTCGCGTCGCCCATGGCGTGCTCGATCTCGTCGCAGATCATGGTGACGTTGTGCGAGTCCGCCAGGGTCTCGAGGGCCCGCAGCGCCTCGAGACGTACCGGCCCGTCGCTGTCGTTGAGGCGCTCGAGCACGGCCGGCAGCGCCCGTTCATCGGCCAGGGTGGCCAGTGCCCGCAGCGTGGTGGCCCGGGCACGCGGGTCCCGATCCAGTTCCTCGAGCAGCGCGGGTACCGCCTTGGCGTCGCCGAGCGCGGCGAGCGCGTCGATGGCGCGCTCCTTGACCCACCAGTCGGCGTCGGCGAGCGCGGCCACGAGGTAGTCGTACGCGCGCGGGTCGCGCGATGAGTTGATGACCTCGACGGCCGTGCGCCGGACGAACTCGTCGCCGCTGCGGATCAGCTCGAGCATGGCGTCGACCACGCGCGGGCCGCCGATCTTCGACAGCGCGTCGGCGGCACGCTCGCGCACCCACCAGTCCTGGTCGCGGAGGACCGTGAGCAGCTCCGAGATCAGGGACGTGTCGGCAATGTCGTTGAGCACCTCCACCGCGGCACGGCGCACGTATTCCGACTCGTCCTGCAGTACCGGCACGAGATGGTTCATGGTATCGGGATGACCGAGCCGTATGATGGCATCGATGGCGTGCGCCTGGATGGCGAGATCGGGATCCCGGAGCAGCCGCGCGAGCACCGCGATATCCGGCTTGAAGTCCATTCGTGCGAGGCCCTCGATCGCGGCCAGGCGTACGGACTTGCTTTCGTCCTCCAGGCTCTGCTGAAGCACGCGACAGGTCTTCTCCGACGGAAAGCGGGCGAGCAGCTGCACGACGTGACTGCGCATGCTGGCATCGGCGGCGGTTACACGGTTCATCAGGTGCGGGATCAGCGATTGGTCCGCGATGGATTCGATCACCTTGAACAGCGCGTTGTGATCCGCCGGGCCCAGTCGCGACGCGTGGCGCAGGAGCGCCTCGGCGTCGAGACGGTCCGGGAATTCCGAGAGGATGCGGATCAGGGTCGTCGTGGCGACGTCGGGATCGTCGAACAGCGCGACGAGCCGGTTGGGGTCGTAGTGCCGGTTCGAGCACAGCACGCGTGTCGTCGCGCCGAGCGTGCGGCTGTTGTCGCTCTTCAGGCCGGGATGGAAGTGCTCGAGCGTATCGTCGTCCAGCAGCTTGTACAGTGCGGCGAGGAGGTGCTTGAACTCGGCATCCGCGGCACCGGGTATGCGCTCCAGCAGCGCAGGAATGGCGTCCGCGGGATCGCGTGCCAGGCGTTGCACGATTTCCTTGGCCGTACGCGAGTTGACGTCATCCTCGCCCAGCAGGCGCTCGATCAGTCGTTCCGTCCGGTATTGGCTCAGGACGCCCATCGGCCTCCGTCCTTCCCGGGCGGACCCGCATCGGGGTCACTAGCCGTCATCTCGGTCGACCTCGGTGGCGCGCACGATATAGGCCTTGTTCACGAGACACACGCCGCCGCCGTCGAGGAAGATCCGCAGAAAGGGCTCGTCGCTCTGGTTGAGATAGTCGTACAGGCGCCGATGCTCCGGCAGCAGGAACTCGCGGATGATCCCGCGCAGCGAGGACCCGTCCATCAGGCGCAACTCGCATGGAATGCTCGTGATTTCCGTGGAGGTGTCGGCGTCTTCGATCGGCTCGTGCTCGACCCGCACGATGGCCCGCTTGCCGTAGAAGCGCAGCTCGTCGGCATCCGTGCAGTGGGCCACGATGAACGGGGCGGCGGAATTGAGAATCTCGAGCGGCTGTTCGCTGCCCGTACCCCGGTCGCTCTGCATCTGCAGGTAGAGCTTTCCGCGAACCGGTCCTTCCGGATGCACCCACAGGGTGACAGGCTCCTCGCGCTTGTGGATCTTGTAGGCATCGTCGCTCATGAGTGAAGTGTCTTCCTGCGGGTGAAGGTAGGTTGCCGGGCCGGGTATACGCGGGGTCGCCTCCGCATGCGCGCCGAGCCCGTTCCCCGGCAGGCCCCGTGCCGCGCGTCGTCGGCCCGTTGACGGGGCCGCCGTGTCCGGGCACCCGGTCGTCGCGCGCACGGGCCGGCGGCCGCACCGACCCCGCACCGGTCCCGGTGCCCGACCGCCTCCCGTTATACTATAGGTCGTTTCCGGCCGTCATCTGCCCGCGGCGGAGCGTCCTGACGCGCCGCGGCCGTGTGCGGCTGCCCGTCGTCACAATGGAGAAGCAACCGATGGCGGTGATCCGCGCCCGCGGCCTCACGAAACGCTACGGCGAGCGCACCGTCGTCGATGGCATCGACCTGGACGTGCAACGGGGCGAGTGCTTCGGACTGCTCGGTCCGAACGGGGCAGGCAAGACGACCACGCTGCGCATGCTGCTCGGTCTCACCCTGCCGACGGCCGGCGAGCTCGAGGTGCTCGGCCACCCCGTGTCGACGGCGGCGCGCGCGATGCGAACCCGCGTCGGCGTGGTGCCGCAGGTCGACGCGCTCGATCCCGAGTTCAGCGTGCGCGAGAACCTCGAGACGTGGGCCAGCTATTTCGGGCTGGATGGGGTGGTCGCCGGGCGCGTGAACGAGCTGCTGGACTTCGCGGGGCTGGCTGGCCGCGCGGACGCGCCGGTCGTGGATCTGTCGGGCGGCATGAAGCGTCGCCTGATGCTCGCCCGTGCGCTCATCAACGATCCCGATCTGGTCGTGCTCGACGAGCCAACCACGGGACTCGATCCGCAGGCCCGGCAGCACATCTGGCGGCGGCTGCGCCAGCTGCGGGCCGACGGTGTCACCCTGATCCTGACGACGCACTACATGGAGGAGGCCGAGCGACTCTGCGACCGGCTGTCCATCATCGATGGCGGGCGCGTGGTGGCCGACGGTGTGCCGCGGGAACTGGTCGAGGCCCGGATCGAGCCCTTCGTCGTCGAGCTCCGCGGGCCGGCGGGCCGATGCTGGGGGCGCGAGACCGGCGTGTCGCTGGCCGAGCGCAGCGAGGACGCCGGCGATACGCTGCTGCTGTATGCACGCGATGAGCGTCCCCTGCTCGAGGCGCTGTCCGGCCGGCGGGATGTCGATTACCACGACCGCCGGGCCAACCTCGAGGACGTGTTCCTCCAGCTTACCGGTCACGAACTGCGGGACTGAGGCCGATGGCGCGACCGCAACGGTTCCTCCCGGAGATCAGTCTTCGTTTCGTGCCCGTATGGCGCCGGAATCTGCGCGTATGGCGCAAGCTCCTGCTGCCATCGATCCTCGGCAATTTCGGCGAGCCGGTGCTGTACCTGTTCATCTTCGGCTACGGCTTCGGGCGGCTCGTGGGGCAAGTCGAGCGGATGCCGTACATGGACTTCCTGGCATCGGGGATCGCGTGCTCCTCGGTCATGTTCACGGCCAGTTTCGAGGCCCTGTATTCGGCCTTTACGCGGATGCACGAGCAGCAGACGTGGACGACGATGCTCAACGCGCCCCTCAACGTGGATGACATCGTGCTCGGGGAGGTCGCATGGGCGGCGACGAAGGGGGCGCTCAGCGGTGCGGCGATCCTGCTGGTGGCCGCGGTGGCCGGCCTGGTGGCCGGTCCCGCGGCGCTGTGGGTGCTGCCGCTGTCGCTCTTGATCGGGTTCTGCTTCGGCGCGATCGCCATGATCGTGACCGCCGTCTCGCCGAGTTACGACTTTTTCCTGTACTACTTCACGCTCGCGCTTACGCCGATGCTGCTGCTTTCAGGCGTGTTCTTCCCGTTGCGCGAATTGCCGGACGCCATCGCGACGGTCGCGTTCCTGCTGCCGCTGGCACATGCGGTGGCCCTGGTGCGCCCACTGATGACCGGCACGGTGACACACGGTCTCGTGCTCCATGTCGTCGTCATCACGGGCTACGCTGCAGTTGCGCTGGTTGTGGCGACACGCCTGTTGCGCCGGCGGCTGGCGAGTTGAGTGCGGCGCACGCACTACATTGCGGCGTCGTTACAACACGTTCACTTGCCGGTCGGCGCGCTGCTCGCTTAGGGTTTCGGTGCACCATCCGGGGCGCCTTCCGAGCGCGCCTGGAGGCTCAAATCCACACGATTCTTCATGGAGGTACCGCGATGGCACCGAAGACCGCAACCGGTGTTCTGGCCGTGGCGCTGGTCGCGCTGCCGCTGGCGGCCGCCAGCGCCGCAACGTCCCAGAAGCGGCCCAGCTACAAGCAGGCCGACGCGAACGGCGACGGCACCGTGACCGTGCAGGAAGCGGTCAAGGCCGGCGTGCCGAAGTCCGAGGCCAAGCGCGAGGACATCGACAACGACGGCAAGCTCACCAAGGCGGACTGGAAGTTCGTCGACATGAATCCGAAGAACGGCGACAACTCGGGCTGAGCCCCGGTCCGGACCTGCAGGGACCGCAGCCATGTACCGGCCGCGGCCGGCCCCGGCGGGGCCGGCCGCGGCACCGCTCCTCCCTCCCACGGGCGCGTTGTCGACGAAGGCGTCACCCTGCGCGATCCCGGCCACGGACGCCGGTCGACGGATTGTCATAATCCCCATCCAGTCTCTCGGCGCTGGCGGCGGGCCGTGGTACTGGGGCTCGCATGAGCGTCCGCGCTGTCTCCGCGCGGTGCAACCAATCCGGTGGCGGGACCGTTTATTGATTTTGATCCCTTATCCGCCTGTTCCCCGGCGGAGAAGCGCGATTGCACGCTGTCAAGGCACGGAGAATTCCGCTACATTCAGCGGTGCCACTTATGGCCCCGGTATTGCACGGGAAAGGGACGAAACGGCGATCACGGAGGTTGCCGTCTTGCAGTGGAGGCAGTGCGGGTGGCGGTCAATATCAGTCGGCACGCCCGAATGTTCCGGTATCTGCCGGCATTCGAGGCGGCGCTTCTCGGGGGTGCGGTCTATCTTGCGGTATTCGTCCGGTTCGGGGGCGACCCGGGGGCGATCGCCTTCAACCTAGGATCGATCGGGCCGGAAGCCTCACTCTTCGCGGGTGTGTTGCTCATCTGCCTGACCGCCACCGGGCTCTACAACCGGCGGCTTCGCGACGCTTTCGAGGGCGTCATCGTGCGCGTCTTCCTGGCCTTCGTGTTCGGGACGATGTTGCTGACGCTGCTCTATTACCTGTTCGCCGAGGTGTTCCTCGGACGGGGGATCCTGGCTCTGGCCCTGCTGACGGGCTTTGCCGGGATCGTCGCGACGCGCAGCGTGCTGCTTGCTGTGCTGGTTCGCGAGGGCGGCAAACGCAACGTCCTCGTGCTCGGTGCCGGACGGCGCGCGTTCCCGCTGACGCGCCTGCGCCGACGCACCGACCTGATCGGCCTGCGGATCGTGGGGTTTCTGCCGGTCGGCGGGGATGAGTTGTGCGTACCGGCGGAGCGCCGCCTGGATATCCAGGGCGGTATCCCGGACTGGGTGTCGGCCAACCGGATCCACGAGATCGTCGTGGCCGCCGACGAGCGGCGCGGAACCCTCGACATGGACGAGCTGCTGCGATGCAGGTCCCGGGGCGCAGTGATCTCGGAGCTGCAGGCGTTCTACGAGCGTGAGACGGGCCGCGTGAATCTTGACAGCCTGCTCCCGAGCTGGATCGCGTTTTCGTCCGGCACAAACGGATCGGTGATTGGCGGTCGCATCAAGCAGCTGTTCGACATCGTGATCAGCCTGCTGCTCCTGGTCGTGACCCTGCCTGTCATGCTGCTGGCCAGCCTGGCCGTCTGGCTCGAATCCGGCCTGCGCGGACCGATCTTCTACCGTCAGATCCGCGTCGGTGAGAACGGACGTGAGTTCGAGGTGCTGAAATTCCGGAGCATGCGCATCGACGCCGAGAAGGTTGGCGGGGCCCAGTGGGCCCAGAAGAACGATCCACGGGTCACCCGTGTTGGTGCGATCCTGCGCCGATACCGCATCGATGAGCTGCCACAGATCTTCAACGTCCTGCGCGGCGAAATGAGCTTCGTGGGGCCGCGGCCCGAGCGACCGGAATTCGTCAGCCGGCTCGAGCGGAGCTACCCGCATTACGCGGATCGGCACCGCGTCCGTCCCGGGCTGACCGGTTGGGCGCAGATCTACTACCCGTATGGAGCGTCGGACGAGGATGCGTATCAGAAGCTCCAATACGACCTATACTATGTCAATCACCGCAGCCTGTACCTCGATCTCGTGATCCTGCTGCAGACCGCGGAGGTCGTGCTCTGGGGGCGCGGCGTTCGGTAGTTGACGCATGTCAACAGGCCCGGACCTGCCGCTTGACTGGCACGTCAAATGCGTGTTTTCTCACCAGTTGCCCGACGAACAGCACAGATGACGTGCGCCGGGCCTCGTCCTCTGGGGAGGGGGACAGGGATGCCGCTTTCACAATTCATCGGGCCGTTTGCGGCCGCCATGCGACGGCATTCGTCCCGCACCGCGATGTACCAGTTGGTCGCTTGCGCGTTTGCGATGGTCGTCCTGGCGGGCTGTGCCTCGGCCGGCAGGCTACCCACCGCTTCGGCCGGCGAGCTCTCCGACGTGAGTTCGGCGCCCCTCTACCGGATCGGCCCCGGTGACACCCTTTCGATCTTCGTCTGGGAGAATCCGCAGCTCTCGGTGACGGTTCCGGTACGGCCCGACGGGAGGATCAGCACGCCGCTCGTCGAGGACCTGCAAGCCGCCGGGCGGACGCCCACGGAGCTGGCCCGGACCCTGGAGACACGGCTGGCCACGTACGTCAAGAACCCGGTCGTCAACGTGATCGTGACGAATTTCGTGGGTCGTGATTCCCAGCAGATTCGGGTGGTGGGTCAGGCCACTTCCCCGAAGGCGCTTCCGTACCGCGCGGGCATGACCCTCCTCGACGTCATGATTGCCGTCGGCGGCCTCACCGACTACGCGGCGGGCAATCGCGCCGTGTTGATCCGGACCGTGGATGGGCGGCAGAAGCAGTTCCACGTCCGCCTCGACGACCTGATGCGCGACGGTGACATCTCCGGCAACGTGAAGATGCTTCCGGGGGATATCCTCATGATACCCGAGGCCTGGTTCTGAGGGTTGCCGGTTTCGGCGCAAGGGATCGCCATCGTGCATGAACAATTCGAAAAGGCCTGGTCCTATCTTCTGGGGATCTGGCAGTACCGCTGGTATGTACTCGGCTTCGCGTGGCTGATCGCGCTCGCGGCGTGGACGCTCGCCTGCGTGATGCCGGACCAGTATCGCGCGAGCGCGCGTATCCAGGTGGATACCGAATCGGTCCTGCAGCCACTGCTGAAAGGGCTTGCGGTGCAGCCGGATACCCAGCGCCAGCTCTATCTCCTGTCGCGGACCCTGCTGAGCCGGCCGAATCTCGAGAAGGTTGCGCACGCGACCGGCCTCGATCGGAGCCTGCAAACGCAACGGGAGCGCGACGTGCTGATCGACCAGTTCGAGCGGCGGGTGAATCTCTCGATCAGCGACAGCGCCAACCTCTACCGCGTGACGTACGAGAACACGGATCCGCAGACGGCCCAGGCCGTGGTGAAGGCGGTCGTCGACCTGTTCCTCGAGCGCAACGCGGTGCACTCGCGCGAGGACAGCGAGTCCGCACGGGAATTCCTGGACCGCAAGATCAAGGAGTACGAGTCGCGCCTCAATACGGCGGAGCAGCGCTTGATGGAATTCAAGCGCGCGCACGCGGGGGAAATGCCCGGCGCGAGCGGCGACTATTTCGCCCGACTCCAGGAAGCAACGAAGAACCTGGAATCCGCCCGCTATGAGCTGCAAACGGCCCGTAGCCGTCGGGACGAGCTGAAGAAGCAGCTCGTGGGCGAGGAGCCGATGTTCGGAATCATGTCGCCGGACACGAGGTCACAGCTCACGCCGGAGCTCGACCAGCGGATCAGCACACTGCAGGACCGGCTGGACCAACTGCGGCTGAAGTACACCGACAAGCATCCCGAGGTCGTGTCGCTGCGAGCCACAATCGCCCGTTTGGAGGCCGATCGCAAAATGCGGCAGGCGGAGCTCGCCAGCCAGGTGACGCCCCGGAGTTCCCCGGCGCTCGAGCAGAATCCGGTGTACCAGCAGATCAAGTCCCTGCTGGCACAGTCCGAGGCGGATGTCGCGGCGGCGGGCGTGAAGGTCCGGCAATACGAGCAACAGGTCTCGGAGCTCAAGCGCAAGGTGGACGTGATTCCCGAGGTCGAGGCGCAACTCAAGCAGCTGTCTCGCGACTACGAGACGAACAAGGAAACCTATGACTCGTTGCTGAAGCGACGCGACAGCGCGCAGATTTCCGATGAGGCCAAGGCATCCGGGAGCGAAGTGACCTTCCGGGTCGTGGAACCGGCGCGTGTGGACAGTGAGCCGGTGGCGCCGAACCGGCCCCTCCTCGTGACGGTCGGGTTCGCTGCCGCCGTTGGCGGCTGGGGCGGTCTGGGCCTGCTGCTCGTGCTCGCGCGACCCGCGTTCTTCACGCGGGCCGCCCTCTACGAGGCCACCGGCGTGCCTGTTCTCGGTGCCATCGGGCGCGTTTATACAGGTCCACAGCGGGTGCGACACCGGCTCGAGATCTTCGTCTACGCGCTCGTGTGCGGCCTGTTGGTGCTGACGTACCTGGCGGTGATGGCCGTCAGTCTGCTTGGCTGGATTTGACAATGCAGCCTGCGATGACAAGCGCAGCGTCGGGGGAAATATCGTGACCAGCAGCATCGAACGTGCGATGCAGCGCAGCCGGAGTCTGGCCAGGGGCGCGTCGCCGGCGACGCGCGAAGTGACCGCCGCGCCGGAGCTGGCGCGCGAGTCGCAGCCTTCGTCCGGAGACCGGCGGATCGAGCTCGATTTCGTGGCTCTGCGACGGCAGGGCTACCTCGTGCCCGAGAACGCGAACCGCGAGCTGCTCGAGCAGTACCGCATGGTCAAGCGGCCGCTGATCGGTCATGCCTTCAGCGGAGAGACAATTGGCACCAATCCGGCGAACATCATCCAGGTGACGAGCAGCGTGGAAGGCGAGGGCAAGACGTTCACGTCGTTCAACCTCGCGATGAGCATAGCGATGGAGCTCGACTTCACGGTGCTGCTCGTCGACGCGGATCTGACCCGCCGCTCGCTCAGCCACCTGCTTCGACTGGACGGTGAGCCCGGCCTCGTGGACGTGCTCACTGCGAATGAGACGGATATCGGAAAGGTACTGTACTCGACGGGTGTCCCCCGGCTGCGAGTGGTTCCGGCAGGAAGTCATCATGAGCGCTCGACGGAGCTGATCGCCAGCGCGGCGATGCGCGACGTGGTCGATGAGCTGGCCACTCGCTACCCGGACCGGATCATCCTGCTGGATTCCACCCCACTGCTGATGGATTCGCATGCCCTGACGCTGGCGGCGCATGTCGGTCAGGTCCTCATCGTCGTCGAGTCGGGGCAGACCCGTGAGAAGCTCGTTGAACAGTCGCTCCAGTTGATCGACCAGTCGACGACGCGCGTCGGGCTGCTGCTGAACAAGAGCGTCCGTGGTTACGGCTACGGCTATTACGGCGGCTACTGAGGAATGCTGCATCCGGGGCTCGGAATGCCGCCCGTGACGCCGAGACGGACATGCGTGCGCTCCATGGTGCTCGCGGGGGTCAGCGTGGGACTGCTGGTCGCCGTGCTCACCGGTCCTCGCGCGGCGAGTGCGGCGGACCCCGCGAACGACGCGACGACGACGCAAGCGTTTCCGCCGCCACGCACCGGCGGCGCCTACGGCGCCGTTGGACGTCCGGCGGAGAAGGCCGGGGAACTCCCGCCCGGTTGGTCGTTCACGCCCCGGGTCCGTTTGTCCGAAATCTATACGGACAACGTGGCTCTCACGTCGCGAGAGGAGCAATCGGACACCGTGACCGAACTGACTCCCGGATTCCGCCTCGAGGGCCGCAGCCTGCGGGCACAGGGCCAGCTCGACTATCAGGCACAGGGCCTTTCCTACGCGCGGGATTCGAGCCGGAATACAACGAATCAGCGCGTCGCGGCCCAGGGGAACCTGGCGGTGGTGCGCCAGGAACTGTTCCTCGAGGCGGACGCGACCCGTACGCAGCAGAACCTGTCTCCGGAAAGCTCGGAGCTTCCGATCGGCAGCCTCGCCGTCGTGGGCGAGCAGACGAACGTCACGACGTATGGTGGGGGTCCCAGGATCCAGCACGAGTTTGGCGACTTCGCCCGATTTCGGGCGCGGTTCCGGGCACAGCACGCCGACTACGAGGGCCAGATTCCCTCGTCCGACAGCGATCTGGTTACCGCGTCGCTCACGAGCGGCTTGCGGTTCGAGCGATATGGCTGGAGCCTTGCATATGAGCGCCGACGCGAAGAACTCACCCAGAGCGATGTTCCAAGCGCGCGCGTGCGCTTCGACCAGACCCGCGCCGAGGCCAATGCACGCGTGAGCGCGAGCACCCAGCTGTTCGCGGCCGGCGGATACGAATCCAATGACTTCCAGGGCGCGGAGGAACTCAACGATACGGACGGCCCGTTCTGGGAAACGGGTGTGCGCTGGAACCGTCCGCCGTCGATTTCGAGCGAAGTCGCATTCGGCGAGCGATATTTTGGCCACACCGGCCGCGCCTCGGTCTCGTACACCGGCCCATTCGCCTCGCTGGACCTGCGGTACGCGGAAACCCTGTTCACCGACTCGGAACTACGCCTCCTGAGGACTCAGCAACTGGTTCACGACGCCCAGGGGAACGTGGTCCTGGACCCGAGCGGGTCGCCGGTGTTCTCGACGATCCCCCTGCCGACGGCCACGAACCAGGTGATCCTGGAGCGGCGCACCGACCTTGACGGCACGTGGACGAGGGGCCGTTCCACGTATTCCGTGGGCCTGTTCCGCTACGAGCGGGAATACCAGGGCACCAACGCGACCGAGGATGGCAACGGCGGACAGGCTGGCTGGCACTGGCGCATGCAGTCTCGCACGGACCTGGACGCCGGTGTCGCGCGCACGTACCAGACCTCGGCCGACTCGGACCGCGAGGATACACTCGATTCGGGCTTCGTGAGCCTGACCCGGCGCATCAGCCCCACCGCGAGCGGATTCCTCCGCTACGATTACGTGACCAACGACTCGAACTTCAGCGCGGATGACTACCGCGTCAACCTGTTGTCCGTGTCCCTGGTCAAGACGTTCTAGACGGGCCGCCGGAAATGTACGAGCAATATTACGGATTTACCGGGAAACCGTTCCAGCTCAGTCCGGATCCGCGCTTCTTCTTCAACAGCCCCAGTCATGCGCGCGCATTGGCGTACCTGCAGTATGGCGTGCAGCAGGGGGAGGGTTTCGTGGTCGTGACCGGGCCGGTCGGGACCGGCAAGACGACCCTCGCGCGCATGCTGTACGAGGATCTTCGCAACGAGCGTGACGTCGTCGTTGCGCAACTCGTGATGACCAACTGCAGCGGGGATGACCTGTTGCGCATGATCGCGGAAGCGTTCGGCATCGGGCAGGAAGGCCTTTCAAAGGCGACGGTCCTCAAGAGTCTCGATGCGTTCCTGCGGTCGCAGCACGCCGAGGGACGCCGCGTGCTCCTGTTGCTGGACGAGGTCCAGAACCTGCCGGACGAGGCACTGGAGACGCTGCGCATGCTCTCGAATCTGCAGGAGGGCGAGCATCCATTGCTCCAGAGCCTGCTGCTGGGGCAGGCGGAGTTCCGGCGCTCGTTGCGGGCGGGACATCTCGAACAGCTGCGCCAGCGCGTGATCGCGTCCTGTCACCTGGACCCGCTCGGTTCTCCCGCCCAGACCCGCGAGTACATCGAGCACCGGTTGCAGCAGGTCGGCTGGCGGGAGGATCCGGTGCTTGCGGACGATTCCTTCGAGCGCATTCACGACACGACACATGGTATTCCGCGCCAGATCAATACGTTTTGCGATCGCCTCCTGCTGTTCGCGTTCCTGGAGGAACTCCACTGGATCGATGGCGACACCGTCGATGCGGTCGCCCACGAGATCATGCGCGACACCGATATCGGTCCGCCGGACGAGCTGACGGAGCCGGCGGAACTCGACCGCCTCGCGCGGCTCGAGCGGCGGGTATGCGCCCTGGAGACCGCGCTCGACAGGGCCCGACAGGCGATGGACCGTTCGCTGGCTTCCGCCAGCCCTGCGGAGGATCGCAGGGAGCGGGCGATGGGCGGATCCGGAGACGGCGCGTGAGCGCGTGCCCCGACCGGCCGGAGGTTCCGAACGCGGCCGCATCCCCTGCGTTCGCGTCACGGGCGCAATCGGTCGTCAACGCGATGAGCGTGGATGTGGAAGACTATTTCCAGGTGTCGGCCTTCGAGCACCACGTTGCCCGGGATGTCTGGGATGCGATCGCGCCACGGGTGGGAGACAACATCGATCGGGTCCTCGCACTGTTCGCGCGCCACGATGTGCGGGCCACGTTCTTCACGCTCGGGTGGGTCGCGCAACGTTTCCCGGGGCACATCAAGCGGATCGTGGAAGCCGGGCACGAGATCGCCAGCCACGGCTTCGGCCACCAGCGTGTCACGGACCTCGATCGTGAGGCGTTCCGGCGCGACCTGTCGGAGGCGCGGGCCATTCTCGAGGACGTCAGCGGTCAGCGCGTGCGCGGCTACCGGGCACCGAGCTACTCGATCGGCCGGAGCAACCCCTGGGCCCTCGAGGTGCTCGAGGAAGAAGACTACGCGTACAGTTCGAGCATCTATCCCATCCGGCACGATCACTACGGCATGCCGGACGCGCCGCGGCATCCGTTCAGGCCGACACGCGAGGGCAGGCTGCTGGAGATTCCCGTGTCCACCGTGCAACTGGGTGGCCGGCGTTTCCCCTGTGGGGGCGGTGGTTATTTCCGCCTGTATCCATACGCGCTCTCTCGCTGGGCCCTGCGGCGATTGAACGACAGTGAGGCAAGGTCGGCCGTGTTCTACTTCCATCCCTGGGAGATCGACCCCGGACAGCCGCGAATCTCCGGACTGCCCGCCCGCACACGCTTCCGCCACTACCTGAACCTGGAACGCATGGAACGGCGCATCGAGCGCCTGCTGGGCGACTTCCGCTGGGACCGGATGGACCGGGTGTTTCTCGATCCGCGGGCGGGGGTCGTCGCGTGACGAGCGCCCGCCCGCAGGACGGCGCGTTGCGCGTGCGCGAGCTGGGCATCTCGGACGCGGAGCTCGCGCGCTGGGACGCCTTCGTGAAGTCCATGCCGCACGGTACCTTCTTTCACCTGGCGGGCTGGAAGCGGGTGCTCGAGCGGGGACTGGGGCACGAGGCGACGTTCCTGTACGCCGAGCGCGGAGACGCGATCGAAGGCGTGCTCCCACTTGGCCACGTCCACAGCTGGCTGTTCGGGAACGCGTTGGTGTCGACACCGTTCTGCGTGTACGGGGGCGCGATTGCGCGCAGCGACGCCGCGCGTGACGTGCTGCAGGACGAGGCCTGCCGCCGCGCCGAGGCATTGCGCGTCGATTACCTGGAGCTGCGCAACCGCGCCGAGACGAATCCACAGTGGCCCGCGCGGCGCGACCGGTACGTGACCTTCCGCAAGGCGCTCGATCCGGACCCCGATGTCAATTTCCGGCAGATCCCGAAGAAGCAGCGGGCGATGGTTCGAAAGGGCATTGCCGGCGGGCTGACGTCGGTGGTCGACGACGATCTCGAGCGTTTCTACGACGCGTTTGCAGAGAGCGTGCGGAATCTGGGTACCCCGGTATTTTCCCGCCGCTACTTCCGCGAGCTGAAATCCACGTTCGGCGATGCCTGCGAGATTGCCCGTGTCATGTCCGGCGATCGCGTCGTCGCCGGCGTCATGAGCTTCTACTTCCGCGACGAGGTGCTCCCGTATCACGGCGGTGGCACGGCGGTCGCGCGCACGCTGTACGCGAACGACTTCATGTACTGGGACCTCATGTGCCGTGCGACCGAGCGAGGCGTTCGGGTATTCGACTACGGGCGCAGCAAGGTCGATACCGGTTCGTACCACTTCAAGCGGCACTGGGGGTTCGAGCCCGAGTCGCTGCACTACGAGTACCGGCTCGTGCGTGCGATTGCGGTTCCCGATCTCAGCCCGCTCAACCCGAAGTATCGCGCCTTCATCGCGGCCTGGCGCCGGCTGCCGCTGCCGGTGAGCCGGCTCCTCGGACCGGTGCTCGCGAGGAACCTGGGATGAGCGACGAGGCGCTGATCTTCCTGGTCCACCGGATTCCATATCCGCCGAACAAGGGCGACAAAATCCGCTCGTTCCATCTCCTGCGCCACCTGGCGCGGCGGTACCGCGTTCACCTGGGCGCGTTCGCCGACGATCCCGCGGACCTCGAGCACGCCGCCACGTTGTCGCGGTGGTGCACCGACGTGCACATCGAGACAATCCACCCGCGCCTCGCCCGCGTGCGTGCGCTGACGGGCCTGCTTTCCGGGGAGGCCCTGAGCATTCCCTACTATCGCTCGCCCGCGATGCGCCAATGGCTCGAGCGCACCGTCGCCGCGACGAAGCCGCGCACGTTCGTTGCATTCTCGGCGGCCATGGCGCAGTACGCGGACTCGATGCCGCCGGGGGTTCGCCGCATCCTCGACATGGTGGACGTCGATTCGGAGAAATGGCGCGCGTACGGCGCGACGCGCCATGGTCCGGCGGGGTGGATCTACCGCCGCGAGGGCGAGCGGCTGCTGGCGTGGGAACGGACCGCGGCCGCGACGTTCGATGCGACCGTGTTAGTCTCGCCGGCCGAGCGGGACCTCTTCCTGCAGCGCGCCCCCGAGGCGGCCGAGCGCGTCGTGGCGATCAGCAACGGTGTCGATACCGGCTACTTCACGCCCGAGCATCCCCATGCCAACCCGTATGCCCGGGACGTGCTGCCGATCGTGTTCACCGGGGCGATGGACTACTGGCCGAACGGGGATGCAGTCACCTGGTTCGTCGACGAGGTTCTTCCGCGCGTGCGCGAGACGTGTCCGGAGGCGCGCTTCCACGTCGTGGGTACGCGGCCGACGCCCGCGGTGCGCGCGCTGGAGAGCCGCCCGGGCGTGCAGGTGGTCGGGGCGGTTCCCGACGTGCGTCCGTGGCTCGCGCACGCGCGGGTCGTCGTGGCCCCGCTGCGGCTCGCCCGCGGGATACAGAACAAGGTGCTCGAAGGCCTGGCGATGGATCGCCCGGTCGTTGCGACCTCGGCGGCACTCGACGGCCTCGAGCTGGACGGACGGTATCCGTTGCGGGCCGACAGCGCCGTCGAGTTCGCCGCGCGCACGCGCACCGTGCTTGCCGCGCCGCGCATCGAGCCCGCGTGGCGCATGCGTCGCTGGGTGACGGAAGGCTACGGCTGGGATGCGCGGCTCGCGCCCTTCGATCGCCTGCTCGACGCGGGGCGGCGATCCGCGTCGGAGGGCATGGTCGTTACCGGTCCGTGGACGGCGACCCGATGACACGTTCTCGCCGCCGCATCCCGCTGGTCGCCCACGTCATCCACGCGCTGCGCATGGGCGGACTGGAGAACGGGCTCGTCAACCTGGTGAACCGCACGCCGCAGACGCGGTATCGGCATGCCATCGTCTGCATGACCGGCCACGACCGCTTCGCCGAGCGCATCGAGCGCGACGACGTCGAGCTGTTCGCCATTGGCAAGCGCCCGGGCAAGGATCCGGACGCCTACCGGCGCCTGTGGCAGTTGTTCCGGCGTCTGCGTCCCGACGTCGCGCACACGCGCAACCTGGCCGCGCTGGACGCGCACGTGCCTGCTTTCGTCGCCGGCGTCCCGGCCCGCGTGCACGGCGAGCACGGGCGCGACATGGTGGATCTCGACGGCAGCAACCGGCGCTACCGGCTCCTGCGGCGGGCCATGCGGCCCCTCATCCATCACTGGATTCCGCTGTCCGCCGACCTCGAGGCCTACCTGCGCGACGACATCGGCGTGCCGACCGGGCGCGTCACCCGCATCCGTAACGGGGTCGACGTGAGTCGTTTCCGGCCGGTGCCCGGCGCGGCGGAGCGCCTGCGCGCGGCGCAGGGCTGGCATCCGGACACGACCGTCGTCGGCTGGGTCGGGCGCATGGAGCCAGTGAAGAACCCGCTCGGTCTGGTCGAGGCCGTGGCATCGCTGGTGAGCGACGAGCCCGCGCTGCGCGACCGCATCGGCCTGGTGCTGGTTGGCGATGGGAGCGAGCGCGGTGCGGTCGAGCAGGCCCTGTCGGCCGCTGGTCTGCGTGACCGCGCCTGGCTCGCCGGGGCGCGTGACGACGTGCCCGAGCTGCTCGCCGCGCTCGACCTGTTCGTCCTGCCGTCTCGCGCCGAGGGGATCTCCAACACGATCCTGGAAGCGCTCGCCTGCGGCGTGCCGGTACTCGCATACGCGGTCGGCGGCAACGCCGAGCTCCTCGGGAACGAGGGTTGTGGCAGCATCCTGCCGCCCGGCGATACAGCCGCGCTGGCGCAGGCGATCGGGGAATGGGCCGGCGACTCGGACCGCCGCCGGGTCTCCCGTGAGGTCGCCCGGCGGCGAGCCGAGCGCGAATTCAGCATGGAGGCCATGGTCGCGGCCTACATGGATGTCTACGACCGCGTGCTGGACCGCTCCGGCGGTCGTGCGCGCGCGGCACGGCAATCGGGGATCGTCTGATGTGCGGGATCGCGGGCGTGTTCGACACGCGGAGCAGGGGCGAGATCGGCAGCACGCTGATCGAGCGCATGAACGAGGTGCAGTGGCACCGGGGGCCGGACGATGGCGGGGTTCACGTGGAGCCCGGCATCGGGCTCGGGCACCGACGCCTCGCCATCATCGACCTCTCTCCGGCCGGCCACCAGCCGCTGTTCAACGAAGCGGGCACGGTCGGCGTCGTCTACAACGGCGAGATCTACAACTTCCTCGAACTGCGCGAGGAGCTGGCGGCGCTGGGCTACCGTTTCCGCTCGCGCTGCGATACCGAGGTCATTGTGCATGCCTGGTCGGCCTGGGGGCCGCGCTGCGTCGATCGGTTTCGCGGCATGTTCGCCTTCGCGCTCTGGGATCGCGACGCGCAGACGCTCTTCCTCGCGCGTGACCGGCTGGGGATCAAGCCACTCCACTACGCGCTGCTTCCGGACGGGCAACTGGTCTTCGCCTCCGAGCTGAAGGCGGTCATGGTCCATCCCGGCGTATCGCGCGAGGTCGATACGCAGGCGGTGGAGGACTACTTCGCGTTCGGCTACGTGCCCGACCCGCGCAGCATCTTCCGTGCCGTGCGCAAGCTGGCGCCGGGTCACCGGCTCACCGTCGTGCGCGGGCGTCCGGTGCCGGAACCGGAGGCCTACTGGAGACTGGATTTCGACGGGGCGTTCCACGCCGGCGGCGAGGACGAGCTCGGCGAGGAACTGATCCGGCGCCTGCGCGAGGCGGTCGAGATCCGGCGCATTGCCGACGTGCCGCTGGGCGCGTTCCTGTCCGGCGGCGTGGATTCGTCGGCGGTGGTCGCGATGATGGCGGATGCCGGACGTGAGCCGGTACTGACCAGCTCGATCTCGTTCGGCGATCCCGCCTACGACGAAGCCCGTTATGCACGCCAGGTGGCCGAGCGTTACGGCACGGATCACAGCGTGCGGGAGGTGAGTCCCGACGACTTCGGCCTGGTCGATCGGCTCGCGGAGATCTACGACGAGCCGTTCGCGGACAGTTCCGCCATGCCGACGTATCGCGTCTGCGAGCTGGCGCGTGCCCGCGTAACGGTCGCCCTCTCGGGGGATGGTGGCGACGAAGCGTTCGCGGGCTACCGACGGTACCGATGGCACGCGCGCGAGGAGGCGGTGAGGCGCCTTCTGCCGGCAGCGCTGCGACAGCCCGTGTTCGGCACGCTCGGCACGCTGTATCCGAAGCTCAACCGGGCGCCACGCTACCTGCGCGCGAAGGCCACCTTCCAGTCGCTCGCGCTCGATCCGCTCGCGGGGTACCTGGACAACGTTGCCGTCGTGAAGTCGACCATACGTCGTCGCCTGTTCAGCGCCGGGTTCCGGCGCGAGCTCCAGGGACACGACGCGGTGGAGGTGCTGCGCGCGCATGCCGAGCGCGGTCCGCGCCACCCACTGCTGCAGGCCGAGTACCTGGACTTCAGGACCTATCTGCCCGGCGACATCCTCACCAAGGTCGACCGCGCGAGCATGGCACACTCCCTCGAGGTGCGCGTGCCGGTGCTCGACCATCACCTGGTCGAGTGGTCCGCCGGCCTGACCCCACGCATGAAGCTGCGCGGCAACGAGGGCAAGTACCTGTTCAAGCGCGCGCTGCGCCCCTACCTGCCGGACGACATCCTGTACCGGCCCAAGATGGGGTTCGCGGTGCCGCTCGACCACTGGTTCCGCGGGCCGCTCTCCGGGCGTGTGCGCGCGGAACTGCTCGGTCCCGGGCTGCTCGATACCGGGCTGTTCGATCCCGGCGCCATCGAGCGGATCATCGACGACCACCAGGCGCGCCGCTGGGACCACAGCCAGACGCTCTGGTCGCTGTTGATGTTCGCCGGGTTCCAGCGGCGGTTCCTCGACACGGCATCGGCCGGACGGGCCGAGCCGGCCGGCCGCGACGACCGCCGCCGGGCGGGGGCGGCCACGTGAGAATCCTGTACGTGCACCGCACGCGCGGCGAGGATGCCCAGGGCATTCACATCCGGATGCTGTGCAACGCGTTCCGCGATCTCGGCCACGAGGTGCGTCTGCTGGGGCCGCCGCGGTCCGGCGGGTCGTCCGCCCGTGCCCCGGACAGCGCGGAGCTGCGCGCCACGGGCCCCCGTCTTTTCGGACGGCGTATCCCGGGCTGGGCCTACGAGCTCGGGGTGCTGGCCTACAACGTGCCGGCATTCTGTGCGCTGGTCGCGGCGATGATCCGCTGGCGCCCGGACTTCGTGTACGAGCGTTACGCACTGTTCGGCATTGCCGGACGCGTTGCCTCCGGGCTCCTGCGCGTGCCCTTCGTGCTGGAGGTCAACGCCCCGCTGAGTCTCGAGATGAACCGCGAGCAGCGGCTGGCGCTGCGCGGTCTCGCGCAGCGCCTCGAGGACTGGCTGTTCCGACACGCCACCCGGACGATCGTCGTGTCCGGCGCGATGGCGCGCATCCTCGAGGCGCGTGGCATCCCGCACGAGCGCCTGTGTGTCATGCCGAACGGCGTCGATCGCGACGTCTTCCGACCCGATGTCGACGGCGGGCCGCGGCGGCAAGAGCTCGGGCTCGGCGATCG
>Ga0102944_1000734_pt1 | contig 23833 bp, 19 predicted proteins | sample SalPonD_shore_MG_FD_78172 | JGI IMG/M metagenome (GOLD analysis project Ga0102944, IMG submission 78172) | Salt pond soil microbial communities from South San Francisco under conditions of wetland restoration - Salt Pond MetaG... | ecosystem: Environmental > Aquatic > Marine > Intertidal zone >...
AGTGCGAGCTGTGCTGCCTGCAACGAAGTGCTCAATAAGACGTTCCTGTTTACGCTGGCTAAGTCTGCTCTTCCTCACTTTTCCACCCTAGATAATCACCGTTATCTAGGACAGCCCCTTGATCATTTTCGCCATGGCGGCATGAACCTCGAATTCATCCAACCTTTCCAAGCCATAGGAGTACCAAAGTTCATCGCCAATTGTTTTAATCAAAAACAATCGCTCAATTTCGAGCCCTTCAGAGCGTAACAAGGTCCAGAAAGTCTCCTCGACCCTCAAAACCTGCCTCTGGAACTCCTCATAAAGCTGTGTTGGTTCAGTCTCAATCAGGCCCGCATGTTTGCGAAGCCTGGCCTTAGCCTCGGTTGACCCACAGATGTCGATGGAAATAGATAAGAATGTCATCAGTTATTTATCTCCATCCAGACTAATGTGCGTCAAATTCAGCTCGCCTTTGAAGGCCTTCTGGCTCAGGGTTCCATAGAGCATTTCTAGGTCAGTCAGACTTTGCTGATAGCGATACTTGAGACCTTCGCCCTTTTCGACAACGGCAGCGAATTGGTTTTGGATATCAATAGGCGGCGCTGGCACTTCCATCTCCCTGAGAATCTTCAAATTGATGTTCTTTTGCGCTGCCGCTGGTGCGTTCTTTTCCAAGATTCGCTGAAAGAACCAGAAAAGCCCAATCGCATATAGTGGGCTCGCTTCACCCTCATACGCGGTGAATCCCACGACGCTATCGGGGAAACATGCATCGAAAGTCAGAATTCCCGTTTGTGCAATATTTGCTGCGATAGTTATACAGAGCGTGCCAGAGGGCCATATTTTGCTTTGGGCAAAGCCGAGTTCCGAATATGTTTGTGTGAACCTCGTGATGTAAGTCCCAGCATTGGAGACATCTCCCGTCTGAATTAGCGGATACTTTCCACCAAGCAATTGCGGCGCATTACGTGGCCGGTGCTTTGATACTCCGCGGTCTAAATTCCCAAGCTTTGCGAGAGGCTTTTTGTTCCATCCCTTCTCATTCCGAACGGGATCGCCGAACATCTCCAGAAAGACGCTTTTGAGCAGGTCGTCGAGTTGTTGCAGGTGTTGTTTGCGTCGGGCGATCAGCCCCTCCACCTTGCCGAGAAGATGGGCAATGCGCTTTTGGTCGTCATGGCGTGGAAGGGGAATTTTAATTTTCTCAAGACCTTTATACTTCAAAGAATCTCGGACGGCACCCTCAGTGTTTGCTCGAATCTGGGCATTGCCCCAGTCGCTCTTTAGGTACCGGAGGAGGTAATCCGGATAAAGGTCTTCATCTGTTTCAAAGACAATATACAGAGGACTTACCAATGCTCTGTCTACAGGCCTCAGATAATCAATGGAACCAACATTGACCCGTGAAGGGTTGTAGGCAAATTGCCCCCTCCTAACCACTTTGTAATTCGAAATATCCTTGCTGAAAACTTCCTTGCTGAAATATTCAGTTGAACGAGTGAAGCCCTCGGAATTTGTCACCGAAAACACTTCACTGCCCGACTCGCCTTTATTGCGCTGACTGATCTGCCGAACATGTTTACCTAAGCTGTCGATGGTATAATTGGTTCTCATCCAATTATCTCCTTCAATTCCAACAGCTCGCACACAATGCCGCTCTGCACTTTCGCCAGGTCGGCAGCTTCCACGTCGCCTACCTCCTCTTTCAGCAATCGATCCAGAATGATGCCCGGCGCTTCATACTCCACCTCTTCAAACACATCCTCCTTGTAACGGGAGAGCGAGAGGTCGTAGTCCTCGGCCTCGATGTTGGCACGGGGCACCATGAAGAACTGAGCGGTGCGATCAGTATCGGCCTTGGCATTGCGGGCGTGGAATCTGGCAACGATATCCTGCAGGTCGCCATAGCCATCCTGCTTGGTGCGTTTGTCGTCCAGCGAATAGCCATCGGCCTGCATCTCGTAAAACCAGACGTGCTCGGTGGCGGGTTGGCTCACCTTGTCCTTTGCATCCCACACCTTGGTGAAGAGCAGAATGGCGGTGCTCACCCCGGCATAGGGCTTGAAGACGCCGCTGGGCATGGTGATGACGGCCTTGAGATCGCAGCGCTCCACCAGCGTCTTACGCAACTGCTTGAACGCTTTGCCGGAGCCGAAAAGCACCCCCTGCGGCACGATCACACCGGCAGTACCCCCCTTTTTCAGCAGACGGTAAATGTTCTCAACGAAGAGCAACTCCGTCTTGGTGGTAGAGAGGGTCAGGCTCTCGTTGATGTCGCCCTTGTCGATGCTGCCGGTGAAGGGCGGATTGGCCATGACGATGTCGTAGCAGGCCTCATCCACGAAGCCCTTGCTCAGGGTGTCCTTGTAATCGATATCCGGTTCATCGATGCCGTGCATCATCAGGTTCATCAGGCCGAGCCGCACCATGGTGCTATCGATGTCGTAGCCGTGCAGCGTGCTCTCCAGAATCGCCTGCGCCTTGTCGGTGAGCGTAGCCGCCACCGAGGTGCGCACAAAACCATCCTCGTCCGGCTTCAGATCCTTCGCCCCGGCTTTTTGGGCCAGCCCGGTGACGATGTACTGATAGGCGCCGAGCAAAAAGCCGCCGGTACCGCAGGCGGGATCGGCAATGTTCTGACCCAGCTTTGGCTGCACCAGTTCGGCCATGAGTTTGATGATATGGCGCGGGGTGCGGAACTGGCCGTTCTTGCCGGCCGTAGCGATCTCGTCCAGCAGGAACTCGTAGACATCGCCCTGGATATCCTGGAAGGCCTGGCCCTTCTCCTGCGAATCCTTCTCCATGATCTCGAAGATCTCATCAATCGTCTTCACCGCCTCGACCAGCAGCGCCGGCTTGGGGATAATGAAGACGGCATTGCGCATGTGGTGGGTGAAGTTGGACTCGGCTCCGTTCATATCCTTCAGGAACGGGAAGACCTTGTTCTGCACATGCGTGAGCATCTCCTCGGCATGCATGCGCTTGAACTCGCTCCAGCGCAGCGTGCGCCGCTCGATGGCATACTGATCCGGATTCTCCTGATTGCGGTATTCGGGCGGAATCCAGCTGCCCTCGAACTTGGATTTGAAGGTTTCGCCGGTCCACTCGGCATCGGCCTGGCGCTTGGCATCCAGCTCATCCAGCCGCTTCATGAACAGCAGGTAGGTGATCTGCTCGATGGCGGTGAGCGGATTGGAGATGCCACCACTCCAGAACTTGTTCCAGAGCTGGTCAATCTTCGATTTTAGTTCGGGGTTGTTTTGTAACATCTATTCTCTCTCTCGCTATGCGGCCAGGCGTTCGGTCATGCGCAGGATTTCGTCGATCTCGGAAGCGCTGAATACGCCGCGGATGCCCTGCGGGTGGATCACCGTGAAGGGAGCATTGATCAGGTCGCGCTTCTCCACCTTCTCGCGCTCGACGATGAAGCTTTTTAACAGATTCAGGAACTCCAGCTGACGGCTACTGAGGTTGGTATGTTCCTGGATGAACTGGTCGAAGGCGGCGGCCACGGTATCGGGGAAGCTTTGCAGAATCTCGATGCCGAGGATATGGCGAATGAACTGAATGAAGCGCGCCTTACGGTTCTTGTAGACCTGGCGCAGCAGATCCTCGGTGATATGCGGATGCTCGGCGTGCAACAGCGTGGCCAGCTCATCGGCCTCTCTATCGCTGATATGCTCTCCGCCCTTGATCTTCTGCAGGATAGGATTGGTTGCGGTGAGCTCCATGATCAGCGCTTCCACCATCTCGCGATAGCGGCTGACACTCACCGCCTCATGCTGTGGCCCGAACTCCACCATCTCCTTCTTGTGCAGCTGGTCGGTCAGGTCGAGATGAATGGGCTTATCATCCCCCGTGTTCTGCTCGCGGAACTTCATCAACGGCCCGAGCTTGGTGGTCAGCTCATCGAGCGCATCCTCATCAATCGTGGCCCAGAAGCGGTTGGCCTGTGCGGCACGGACCAATTCCTCTTCGGCCTTCACGAAAGGCACGCTGAGCGGCAACTCGCTGATCTGTTCAACGATTCCTGCTTTCAGTACTTCGACGCGTTCTTTCTCTTCGCACAGTTTCGCCAGTGAATATTCCAGCAGGTCGCGCTCGAAACGCATCGCCTTGAAGTCGGCATCGGAGACGGTGCGGAACAGCGGCTTGATCTCGGCGCGCAGGAATTCGAGCTTCTGATGGGTGAGGGAGATCCAGAAGTTCTCTTCTTCCAGCCCATGCAGAGCGGGCGCCGCCTCCTTGATCACCACCGAGCTCTGCGGCAGCTCGACGGTCTGCTGGCGCAACTTAGCCACCTCGCGCCCGGCAATCTCCTCATGGCCGTCGTCGAGCGCCTTCTCGATCTTGTCCAGCCGCAGCCCCACTAGGCGCACCGGCAGGGGCAGCTGCGGTTTCAGCTCTTTCCCCTTGGGCTGCAGCTTGAAGTATTCGAAGTTGTCCCAGCAATCCATGATCAGGAAAACATCCTTCTCAAGGCACCACGGCTTGGGCTTGCTGGTTTCCAGCAGGCGGGTACCGCGACCGATCATCTGCCAGAACTTGGTATAGGAGTAGACCGGCTTGGCGAAGACGAGATTGACGATCTCGCGCACGTCGATGCCGGTATCAAGCATGTCGACACTGATGGCGATGCGCGGCATATCGTTGTTGGTGAATTGATCGAGCAGGCCGCCCTTGCCGTAGACACGCGGATCATCGGAGACCAACACCTTGGCCAGCTCGCCGTGGTACTGCGGATAGAGCTTGTCGAAGATCTCCTCGATGCGGCGGGCATGCGCTTTGGAGGAGCAGAAGAAGATCGTCTTGCCGGGGAGCACACCGTTCGCATCCTTGATGGACTCCTCCATGAACTCTCTAACGATCAGGGCATTGGTGCCCTTGTTGATTACCTGCTTTTCAAGCTGCGTGCCTTCGAAATTGATCTCCTCGATTTCCTTGCCTTCGAGGATCAGGCGCTTCTGATCCTCGAGCGTGATGGTGCGTTTGTTGATCCCTTCCATCTGGAATCGGGTCTGGATCTTCATCACCCGGAAATCGCACAGATAGGGCGGCACGTTGTTGACCGCCTCCTCATAGGTGTAAGCAAAGGTCGGCACGCCATCCTCGCAATGGAACAGCCCGAAGGTGTTGTGATCGATGATGTCGGTCGGTGTCGCGGTCAGACCCAGGGTGATGGCCTTGAAGTAGTCGAGCACCTCGCCATAGGTGTTGTAGATGGATCGGTGGCTTTCATCGACAACGACCAGATCAAAGAAATGCGGCGAGAGACTCTGAGCCTCATCCCGGATGATGTTGAGCATCGTGGGATATGTGGAGACATAAATGCGGCGATCTTTTGAGATCAGTTTCTCGCCTACATTCGGCCAGCGCGGCTCGTTAGGCAGGTGCTCCTTGAATGCCGACAGGGCCTGTTCGCGCAGTGCGATACGATCTACCAGGAAGAGCACCCTTTCGGCATGCCCTGCTCGCATCAGCGCATCGACCATGGCAATGCAGGTGCGGGTCTTGCCGGTGCCGGTGGCCATGACCAGGAGGAAGTCGCGCTTCTTCTTCTCCATTCCTTCCAACACGGCACGTATGGCACGGATCTGATAGTCGCGGCCTGCGATCGAGGTATTGATCAGCTCCTGGGTAAGCGGTTTGCGATTGCGCCTGATGTATAGGAAGCGCTCCAGGTCATCACGGGAGGGAAACCCAACCACCTTACGCGGCGGGTAGTTCTCCAGATCCCAGAAGTAGGTTTCGAGTCCATTGGTATAGAAGCAGAAGGGAAGCTCACCCCCCAACTGCTTCTGGATGTTGTAGCAGTACTGCTTGGCCTGTTCGCGCCCAAGGGCGGCATCCTTGGAGGATCGCTTTGCCTCTACTACAGCCAGGGGCTTGCCGTCGCGTCCGAACAAAACATAGTCGCTGAATTGGTGTCCTTGAAACGGAGTCTGAGGCTCTGAAACTCCTTCAGGTAGTCCGACGTCAATATCGAACTCCAAAGCCACTTGGGTTGGGTCATCCACATTCCAGCCAGCTTTTGCCAATGCTGTGTCAATTCTGGCTTTGCGGGTTTGAGCTTCGTTTTCAGTCATCGTAACTGCTCAGTTACCTGGAAGCAGGCCTTCTTATTGTGCGCTCAAACGCCATCTAATCGCCCCTCCCGCTTAAGCTCTACTCTTCTTCCTTGTGGTGAACCAACAGGTCGCCAGGAGCGCATGCGAAATACTTGCATAGCGCATCGATTGTATCGGTGTTGGTGTTGTAGCCAGGCACGTTGGCAATACGGGTTAGCGTGGCGCGCGAAATTCCGGTCGCGTCACTGACTTCATTCAAGGTAATACGGCGCCGTTCCTTGAATGACTTGTCATCCAGCATCTGTTTCAACAGCACCCTGATCATTGCATTTCCACCAGTTTGCTCCCCTCTCGCGCATCTCAAACGCTGGCATCTAATCAGATATGAGTCAAACAAAGCTTGACAGATTAGTTTGGTGATCTAAATTGATCACATGTGATTAGTACGATTCACATGAAAGCAATAGGAGGCACTTATGCTTGATAGCTATCTGACAACAGAAGAACTGGCCCAGCGTATCAAATACGATCCGCGCACTATTCGGGAGCGATTGAAAGACTCAGTTCTCCTCGAAGGCATCCACTATTTCCGCCCGTTTGGTGGCCGGAAGATTCTGTATATCTGGGATGCCATCGAAAAAGACATGTTCACCAGTTCTGGTGCGCAGGATTTGATGATCCCGATGGCTAAGGGTGGCGCCTGCCATGGCTAGCATCAGAGCCAGGACAGATAATGCCAAGTTATTTTTCGACTTCCGGTTCCGAGGTAAACGCTGTCGTGAGCAGACGTTGTTGGACGACACACCAGCCAACCGGAAGAAGCTGCAGAAGGTTCTCGATCGGATTGAAGCCGAAATCACCCTCGGCTCATTCAATTACGCCAGCTATTTCCCGGACAGTCCGCGAGCAGAGCAGTTCGTGGTAACCGCATCGCGTTCAAAAGGAGGGGGTCCAACCCCTTTGTTCAGCGAATTCGCTGAGAGCTGGTTTAACGAGATGCGCATCCAATGGCGGAATACTCATATCAAAGGGGTACGCACTTCTCTGAACAAATACATCCTGCCTTGGTTCGAGGATAAGGAAGTCGGCAGTATCACCAAGGCGGACATCCTCGAGTTCAGGGCCTCTCTTGCGAAGATAAAGAGCCAGAAGGGAGATCCCCTCACAGCGTCGCGGATCAATCACATCATTACTCCGCTGCGGATGATTCTGAATGAGGCCGCAAACCGCTTCGAATTCAGTTCTCCCTATAACGGCATCAAATCGCTCAAGGTGCCTAAGACCGATGTGGAGCCATTCACGCTAGAAGAGGTCAAGCTGATCATCGATACCGTGCGGCCGGACTTCCGTGATTATTACATTGTCCGTTTCTTTACCGGCATGAGAACAGGGGAGATTGATGGGCTGCAGTGGCAGTTCGTGGATTTTGAGCGACGCCAAATTCTCATCCGACAGGCCCTGGTCGAGAAAGAGCTGGTATACACCAAGAACGATGGTTCTTTTCGTACCATTGATATGTCCGAAGTCGTCTATGACGCCCTGAAGCACCAGTTTGATGCAACTGGAGAGTTCGACTTCGTATTCTGCAATACGCAGGGCGGGCCACTTAGCCATAACAATGTGACCAAACGCGTATGGCGACCTCTGCTCAAATATTTGGGCCTAAGAGTTAGACGCCCATACCAGACGCGTCATACCGCAGCGACCTTGTGGCTTGCTGCCGGCGAGAGTCCGGAATGGATTGCCAGACAGATGGGGCATACCACCACAGAGATGCTCTTTCGCGTCTATTCCCGATATGTCCCGAACTTAACGCGCCAGGATGGTTCCGCATTCGAACGCTTGCTGGCAGAAAACGGCCTGACGGAATCAAATCATGAAGCGTCAGAGTGGTGAATCACACATCAAGAACGATAGCCAGAAAAGTGCGGCATATTCATTCAAGCTATACTATTACGAATGTAGCTAGGAGGTGAGGCTTATGGGATTCTATATTTTCTTTGGAATTCTGGCGGTTTTTTTTCTGTTTCTTCTTTGGGACAATATGGGTCCCATTGATCGTGACTCCGATGAATGATGGTCGCCCAATGACTAGCGCGCAGAAAATGCTCCAACCTGACCATATATACAGGTTGGACTCATTCCCTCATCGGTCTATGGTCATCGTGGTGGGGGAAGGGTAAAGAAAATGGGTTTGCGTTTACTAGCTGTCGGAGACATTCATCTGGGGCGTCGGCCATCTCGGTTGCCAGGAGAGCTTGCCAACGAAGCTGCCGAATTAAGTCCGGCAAGTGCCTGGAATCGCCTCGTAAATTTGGCCATTCAAGAAGGTGTGCACGCTGTCGTTTTGGCTGGCGACGTTGTTGAGCGTGAAGATGATTTCTACGAAGCCTATCGACAGTTGCGTAGTGGCGTCGAGCGTTTGGCAGGCGCTGGTATTCAAGTCATCGGAGTAGCGGGCAATCACGATGTGCATGTATTGCCGAGGTTGGCTGACCAGATTGCCGATTTCCAACTGCTCGGGCGAAATGGTGAGTGGGAGACGGCGACGCTTCAAAATGAAGGCGAGCAGATCACGCTGCATGGATGGTCATTCCGGCAGGCGCAAGTTCGTCGCAGTCCTCTTGATGGTGTTCGCTTAAGTCGCGGCGTTGGCTTGAACCTTGGGCTATTGCACTGTGATCGCGACCAACCCAACAGTCCCTATGCACCGGTTACTTCCCGTGAGTTGGAGTCCGCGGGCCTGGATGGATGGATGTTAGGCCATATTCATGCGCCGGACGCATTGGCACTGGAGAACCCCATTGGTTATTTAGGCTGCGTTTCTGGCATGGATTCAGGAGAGCCCGGCGATCACGGTCCCTGGCTTTTCAGCATCGAAGGTGGGCGAATCCAGTCGCTAGAACAATGGGTGTTAGCACCATTGCGTTGGGAAGTCTTAGAACTGGACTTAACTGATTTATCTGAGCCGGAAGAAGCCCGGTCACGTCTTGTTCAACAAGTGCGTAAACTGGATGAGGAAATTGCTGCTAAAACTCAACCTCCTGAAGCGGTGGGTTTACGCGTGCGGTTCATTGGCCGTACAGACTATGGGCGCGAGGTAGGAAGCCTATTTCATCAAGATGAACATCATATTGTGTACGATGGCGCAGCTAATACGCGCTACTTTATCGAACGCTGTCTCTTCGAGATCCGTCCAGAGATAGCGCTGGAAGAGCTAGCACAACGCTCTGATCCACCTGGTTTACTAGCCCGGAGGTTGTGTTTGCTGAGTGACCCGGAACAGGAAGAGGCGCGCAAGATGATTACTGGTGCGCGCGAAATACTTGAAAAGCAACGTCGCGATGTCCGTTGGCAGGCGCTAGACCCTGCGCCTATAGACGATGCTGCGGTTGTTGATTGGCTGCGCCGTTCTGGCACTAGGCTCCTGGAAGATATGCTGAACCAGCAAGAAAGGGCGATGTAATGAAACTGTCTCGTCTTGAAATACAACAGCTCCCGGGCATTCAGCCTGGTTTCACTCTCGAGAACCTGGCCTCTGGCATTAATGTGATTACAGGCCCCAACGGTATCGGTAAAAGTAGTTTGCTTCGGGCATTGGGCTATCTGGTAGTTGAACCTGCTGGTACTGATCCGAAGGCCTTGTCCTTGATGGCCGAATTTGAAAATGGTGGACACTGGAGCGTAAAGCGTACCGGTACTGGATATGCCTGGGAGTTGGATGGGCGCACTGTGGAGCGGCCCTCGTTGCCAGATCGGGATTCCTTGCATTGCTACTGGCTCACAATGGAAAACCTAATGCAGGTGGGTGATGACGATCAGCGGTTAGTGGATCAGCTTCGCCAGGCACTGGCTGGTGGCTATAATCTTTCCGCACTTCGCGCTGGTGACTTCGAACTGCGCCCACGCATCGGGACTACAGAAAGCAGCAGATTGAACCAAGCTATCCGCGATCAACGTGAGGTTGAAAACGGTTACCGAGATCTGCAACGGCAAGAAGCAGAGTTGCCTGAGCTGGAAGAACGCATTGATGAATCTAGGAATGCTGGCATCCGTGCCGAGCAGTTGCAGAAGGCACTGGAATTGCAGGAGCTAATCGTTGCCCGCCGCGAGATGGAAAGCTCTCTTGCCCTGTTTCCCCCGAATATGGAGTCGCTGCGCGGAAACGAGATCGAGCGGCTCGAACAATTGGAGCAAAATCGTGAGAAATTGGAGCGTGGGCAAGAAGGTTCACTACGCGCCAATCAGGATGCCGAGACACGACTGCAGCAGACAGGGTTGGCTGAAGCACGCCCAGAGGCTCAGGATCTTCAATTAAAACGCAAGATACTCGATGGTCTTGAACATAAACAGGATCAGCTAAGTGACAAACAAGAGGCTCTGGAAAGGGCGCGGGTAGAAGAAAGAAAGACGTTGAATGCTCTGGGCAGCATTGGCCATGTCCCCGTACTGGAGCCAGAGCAGATTAGTCGGGCAGAGAGGCTGGCCACTGATCTCAAGAATAAAAAATTGGAATGCAGTGAGGTCGAGGCTCGCCTTCAAAATGTCGATGGGGCTCCAAGTGAGCAGGCGATAAATCGCCATGTTCAGGCGGTTCAAGCATTGGCGGCATGGTTAGCCGTTGGCGAACCTGATGAAGGCAATAGGTTGAAACTTGGACCTGTTCTGGCTGGTGTGGGTGGCTTGTTGACCATTGTTGCCGCTGGTATTGCCCATGCCTGGCTCGCGCTGGGTGGCGGCGCGATTGCTACTATCGGAGCCCTTTGGAGCATCCTGCGGAGCAGCGGTAACCGGGATAATCGTGCTTCGGAAGCGCGCCGTGATTTTTATAAGCAACAACTGGATGGGCCTTCCGACTGGAATAGAGACGCCGTGAGTCAGGCTCTGGACGGCTTGCAGGAAGAACTCGATGCCATGCGATTGATGCAACAGCGCGCATTTTCTGCAATGCAGGAACAGGAGAGACTTGAGCGGCTACACCGTGAACGCCAGCAGCTTGAACAACAAAAAGAGGAACTGGCGAAAGAAATTGGATTTGATCCCGAAATCACAGAGTTGGCCGTAGGCCATTTTGTGTCCCAAGTTCAGACTTATCAGAGAGCGGCGAGTGATCGCCAAGTCCTTGAAGGTGATATTGCCCGATTGGAAGAGGAAATTGATCGGGCGCTCTTAGGTGTTCAAGAGTTTCTGTCTCGATGGCATGTTCATGTCGACGCCGAACTTGCCACCTTGGATGCGGGCTTATCAGACCTAAGCATGCGAGCAGAAACTGCAGGGAAGGAAGCGCAAACGATAGCGCAACTGACTAAAGATATTGAGCGAGCTTCGGATGATTTGACCGGCCTTGAGAGAGAGATTAACGCCCTATATCTCGATGCTGGGTTAGATAGTGGCGACAGGCGTGCGCTTGAGACCAGTTGCGCACAGCTAGAAAAGTGGCAAGGCATTCAACACCAGCTACGTGACAATCAGGTGCGTGAGACGGAGCGTCGTCGTAGCCTAGAAGATATGCCTGAATTGATTGAACAGGCAGAAAACGCTGATATTGAAGCGCTGCAACGCGCATTGGATGAAGCTAAAGCGTTAGCGACAGAGCGAGACGCGTTAATTGGCCAACACAGTGCTATCAAGACCCGTGTTAGCAGCGCTGGTGGTGCCCGTGACTTGGAAAAGGCTATGGCAACGGTAGATCAGGCTCGAACTGATCTAGAAGATCGTATGCATGAACGCTTTTTTGCCGAGGCCGGCAACTTCCTGATGAATGAAGTCGAAAATGAGCACCGTATTGAGCATGAGCCGGAAGTCCTGCGTGATGCTCGCGAGCGATTTGGTCGTTTCACCCACCATGCGTGGGATGTGGAACTGTATGAAGACAAGCTTGTAGCGCGTGATGTGAAGCAAGGCGTGTTGCGAGACTTGGAGGACTTGTCTTCAGGCACTCGTATGCAATTGTTGCTGGCCGTACGTTTGGCCTGGACCCGGCGCCTTGAAAGCAATAAGGAAGCGCTACCGTTGTTCTTGGATGAGGCATTGACTACTAGCGATGAACAACGATTTGCTGCTGTCGCTGAAAGCTTGGCCGACCTGGCTCGTGAGGAAGGCCGCCAAGTGTTTTATCTAAGTGCCCGTCGCCAGGAGCTAGGTTTGTGGGAAAAGGTTGTTGGTGAACGGCCGCACCATATCGACCTAGCTCATGTACGGCATATGGAACCGGGCTTTACAGCTGAGGATTATGTGATCTTCGAGGAAGAGCCTTTGCCGAAGCCGCAAGGCAAAGCGCCTGAAGCCTATGCTGCTGAACTCGGCGTGCCCCCCGTAGTTCCGATGGAGTCGGTTGGCAATCTGCATCTGTTCTACCTATTGCGCGATGATCTGCCATTGTTATATCGCCTGATGCAGGATTGGAACATCACTACCCAGGGGCAATTGGAGTCACTCCTGCATAGCCCCGCAATAGAGAAAGCAATCCCAGACGTGGCAGAACGAAAAAAGCTTATGGGACGCTGCCATACGACTGCTGCCTGGATGGATGCTTGGCGGCGTGGTCGAGGAAGGCCCGTGGACCGCATCGTTCTGGAGAAGTCAGGAGCTATTACTCCCAAATTCATTGATGATGTATCTGCATTGGCGCACCAATATGGTGATGATGCGGAACGAATTCTCCAAGGGTTGGAAAATGGAGAGGTGGCACGCTTCAGATCCACAAGCATCGAAGCTCTTCGTGACTATTTAGAGCAGGAAGGCTTCATTGATTCTGAAGAGCCGTTAGATGGCGTAGGCCGTGAACGTCAAACGTTACTTAACGCCGGAAGTTATGCCGACCCACAAGAAGTTCGTCGTGTCGTAAGCTGGCTTGAAGGCGGCGCCTAGATTGGTCTTCCCAATTGACGTTCTATAGGAGCGCATTATGAAGAAACGATTCCTTACCAAATCACGATTCAAGCTGGCCATAGAGTGTCCCGCCAAGTTGTTTTATACAGGCAAGAAGGGATACGCAAATCAGAATTTAGAGGATAGCTTTCTGATGGCTCTAGCCGATGGGGGCTTCCAGGTAGGGGAACTTGCCAAACTCTATCACCCTGGCGGGCATGACATCACCACGTTAGATCACAACGAAGCATTGCGGCAGACCAATGAATTACTGCAGCGAGAAAATGTTACCATTTATGAGGCTGCGGTTTGCGTTGGAAGCCTTTTCATAAGGGTTGATGTCTTGGTCAAGAAAGGAGATAGGTTCAAGCTAATCGAGGTAAAAGCAAAATCATTTGATTCAAATGATGAATCTCTTTTTCTTAATAAAAATGGAACGATCAAGGCCGATTGGAAGCCGTATCTTTATGACGTGGCATTCCAAAAGCATGTTATGACTCTTGCGTTTCCAGACCATGAAACACAAGCCTTTCTGATGCTTGCTGATAAATCCGCCACGTGCCCTACAGATGGACTAAACCAGAAGTTCAGATTGGCGGAGGATGATGCCGGCAGAAAGACTATCATCACTTCCGACAGCATAACTGCTGATGATTTGAATCCACCGATACTGGGCGCCGTCAACGTCGATAAGATCTGCAACATGATCTTCCAGGGAACGGATGGCAGCGATATCTCACTGCCCCCCTTTGCTGATCGTGTAATCTCTTTTGCAGAACACTACGAAACTGACCAAAAAATTTCCTGGCCAATCTCTATTGAATGCTCCAAGTGCGAATTCCAAACAACAAAAGAGGAAGAATCGAATGGTTTAAAGAGCGGACTAAAAGAATGCTGGGCCGAGCAGCTAGGCTGGCATGACAGTGATTTCAATGAGCCTACAGTACTAGATGTTTGGAATTTTCGCGGGAAACCCAAGTGCATAGAGAGTGGCGTCATCAAAATGGCTGACCTAAGTGTGTCGGACATCAACCCCAAACCTGATGGTAAACCTGGCATATCCCAAAGTGAACGTCAGTGGCTCCAGGTTGAGAAAGTCCATGGCCATGACACCTCTGTTTGGCTTGACGATGAAGGGCTTGGTACTGAGATGAAGAAATGGGAATACCCACTTCACTTCATCGACTTCGAAACGAGCATGCCGGCAATTCCTTTTAACAAAGGCATGCATCCGTACGAGGGACTGGCCTTTCAATTTTCTCATCATGTGGTTAGTGCGGATGGAACAGTTGAACATCGTGGTCAATACCTGAATACAGAACCAGGCGTCTTTCCAAGCTATGACTTCCTACGAGCTCTGAAGTCAGAACTTGAGGACGATTCCGGGAGCATTTTTCGTTACTCCAATCATGAAAATACTTATCTGAATTTTATTTATCGCCAATTGCAAGTGGATCATGCAGCGATTGCTGATTCTGATGACCTTTGTAGCTTCATCAGAACCATCACAAAATCGACGGGGAATAGCGTCGAGAAGTGGGCTGGCGAACGCAACATGATTGATATGTGGGATATCGTAAAACGATACTACTATGACCCAGCAATGAATGGGTCTAACTCGATCAAAGCAGTGCTCCCAGCAATTCTGAACAGCTCCAGCTACTTAAAAAAGAAGTATTCCGAGCCTATCTATGGAGCCGAGAACGGGATTAAGAGCCTCAACTTTACTGATTGGCAGTGGGTTCAATTTGATGGGGCAAGCGTTCTTGATCCTTATTCACTGTTACCAAAAATGTTTCAGGACGTGTCGGACAGAGAAATGAATCTTCTAAGCGAGGGTGACGACGAGTTGAAGGAAGGCGGTGCTGCAATGACTGCATATGCTCGAATGCAGTTCGAGGAAATGTCAGATTATGAGCGTGCTGAGATCAAGAAAGCCCTGCTAAAATATTGCGAGCTCGATACCATGGCCATGGTAATGATTTATGAGGGATGGAGGGAAATGCTAAGAGCTGAATAGGCACTACCTTCCTCTTAGATTCCTCCGACCAGGGGTAGGGATTTCGGCGTGCCAGCATCCATTACAAGGTGGACGATATAGGCACCGCAGGCCAACATCGAAACTCCCCTTACCGCCTTGCCAAAATCATCGTCAGGCTCCCACTTGTATAGCTTGTACAGTCCAATGGATACCAGCCCTAACGCAGCGAAGCTGTGGAAGAACTGTCGATGGTTAGGATGAAACGCCGGCTCAAGAATATCGGGGAGCGTTCCAAATAACGCACCTCCTGCCGCACCCAGAACTGGACGAGCAGAGCTCTCACCGTTGTTGTGTTCATGGATCGCTATGGTGCAGCCAATCCCAACTGCTGCACCATAGCGATGGGCCATTGCATTAGGCATCGATCTACCTCAGCAGGAACAATCGGGCAAATCGTCCAGATTGTTCTTTTGAGTGTTGTCGCGATCTGTGCGCAGATATTTGCCATTCGGGCCATTAACAACCCGGATCTCGGTTCGACCAGTTGTCCAGGGAACATGGTAAGTATGAAGCCCGTTCTCAATGTCGCTGATCGCATCCGCCTTCCGCCTTGGCGACCAGACGGCACTAGGGTTACACAATCCAGTGATGTCCCCATCAGAATCTTTTCCCGTTTGAGTTACTGCTCTGTCAGCCATGATTATTTCTCCTTACGAACGCCCTTGAAGGGCTTTTTGTCAGATTTGACATCCATGAATCGGCCGGTTGCTGTGTCTCTTTTTACGTAATTTCCCGATGGGGTCTGTGTTTGGGAACGCCCACGAACCGCACCGTTTCTGTGTCCATCACCTTTCGGTGGATTTGTTGCCATGACGAAACCTCCGTCAAAATTTATTTGTGCATCTCTGCACACGCCAGACAGTACATCATCAAAATGATGTGGTCAATTATTATGATCGCATTGATTGTTATGGTTAGCTGGTCTAGCGTGTGTGCTATGGCGATTACTATGAACATGCTAAACAACGTTGGCGCATCGCAGCGGGAACGCATTCGGTATGTAGACTACCACTCTCTGTTGCTAGGGCGCATTGGTCGCAAAGATTTACAGGACAAGTTTGGCATTGCAGAAGCTGCTGCTACCCGTGACTTTACCTTGTACAATCAACTGGCCCCCAATAATTTGGTTTATCTACCAAGCATTCGGTCTTATGCGATTACTGAGCAGTTCATCCCTGTTTTTGACCACCCAGTTCACGAAACGTTGATGGCCTTATCAAATGACTTTGAGAAAACATCTACATTTACCAATGAGGAAAAGTTTAGACTGGGTTCTACCCCATCTATTGAAACAATATCTGCCCTCACTCGTGCTATTCACTTAAATCGAGTTATCGAATGCACCTACACCTCAACCAGTAGCGGAAAGAGTGCAAAGGTCATTGCGCCACATTCTCTATTCGATACTGGTCTGCATTGGTATTTCCGAGGGTATGACAGAAATAAAACAAGATTTGCTGATTTTGCAGTCCCCAGAATCATAGATATCAAAGTTCTCACCGAGCAGCCAAGGGAGAATGAGGAAAAACGTCTTGACCCTTACTTCAACAAGATACTGTCTTTGAAGATTGCAGCCCATAAAAATCAGGCTCACCCTAAAACCATCGAATTCGACTTTGGAATGGAAAATGGATTTTTGATAAAAAAGATACGCGCTTCTTTTGCCGGCTACTTTTTACGGCGATGGAATGTGGACTGTTCCCCCGAAGGAACCCTAGAAGGGCAGGAATATCAGTTGCGCCTAATAAACGTAGATGAGTTGAAGGGTGCCAGCAGTCGTATGCTTGCTCCTGGCTACGAACCAAAAGACTAACCTATAACTCTCGCAATAATATGTTGCTCATAGTAAAGGCGTATCTGTACCCGTAGGAGGATTGGTCATTCATCGAAGGGTCAAGCAATCGAATTCCGATCCAACCATATTTCCCCAGGGGCCTGGTATCGTTAAGTTGCTTTGTCCTCAATGCTTGGTTTCTTGGCATCTCTAGCCGGTCTCTCCAATATTTTTTCCGCTCTTTGTTCGATATGTTCGCTAGCTCCTGGCCGTGATACCACGTGAGTCTGATTGAGTTGTTCGCAATGCCCATGCGTCTTAATGCGTGAAGGAACTTGATGGCTGGTTTGGCTGAGCGAAATATCAGGTCGTTGGAATGGACCCATGCATTATTGATGTAGTAGCTGATCATCCAGCGACATTCATCTGGATGATCATGCATGAATTGCTGCAGGTGTTCGAGAAATTCTTCTGCCAATTTGATTGAGTTCGCATCACGGGGACGAGCGGGGCAAATGAGGCGTTTGCCTGAATCTGTATCTAGCATGCGGTGACGGAAACTCTTATGCCGATCCCTACTTCTTAGCGAAGCAATTCGTCGCGCCTCTTTCACCATGGCTAGTGCTTCATCCGGCGTAAAGGCATATCGCTCGGCAAGGTCGTCGATCGGGATCTGTCTTGCACTATGCAGGTAAAGGAGCTTCCAGGCGGAATCGATTCTGGTAGCGATTGAAGGCGCATTTATAGGAGTCTCACTTTCTGCAGCGGCGCCTACTGCTGTGCGGGAGGAGGTTGTCTCAACCTTTCCAGAGAATTTTTTGCGTAGGTTCTTTAGCAGCTTTTGCTCGCCACCATCAGCCAGCCATCTATATATGTTGGCTTGGGCAAGGCCGCTAGCCTTAACCCACACCTGCTTATCCACTGGGCTTATTTTCTCTCTGATTGCGTGATGACAAAGCACGTCACACCAATGGATGTAATGCTCCAAGGTGATGTCTGGACTTGAGTGGCCGAGTATCGATGTGATCGAATAGATATGCTTTCGAGTCGGATTGTCATGCCGGTACAGGGCCCGTTTGAAGTCATGCGACTTGCATAGCCATTGATAGGTGTCTGGCATGCATTCAAAGAACCCTTCTGGCATCCCAAAGTCTGCAATCATCAGTCGAAGCGCGTTCCATGATGCGCATGAGTGGCGGAAATGGTGGAAACGAAGACTGTTGTCGCCGGCTGCAGTTCGCATGGCCTTGTGAATCGCCGGGAAGACAAGCTCTTCAGGAACAAAGGCATAACGATTTTCCGGGATACTGAACAAGTAGGGGGAGTAGCTGGTTGAGGGTTCCCCCTCCTGCTCCCACCGTTTTTCGGTCCAGGCTAGAAGCTGCTTCAATTCATGGGCTTCAAGAAGGCAAGACAGGAGTACCCGTCGTGTAGAGTTCTTCGTTTTCAGCCGACGCGTTGCATGTGGCCTAACCAATATCTCTGGGTCTACTTTTCCTTGAACGTCGATGAGACGCAGCTTGAGAACCTCGCTACGCCGGAAGCCACATCTAAAAGCAAGGATGGAAATCAACTGTGCGATATCCACCATATCAGGGTGAATCAATACCAGGTCGCCATCTTCGAGCAGCCTGAGGGTTTGGGTGAATTCCTCGAGAGAGAGAACATTCGCGTCGACGGGGGCTAATGCGCTGCCGGCTCCGAGCACACGGTTATCCAAATCTGGGGCATCAAATTTTTTGACGAGAAAATAGTGGAACTCACGGAGCGGTTTCGCCAATCGACGTCGCCTGTCAGATGAAGAGGCTTCTTCCAGAATTTGTTCGTAGATCTCTTCATAGGCTTCAATATTAAGCGAGGCGAGATCCTCTTCATTGACTAGGCCATAAAGGCGCAAGCTGAGCATGCTCACATAGCTTTTGATGGTGCCCATGGTCAGAGGGTGCCCAGCTTTAGAGCCTTCACTGATCATGAACTCGGCCCAGGCCGATATGTACCTGGCAATAGATGGTCTACCGGGTGAATCCAAATATGCATTCAGCGCAGCAAGAGCCATGCGGCACTGTGGCTTGGTGGGCTGGTTTAATGCCTGCCTGATCTCGCTATTCCAAGAAGTGTCCCCATAGTCTTCGATGTGGTCGCTATCTTCTGGGTGGTTGCCAGGATTCGGTTTATCCTCTGATGCCCCCAATTGATGATCGGTACTTATTGTCCCTTGCAACCTGAGCCAGGCATGTCGTTTTAGAGAGTGCGATACAAATACCCGAGTCGCATAATTTACCAAGACAGGAGGAATCTTTAGCCGCAGATCAAGGGCGGTTGCTTCGATCAAAGCGGTCATGCTCTTGGGCCTTTTGGCTACAGGAATATTAGCTTCGCGGAAGAAACGCTGTATGTATCGCCATGCCTTTTCGCCTTGGGGTACTTGCGCTGCTTCACTCTTAAGAATCAGCAGTTCAGTCAGGGGATCTGGAAACCATCTCCGTCCTTCGACGTCATCATGACCTTGCCAACGCAAAGACAGATCAATACAGCTTCGGTCATTCATAATCGATAGTGGGTTATGCAGGCTGCCCAACAATGCGTCTGCCGAATTGATATCCAAGATACCACCACGCGTTATGGCACTCAGCAATATGCGTCCGATCTTGGCCTCATCTGACAGCGGCATTTCTTTCAGAATCGATTCGAATACAGTTTGGGCCCAAGCTCGCCCCCGCTGTAGTTGGTCAAAATTTTCCGGAGTAAACGGGTTCCGCTCCCGGCGGATGTACACAGGAATAGGTGGTAGATGCAACGACCACTGCTTGTCTTCATTGCCCTGAGCGATCACATATCCAAGAGCAGCGATCTGGTCCCGTATACGTTCTTTTCGAAGCTTTTCCTGGGTGGCGATAACGTCAACCAGGTCGTCGATTTCCGTCTTGCCTGCAACCCAAAATGATGACTCTCTTAATAGCTTGGCTGCAATGGGGCTATTCAGATTGTCTAGAAAATTTATTAGATCTTCTTTGGCTTGTTTAAGGCGCTTGGTGATGCCTTTATCAAATTCACTCCATACTTGATTCAGCTTGAGCGAATCATCGGTTGAATCCGACTGGCTCTCCTGCCCCATTTCTTGGTCAGTCATCCCAGGATATGGCTTCTGATCGGTTGCCATTTCAATTCAGTCAATATGTCTGGGATGTGTTGTTTGATATGGTCCAAGAAGTCATCGAAAGAAAGAGAAGAGTATTTGCCCCAAGGCTCTTCTCCTCGCGACCAATGCCCCATGAATGAGTTGACGACTTCGATTGGGCACCCGCGTTCTTTCAACTCGGTTCGTAAGTAGCGTCGATTTACATTGAGTGGCATCGGGAAGGTGTCCTCCAAATATGGAGCGACATGCTTTGGGCGAATAGGATATACAGTCAGGCCTTTTCCCAGCATGAAAAGGTAGGGGGTATCTTCAGGTTGCATGTCAGATCTTCTGAGGCGTACATCGTTCAGCATGATCGTCCTATGCATCATGTAATGTTCCATCTGTTGATGCACTGATTCCGGCATCCAGACAACACGAGAGTTGTAGAAATCCGATCCGTCTTTGTCGGAGATGATCGCTGTGCTAGTTGCGCCATCAATTTGGCTTCCATGTACGAATGGATTGGTTACAGCTCTAAAGCCGGTCGCATAACCGATCATTTGGCTGGTATAGATCGTGTATATGTTGTGGTAGTCGATGAGTGCTGGTTCTAGACGGTTTTTGGGAGGCGACTTTATCTTGGTTGCCAAGCCCTCAACCATAGAAGCAACCCGGTGTGTTTCCGGGCAAAGTCGACTTCCAAGGTGGAGGCCAGGAAGAGATATTGGTTCTCTGCGTTCAGGAGCATCTTTGTCGTCATAGGCCTCTGAATAAATGCTGGCTACTACAGCCCCGACAGCCTCTTGATACACCCTTCGAATGTGATCAGCGCTTGGGGTGTTGTAGTGCAACGTGGTTTGACCAAGAGGGTGGTAACTAGCGGTCGTGGTTATCGCATCAGCTACATCGCCAGATATTTCTGATGCTATTAGAAAGAAGAGATATTTAGATATCTTGCTTTCGCTTACTCGCGCCCCATCTGGTAGCTCCTTCAAAACTGCTTTTATTCGTTTGCGATATGAGTCGACTCTTCGATTGAATACCTTGCCGGAAAGGTGTGCCGTGTTTAGGTGCTTGGCAGTTTGCAATAGGTATCCGCCAATTTTGAACATGTCTGGGAGATAGACGAACTCGCTTTTTTTGCGCGATAGCTCATCCTGTTTTTGTGTTGGCTTGGTTGCATAGGTTGGCTCGTACGGCCTGACTCGCCATTCACGTTTATCAAGGTCATATGCGAGGTCAGCAGCGTTTCGATCATTGGCACCGATTAAAGATATGTTCCTGGCGCGGTCCAAGTCGCTTCCTGTCCAGAGCATGATCATGATCAGGCAAATAGCTTCAAGAAGCTCTTTGTCTTTGTTCGATATAACGTTGTTTGCTGTTACTGATCTGAATGTATCTCCGCAGTAGCGAATTAGCTGCGATACTTCCCATACAGTCATTTGTGACCATCTGCCTCTTAGAAGCTGATTCGCCATCGCTAATTGTCGGACTTGGCCTTGTGCCGAGGCGTATCTCGACAGTGTCGAGCGCATCTTTTCTTCACCGTAGGTACTAAGATATAGCTCTTCACCCGTATCGTTCTCATACGGATCGAGATCCATATCTTCCCATTCTTTTTGTTGGATGAATGCGTGAATTAAGAGTTGATCTCCCCAGTCATGATCAGGGTCATCCTCGTCGCCAAAACTGGTTTTTATTTTTAGCTTGTCCGAGAACCGCTCAACATATCCATCGTGAAGGGTCCTCGCGACACTGAGTCTTTTGCCTCCTCCTTTGCGGTCTTCTGTCTCCTGTTCGAGATATACCCGTTTAAAGAACAGTCCCAAATGTTTCACACATGCGGTTTGCTCATCGCTTTTTTGATCCTCATGTTTGGTGGTAAAATACGTATAGAAATCTTTGATGCCGTGTGACACTCGAGGCCTTGCCGGCAGATGTGGGTCCCTGGGCGAATAAGCCACTTCTATGGGCTCATTAAACCATGATTGATGGGCAGTAAGGCTAAGGTCTCGGACAAGACGGCAAGCGGCAGATGCAGAGCTATTAAATGCGCCGAGGATTGGATCCTCTTGTGCATACTTTCTATAGTACTCCAACGATGTCCTATCTTGCATCAGCTTTGCATGTGCTATGAGCACATGAATTTGGAGAAGGCGATATAAGTCTTGATCGCCATTTGATTCGTGAATATTCCACATCGAGGTGTACATAGGATGTCGAACCATCCCTTTCCCTCTTAACGGATGCTTCCGCCGTGAAAGGCCTTCTTGGTCGCCTCCATATTCGGATAGATGTGGCCCGATTTTGTCCAATAAGAGATCCCGATGTTCTAGAATGAGGCCCAGAATTGATGGCCATTCGGACATTCCTAGGGTAAGGAAATCAGCGTGAATCTCTGTTTCTGCGAGGCGGAGACCCTCACGAAGGTTGCTCACGATACGTAGAAATGACGTCAGACTTGATGGAGCATTTAGAATCCAGAGAAGGTGCTCGATCGCTCCCTTTGAAACCCCTATTTGTGATGCCAGAGAGGATAGGGACTTATGATCCTCGCTTTGGAATGGAGATGAATGAATCACTTCAGTGTGTAAACCTCCCCTAATTAGGCCCACCCAAAACTAGAGTTTTCGGGCGCATGAAGGAGCCGAAACTCCTTCGGGGTTAACTTGCCGAGAGCATCGTGCCCTCGCTCTTCGTTGTAGTCACGCATCCAGTGATCGGTTCGCTCACGGACTTCCGCCAAGGTGTTGAACACGTACATGTCCAGCACGCCTTCGCGGTAGCTGCGGTTGAACCGCTCAATGTAGCCATTCTGCATCGGCCGGCCTGGTTTGATAAACTCCAACTCGACACCGTTTTCTTCGGCCCAATCGGCCATGGCGACCGACACAAACTCAGGACCATTATCCATCCTGAGCTTCTCTGGATAACCGCGCCAAGCGGTAATCCGGTCCAGCGTTCGGATCACACGTGAGGCGGGAAGACTCAGGTCAACCTCAATAGCCAGAGCCTCGCGGTTGAAATCATCCACCACATTGAACGTGCGGAACTTCCGGCCACACCACAACGCATCACTCATAAAATCCACCGACCAGCAGCCGTTCATGACAGGGCTGGCAGCCAGTGGCGCAGGATTCCTTGTAGGCAAACGTTTCTTGCCACGACGACGCTTGTTTAGCTTCAGCATGCAGTAAACGCGGTAAACACGCTTGTGGTTCCAGACATGCCCTTGCCGTCTGATCCTGTCGAACAGTTTCCCGAACCCAAGATCGGGAAGCTCATGTGCCAGCTTCAGCAACACCTCAATCACATCGGCATCGCTGCGGGGCTTCGGATTGTACCGGTTTACCGTTCGGGACAAATCCAGTGCCCTACATGCCTGCCGCTCGCTTAACCCATGTTCCTGCCGGACGAAAACAACCATCTCGCGCTTCTCATCCGGCCCTAGAGTTTTTTTGCGATCACGTCCTTCAAAGCACGGTTCTCCAAGCTCATATCGGCATACATTTGCTTGAGCTTGCGATTCTCGTCCTCCAGCTCACGCAACCGATGGATGTCCGATACCGTCATCCCGCCAAACTTCGACTTCCACTGGTAGTACGTCGCATCGCTAATGCTGTGCTCCCGGCACACATCTTTCACCAACCGGCCGCCCTCAACCTCTTTCAATATCCGGACGATCTGGTTCTCGCTGAATCTGCTCTTCCTCATCTCGATCTCCTTGCAGTCAAAATCTGCCCGAAGACCTCTAGTTATCAATGGAACAAGTTTAAGGGAGGCTTACAACCATAATCGGTGGTCGATTTAACCAGCATACGCATTAGGCATTCGTTAGATACAATGGTGAACCTGCAGTTCCCGTCAGTACAGTCGTTGTGAATTGGCTTTAGGCATTCGTTAGATACAATCTCTAGGTCAGTTGGCACAAACTTATCGTGGTTGTGAATTGGCTTTAGGCATTCGTTAGATACAAT
>Ga0102944_1000735_pt1 | contig 23804 bp, 23 predicted proteins | sample SalPonD_shore_MG_FD_78172 | JGI IMG/M metagenome (GOLD analysis project Ga0102944, IMG submission 78172) | Salt pond soil microbial communities from South San Francisco under conditions of wetland restoration - Salt Pond MetaG... | ecosystem: Environmental > Aquatic > Marine > Intertidal zone >...
CGACCTCGCCCGCGAGGGGCGGCCCCCAGAACCCGCGATTCCAGGCCCGCGTCACGTAGGCGATGGTCAGGATGGCCCCGACGAGCGCGACGGCGAGAGCGAGCGTCGCCCCGCCCTGGACGAGCGCGTCGAAGACGTACAGCTTCCCGAGGAAGCCGACCAGCGGCGGGAGCCCGACCAGCGAGAGGCCCCCGAGCAGAAAGCAGACCGAGAGGACCGGCGCGCGCTCGGCCAGCCCGCCAAGCTCCGAAAACCGGGTCGAGCCGACGGCCTCGTCGATGGTCCCGGCGGCCAGAAAGAGCAGGGCCTTGGCGACGCCGTGGTTCACGGTGTAGACCAGCGTCGCGGCGACGGCCAGCGGCCGGACCGACGGGACCGCGGCTCCCACGGCCAGCGGCAGGACGATGAAGCCGACCTGGCTGATGCTCGAGTAGGCGAGCAGGCCCTCGAGGTCCGGCCGGTTCACCGCCGAGACCCCGCCGAACAGGATGCTCGCGACGGCGAGGACGAACAGCACCGGGCCGAAGAACGCGAGCGACGTCCGGCCGCCGATGCCGGGCAGTGAGACGGGCAGCGTCGCCGCGGCGAACACCGTGAAGTAGAGCCGGAGGATGGCGTAGACGCCGACCTTCTTCACCACCCCCGCCAGGACGGCCGCCACCGGCGGGGGCGCCGCCCGGTAGGCCCCCGGGACCCACCAGTGGAACGGGACGAGCCCGGCCTTCAGGGCGAACACCACGAAGAGCAGCGCCGACAGGCCGAGCATCGGGGCGACGGGGAGGCCCGTCACGGCGGGGTCGGCCAGCCGCCGCGAGATGTCGGCCATGTTCAGCGTCCCGGTGATGGCGTAGAGCCCGCCGATGGCGAGCAGCATCAGCGCCGACCCGACGAGGTTCAGGACGAGGTAGGTGAGGGTCGCCCGGGTCTGAGACGGGCCGCCGTCCAGCACCACCAGCACGTACGAGGCCATCAGCATGACCTCGAACCAGACGAAGAGGTTGAACAGGTCGCCGGTGAGGAAGGCCCCCGAGACCCCGACCAGCATGAAGTGGAACAGCGGGTGGAAGGCCAGGCGCTGGGCGTAGCCGTCGACGGTCTGGACGGCGAAGACCAGCCCCGCCAGCGCCACGACGGCCGCCAGCGCGAGCATGAACGTCGAGAGGGCGTCGGCCACGAGCGAGATGCCGAACGGCGCGGGCCAGGCCGAGAGCTGGTAGGTCAGGCGACCGTCGACGGCGACGGCGCGAAAGAGGGCGGCGACCAGCACGAGGTAGGTGCCGCTCCCGAGCAGGCTGACGCCCGCCTGGAACCGCGGCCGGTGCCGCAGCAGGACGGTGGCCACGGCGGTGACGAGCGCCGCGAGCATCGGCGCGATGACCAGCTGGTTCACGGCTCGGCCCCCAGTTCGTCGAGGTCGAGGGTGCCGTGCTCCTCGTAGACGCGGAAGGTCAGCACGAGGGCGAACGCCGTGGTCCCGAAGCCGATGACGATGGCCGTCAGCACCAGCGCCTGGACCACCGGGTCGGTGATGGGTCCCGCCGGCGCCACGCCCCGCGTGAGCACGGGCACGAGCTGGCCCGGCTCCGGGTTGCCCATCGTGATGAGGTAGATGTTCGCCGCCTGGCTCATCACGACGACGCCCCAGATGACGCGGACGACGTCCCGTCGCAGGACGAGGAAGGTCCCGACGGCGAACAGCGTCCCGAGCACGAGCGCGAGGACGTACTCCGTCATCGCGACCCCACCACCGAGACGATGGTCAACAGGGCGCCGGAGACCGCCAGGAAGACCCCCGTGTCGAACGCCAGGGCGCTCGCGACCTCGAGCTCGCCGTAGAGCGGGAGGCCGTGGAAGACGACGTAGGTCTGGGTGAGGAACGGCTCGCCGAACAGGATGGGGACGAGCCCGGCGCCGGCCGCGAGGGCGAGGCCGACCCCGAGCGAGAGCCGGTACCACTCGATGGGGCCGTGGCCGAAGAGCGCCGTCTCGCCCGAGGTGCCGACGAACGCCTGGAGTTCGCCGGTGCCGTAGACCACGTAGACGAGCGCGAAGCCCGTGGCCGCGAGCACGGCGGCGATGAACCCCCCGCCCGGGAGGTTGTGGCCCTGGAGCATCAGCGCCACCGCGGTGACCAGGACGAGCGGGACGGCGATGCGCGTGGCCGTCCGGGCGATGACGGTGGTCACCGGCCCGCCTCCGCCCGGCCGTGGAGCGCGACCAGCACGAGCACCGACAGCCCGGCCATCGACACCACGGAGATCTCGCCCATCGTGTCGAAGGCCCGGAAGTCGACGAGGATGACGTTGACCACGTTGGCCCCGCCGCCGTTCGGGATGGCGTGCTGGAGGAAGTACGAGGCGATGCCGTTCCCGGGGACGCCGGCCGTCGCGACCAGCACCGTCACGAACACCGTCAGCCCGACGCTGGCCGCGAGGACGGCGTCGCGGGCCGCCCGGAGCCGGCTCGCCACCCCGTAGAACGCGGGCAGCTTGTCGAGCACGAGCAGGAAGATGAGCAGCACGAGGGTCTCGACCACCAGCTGGGTCAATACCAGGTCGGGGGCGCTGGCGAGGATGTAGAAGATGGCCGTCATGACGCCGAGGATGGAGAGGGTCAGCACGCCGGCGACGTGGGAGGGCGCGCGGGTCGCCATGAGGGCCGCGCCGACGGCGACCAGCAGCACGACGACGGCCGGGAGGTCGAGGACCGGCCCCGGGAACGGCGGCAGGACGACGCGGGTCGCGGCGTAGCCGGCGAGGGCGAGGACCGTCGTCGAGCCCAGCACCCACGTCGCGTAGGTCCGGAGCCGCCCGGTCATGACCGCGGGCGTCACGACCGCCGAGAGCCGGTCCAGGCCGTTCAGGAGGCCGTCGTAGTACCAGTTCACCGTGAGCGGGTCGACCGCGAGGACCGCCCGAAGGTCGGTCTCGAGCCGGCCGACGACGAGGAACCCGGCCACGCCGCCGGTCAGCGCCAGGCCGCTCATCCCGACCGGGACGGTGAGGTGGGTGGGTAGCCCGACGTGGTACGCCGCGGGGCCGCCGACGGCGCCCGTGGCCGCGCCCACGACCGCGTGGACCGCCGCCTCCGGCGAGACCGAGACGGCGAGGGTCAGCAGGCCGAGCACGGCCGGCGCCGCCAGCATGGTCGCCGGCGGCCGGTGGACCGCCTGGAGCGCCCGCGGCGGCTCGCCGAAGAACACGGCGAGGAATCGGAGGGAGTAGAGCACCGTCAGCATGCTCGCGAAGACGGCGACGGCGGGGAGGAGCCACCAGAGCCCCCCGGTCGCCCGTGCCGCCCCGTAGGTCGCCTCGAAGAGCAGCTCCTTCGAGTAGTAGCCGGCGAACGGCGGGACCCCGGCCATCGAGAGCCCCAGGACGACGGCGATGGCCGCGGTGAGGGGCAGCTCGTGGCGGAGTCCGCCGAGCTCGTCGAGGGCTCGGGTCCCGGCCGCGTGGGCGACGATGCCGGCGACGAGGAAGAGCCCCGCCTTGAACAGCGCGTGGTTCAGGATGTGGAGGGTCCCCGTCTCGGCCCCCGCGGCCGAGAGGAGGGCGAACCCGGCGACGATGAGGCCGAGGTGGGAGGCGGTGGAGTAGGCGAGCAGGGCCTTGATGTCCGTCGCCGAGACGGCGAGCGCCGCCGTCACGGCCATGGTCACCAGCCCGAGCGAGACGAGGAGCATCGTCCACTCCGGCCCGGCCAGCAGCGGCCGGAACCGGCCGAGGAGGTAGACGCCGGCCTTCACCATGGTCGCCGCGTGGAGGAAGGCGGAGACCGGGGTTGGCGCCTCCATCGCGTCGGGCAGCCAGATGTGGAGCGGGACCTGCGCCGACTTGGCGGCCGCCCCGATGGCCACCAGGCCGAGGACCGGGAGGAACCACCCCCGAGCCCGGAGGGCGGACTGGACGGCCGCCGGTCGGGCCAGCATCGCCGTCAGGTCGAAGGTGCCCGTCGCCGCCCCGAGCAGCAGGAAGCCGACGAGCATGAACAGGCCCCCGCCGACGGTGATGACCAGGGCCTTCCGGGCGGCCCGGCGCGCCGCCGGGCGCTGCTCGTAGAACCCGATGAGCACGAACGACGAGACCGACGTGAGCTCCCAGAAGACGAACAACACGACGAGGTCGCCGGCGAAGACCACGCCGAGCATCGAGCCCATGAACACGAGGAGCGTGGCGTAGTAGCGCGACAGGCCGACCTCGTCTCGCATGTACTCGCGGGAGTAGGCGAGGATGAAGAGCCCGATGCCCGTGGCGAGGAAGCCGATGAGCACCGCCAGGCCGTCGACGGTGAAGCGAAGCGCCACCCCGAGCGCCGGAATCCAGTCCACGGCGACCGTCCCCGGCGTGCCCTGCAGGGCCGCGACGAGCCCGAGGCAGACGAGCGCGACGGCCGCCGCGTAGTAGGCCGTCCGCTCGCCGATGACCCGGTGGACGAGCGGCACGAAGAGGGCCGCGAGGAAGGGCAGGAACACGAGACCGGCTACCGTGGTGAACGCCGGCTGCACACCTCGCCATGACACGAACCCCCACCTTAAGATTTCTCAAAGGTCGTGTCGTCGACAGTAGGCGGTTCCTACGGGTCCGGCCCGTCGCGACCGGTCGGGGCAACGGGCTCGGGCGGCGGTCCCGGACGGGCCGGGGAGCCGACCAATGTGTGTGACTATCGGCCCACCGGAGATGCCGTCTCGCTCCCGGCGGCTCGTTCGACGCCGATGCCACCATTCGTCATCTTTTACTGTGGGGTGGGAAACTGGGGGTATGGACCAGCTCGCGGCGTCACTCCGGTCCGCGCCGGTCGTCGAGAAGGAGGGCTACCAGTACTTCGTCCACCCCATCAGCGACGGCGTCCCGATGCTCGAACCGAGACTGCTCCGCGAGATCGTCATCAAGCTCATCCGGAAGGCGGAGCTGGAGGACGTCGACAAGATCATCACGCCGGCGGCCATGGGCATCCACATCAGCACGGCCGTCTCCCTGATGACCGACATCCCGCTGGTCGTCGTCCGCAAGCGCCAGTACGGTCTCGAGGGCGAGGTGGCCCTCTCGCAGGTCACGGGCTACGCCGAGAGCGAGATGTTCATCAACGACGTCCACGAGGGCGACCGGCTGCTCCTCCTCGACGACGTGCTCTCGACCGGCGGGACGCTCCACGCCATCATCGGGGCCATCGAGGAGATCGGCGCCGAGCTGGTCGACATCGTCGTGGTCATCAAGAAGGAGGGCGACGGCAACAAGGTGGCCGACGCGGGCTACCCGGTGAAGTCGCTCATCAACGTGGACGTCGTCGACGGCGAGGTCGTCGTGGTCGACCCCGATGGCGACGACTGAGGGCGGTCGCAGGACGGCGTCGGTCGTTCGTCGGGCTGGTCACCGGGTGGCGAGCCAGCTGGTGGTCCCGGCGGAGGCTAGTGCCCCGCTGGGGGGCGGGGTTGGCGCCCCCGAAGAGCGTACGATACTATACATGGATGGACATGGATATACACGGTCGTACCAGGAACATTATACGATTTCGGTGGCCTCCTTCGCCGGCGGTTCGGGTGCCCCCGACCCACCTCGATGGACCCATCTTTCGGCTGACAGTACGCTGCCGGGGCCCTCGGTAGGGGGCGTTTTAAATCAGTGCCGAAGCCGTCAACTGCGCCGTGCTCCCGTCCCTTCATCGAGCCGTTCTGTCGCGTCGGCCCCGACGCGGTTACTAGGGCCCTGCTAGAAACCCCACATCTTTAAGCCCGTGTTGTCCGAAAGGAGCGGCGTATGTCCGATGAAAGTCGTGTAAGTCGAAGACGTTTCCTCAGCGCGACCGGCGGGCTCGCCGGCGCGATGGCCCTGGCGGGCTGCACGGGTGGCGGCGGCAGCCCGACCCAGACCTCGACGAAGACGGCGACGGCCACCGCGACGGCCACCGCGACACCGAGCTCCGGTGGGACGGAGACGGCGACGGCGACGGCGACCGCGGGCAACCAGCAGTTGGCCCTCGAGGCCCCGGACGACAAGACGCTCGTCGTCCACCTCAAATCGCCGTTCCACTCGTCGCTCGAGATGCTCGCGTACTCCTCGTTCTCCGCCGTTCCCGAGGGCATCGTCGGGGACCTGCCGGGCTACAACGGCAAGATGAGCTACAAGGAGTTCTCCACGAAGAACCCCATCGGCTCGGGCCCGTTCACCTTCGACAAGTGGACGCAGGGGACGGAGGCCAGCGTCAAGAAGTACGGCAAGTACTACGGTGACGCTGCCAAGGTCGACGGCGTCCACTGGCAGATCATCGAGGACGACACGGCGTCGTACAACTACGCGATGAACAAGAACGCGGACCTGTTCGGGCTCCCGACGTCCTACTACGACCCCTCGAAGGTCTCCGTCGACCACATCGACTCCCAGGGCCGCAAGATCGGGACCTACGGCCCGGTCCGCAACGGCGCCACGGTGAACTACGTCGGCGTCCCGACCATCAACACGTTCTACATCGGGTTCAACATGGCCGACGTGCCGAAGGCCGTCCGGCAGGCCTTCGCCTACGTCGTGAACCAGAACCTGCTGGTCAACGAGGTCTTCAAGCACCGCGGCCAGGCGGCGTACTTCTTCACCCCGCCCAGCATCTACCCCGGCGGCGCGAACGCGTACACCGAGCACGCCAAGAACGACTACCCGTACGGCTACAACCAGAGCCTGCTCGGCAAGGCCAAGGACGTCATGGAGGCGGCCGGCTACGGGCCGGACAACAAGTTCGAGATCCAGTGGACGCAGTACACGTCCCAGACCTGGCTGCAGATGGCTCAGATCATCCGCGACCAGATCTCGAGCGCCCACGTCGACATGAAGATCGAGCAGGCGCCGTTCTCGACGCTGCTCCAGCGCGGCCGGACCGGCAACCTCCAGGTCTACACCCTGGGCTGGATCGCCGACTGGCCGGCGCCGGACAACTTCCTCCAGCTGCTGAACCCGCCGTACACGGACACGTCGAAGAAGGCGCCCATCTCCTACCTCAACTGGAACTCGAGCGACGGCTCCGCGGCCAAGAAGGCGACGGACGCCTGGAAGGTCGTCGAGAACAACCTCCAGCCGACCGACGCCGCCCAGAAGGCCCGTGACAAGGCCTACGTCGAGATCGAGGACGCCAACTGGGAGGACGTGGGCTTCATCAACATCTTCCACGAGATCGACGAGGGCTTCTGGTACGACTGGTTCGACTACACCCCGTTCGGCGGGATGGGCGGGTCGCGCCAGAAGATGAACCACGTCTCGCTCAACAACCGCCCGAGCGGCGGGAACACGGTGCAGCTCATCGCGGGTACGATGACGACGATGGACCCGATCGCGGCCACGGACACGGAGTCCGGTCGCGTCATCCAGAACATCTTCGACGCGCTGATGAACTACCCGAACGGCGAGACGAACGTCGAGAAGCTCTCGGCCGTGGACTACAGCGTCTCCAGCGACTACAAGACGTACACGTTCAAGATCGACCCGAACGCGACGTTCCACGACGGGTCGCCGGTCCGGGCCCAGGACTTCATCTACGCGTTCAACCGGCTGGCCTACTCGAAGAACAGCCGTCGGGCCTACTTCGTCCTCGACTCGCTCGGCGTCGCCGAGCAGTAGGCCGAACGGCCCCTTCGTCTCGGTCCGTCTCGTCCGGACGCCGGTTCGCGGATCTCGCCGCGCCATCGGAGCCATCGGAGAGAACAACGTTCATAACAAGACGACCGTATACTCGAACAACCAATGACTGGCCACCAGCTCGTGGGTGAGTGACGATGAGCCGCTGGGGATACTTCTTGCGGCGGCTGGTGCTGGCGATACCGGTCATCATCTTCGGCACGTCGATCACCTTCCTCCTCATCCGGGTCGGCCCCATCGACCCCGCGGCGGCCATCCTCGGGCCGCAACAGGCGGGCTCGCCGGAGTACTACCGCATCCGGGCGCAGCTCGGCCTCGACAAGCCGCTCTGGGACCAGTACATCCACTTCATGGTCCAGATGTTCACGTTCAACCTCCCGAACTCGTGGGTCATCAACCCGGGGACCCCCGCGAACGAGCTCATCCTAGTCTTCGCGCCCCGGACCATCTGGCTCGGCTTCTGGTCGGTCCTCATCGCCCTGTTCATCGGCATCCCGCTGGGGTTCTACGCCGGGCTCCACCCCAACACCTTCAGCGACTACTTCGCCTCGTTCGGCGGCATCGTCTGGCGGGCGATGCCGAACTTCTGGCTCGCCGTCATCCTGGTCAGCGTGCTCTCGCAGTCCAAGTCGCTCTTCGGCTTCGATTGGGCCTCGTGGATCGTCCACACGAACATCGTGACGCCGCCGGACCTGACCGTCTTCGCCCACCCGCTCGGTCTGTTCACCCACCCGAAGCAGACCTGGCCGCAGCTCGCCGCCGCCATCAAACAGATCGCCCCGGCCGCCATCGTGCTTGGCTCGGCGTCCATGGGGAACGAGATGCGCATCGGCCGGACGGCCGTCCTCGAGACCATCCACTCGAACTACATCGAGACGGCCCGGGCCAAGGGCGTGTCCCGGCGGTCGCTCGTCTGGAAGCACGTCTTCCGGAACGCCCTCATCCCCCTGGTGCCCATCATCACCGGCGAGGCGTTCTTGCTGCTCGGCGGGTCGGTCCTCGTCGAGATCGTGTTCGCCATCAACGGGCTGGGCTGGCTGTTCTTCCAGGCGGCCATCAACGGCGACCTCCCGCTCGTCGGGGCGCTGCTCTACCTGTTCATCCTCCTCCTCGTGGGGACGAACATCCTCCAGGACTTCCTGTACACGGTTATCGACCCACGCGTGGGCTACGAGCGAGGGTAATCACCAATGAGCGACACACTCACCATCGAAGAACAGTCCCTCAGGCAGCGGGTCGAGACGAACCCGACGCCGGCCATGCTCTGGTTCGTGGGGGTGCTCATCCTGACGCTGCTCGAGTTCGGCGCCCTGCTCCAGGTGCTGGTCCAGCTGCTCAACATCGTCGTCACCGCGCTCCAACTGCACTTCGCCGCTGGGGGGCTCACCGCCGCCGGGAAGATGGCGGCCGACGTCCCGACGTTCCTCTCGCGCAAGGTCATCTCCAACCAGGGCTACCAGCCGGGTGGCACCGGTCCCTGGACGGGCACCTTCATGGGCATCGAGCCGAAGTGGGCGTGGTTCCTCAGGGTGGTGCTCATCTACGGCTACGCCTTCGCCTGGCTGGGCTGGGTGTGGTACGGCTACCTGACCTTCCGTCGCCACTACCGCTACGCCGACTGGACGCCCCGCGACGACGTCGTCGACCGGCTGCGCCACCACCGCTGGGGCATGTTCGGCTTCGTGGTCGTCTTCATGTTCGTCGTCATGGCGGTGTTCGCGCCCGCGCTCGGCACCGCGACGCTCGACCAGAACATCCTCCACCCGTACGACTACAACGTGCACTACTGGGACGCCAGCACGGGTCAGGTGGCCTCCGTCCCCGTCGGCATCGCCAACATCAAGTCGAAGTCACAGGGGGCCGGCGGCAACAACGTCGGGCTGTGGAGCTACGACGACTTCGGCCGGTTCCATCCGTTCGGCACCCTCGTCTCGGGCAAGGACCTCTTCACCTTCATCGCCCACGGGGCCCGTATCTCGCTCCTCATCGGCGTGACGTCGATGGGGTTGGCCGCCTTCCTGGCCATCACCATGGCCACGCTCACGGCCTACTACAAGGGGCTCGTGGACCTGTTCATCGTCGTCACGAGCGACTCCGTCCAGGCGCTGCCGCTCATCATGATCCTCATCCTGATGGTGGTCATCTTCTCGAACACCTGGATCGCCGACGTCTACAACGGCGCCCTCCTGCTCATCATCATCTTCACCATCATCTACTGGCCGTACCTCTGGCGCGCCGTCCGCGGCCCCGCCCTCCAGATCTCCGAGGAGGAGTGGATCGACGCGGCGAAGAGCTTCGGCCAGCGCCCCCGGGCCATCATGCGCAAGCACATGTCGCCGTACATCATCGGCTACATGCTCGTCTACGCCTCGCTCAGCCTCGGCGGCGTCATCATCGCGACGGCCGGGCTGACCTTCCTGGGGCTCGGCATCAACCCGCCGACGCCCGAGTGGGGTCGGGCCATCAACGCGGGGCAGCCCTACGTCGCCACCGCCTCCTGGCACATCTCGCTCATCCCGGGGCTGCTCATCACCCTCGTCGTGACGGCGTTCAACGCGCTCGGGGACGGCATCCGCGACGCGGTCGACCCGCAGAGCGAGACGGGCGAGGCCGAGGCGACGGCCGCGACGGCCGGCGGGGGCGGCGCGTGAGCGTCGAGGCGGCGGTCGACGACGGCAACGGCCAGCGGCCGGCGGGCCGGCCCATCCTCGAGGTCGAGAACCTCCGGACGACGTTCTACACGCGCCGCGAGACGGTGCGGGCCGTCGACGGCGTCTCGTTCGACGTCTACCCCGGCGAGACGGTCGGGCTCGTCGGCGAGTCGGGGGCCGGCAAGAGCGTGACCGCCCGCTCCCTCATGGGGCTGGTCGACGCCCCCGGCCGCATCGAAGCGGGAAGCAGCATCCGATTCAACGGCCGGGAGCTCACCAACCTCACCGAGCAGGCGTGGCGGCAGGTCCGCGGCGGGGCCATCGCGATGGTCTTCCAGGACCCGCTGTCGAGCCTCAACCCGGTCTACACCATCGGCAACCAGATCCGCGAAGCGCTCCGGCTCCACCAGGGCCTCGAGGGGTCGGCGGCCCGCGAGGAGGCTATCAGCCTCCTCGAGGCGGTCGGCATCCCGGACGCCTCCCGGCGCATCCGGGAGTACCCCCACCAGTTCTCGGGCGGGATGCGCCAGCGGGCGGTCATCGCGATGGCCCTCGCCTGCGACCCCGAGGTCCTCATCGCGGACGAGCCCACGACCGCCCTCGACGTGACCATCCAGGCGCAGATCCTCGACCTCCTCCAGGAGATCCAGGCGGACCGGGACCTCGCCATCATCTTCATCACCCACGACATGGGCGTCATCGCCGAGATCTGCGACCGCGTCCACGTGATGTACGCCGGCGAGATCGTCGAGACGGCCCAGGTCGAGGCGATGTTCGACGACCCCAAGCACCCCTACACCCAGGGCCTCCTCGAGAGCATCCCGGGTCGCCACCCGGACGCCGACCGCCTACTCACCATCGAGGGCGAGGTGCCGACCCCAACCGAGGCGCCGACGTACTGCCGCTTCGCTCCGCGCTGCTCGAAGGCGTTCGAGGCGTGCGACACCGTCCATCCCGTCCTCGTCCCGGTGACCGACGACGCGACGGACCACGAGGCGGCCTGCCTCCTCTACCCCGAGGACGACATCCGCGAGGACGCCATCGACCGCCACCGGCGGGCGGCCGCGGCGTCGGAGGACACCGATGAGTGAGCAGCAGCTCCGACGCGACCAGAACAGCGTCGGCGACGCCCTGGTCGAGATTCGCGAGCTGAAGAAGTACTACGACAACGGCCCCGGCCTCTTCGCCGGGTCGCCGGTCAAGGCCGTCGACGGCGTCAGCTTCGACATCCGCCGGGGCGAGACGCTCGGCCTCGTCGGCGAGTCCGGCTGTGGGAAGACCACGCTCGGTCGGACGCTGCTCCAGCTCGAGCGGGCGACCTCGGGCGAGATACGCTACGACGGCCAGGACATCTCGACGCTCTCGAAGGAGGCCCGACGACGGTGGCGTCGGAACGCCCAGATCGTGTTCCAGGACCCCGAGTCGAGCCTGAACGACCGGATGACGGTCGGGGAGATCATCCGCGAGCCGCTCGACGTCCACGACTGGAAGACGCCCCGGGAGCGCCGGGCGCGGGTGCGCGAGCTCCTCAGCACGGTCGGGCTCCAGGAGGAGCACTACTACCGATACCCCCACCAGTTCTCGGGCGGCCAGCGCCAGCGCATCGGCATCGCTCGCGCCCTCGCGCTCGAGCCGGAGTTCATCGTCCTCGACGAGCCGGTGAGCGCCCTCGACGTCAGCGTGCAGGCGCAGGTGCTCAACCTCCTCGACGACCTCCAGGACGAGTTCGGCCTGACCTACCTGTTCATCGCCCACGACCTCTCCGTCGTCCGCCACATCTGCGACCGCGTGGCGGTGATGTACCTCGGCAACATCATGGAGCTCGGGGAGACGGAGACCCTGTTCCAGCAGCCAGCCCACCCCTACACCATCTCCCTCCTGTCGGCCATCCCCGAGCCCGACCCGCGGAGCACCAAGGAGCGCATCACGCTGCGCGGGACGCCGCCGAGCCCCCGCGACCCGCCCGTCGGCTGTCCGTTCAGCACCCGCTGCCCGATGAAGATCCGGCCCCCCGAGTTCGAGGCGCTCGACGACGACCTCTGGGAGCGCATCGAGGTCTTCCGCGAGATCGTCCGGGAGCGCTCGCGGGCCGAGCGCACCCTCCGGGACCGCGCCCGGGAGCTCATCGGCGCCCAGACGCGGTTCTCGAGCGTGGCGGAGATCCGCGCCGAGTTCTTCGGCGACGTGGACCTGCCCCCCGAGGTCGAGGGCCCCGTGGAGCAGGCCCTCGACTTCCTCGACCAGCACCGGCCGGACGAGGCGCGTGACTTCCTGTTCGGGACCTTCGGCGGGCAGTGCGACAAGGTCCGCCCCGACGTCTACCGGGTCGGCGGGGCCGAGCGGACGAGCCTGTGTCACCGCAACGGACCGGAGTACGAGTCGCCCGACGCGTTCGTGCCCGCGTCGACCGAGTGAGCCCCGTGGTCGCGGCGACCCCGCACCGCGTCCTCGACGCCGTCACCTACGCCCTGGGCGTGACCGCCCTCGCGGTCCTGGTGCTGACGCCGGTGAGCCTGCTGTTCGGTTCGGGGCTGAACGGCCTCAAGTTCGGCCTCTTCGTCGTCGGCTTCCTGAGCATGGGCTACGCGACGTTCCGGCTCCGGCCCCCGCGGCCGGACAAGGCGGCCGAATCGACGCCCCCGCGCACGGAGACGGGCCTCGAGGCCCGGCTCGGTCGGCTCCCCGGGCTTCGCCGCCACCGGCTGCCCGTCCGGGAGCGCTTCAGCCCCGGCGCCAAGCTGTTCCTGGCCAGCCTCACGATGCTGGCCGTCTCGTACCTCATGGAGGCCGTGTTCCACGTCCGCTGAGGGGTCGGCGCCGGTCCAACGGTTCGCTTTTGTGGCTGGGGCCACAGCGACCAGGCATGCCCGCCATCGGCGACGATGACGACGTGGGGGAGGTGGAGCTCGTCGCCCACGCCGAGGTGAACAAGTCGGCCTGGTCGATGACGCTCGAGGAGATGCAGGCCATGGCCGAGGGCCGGGAGGACGACGGCTGGCGGACCGTCTCCATCGGGGCCGGCCACACCGCGCCGGAGTCGCCGCGGATGGGCGACGACGACCGATATGGGCTCACCTACGTCATCCCGGGGAACCTGGCGCCTCCGTTCCGCGAGGCCTACGAGCGGGGCGACTTCCCGCTCTACGACGTCTTCCGCGGCGAGACGGAGACCCGGACGTTCCTGGTGACCGAGCTCCTGGACCACGACTCGAAGACGGCCATCTACCTCGCCGGGAACTTCCGGCACCACGACGCCCTCGAGCTGGCGGAGACCGTGGTCGAGACGGGCACGATGTACACCCACGTCACCAAGCTCGACGGCACCCTCCTGGGCTCCTTCGAGCACGAGGGCTACGAGAAGTTCTTCCCGCCGCAGGTGCTGGCGAGCGTGGTGCCGGGCGACGAGGAGGACCCCGCGCAAGCGGATGCGACCGAGGAGTAGGTCGAGGGGGTGCGGTCGGCGGTCGGCGGGCGCGCTGACGGTCGGTGAGTGTGGGGTCGATTTGAACCGCGCCCGGTCGTTTCTGCTCGCCTCGCTTCGCTCGGCTTCGCGGGCTGCGTCCGGTCTGGTTAAAATCTCCTCGACGCTCCTCCAGCGACCCACGTCTCGCTCCTCGCTCCGCTCGTTGCTCGCGTGTGGGTCGCAGAAGTAGCGGGAGGTAGATTTGAACTACCGATCTCCGGGTTATGAGCCCGGCGGAATCTCCTGGCTATCCTATCCCGCTATGGGAACGATACCCCGGAGCGACAATTAAGGATTGTGATTCCCAAAACCGAGGGCCAGGGCGGGGGTAATCGCCGTCATCATTGGGCCGTCACGCGCCAGGTGAAGAGGCTCTCGAAGACGTAGTTGACGACCATGCCGACGCCGATGCCGGCCCCCTTGGCGACCACGAGCCAGAGGTCGAAGGCGGCGAACGCCCCGCCGAGGCCGACGGCGCCCGCGACGGCGTGCCAGAACGGGAGGTCGCCCAGCGTCAGCGGCACGAAGAGGAGCCGGTAGACGATGATGAACACGACCAACTGGGTCAGGACGCCGGCGGTGCGGACGACGTGGGAGCGCTTGAGCCGGTCGGTCAACGGGCCCCGACCCGGGTCGCCGTGGTCGGCGAAGGTCCACCGCTCGTTGAGGACGAACATCACCAGGATGGCCGTCTCGATGCCGAAGAGCGTCGCCACCTCGGGGACGAGGCCGAACCCCTCGGCGAGCACCACGAGGACCGACGTGTCGACCACCGCCCCCACCACGCCGACGGAGACGAACTGGCCGATGCGGATCTTGGAGTAGAGCGCGCCGTAGCGGCCCAGCGGGTGGTCGTCGCTCATCGGCCGGCCTCTGACCGGTCCACCAGCGCCGGCCGCGTCGCGCGGTAGCGGTCGATGGCCGCGTGGAGCGGGTCCTCGGCCAGCAGCTTGGCTCGGTGGCGGGCCGTCAGCAGCGTCCGGGCGAACGAGAGCGAGGACGGCACCGGCGAGACGGTCGAGCCCGGCCGGTCCTCCCAGACGATGGGCACCTCGGCGACCGGCAGGTCGAGCGCGCCGACGGTCGCGATGAGCTCGACGTCCCAGGCGAAGCCCGGCTCGTAGAGGTGGTCGCGCACCCGCGACCAGGCGTCGGCGTCGATGGCCTTGGCGCCGCACTGGTAGTCGTAGAGGTGGACGTCGAGCAGCCACCGGGCGAGGACGGCGAAGACGTCGCCGAGCCGTCGCCGGACCAGCGTCTGGTGCGAGGTCACCGTGGACGCCGGGTGCCGTCGTGAGCCGACCGCGAGGGCGGCTCGGCCGTCGAGCACGGGGGCGACGACGTCGGCCATCGAGTCGGCCGGCGTGCTCCCGTCGGCGTCGGCGAACGCGAGCACGTCCGTCTCCAGCCGCTCGAACCCGTCGGTGATGGCCGCCCCCTTCCCCCGCCGGCGGTCGACGACGTGGACCGTGGCCGGCACCTCGGCGAGGGCCTCACGGACGCCGTCCCGCGGCGCGTCGAGCTCGATGCGGATGGCCGCGGGCGACAGCCGCCGCTCGAGGTGGCCCACGTAGGCGGCGAGCCGGTCGGGGTCCGGGCGGAAGGCCGGGACGACGAGCCCGAGCGTCCGGTCCATCGCTTCACCTGGAGCCCTCGCAGCGGGTAAAAGGGTTCGATACGGCGCGTCGGCCGGCGGTCGGGGGCGTGGCGGTCCCCGGTGCCGTCCGGCGCCGCTCACCGGCCGACGGCTACAGCGCCGACTGGTTCACCCGGTAGATGGTCACCTGGTCCCACCGGCGAGCCACGGTGACGGCGTCGAGGTTCGCCACCGTGATCCGGGAGAACGTCGCCCGCTCGGCCGGCCCGACGTAGACGTAGCTGACGTCGTACCGCTTGAGCAGCGCCCGCTGACTGCTTGGCGCCCCCGTGTAGATGGTCCGCACGTCCTGGAGGCGGCGCTCGTATGGGCCCGTTCCGCGGTACTGGGCCTCGTGGAACCACCCCAGGACGGTCGGCAGCCCGGTCAGGCTGGACGCGGCGCTCGAGCCGTCGCCGCGGGCCGGTCGCCACCAGTAACCGGCCGGGACGGCCGTCACGATGACCGGCCGGCCGGGACGGGCGTCGAGCCAGTGGATGGCCGGCGCCTCGGCGGGGTACGAGACGTCGACGAAGGCCGTGGCGTCCAGGGTCGGTCCCTCGGCGGCCACGGCCGGACCCGGGTTGTGGGCGAGGGCGGGCAGGGCGAACGCCCCGTAGAGCGAGGTCGAGACGACGACCGCCGCGGCGAGCACGCGCCCGACGGTCCCCCACGCCGGGAGCGGGACGCGGGCCGCCGCCCCCGGCCAGCCCGTCGAGAGCCTGGCCAGGGCGACGCCGCTCGCGACCGACCAGAACAGCCAGATGTGGGCGTAGTACTTGAACACCGTGTTGAACCGGTCGCCCTTGATGGTGACCAGCTCGACCAGGAGCAGGAGGCCGGCTCCCGCCAGCACGAGCACGAGCTCGAAGCCGACGGCCCCGTCGGTCGGCAGCCGGGGCCGGGACCGGAGCAGCCACCAGGCGCCGATGGCCAGCGGGAAGACCAGCCCCCACGCCGGCGCTCCGAGCAGGATGGACGCGCCGAGGAGGCCCAGCCACGCCGCCAGGCCCCGCTCCGGCCGGGCCGAGGCGACGGCGAGCCCGCCGACGAGGTAGAGGCCGAGCACGGCGAGGAAGGCCCCGTTGACAATGAGTAGCCCCCCGAGGCCGGTCCACTTGCCCCAGAGGGCCAGGGTCCGCCCCGGTCCGACGAGCACCACGTCGAGCCAGTATGGGAGGGTCCAGACGACCGACAGGCCGAGGACGACGACGGCCGCCGCGGCCGCCAGCACCCACCGCCGGCCCTCCTCGACGAACCACCGGTCGCGTGGTTCGACGACCGAGTCCAGCAACGACCGACCGGGGGCGAAGGCGACCGCCAGCAGGACGAGCCCGCCGGCGGTCGGGACCGACCAGATGTTGACGAGGCCGAGGAAGCCCACCAGCGGCGGCAGCGCCCCCAGGAGCAGCCCGAGCCGACGGCGGGGGTCGTCGGTCCGCCAGTAGGCCAGGAGCACCGCGGCCACGAGCAGCATGAACGGCTGGCTCATCATGTGGGCGTGGAGGTCGCCGTTGAGCCAGGCGAACAGCGGGAACTCGGTCGCCGCCTTGTAGCTGTTCGCGACCGTCGGGTCGATGGGGAACACCCGGCTCGCATCGAAGTAGAAGAAGGCCGTCGGGTGCCACTGCAGCACCGACGGGTCGTACCCGAGCCCCGTCGCCAGCCAGGACGCGGCCCCGCTCGGGAGCAGCCACACGACGACCCGGGCGAGCGTGTCGAGGTTGCCGGCGAGCCCCACGAAGAAGGCGCCGAAGGCGGCGGCCCGCCGACGCGAGACCGCGTACCGCTCGGCGATCGAACCCGCGAGCCCGTAGGCGGCCACGACCAGGGTCGCGAAGAACCCCGCGAGCGCGAGGTTGTACGCGTAGCGCGCGGGCGTCCCGGTCAGTGTGGCCAGCAGCGCGGCCAGCATGTGGCCGCCGTAGTGGTAGCGAACGGCCTCGCCCGCGAACCACAGGTCCTCCGGCGGCAGCCTCGGCGTGCGCAGGAGCGTGCGCAGGAGCCCGAAGTCGAGGAACTTCTCGCCGATGGCCACCGGGAGCGAGGCCGCTGCCGGCTCGAACGAGCGGACGGCGACCATGAACAGGAAGGCCCCGGCGAAGACGGCGGCGACCTCGGCCAGCCGCCGGCGGTCGAACGGGACGAGCCCGCCGAGGCGGTACGCGGCGACGACGAGGACCGCCAGCCCCGCCAGCAGGGCGGGCCACCCGAAGGCGACGGCCCCGACGAGGTGGCCGACGACGCCCACGACGGCGAGCCCGAGGGGGATGGCGAACGCGTCGTGGTCGAGGTCGGGGAGGAGCCACGCGGCGAGCGGTCGCGCCAGGAGGCCGAGCAGGAGGAAGGTGGCCAGCCACAGCCCGACGAGCCCGAACTCCATCACCCGAAGGCCTGCCGGCTCGGGATAAACGTCTTGTGACCTTCGTACGCGACGCCGTCGCCTCGGCGGCCCCGGCCGCAACCGTCTTAACGCCGGTCGACGTGCGCACGACGACGTGGTGACGACCGACGGTGCCGCCTCCCGCTCGTGGACGGCCAGGTGGGGGTGGGCTACGTGACGGCCCTCGGCGCCCTCCTGGCGACGGGCCTCTGGCTCGTCGCCGTCCTCGTCGTCTACGCCGTCGCGTCGTACGCGCTACTGTTCGTCGTCACGCCGGCCGACCGGCCCGCGAGCGGGGTCGCCACCGACGTCGTCTTCGCCGTCACGCTGCCCTTCGTGCTGGCGGTGGCCTGGCTCACGTCACGGCGGGTCGGCCGCCCCCCGTGATGCGGTGGCTCGCCCCGGCTCAGCTCGGGCGCGGGCCCTGCGGCGAGATGACCGTCACGTCCTCGGCCTCGAGGGCGGTGACCTCGAGGAAGTGCGGGACGTAGTCGCGCGTGTCGAAGGCGGACTGCTCGTCGGGGTCGCCGACCACGCACGAGAGCTGGACCCGGTCCGGCCCGTGGTAGTCCCCGTTGCGGGTGACGGAGAAGCAGACCCGCTCGGTCCCATCGACCTCGACGACGGCGCCCGTCCGGATGCCCGGGTCGCCGTTGATGATGAGCCGCTCCATGGCCGCGGTTCCCCGGGCCGGAGGTTAAGGGCTTCGAAGGGGTGGGCGCGGGCCCCGCAGTCGGAGCCGACTACGCGGCCTTCGCCTTCCCCTGTCCCTGCCCCTTCCCCGAGCCCTGGCCGGGGTTGCTCCCGCTGCTCCCCCGGCTCGTGTTGCCGTGGGACGCGGCCGCCGTCTCGTTGACGCCGGCGTGGCCCGTTCCGACCAGCTTCACGGGCTGGTCCGTGCCCGACTGCCCGATGACCGGTCGGAGGACGTACCGGCCCTGGCCGGTCGCGTGGACGGCGATGTCGAAGACGAAGCCGGCGCTCGCGTTCGGGGCGAGCGTGAAGGGCTTGTTGAGCTTCAGGCGCCCGCTCGGGAGCTTCACCTGGACGGTCGTTCCGTCGGTCAACGTCCCCGTGACGGCCGAGACCTGGACGTAGACGCCGTCGTACGCGCCGGCGGGCAGCGAGACGTTCGCGATGCGGGTCGCGTTGTCGCCCACGAGGGTGGTGAGGTCCACCGTCCGGTTGTCGACGGCCTCGGTCACCCAGCCGCCGCTCGCATCGCCGGACTGGTTCCCGCCATCGTCGGTCGCCTCGACGACCGTGGCGTTCGCCGGCGGCGTCGACGGGTTGGCGGCCGTCTGGTTGGCCGTCGGTGTACCAGTCGTGTTGGCCATTGGCGTGTCAGTTGCAGTGACCAGCGGCGTGTCGGTCGCCTTGGCCGCCGCCGGAGCGTTCCCGGAACCACCGGCGTTCGCGGGGTGGAACCCGATGCGGGTGATGGTGACGTTCAGGTGGGCGAAGTCGCCGATGGCCGCGGGTTTGTCGCTCACGTAGAGGGCGAGGGTGCCCGTCGACCCGCCGGCGGTCGCGGCCGTGGAGCCGGGCCCGGACGCGGTACCCTGGAGCCCGCCGGTACAGCCGGCGAGCAGGACGAGACCGACGAGGAGGGTGGCGGAGACGGCACGAGTGACCATGCGTTGACGCCTCGGGCGGTCCGGCCGTAAATACCAGCATTCGTTCACGTCCGTTCGAACGGTTCACGTCGCGACGCCGTCGCTCGGATTCCGGCGGCCGTTCCCCCTGACCACACGCGTTTTACCGCCGGGGGTCGCAGCGGTGGCATGTACGAGGCGGTCCGCGCCCGGCCGGTCGGTCCGAGCACGGTCGCGCGGCTGGCCGCCACGGCGGCCGATTACGGCTACGCGGGGGTCGTCGTGACCAACCCGCCCGACGCGGCCGTCGACGCGGCCGTCGACGCCGTGGGTGAGGCGTGCGGCATCGACGTGGTCGACGGGCTCGAGCTGACGCCCGCGGACCCCTCGCAGGCCGCCGGCGCCGTCGGTCACCACCGCCCGACGACGACGGTGCTCTGCCTCCGGGGCGGCACCGGGGCCCTGAACCGGTACGCGGTCCGCCAGCCGAAGCTCGACGTCCTCACGCGGCCGATGGCCGGCCGGGGCGACCTGGACCACGTCCTCGTCCGCGCGGCCGCCGAGAACGGGGTCCGGCTCGCCGTCGACCTCGGGCCGGTGCTGCGCGAGACGGGCCCATCGCGGTCGGCCGCCATCGCCGGCCTGCGCAAGCTCCGGGAGCTCATCGCGGACGCCGACGCGCCCTACATCGTGACCGCGAGCCCCGGGTCGCACCTCGAGCTCCGGGCCCCCCGGGAGCTGGCCGCCGTGGCCGCGGTCGCCGGGTTCGACCGCGAGGCGGTCGAGCGGGGCCTGGCCGAGTGGGGGCGCCTCGCGGCGCGCAACCGCGAACGGCTGGCGGACGGTTACGTCGGGCCGGGCGTCCGGGTGGAGGAGGACGCGTGACGCTGCCGAAGCACCTCCGGCCGCGCTACCGGTACCTCGCGGCGACGCTCGAGACGTGGCCCGACGCGGCGATCGACCGGGCGGCGTTCGAGGCGGCCCTGGTGGCCGCCATCCGCGACCTGTTCGGCGACGCCGGCGTCGCGGCCGCCGACGCGCGGCTCCGGACGTACTCGCTGGCCGAGGGGGCCGGCACGGTCGTCGTTCGCACCCGGCGGGCGGCCGTCGACACGACCCGGGCCGGGCTGGCGGCCATGGGGCCCGTGGAAGGGGCACCGATTGCCGTCTGCGTCAGGGGGATAAGCGGCACGATTCGCGGGTGTGAGGCAAAGTATTTACACGGGCGACAGCTACCTTCGGCCGAGAGCACTGTCGCCTTCGAGGGCGTGGACCGCCCGGCCGTCGTCCGGGGAGCACGGGTCGACGTCGACCTCGGGGACGCGTTCGTGGGGGCGACAGACCTCGACCTCATCTGAGCTATGCAGGGCCAAGCGCAACAACAGGCGTACGACCGCGGGATCACGATATTCTCCCCGGACGGCCGGCTGTACCAAGTCGAGTACGCGCGCGAAGCGGTCAAACGGGGCACGGCGAGCATCGGCGTCAGGACGACGGCGGGCGTCGTCCTGGCCGTCGACAAGCGCATCCGCTCGCCGCTGATGGAGCGGTCGTCGGTCGAGAAGATACACAAGGCCGACGACCACATCGGCATCGCCAGCGCCGGGCACGTCGCCGACGCCCGGCAGCTCATCGACTTCGCGCGCCAGATGGCCCAGATCAACCGGCTCCGCTACGAGGAGCCCATCGGGGTCGAGGCCCTCACGAAGTCGGTCACCGACCACATCCAGCAGTACACCCAGCTCGGCGGGGCCCGCCCGTTCGGCGTCGCCCTCATCGTTGGCGGCATCGAGGACGGCGTCCCCCGGCTCTACGAGACCGACCCGAGCGGGACCCCGTACGAGTGGAAGGCCCTGGCCGTCGGCGCCGACCGCTCCGACATCCAGGAGTACCTCGAGGAGCACTACGAGGACGACCTCGACCTCGACGGCGGCGTCGACCTCGCCCTCTCGGCGCTGGCGACCATCAACGACGGGCACCTCGTGCCCGAGAACGTCGGGGTGGCGACCATCTCGGTCGACGACGGCTTCGCGGAGCTGGACGACGACACGGTGGGCGACCACCTCGAGGCGCTCGACCTGCTCGGCGAACCGGACGAGGACGCGGACGAGGAGTAGCCGACACCCCGGTCTCCAAACACCTTTTACCCCGGCGGGGGAACTCCGGGCATGATTTCTCTCGACGACGCCGTCACCGCGAGGCTGGAGTCTCACGGCTCGCGGTTCGAGGTCCTCGTCGACCCCGACGCGGCCCTGGCCATCAAGCGTGGCGAGTTCGACGGGGAGCTGACCGACGTCATCGCGGCCGAGGACGTGTTCGAGGACGCCTCGCGCGGCGACCGGCCGGCCGAGGAGGACCTCGAGACGGTCTTCGGGACGACCGACCCGCTGGCCATCATCCCCGAGGTCATCGAGCGCGGCGAGATCCAGATCACGGCCGACCAGCGCAAGGCGATGGCCGAGCAGAAGCGCCGTCAGCTCGTCACGGTCATCGCCCGGAACGCCATCAACCCACAGATGAACGACGCGCCGCACCCGCCCGACCGCATCGAATCGGCCCTCGAGGAGGCCGGCTTCCGGGTGGACCCGATGGCGCCCGTCGAGACCCAGGTCGACGACGCCCTCGACGCCCTGCGGCCCCTCATCCCCATCCGGTTCGAGGAGATCACCATCGCCGTCCACTTCCCGGCGTCGCACGCCGGCGCCGCCCAGGCTCGCGTCCGGGGGTTCGGCGACCTCGACCGGGAGGAGTGGCAGCCCGACGGCTCGTGGATCGGCGTCATGACGTTCCCCGCGGGGATGCAGGACGACTTCTACGACCTGGTCAACGAGCTCTCCGCGGGCGAGGCCGAGACCCGCATCATCAAGGACGAGGACGACCTCTGAGGACCGCTGCTGGCCGGGGTACCGCCGCTGACGAATTTGGGGGGGGGGGCGTTAGGCTGGCGCGGCCACGTCGCCGAGCTCGGCGACGATGTCGAGCTGCTGGAGCATCCCGAGGGAGTCCGGCTGGACCCACCGCTCGACGATCTTGCCGTCCTCGATGCGGGTGAAGAGGAGGTTCTGGACCTCGAACGACCGGTTCGTCGGCGCCACGCCCATGAACTCGCCGTCGTGCGTGCCGCTGAGCGTCACCCGCAGGGCGACCAGGTCGTCCTGCGTGACGGCGTCCTCGACCGTCGCGGTGAAGTCCGAGAAGCCGTCCCGGAAGGCCTGGATGCTCTCCCGCCAGGCGTCGATGCCGCGAGCCTCCTGGCCGAACGGCCCGTGCTCGACGACGTCCTCGGCGACGACCTCGTCGATGACGTCGAAGTTCCCGTCGGTCGCGATGTCCTCCGGTACCATGCGGGCGATGCGCTCGTTCTCGGTGGTGGTGTCGGCCATGGTGGAGAGAACCCGCCCGCTCGGACGCTCGTCGTCGGCGGGTCCCGTGGAGGGGGCTCAGGCGGCCTGCGGGCTTCGTTATGGTCGGCCACCGGCGGGTAGGAACCGCTTATGGCCCGCACGCGCTGGTAGGTGGCTAGTAATACGCGACGAGGCGGGTCGTTGACGCGGGTCGCGGCGTCGTCGCCGCCCTACCCGCGCTTGAACCCGAGCAGGAAGCCGCCGGTGAAGCCGGCCCCGACGGGGAGCGTCGAGAGGATGCTCGTCACCCAGGGCGGCGGCGTCGCCGAGGTGGCCGACGTGCCGGCGTTGACGAGCCCGGCGGTGAGCTTGTTCCAGTCCACAGTCAGGATCTGCCGGGACTCGAGGAACTTGAAGAGGACGAGCTCGAGCCCGACGAGGACGGCCACCAGCTTGGCGACCTTCTTGAGGGCGAACCCGATGACCCCCCCGATGACGGCCCCGCCCCCGAACTCGAGACCGAGCTGGTGGAGATTGATGTCGACCATGGGCCCGATTGGGCGGCCGGAGCTAATGCGCTTTGTGGCTGTCGGTAGGCTGACCATACCGGGGTTCGAGTCACCGACGGCGGCCGGGGTCCTGGCCCGGGTTTAAGTAGGTACGGGGTCTACGGGGGGTCGAGTGCCGGACACACCAACCGACCTGGCGGTCGTCGCACAGCGCGTCGACGCGGGGGCGCCCGACACCCGGGAGATACGGGAACTCGCGCGAGCCGCGGGCTACGTGGTCGCCGGCGAGGTCACCCAGACCCGGCCCGTGGACCGCGAGTTCAACCTGGGGGCCGGCAAGGTCGACGACCTGGTCGACCTGGTCGAGCGGACGGGGGCCACCACGGTCATCGTCGACAACCGGACCGGGCCGTACCAGACATACAACCTCGGCCGCCGGCTCCCGCCGGGCGTCGAGGTCGTCGACCGGTTCACGCTCATCCTGCGACTCTTCGGCCAGCGGGCCGACACGCGGAAGGCCCAGCTCCAGGTGGAGCTGGCCGAGCTCCGCTACGAGCTACCCCGCGTCGAGGCGAAGATCAGCCTCGCCCGCCGCGACGAGCAC
>Ga0102944_1000736_pt1 | contig 23791 bp, 13 predicted proteins | sample SalPonD_shore_MG_FD_78172 | JGI IMG/M metagenome (GOLD analysis project Ga0102944, IMG submission 78172) | Salt pond soil microbial communities from South San Francisco under conditions of wetland restoration - Salt Pond MetaG... | ecosystem: Environmental > Aquatic > Marine > Intertidal zone >...
ACGTTGCTGGGAACGCTGTCGTCCCTGCGCCTGACCATGCAGGGCCTGAACCCGGCGGCAATTGGCCCCATCCTGGCCTGCTACGCGCTGGGTTTCGTGTTTGGCACGCTGCATGCCGGCCGCATCATCAGGCGTGTCGGGTACATTCGCGCGGCCGCGGTTTTCGCCGCCTGTGCCGGGTCGGCGGCACTGTTGCACCCGATGACCGCCAACCCCTGGATCTGGGCGCTTTTCCGAGCCGTGGTCGGGTTCTGCATTTCCGGCATGCTCATCGTGATCGAGAGCTGGATCAGCGGGCGGGCCACCAACGCCAACCGGGGCACGCTGTTCTCCGTGTACCAGGTGATCTTCTATTTCGCCGCATTCGGCGGACAGGCGATGGTGGCCGCGGGGAACCCGGCCTCCTTCGAGCCTTTCAGCCTCACCGCCATCCTGATCACGCTGGCCCTGGTGCCCCTGGCCATGACCCGACGGCAGGCCCCCGACATCGGAGAAGCAGAGCGCCTGGGCATGCGGCGTCTGCTCCGGATATCGCCGGTGGCCCTTACCGCGGCGTTCCTGAGCGGTACAGTACTCGGCGCATTCAACATGATGATGCCGGCATACGGGGCCCTCGTCGGGCTGAGCGTACGGCAGGTTGCCATGCTGATGTCGCTCTCCGTGCTGGCGGCCATGGTGGTGGCCTACCCCGCCGGTTATTTTTCGGACAGGCTCGACCGCCGCGTCATGTTGCTGCTGTCTTCCTCCGTAGCGGCGGCTGCGGCGCTGTCGATGCTCGTGCTGCCGTCCCTGGGCACAGTCGGCGTTTACCTGCGCGGCGGCCTGTTCATGGGCTTCGCCGCCACCCTGTATCCCCTGAGCGTGGCGCTGATGAACGATCGGCTGAATACCTCGCAACTGGTCAGTGCAAGCGCGGGGCTCTTGTTCAGCCACGGTACCGGATCGGTGGTGGGCCCGGTGCTCGCATCGGGACTGATGTGGCTACTGGGTCCCCGCGGGCTTTTCGTATTTCTCACGCTTGCCCCCGCCGCCCTGGCCGGAGTCGCTCTGTTGCGCCTGCTGTGGACTCCCCGGCTGATGCCTGACGAACAGGAGCACTACGTGGTGGCGCACGCGACCACCCCGGCCATTCACGAACTCGACCCGCGTAATACGGAATTCGAGGAAAAGTAGGCCGAGGGCAGCCAGGCGATGGCGGCCTCCCGGTCACGGCATGAACCCGCCCACGGCCGGTGGTGCCGCCGACCCCCTGAGGGATTTCCCCACCCCCGAACCGGGGGTTTGTCCTCTTTTGACTTATTTCCGCGACCTTCAGGGTGTTAGCCGCCATCGGGCAGGTGTGCTCCGCCCCCTGCCGCGGCGGCTTCGAAATCCATCCAGTTGCCCTAGGGAGGGTGAAAAATAATGTTTCGAATCACCGGGAAACTTCTTCTGACGCCGCTGTGCGCCGCATTGCTGGCCCTGGGCCAGGCACATGCCGCGACGCCATCGAGCGGCACGCTCACCGCGACGTCCGGACCGGTCTCCTACACCGCCGGACCCTTCGCGGTGGCCAACCCCACGCCCGTGCCGCTGGTGGACAGCGGTCCGGAGTGCAGCAATCCAGAGCAGCCCTGCGATGATTTCGCGCTGACGGTGTCCCTGCCCAGCGACTTCACGTCCACGTATCCGAACAAGGTCATCAAGCTGACCATGGACTGGCAGGACGCGGGTACGAGCGCCTCGGACTACGACCTCTGGATCTACAACGGCGAGGTCTCCAACACCAGCGGTTCGGAGAGCCCGACGGCCAAGGCGGCGAGTTCCGGCAACCCGGAAATCACCTCCATGCGCACCTTCAACGGCACCAAGACCTTCACGGTCAAGGTCGTGCCCTACACGCCAACCGCGGAAACCGTCAGCGTCACCATCGAGATCGTGGACGGCCCGACCGATCCCACTGGCGGTGACGGCGGCTCGACCGTTCCCTTCGGCGACGCCACCCCGATCGCCCCCGGCACGCCGCGCTACCAGATTCTCGCCGCACCGCAAGGCTCGGGCGCCAACGGCAGCTCGGGCGAATTCAACATCGGCTACAACCCGATGAGCGGCAACATCATGACCATGAACAGCGCTCCCGTGTTCCGCGTGACCCCGCCGGAGCTGCGCGACCCCGCGCTGCCCGAGGCGGGCCCGGCCCAGTGGACCGACGTTTCGCCGTCCATAGCCAGCGTGACTTCGCTGGACCCGATCATGGTCACCGACCAGGACACCGGCCGCACGTTCATTTCGAACCAGACCACCGGCGCCGAGGCCCTGTTCGCCTTTACCGACGACGACGGCGATACCTGGAACCAGGTCACGGTTTCACCCCCGAACGGCGCCATCGACCACCAGACCATTGGCGTCGGGCCGTACCCGTCCATCCTCGCCGGCGTGAACCCGGTGTACCCAAACGCGGTGTACTACTGCTCCCAGGCTTCGGCACCCGACTTCTGCCAGCGTAGCGACGACGGCGGCCTGAGCTTCGGCCCCGGCGAGCCCATCAATACCAGCGTCATCGACAACTGCGGCGGCCTGCACGGCCACGCCCGGGTTGCCCCGGACGGCACCGTCTACGTACCCAACAAGGGCTGCGGCGCCCAGCAGGGCGGCAACCGCAGCACCGACGCCGGGCTCACCTGGAGCGAGTTCCTGATCCCGGACAGCCAGGCCAAGGACAGCGACCCGTCCATCGCACTGGACGCGGATAGCACGGCGTACTTCTGCTACGTGAACGGCGATGGCCAGCCCAAGGTGGCCATCAGCCACGACGACGGCCAGACCTGGAGCGAGAGCGTCAACATCGGCACCTCCGTGGGCGTCAAGAACGCCGTGTTCCCCGAGGCGGTGGCCGGTGATGCCGGGCGCGCCGCCTGTGGCTTCCTGGGAACGGACATTGCGGGCGACTACCAGAGCCTGGATTTTCCCGGCATGTGGTTCCTGTTCATCGCCACCACCTATGACGGCGGCCAGACCTGGACCACGGTCAACGCCACTCCGAACGACCCGGTGCAGGGCGCCGGTGGCATCTGCACCGGCGGCCTCGGCTGTGGCGGCAACCGCAACCTGCTCGACTTCAACGAGGTCACGATCGACGACCGCGGGCGGGTGCTGTTCGGTTACGACGATGGCTGCGTGAGCGACACCTGCCTGGACAGTGGCGGCGAGGTCAACGACTTCGTGGCCTACCAGCGCGTGGCCCGGCAGACCGGCGGCAAGCCCCTGTACGCACAGTTTGACCCGGTCGAACCCGTTGCGCCAAAGACGCCGTACCTGGATGGCCTGCGCACCAGCGCCCAGACCACCCTGAATTGGAACGCACCCGACAACGGCGGCAGCGAGATTTCCGCCTATCGCATCCTGCGCGGCACCAGCTCCGGATCGGAGTCCGAAATCGCCACGGTCGGCGGCGACAAGTCGAGCTACATCGATGCCAACGTCGATTCCGGCGTCGCGCAGTATTTCTACCAGTTGGTCGCGGTCAACGCGGAAGGCGACAGCCCGGCCAGCAACGAGGTCGCGCTTGACGTCACCGAGCTGCCGCCCCAGGCCAGCCTGTGCGAGGCGCCGGGCCTGACGGTGCTTACCGACTCCGCCGGCGACAGCACCACCGGCACGGCGGGCACGGATCTCAAGTCCTTCCAGCTCGCCCAGCCCTATGCCGAGGACGGCAACATCAGGTTGCAGTTCCGCATCAACACCGACCCGGGACAGACCGAACAGGCGCCCGGCTCGTACTGGTACGTGTCGTTCAAGGCACCCGACGGTACCGTGCGCGGCGTGCGGATGGTCTATCCGCAGGACTCTACCTCTCCCGCGATGCCGCAGTTCGAGTCCTACGTGGCGTCCCCGAACTCCAGCGGCACCACCGACGGACGTTTCGTGGAGGACGGCAGCGAGAAGCCCGCGGATTCGTCCAGCTTCTACGACGCGGCGAACGGCACGATCATGATCGTTGTGCCGATCTCCGACCTGGGACTGGCGCCCGGCGATGCCATAACCGGCTTCAACTCGGCGGTGGTGCAGTCGGCGAGCTCGCCGGCGGGCGGTGTCGGGCAGACCATTGACGAGATGCCCAATGGCCTCGCCTACCAGGGCAACGTCACCATCAAGAGCAACTCGGCCTGCGCGCCGAACCATCCGCCGGTGGCGGTGCTGGACGCCAGCCCCACTGCGGGTACCGCACCGCTTGAGGTTCACTTCGACGGCTCGGCATCCGCCGACCCAGATGACGGCGACTCCATCATCAACTACCGCTTTGACTTCGGAGACGGCAGCGAACCGGTGACCAAGGGTTCTCCGACCATCTCTCACACCTACGCGAGCACTGGGCGTTACCCGGCCACGCTGACCGTGACCGACAGCCATAGCACCGAGAGCGAAAACGCGGCGTTCCAGGTGATCAACGTGAGCCAATGCTTCGAGGATGACGACCGGGGACTTGCGTACTCGAACGGTTGGCACACGGTAAGCAATGGCGATGCCTCCGGCGGCACGTTCCACCTGCTCAGCGCCAAGGGTGGCGATCACGGCGTGACGTTCTCGTTCGACACGAGCTCGGACCAGCAAAGGCTGACGTACGGCTTCGCCACCAGCACCAAGGGCGGCAGCGCCGACGTCTACATCGACGGCGAGCTGGTCGGTACCGTGGACTTCAGCGGTGACTCCGGTTCCATGCATGATCCGGTGTTCGGGGCCTCGGCCCAGTTCACGGTGAGCGGACAGGGCAGCCATACCCTGGAACTCTCGAACATCCAGGGTTCCGCGTACGTGGACCGCTTCTGCATCTCCGGCGCGAGCTCCGACTCGAGCGGGCAACAGGAGTCCGAGATCAACGAGTTCGGGGAGATCGTGCTCGACGTGGCGGAACAGGAGTTCAAGGCGATCCGGGTGAATGACAACGCCCAAAACCTGTCCGTCCTCTCCGAGGCATCCGGCGACGTGCCGTTCAAGATGATGGTGCTCGACCCCGACGGCAATCTGCTGGGCTCGGTCAGCTCCACGCTGGATTCCATCGCCGGCCTGGAAATCCCGGTCAACGGCGGCGGCACCTACCAGCTGCAGTTCGTCAACCTGGGCCTGAAGCCGGTACAGGTTTGGAGCGTCACCACGCAGAAGGTCGCTCGATGAGGCAGGCCTGAAAGCCCATTGGGGGAATGCGGCCCGGGGTCGAACGACCCCGGGCCGTTTCTCTTGCCGGATTGGAAAGCCGGTACGAAGCGCGTCCCGACGGCTTGTGGAAGACCCCGGCTCCAGCCTATTTCAGCAATCCCTTTTTCGCGGCGTAGCTCACCAGTTCCGCGGTGTTGTGGCAATCAAGCTTGTCCAGTACCCGCGACCTGTGGTTTTCCGCGGTCTTCACACTTATGTCGAGCTCGCGCGCGATTTGCTTGGTGGTCCGGCCTTCCACTACCAGGTGGAATACCTCCCGTTCCCTGGGCGTGAGCCGTCCGTAGGGGTCGACCACCTCTCGCCCGGGGTTGCGTGACTGCTCGGCAAGGGCCCTCGCGGCTTGCGGGCCGAAATATCCCTGGCCGTTGTGAAGCGCGCGAACAGCGGCCAGCAAATCCCCGATCGCGCTGTCCTTGACCAGGTAACCGCTGGCGCCCGCCTGCACGATGGGCACCACGTATTCCTGTTCCTCGTGAACGCTGAGCACCAGGATCCTGGTTTCCGGCAACGCCTCGTGGATCCGGCGCACCGCCTCGAGGCCGCCCAACCGGGGCATGGTGAGGTCGAGTACCACGACGTCCGGCCGGGTCTCGCTGGCCTTTTCCACGGCCTCCAGGCCATCGGAAGCCTCGCCTACCACCGTGCAGTCCCCGCTTTCCTGGAGCAGGGTTACCAGGCCCTGGCGCACGATGGTGTGATCGTCGGCGACCAGGACGCGTATGTTCGACAGGCGCGCGGCTGAATTCATGTGGTCATCAGGCGTTTTCGATCGGCAGGCCGATGGTCAACGCCGTGCCTTCCCCCGGAGCAGCTTCAATATGCATGGTTCCCCCGAACAGTTCCACCCGGTCACGCATTCCGCGGAGCCCCGATCCCGATGCCTCCGCCGGGCGCAGAACGCCGTCCACCTCGAATCCGGGCCCATCGTCGATGATGGACAGCTCGATGGACCCGGCGCCCCGGCTCACGCTCACCTCGGCCGTTGCGCCCGGCGCGTGCTTGATCACGTTGCTCAGGGCTTCCTGTACCAGGCGGAAAATCAGGGTCTCCTGTTCCGGCGCCAGTTCCGCGTCCGGCAGGCGAAAGTCCAGGTTGGCCTTGAGTCCCGTGCGCTCACCCAGGGTACGAACCAGCCACCGCAGCGCCGCGGCAAGGCCCAGGTCGTCCAGGACCGGCGGCCTCAGCAGCCGCGAAAGTTCCCGGGTCTCGTCCAGCGCCTGGTGGGCCAGTGACTGTACGTCCTCCAGCAGGCGACTGTCGGCGTCGTCCGCGGCCCTGGAGGCCAGACGCTCCAGTTGGTGGATCAGGCCCACCAGGGTCTGCCCGATGCTGTCGTGAAGCTCCCGCGCCAACCGGCGCCGCTCTTCCTCCTGGACCTGCCAGACCGACCTGGCCAATCCCCGGAAATGCCGCTCGCCCTCCAGCAGGCGCTTGAACAGCAGGCGGTTCTCCCGGCCAATGGCCTCGACCTGCTTGGCGATGTCCGACACGGACCCCCGCGGGTCACCGGGATGCGGCCGAGAGTCGCTCATGCAATTGCTCCACTTCGGGTTGGGCCTCGAATGCCCCGGCGTAATCCGGTGGCACCTGCGCCCGAATCGTCTGAAACTCCTCGGACGCGGATGACAGCATCTCCTCCCTGCCTTCGTCCCCCGTGAGCGCCATGGCTCTGGCCGCCAACAGCTTGAGTCGCCAGCCACGGCCATAGGGCTGGTGGGACGCGGCAAGGTCCAGACCCTGGCGAACGGCCCTCAGCGCCGCTGCCGCGTTGCCCGCGGCCAACCGGACCCGGGCCAGCTCCTCGAGAGTCTCGAGCTGTATCGGCACGTGCCCGATTCGGCCAGCCTCGTCCGCCACCTCCTCGAGTTCCTGCACAGCGCCATCCGCGTCTCCCGTTGCCGATAGCCCCCGCGCCAGAACCAGCCGCGCCTCCAGGCCCGCCGTGACACTGCCGCTTTCCTGCCCCTCCTGCACCGCCTTTTGCAGCGAAGCCAACCCCCGCCGCGGATCTTCTCCCTGCAGTCGCCAGAGCCCGCGCAGGCGAAGCAGCTCCGCATGCTGCTCCCGATTCCCCGACTGGCTCAATTGCTGCTCCGCCCGGTCCAGCTCGGTTGATGCCTCCCTGCCAGCACCCAGCTCCAGCAGGAGCCCGGCCCGGCCCAGCAGGTATTCAGCCTGTCCGCGCGGATCGTTGAGCTTCTTCACCAGGTCCAGGGTCTGGTTATAGGAATCCAGGGCCGCCCCGTAGCGGCCCTGGTAGAAGGCCACCCGCGCCAGCACGCCGAGCGAGACCGCGGAAGCCCAGGAATAGTCGAGTTCCCGGCTGGTTTTCAGCGAGGACAGGGCGGCGGACAGGGCAGACTCCCAATTTCCCCGCGCGGTTTCCAGCTGCGCCAGGGTCTGGCGCGCGAGCATGGCGCCTTCCTTGTTCTCGTCCTCCTGGTAGCGCCGCAGTGCCTGCTGGGCGTACACCGCCGCGTTGTCATATTCACCCAGCAGGAAATAGGCATAGCCCACGTTGTTGTAGCTTTCCGCGAGCGCCCGCTTGTCGCCCAGGTCCTGTCGAACCTTGAGCGCCTCGCGATAGTGCTCGAGTGCCTTCGCGTAATGACCCTGCTCCTCCTCGAGCACGCCGAACTCGTTGTGTGCATAGGCGACTCCCTGCTTGTCGCCAATGTCCTCCTTGATCTTCAGCGCTTCCGCGAGCCGCTCTCCGGCTCCGTCGTAGTCCCCCCTGACGGACTGGATTCTGGACAGATTGCTCAGCGTCGCCGCCACGCCCCGGCGGTCGCCAATCTGGCGTCTGAGCTCGAGGGACTTTTCGTAATTCTCCTGCGACTGCGCCAGGTCGCCGACTTGGTTGTATGCGATGCCCAACGCGTTCAGCACGTCCGCCCTTCCCTGGGCATTGTCCAGGCGGTTCTGGATGACCAGGGCGCGCACCAGGTAATCATCGATGGCGCGCTGGCTGTCGCCGGCCAGGATCGAGTACTTGCCCAGCAGGTACCAGGCCCTCGGGTGATTTGGATCGCGCTCGACGACGTGTTTCAAAGTATCTATTGCCCCCTCCAGCTCGCCACTGTTCCCTTCCAGCTCCGCCAGCGAGACTCTCGCCTCGATGTCGTTCGGATACCGTTCCACCAGTCGCCGCCGGATATGCAACGCCTTGTCGGAATCGCCGGACAGCGAGGTATTGAGCGCACGGGCCTGGAGGGCGATGCGTCCGTCCGGGCTGTTGATTTCCTTCACCGCGCGCTGGGCCGCTTCTCCGGCCTTTTCGTCATAGCCGAGAGACCGGTATGCATCAGCCAGCCTGACCCAGGCGGCGGCGAAATGGGCATCGGCACCGGCGGCCGCCTGCAACGACCGCACCGCACCGAGCGTGTCGCCACGGGTAAGCCGCTGCACGCCGTCGCTATAGGCGGCCAACGCTCTCGGATCGGATGACAGTACGGCCTCCGAACTTCCGCTCCCCGACGGACCAAGTGCCTCGCGCACGGACCGTGCCAGCCGGTTAACCGCATCCAGCAGGCCCTCGGCGGAGGGCGCGTCCGCGCTGAAGCGCCGAGGCGGGCCACCCGCGGCGACGTCAATCAGCTTCGCCTCCACGTGCAGCGCCTCGCCGGTGGACCGCACGCGGCCCGTGACGATGCGATCCACGTTCATGAGTCCGGCGAGCTGTCCGATTTCGCTGTCGGACAACGCCCCGGGCTCCAGCTCCAGGTCATCCAGCGTGCGGAAGACCCGCAGGCTGTCCACGACCTGCAGACTTGGTGATTCGGCAAGGGAAACGTTGATCATCTCCGGCACGCCCGTGGTCACCCAGGCCAAAGTGCGCCGGCCGGTCTCGTCCACGAATGGCGCCACCGCCACGCTATGGTCGGCGTGGTCGGCACCCGCCGCCGGCGCGGCCGGCCCCCCGGATGAGTCACTTTCTCCCCCACGCAGCAGGAACCAGCCGCCCCCGGCAACCGCCGCCATCACCAGCAAGACAGCGCCAACCGCGGCCGCTTGCAAGCGCCTGGCCGCGGGGCTGGCCCGGTGTTTCCTGAGATCCTCCAGCAGCTCGCGAGCGCTTGCATAGCGATCGTCGGGATCTCGCGCAAGGCAACGGTCGATCACCGCCTGCAGCCACGCCGGCGCCTCGATCTCCATGCTCGACAGGGATCGCGCCCGCCCGCTTACCCTTTGGGCGAGCAGTTCTTCGAACGACTCGCCGCTGAAGGGCAGCCTGCCGCTGAGCATCTCGAAAACCAGCAACCCGAGTGCAAAGATGTCGGCGCGCCCATCAACCTGCTCCCCCAGTGCCTGCTCCGGGGAGAGGTAGTGCGGCGTGCCCAGTACGTTGCCGGTCCGGGTCAAACCCGGCTTGGTCAGCGAGCGCGCCACGCCGAAATCGGTGATGTGGGCGCGGCCCCGGGCGTCCACCAGGACGTTGGCGGGCTTCAGGTCCCGGTGCACCACTTCCTGGTCGTGCGCAGCGGCCAGGGCCTCGGCCAGGTCCACGGCAATGGCAACGGTTTCGTCCACCGGCAACGGACCACGCCGCTCGATGATCTCCTTGAGTGACTCGCCCTGGACCAGGTCCATGGTGAGATAGTGAACGTCACCGTCCTGGCCAATGTCGTGTATGCGCACCACATTGCCGTGGCTGACCTGCCTGGCCAACACCAGTTCACGCTCGAATCGTTGCAGCGTCTCGCGGTCGGCGGCGCGCTCCGGGTTGAGCACCTTCACCGCCACGTCCAGGTCCAGCCGGTGGTCGTGGGCGCGATAAACCAGCCCCATGCCGCCCACCCCCAGCAGTTCGACCAGTTCGTAACGGTCCGAGAGCACGGTGCCCACGGGCAACATCCGGTGCTCGCCGGTCCGTGTCGCGCCGGGATCTTCCTTGTCGGAGCCGCTCATGAATCCGCTTCCGCGAGCGCGGTGCGCGCCAGGTCGGTACCGGAACCGTGCACTCGGTAGGACGGAACACGGTCACGCATCAGGCGCCGAACCCGGTCCGCCTCTGCTTCGCCGCCCGACAACCGCTCGCGGACGGCATTCAGTTCCTCGCCCAGACGCGCCACCCCGACGGCGATCGCCGCCCGCGAACAGAGGGACCGGAGCAGTTCCACGTCCAGATCAGTGAATTCTTTTCCCCGCAACTTGGCGTCGGCGTAAACCAGTCCGGTAATTCGCTCGTCGGTCTCGAGGGGCACGCAGACCAGGGACGCAATGCCTCCGTGCACGATGCTGGGTCGGTCGCCAAGATCCGGACTCGCCGCCGTGTCATTGCTGACCAGAATCTCCCCTTTCACAAGGGCGAGGTGTATGGCGCCCCAACTGCCGGAGAATTCGCTCCACGACATGTCACCGGCGTTCAGGCCCCTGCGGGCGGCGATGCGCATATCACCGTTCGCGTCCGTGAGCAATACGAACCCACGCTTCAGGGACGTGAGCGACAGCACGTTGTCGAGCACCGTATCGAGGAGCGCCCGGAGCCCCACCGCGGGATCCAGACCGCGCTGCATCTCCAGGGTCGTGTCCCAAAGGCGGCGTTCCCGGGCCTCCTCCTCCCGGAGCGATTGCTCCGAGACGGCCTCCAGGCGTCCGATCACGCCCCCCAGGCTCAGCCAGCTGGGGAGATTCAACGTTGCGCGCTCCACGGCGACGCCGTCCACCATCACGCCGTTCTTGCTGTCCAGGTCGACGATGGACCAGACGCCATCCTCCTCCGAGAGAACCGCGTGGTGCCGTGAGAGACGGGAATCCTCGATGCGCAGGTCACAATCGGGTGCGCGCCCGATCAGATATTTTTCCCCCGGATCGAGCGGAATGTGCCGCAGCGGCTTATGCGGCAGAAGCAGGGCCAGGCGCACCGGCATGGCCCGATTGTAGCAAGACCCCGCCGGGGCGGGGTCTTGGTGGGACAGCGTGCAGCGGCCGGGGATCGTCAGAGCCCGTTGGCGGCCTGCGACAGCGAGAACCGGAGCGTGGCGGCGCTGGCATCCAGCAGGCCGGCGACGTTATCCAGATCGCGCGCCGAACGCCAGACATTGGGCAGGTTACCGGCATCGGCCGCCTGGTCCACCGTGTGGATGAAATCATCCAGGTCCGAAATGGCGTTGTCGTACTGGCCTGCCTGCGACGCCGCGCTGGCATTGTCCACGTAACCCTGCAACTGCGATGCCAGGCTTGAGGACATGGACGAGCTGAACTGCGAGATCAGCCCGTTCAGCGAACTGAACTTGTCCGTGATCACATCGGAACTGCCACGCGTGTCCAGCAGAATGAGAAACTCGGAAAATTCACCCTTGCTGCCGCGTACGCGATAGCTGCCGCTGGAAACCCGTTCGGTGATGTCGTGGAACGTGCTTCCGGGCTCGGCGGAGAACAGCCGCAACGGCACGGTGGGATCGTAGCTCAGATTGTGGGTGTAGAGCTCCACCGACACGGGACCGGTGAAGCTGAGCCCACCGGTGCTCGGCGGATCGATGGTTACCTTCACCGGAAAGCTGGCGAGACCCGATATCAGCGAGGCGTCCGGAAAGCGGTTAACCAGGGAAATGCTGTTCGGATTGACCAGCGACGCCGAAAGTCCCAGGTTCTGCACGGTAAGCCCAACCGCGCTCTGGAACTCCATTGTCAGGGTCGCCTCGTAGCTGCCCGCCAGCGACACGGTCGCCGTGACGCGATTGCCATCGACGGACGGGTTGACGATTCCGCCGGCGGACGCCGCGGCCGCGGTTAACAACAGGAGTGTGCCGACAACCAATCGCTTGATCATCCCAACCCCCAAGTCAGTGCAAGAAAGACCGTGCTTCAACTTACCGGCTTGAAGAAGGCAGCGCAAGTAGCTGAACTTATTGGGAAATTACGCCCGCCGACCATTCGCCGGCGTTTGTTATCGTCAAATCAAGGGCTTAGCCAGGGCAATTCAGGTTCCATCACCACATGGGCGGTTCCCGACGTCCGACGGCCGGCGCCCGCCCCCTTCCGGATGGACTTCATTGCTCGTTGCGCACTCCGTGGGGCACGTGACCCGCCGCAACGTGCCCGGAGGCCGAGGCAACGTGGCGCTGCTGGTCGTCGAAAAATATGTCGGCGCCGAATGCCTTCAGGAATGGGCCCTTGTCCCGCCCGCCCAGGAACAGCGCCTCGTCGATTCGGATGCCCCAGTGGCGCAGGGTCAGGATTACACGCTTGTGGGCCGGCGCCGAGCGCGCGGTCACGAGAGCCGTGCGGATTGGCGAGTGCTCCGCCGGGTACGAGGACTGTATGCGGTGCAGCGCGGCCAGGAAGCCCTTGAACGGACCACCGGAAAGCGGTCTCTCCGCGCTCAGCGATTCGCTTTCGGAAAAAGCCTCCAGGCCGCCTGCCTGGAACACTCGTTCCGCCTCGTCGGAGAACAACACCGCGTCGCCGTCGAATGCGATGCGCAACTGCCCGCCGCCAGCGTCGTCCCCGAGTGGAGCCCTGGCCGGCAGGATGGTGGCGGCGGCGAAGCCTGCCTTCAGCGCGTGCACCACGTCCTCGGCGTTGGCTGACAGGAAAAGGTGCGCCCCGAAGGCCGGGATGTAGGCATAGGGACTCGCGCCGTTGGTGAACGCCGCGCGCACGATGCCCAGCCCGTAGTGCTGGATGGAATTGAAGATGCGCAGGCCGGTATCCCCGGAGTTCCGTGAAAGGAGGATCACCTCGACCCGGGGGTTCTCCCCGGACTCGTCGTTCAGGGACAACAGCTTGCGGACCAGTGGAAACGCTATACCGGGCTCCAGCACGTCGTCCTCGTGCTCCACCTGGAACTCGACGTATGCGTCCAGTCCCTTCTCGGTGAATATCCGGTGGCTGTCGTCCAGGTCAAACAATGCCCTGGACGAGATCGCCACGACCAGCTTGTCCTGGGCCGCCGCCGCACGCGCGACTTCCGACTGGTCCCTGATTGACTGATTCCCGGCCACGTCCATAGGTTAGTAGAGCAAACAGGAAAGATAAAAGAGCAATGGACGGAGTATGCGACCTTTTGGCTTTCCTCTTTCCTCTTTCCTCTCTTCTACGGCATGAACTGCTCGCCCATGATGCGCTCCTCCAGGTTATGGTCCGGATCGAACATCAGCTTCAGGTTGACGTCCGGGACCTCCGCCACGTCCACCCGCAGCACGTCGCGTACCTCGTGGGCGTCTGCCGTGGCGCTTACCGGGCGCTTTCCGGGTTCCAGGATCTCCAGCCGCACTTGCGCGGTACTGGGCAGGATCGCACCCCGCCAGCGCCGCGGACGGAACGGGCTGATGGGCGTGAGCGCGAGGACACCGGCGTCAAGGGGAAGGATCGGCCCGTGGGCCGAAAGATTGTAGGCGGTGCTGCCAGCGGGCGTGGCCACCATGATGCCGTCGCACACCAGCTCGGGAAGCCGTTCGCGGTCGTTCACCAGGACGCGAATGCGGGCCGCCTGCCGGGTCTGGCGCAACAGCGACACCTCGTTCATCGCCAGCTCGTCGATGACCTCGCCACCCGCCGTTTCCACGCTCATGCGCAGCGGGTGGAGTTCGGCCAGGTGAGCCCGATTCAGCCGCTCGACCAGGCTTTCCTCGTCGTAGTGGTTCATTAGGAAACCCACGGTGCCCCGCTTCATTCCGTACAGCGGCAATCCGTGCTTCATGTGCTGGTGCAGCGTCTGGAGCATGAAGCCATCGCCGCCCAGCGCGACGATCACGTCCGCGTCCTCCAGCCTGGTGTTGCCGTACCGGTTGACCAGGTTGTGAAGTGCATCCTGCGCCTGCTTCGTGTCGCTGGCGACGAAAGCGATTTTCTCCAGGCGTTTTGCCATCCCTGCTTCCCTCCCCGGCAGTTGGCTTCGGCCTCGAGAGGCCTTTCCGGACTCATTGCATGCCCTTGCGCGTCCTCAGTCAACCGGCCCCGTCAGCTGCTCCAGGCTGCGGATGGCGACCGATATGGTCGCAAAATCCAGGTTCTCCAGGGTCCGCATGTCGGTGAACATCCGCTTGATGTGCGAGACGTTCCCGCGGTGGGCTTTCATCCAGGTGTTCACGGAGTCCTTGCTGCGGGCCTTGCCGTCGTGGCTGAGTACCTCGGCGGTGAGCGCCCGGTGCCGGCGGTAGAGCTCATCGCGCAGTGCCCCGCGGGCCTGGGCGTGCCACTGCCCGTCCACCGGCAGGTTTTCCACCTGTAGCCGCAGCCAACGCAGGCTGAGCTGCTCGCCCAGCTTGAAATAGACCCTGGCAACGCGCTCGACGGGCAACTGCTTGGCGTTGGACACGTCCACGATGTCCAGGCCGGGATAGAGCGCCTGCAATGACGCAACCCGGATTGCCAGTTCCTCCGGCACGCCGCGTTCCACGAGCCTTCGCGGCACTGCGGAAAATACCTCGCGGTCACTCTCGCCGATCACCTTGTTGAGCATGCGCGTCAGGCGGTCGATGCCGGGCTGGTAATTCTCCACCGCGTGCGCGATCGCCAGGTCGCGCTTGAGCCGGATCAGCAGCCACCGCGTGGCGTGCCGAAGCAGGCGCCAGAGCCTCAAGACCATGTCCACCTGCAGGGATGCATCCACCTGGTTGTCCAGCGCCTCGATGTCCGCCCACATGTCCCGGGCACGAAGCACCTCGCGCGCGATGGTGTAGGCCTTGGCGACCTCGGCCGCGGACGCTCCGGTATCCTCGCGCAGTCTGAGGGCGAACGCCGCGCCCATCCGGTTGACCATGCTGTTGGTCACCGTGGTAGCGATGATTTCCCGCTTCAGGCGGTGATCCTGCATGTATTCACTGAATTTTTCCTGCAGGGGCTGCGGGAAATAGCGCACCAACTCCTTGGAAAGGTAGGGGTCTTCCGGCACATCGGAGTCCAAAAGATCCGAGTACACAGAGATCTTGCTGTACGAGAGCAGCACGGAGAGCTCGGGCCGGGCCAACCCCTTCCCCGACACCCGGCGTTCCCTGAGCTCTTCCTCGAACGGCAGGAATTCCAGGGCGCGTTCCAGTGTCCCGCGGCGCTCCATGACCCGGATGAAGTGGCTGAATTCCCCGAGGCGCTGGATGGCCTGCGCCTCCATCATGGACAACGCCTGCGCCTGCAGGTAGTTGTTGCGCAGCACCAGCGACGCCACCTCGTCCGACATCCTGGACAAAAGGCTGTTGCGCTTCTTCATGTCCAGCTTGCCGTCGGCGATGGCATCGTTGAGCAGGATCTTGATATTGACCTCGTGGTCCGAGCAGTCGACCCCGCCGGAGTTGTCGATGAAATCCGTATTCAGGCGGCCCCCGTTCAGCGCGTATTCGATACGGCCACGCTGCGTGCAGCCAAGGTTGCCGCCCTCGCCAACCACCTTGCAGCGCAGGTCCCGGCCATTGACCCGCACGGCGTCGTTGGCACGGTCGCCGACGTCGACGTTGCTCTCCGATTCGGCCTTTACGTAGGTGCCGATGCCGCCGTTCCAGAGCAACTCGGCGTCGGCCCTGAGCAGCTCGCGGATGAGCTCCTGGGGTGTCAGTGACAACGTGTCCACGCCCAGCCACTCGCAAACCTCCGCGGACAGTGAGATGGTCTTCGCCGTGCGCGGGTACACGCCGCCACCCTTGGAAATAAGGTTCTCGTCATAGTCGGCCCACGACGAACGGGGCAGGTCGAACAGGCGCTCGCGCTCCCTGTAGCTGACCTCCGGGTCGGGATCCGGGTCGAGGAAGATGTGCATGTGGTTGAAGGCGGCCTGGAGACGGATCTTGCGCGAGAGCAGCATGCCGTTGCCGAACACGTCGCCACCCATGTCGCCAATGCCCACCACGGTGAACGGTTCGGACTGGATGTCCTTGCCGAGTTCCCGGAAATGGCGCTTCACGGATTCCCAGGCGCCGCGGGCGGTGATCGCCATTTTCTTGTGGTCATAACCGTGAGAACCGCCGGAAGCAAACGCGTCGCCGAGCCAGAAATCGTGTTCCGCGGCAACCTGGTTGGCGATGTCGGAAAACGTTGCCGTGCCCTTGTCCGCCGCGACCACCAGGTAGGGATCGTCGCCGTCGTGCCGCACCAGGTTCGGCGGATGAACTACCTCTCCCTCCACCAGGTTGTCGGTGAGATCCAGCAGCGAGTGGATGAAAATGCGATAGCAGCCGACCACTTCCTCCATGACTCGGTCCCGGTCGTCGGTCTTCGGAAGCCGCTTGACCACAAAGCCGCCCTTGGCGCCCACGGGCACGATCATGGTGTTCTTGACGCTCTGGGCCTTCATCAGGCCCAGAACCTCGGTACGGAAGTCCTCGCGCCGGTCCGACCAGCGCAGGCCACCTCGTGCCACCAGGCCGCCACGCAGGTGCACCGCCTCCACGCGGGGGGAGCACACGAAGATCTCGTACAGCGGGCGAGGTTTCGGCAACGCCGGCACCCGCGAGGAATCGAACTTGAGCGCAATGCATCCGGCGCGCTCGGTGCCGGAGAGATCCTGGAAATAGTTGGTGCGGATCGTCGCCAGCATCACGCCGATGTAGCTGCGCAGGATCCGGTCCTCGTCCAGGCTGCTGACGTCGATGAGCGCGCTGTCCAGCTTGCGCACGATCCGCGCCTCGAGCTTCACTCGGTCGGTATCGCGTTTCGGATCGAACCGGGACTCGAAAAGCTGCACGAGCAGCCTGGCGATTTCCGGGTGCCCCGCCAGGGTCTGCTCCATGTAGGTCTGGCTGAAGGGCACCCCGGTCTGCAGCAGGTACTTGCAGTAGGCGCGCAGGACGGCAACCTGGCGCCAGTCGAGCCGCGCACCGAGGATCAGCTGGTTGAAACCGTCGTTCTCTATCTCGCCGCGAAAAACGCGAGCGAAGGCCTCCTGGAAGTTACCCCGAACCTTGTCAAGGGCCTGGTCCGCCGGCTCCACGGGGTTCATGTCGAAGTCCTGGATCCAGACGTGCTTGCCGTCCGGCAACCGGATCTCGTAGGGACGTTCGCTGACCAGCCTCAAGCCCATGTTTTCCAGCATGGGAAGGGCGTCCGACAAAGGAATCGTGGAGTCGTACTTGAACAGCTTGAAGCGCAGGATGCCACCTCGCTGACGCCGCGGACGATAGAGCGACATGCGCAGGTCGTCCCTGCCCTCGAGCGCGTCCAGGTACTCCACGTCGAAGGAAGCCACCCAGCCGGAGACGTCCTCCGTGTACGCGCCGGGGAAAGTGCGACCGTAGTAGTTGGCAAGCTTGACACCGCGCTCCTCGCCCAGGCGCCGGACCAGCGCCTCCTGGAGCTCGTCGCGCCAGCTTTGCACCGCCCGGACCAGTTTCTTCTCGATCTCGCGGACGTCGAAGTCCACTTCCTCGTTGAGCTTCGGGCGGATGATCACGTGGACCCGCGCCAAAACGCTCTCGGCGATCTGCACATTGTAATCCACGCGCTCGCCCTTCATGGCGCGCTTGAGGATGCTCTGGATCTTCTCGCGCACCTCGGTGTTGAACCGCTCGCGGGGGATGAACACGAGACACGAGAAGAATCGACCGAAACGGTCACGCCGCACGAACAGCCTCGTGCGCAGACGCTCCTGGAGGTTCAGGATGCCGACGGCCAGGTCGAAGAGCTCGTTTTCCGAGGCCTGGAACAGCTCGTCACGAGGCAGCGTCTCCAGGATGTGAACCATGGCCTTGCCGGCGTGCGAATGGCGGCGAAGCCGGGAACGCTGCATGACCGATTCCACTTTTCGCCTGACCAGCGGCACGTCCCAAGGGCGACGGGCATAGGCGCTGGACGTGAACAGCCCGATGAACCGCTGCTCTCCGACGACCCGGCCGGATTTCCCGTACCGCAACACGCCCACGTAGTCCATGTAGCCCTGCCGGTGGACCGTGGCCCGGGCATTGGTCTTGGTGATGATGATGATTTCCGGCTCGCGCTCCAGCTCCTCGGCCTGCTTTTGCAGTTCCGTGATGGACCGGCGGTGGCTGGTCTGTTCACGTTCGCGCAGGAGGCCCAGGCCCGAGGACATGTCCGCGGCCAGGACTTCCTCGCCGCCATCCTCTTCCACCACCTCGTACTCCCGGTAGCCCAGGAAGGTGAAATGGTCGTCCGCGAGCCAGCGCAGGAATTCCGTGGACTCCTGCACGCTCTCCCCGGCAACCGGATCCTTGCGCTCGCCCAGCTCCTCCCCGATCGCCAGCGCCTTGTCGCGCATGGACGTCCAGTCGTTCACCACCATGCGCACGTCGGCCAGGGCATGCCCTATCTCGCGCTCCAGCTTCCCGAGCACCCGGCTTTCCGTCTGCCGGTCGATCTCGAAGTGCAGGAAGGACTCAATGTCGCTGCCGTCATCGGCCCCGGTATCGTCGTGCAGCGCGACCAGCGCGCCTTCCGCGTCACGCTCGATGTTCAGCAGCGGATGCAGGATCAAATGCACGGCGATGTCGTGATTGGCAATGACCATGCCAACCGAATCCACCAGGAACGGCATGTCGTCGTTGACGATTTCAATGACCGTGTGCGTGGAATTCCAGCCGTGCTCTTGACCGGTCGGGTTGAAGATCCTCACGGCCGGTTTTCCAGGCTCGCGCCGTTCGGCAAACTTCAGAAGGTCGACCACCATGCCGGCGAGCTGCTCCGTGGTGCGCTCGACCAGGTCCTCGTCCGGCAATCGCCGGAACAGACCGCGTGCCAGCACGTCCGCGTGCTCCGCGCCGGAAGCGGGCAAATCTGCCCGGAATCGCTTGGTCAGCGCCTCGAGAACCCCTTCCCGGTCTACCTTCTCGCTGTCCGCGCGGCGCGGTTCGTCTTTCGAGGATGCTCCCGCTGATTTCACTTGCTGGCCTCGTCCTTCTCGAATTTCACGTTCGGCTGCCCTGATTGCCCGTCAACGCAACCCGGTCTCGAGCCTGGAGATCACCATGCGCTGAATTTCGCTGGTACCCTCGTAGATCTCGGTGATCTTGGCGTCGCGGAAATACCGCTCCACCGGCATTTCCTTCGAGTATCCCATGCCGCCGTGGATCTGTACCGCCGCGTGGGCGCAGAACATGGCCGTCTCCGACGCATACAGCTTGGCCATGCTGCCCTCCAGCGTGAAGCGCGCGCCGGTTTCGGCAGCCTGCATCTTCGCCCAGGCCGCGCGCAGGGTAAGCAGCCGCGCGGCCTCGAGCCGGGCTTTCATGTCCGCGATCTTGCTCTGGGTCATCTGGAACGTGCCGATTGGCGCGCCGAACGCCTTGCGCTCCCTCACGTACTCCAGGCACGACTCGTAGGCGGCGCGCGCGATACCGACGGCTTGCGAGGCGATGCCGATGCGCCCCGCGTCCAGCACGCTCATGGCGATCTTGAATCCCTCGCCCTCCTCGCCCAGGCGCTCGGATACCGGCGCCTGGTAGTCCTCGAACTCGATCTCGCAGGTAGCCGAGGCGCGGATGCCCAGCTTGGGCTCGGTCTTGCCGCGATGGAATCCTTCGCGCTCGGTGTCGATGACGAAGGCGGTCACGCCCTTGGCGCCCCTGGCCGGATCCGTGGCGAGGAAGGCCACGATGTACCGCGCCACGGGCCCGGAGGTGATCCAGGACTTCTTGCCGTTGAGCACGTAGTGCTCGCCGTCGTCGGACTTGACGGCGCGGGCGCGCATGTTGCCGGCGTCCGATCCGGACTGCGGCTCGGTGAGCGCGTAGGCGCCGATCTCCTCGCCGGAGGCGATGGCGTGCACGTATGTCTTCTTCTGCTCCTCGGTGCCGAACTTGAGAATGCCGTTGCAGAACAGCGAATTGTTCACCGACATGATGGTGCCGTGGGCGGCGTCCGCGGCGGAGATTTCCTCCATCGCCAGCGAATAACCAATGGTATCCAGGCCGGCGCCGCCGTACTCCTCGGGGACCTCGATCCCCATCAGTCCCAGTTCCCCCATCTTGCGAATCGTCTCCAGCGGGAATTCCCCGGAGGCATCGTATTTGCCGGCCACGGGCAGGATCTCCTTCTGGGCGAATTCCCGCGCCGTGTCCCGGATCATCTGTTGTTCGTCGGTGAGCTTGAAGTCCATGGACAAGTCTTTGTTTTGATTACCTAAACGGATTGCCCGGGCGGCCGCGGCGCGGGCCCGGGAAAGGCGCGGCATTATCGCATGTTTGGGCCAAACGATCAGTCCCCAGCACGGCGGGGCCTATCGAATTTCCACCACGGGCTGGGCCAGGATCCATAGGCTCAGCACCGTGTAGCCCACCATCAACGCGAGCATGGGCAGCTGACTGAGCAGCGCCGCCCGGTTGTCGCGGAGCGCGCGCAGCGCGGTGACGTGGGCGAGCCAGACGGCCACGATGTGCCCCGTGACGATGGCGATCACCGAGGTGAGCCAGACAAATCGGGCGTCCACGACACCGATGTTCACCTGGTAAAGCCGGGTACCGACCAGGTTCCAGTCGAATCCGAACGGATCGGAAGCCAGTGGAATCAGGTACTGGCCGACGATCAGCAGGAAAGAAAGGTAGTGGGCCAGGTGATAGGCCAGCGCAATGGGGACCAGACTGAGCACGAAGAGGCCCGCGAATTCCGCCAGCCCCAGCGGGCGCCCGGACGGTCGCGGCGTGACCGCGCGCATCAGGGCGCAGAAGATCCAGTACAGGCACTGGAACGCGACAAGGAACGCCACCAGCGCCAGGGTGGCGATGGCGGCGAGCGCGTGGCCGGTGACTTCCTGCAGGCCGACGATCAGCGGGCGCATGAACTGCGAGTAGAGCATCCATTTCGAGACCGCCGCCCACAGGGGCGTGGCCAGCAAGCCATCGAAGGTGACGCTGGAGAGCATGGCCAACACGAAGGCGACGGCCGGAGCGCTCAGCGGCCGGTGGGAGAGCAACCCGACTGCCCAGGGCCTCAGGTTGAACTCGCGGGCCGCGACGGGCGCGCACTCGAAGCATTCCAGGCAGCCGATGCACTCGCCGCGGGCCAGGCAGTCCGCCCCACAGTGGCCACAGATGGACGGGTCCGTGACTCGATATTCCGTCGGGGCGAATCTCGCCAGGAAGCCGAACGCCACCGTGAACGCCTCGCCGCCCCGCAGCCAGGCGTGACGGCCGAACGCGAACATGCCGAGCAGGGTCAGGGCGCTGTAGCCAAGTACAGCCCGGGCCAGGCGCGCCGGAATGTCGCTCCCCGGCCATGCCAGCTCCGACCAAACGAACCACGTGAACAGGAACAGCGCGGGCCAACAGCCCAGCCAGCGGGGCCAGGGCAGGCCCAGTCCGAAATGCGAAGCCGGGCGAAGGCGCATGTACAGGCGTTCCAGCCAGCGGAAACTGGCGCTCCAGGGGTTGACCAGCACCCACAGGTCTCCCAGCAACCCGCTCACGTACGCCATGCCCACCCACCAGAGCACCCAGACCGCCGTGGGCGCCAGGTTGCGGTAGGGATTCTGCTGGCCGATGAAACCCGCCACGACCACCAGCACCAGGAAGGCCACCGAGGCGGCGCGCAGCGGTTCCAGCAACCACGGGCTCGCCAGCCAACGCCCGGGGGGGACGGCCAGGATATTTAACCGGGGGTAGCTCTCCACGACGCGGTGGCCGCGCACGAACAGGGCGGCCACCACGAACGACAGAGCCACCGCCGCCGCGGCGCCCCCCAGGTACAGGCCCAGCGGAACCGGCAGATCGTAGCGTTGCGCGAAACCGTGCGCCCCCGCCGCGGGAACGGCGAGCAACAGGAAACCTGCCGCGATACGGACCGGAGTCAGGAACACGGCACCGCCCTACTCCGGGTACACCTCGACGTAGAGCAGCGTGTCATGGCCATGGGGGTTGTCAGAGGAACCGTGCAACTCCACGGGAAAGCGGCCGGTGGCGCGGGCGTCGAAGTCCACCACCGCCGGGGTTCCGGGCGCCACCTGGAACTCCATGTCGTAGCCGTGGAAGTGCAGTCTGGCCGGCTTGTCCGTGGTCCAGACCAGTTCCACGTGATCGCCCCGGCTAACCCGGACCACCTGCATCGCCTCGGGAACCTGGTTGTCCCTGATGGCGATCTCGAAACGCCGGTCCTCCCCCGCCCGGGCGCTCAACGCCAGCAACAAGGCCGCACAGATTGCCGGGAACACCCTCGTCGTCATCCACCGCATGGGGAGGCAACTCACCGGGAGCCAGCATTGAGTATAGACGGGCGCGGACGGCCGTTCGGCGGACTAAACTTAGGGGTCCCGGAGTCCCGATCCGGGTCAATCAGGTGCAAACGTCATGAAATCCCTCAGTAAAGTGCTATTCGCCGCCGCGCTGCTGGCGCCGGTCGCCGCCGGCGCGGAAATCCTGGCGATGATGAACTACGAGTCCAAACCCAACGATTCCCTCAAGGACTTGAAAATGCCCTTCGGCACGCAGGGCCGCAAGGAAGGCATCGCGATCGTGGACGTGGATCCCCAGTCGCCGGCATACGGCCAGATCCTCGCCGACATCCCCCTGCCGCCGGACCTGGTCGCCCACCACCTGTTTTGGAACCGCGACCACACGAAGTTGTACATGACCGCGCTGGGCAAGCCGGAGCTCCGGGTCATCGATACCACCCGATTCCCGTACCGCATCAAGATGATCCCGGTCCCGGACTGCATGGTGGGCGAGGACGTGGTCTTTTCCGAGGACAACAAGACCTGGTACCAGAGCTGCATGGGCTCCAGCAAGGTGCTGGTCGGCGACGCCGTAAAGGACGTTTACCTGCGCACCTACGACTCGCCGGTCAAGTACCCGCACGGCATCGCCGTCAACTCCGCCATCGACCGCATCCTGGTCACCAGCACGGTGCGCGCCTCGGACATGGGCGATCCGGGTGACTCCATCGGCATCATGGAGGCCAGCACTGGCAAGCCGCTGGGCTCGGTCAAGGTCACCGACAAGCCCGCGCCGAATAACGTGGCGCCGGTCGAGATCCTCTTCGTACCGGACGCCGATCCGCCCGTGGCCTGGGTCACCAATATGAACGATGGCACCCTCTGGACCCTGGCGTGGAATCCTCAGTCACGGACCTTTGACACCGCCCGGGCGTTCGACTTTGCCGAGCACGACGCCGCCGTCCCGCTGGAGATGTACTTCAGCAGGGACGGATCGAAGTTGTACGTTTCCACGGCCAATCCCGGGAAGATGCACTTCTTCGAACTCGGCGCCGACCGGCGGAGTGTCAAACTCCTGGGCACGCTGGATGCCGCCAACGGTGCACACCACATCGCGTTCACCAAGGACGGGCGCTACGCGTACGTGCAAAACTCCCTGCTCAACCTCCCGGGCATGAGCGACGGCTCGGTGACCGTCGTGGATCTCAACAAGCGCCAGGTCATCGGGAGCATGGACACGCTCAAGGACAACGGCTTCAATCCGAACTGCATCGTGTTGCTCGCCGACTGGAACGACCCCATGGGTCATTGACGACGGCGCGCCGATACAGCGGCTCGAGGGGGCGCGCCACGGCGCGCCCCCTCCTTTTTTTGGTTCATCGCGGAATTCCGGGAGTGATGGCGGGTGAGCGAGGACCGGCTTCGGGACACGCCGTGGACCCATCCCCGGGGGGCTCGACTGCAGCATCCCTGCTGCAGACGGTCCCGAACCCGGTCCTCCCACACCCGCTGTATCGCGCACTTCACGAGCGGAGGGTGCGGCGGGTCCTGGCGAGACCGTCGCCGCCAGGA
>Ga0102944_1000737_pt1 | contig 23778 bp, 38 predicted proteins | sample SalPonD_shore_MG_FD_78172 | JGI IMG/M metagenome (GOLD analysis project Ga0102944, IMG submission 78172) | Salt pond soil microbial communities from South San Francisco under conditions of wetland restoration - Salt Pond MetaG... | ecosystem: Environmental > Aquatic > Marine > Intertidal zone >...
AGATGGTAAACTTCTTAATTTGATCCAAACACTATATGATATACTAGAAAATAGTTTCAAGTCGGGAATTGTCATGTAATCATTATTAGCATTCTCAAAATCCCCCGCATTGTTCACCTTCCCAGAAACAAACGATACTCCATTATTTGTACCATCATATCCGTTGCCGCTGTAATCCTCATGCTTGCCGTCGGGGTTTAATTCGTCGAGTTTGTAGTAAACTATTAGAGTCATGTTATGGCCCCCTTGGTCTCAACACTAAAACCTAGGGTCCCTACTTCCTCGTCCGGGTCCCCGGCTGACATATCACTAGATAAACCTCCGTTGGGTTTGCCCGTAAACGTGATAGTTTGCTCCCCTAGTTTACCAGTAATGGAGATAGATAGGGTCCAAGAAATATCATTGTTATTCTGTATCATATCATCCAGGGCGTCCCATATCTCTAGGGCGGTCATCCCCGAATTGAGGCCGTCGGTAATAACCTCAAAGGTCACCTTAAGGGTTAGAAGGCTGGCCCCTGAACTCTCTACGGCTCCCTCTCCGTCTAAGTCTCCCTGTTCAAAAGTCTGACTAGGTTTTCTAGTCCTGGGGAACTTCCGTATAGTATCAAAATAAATTGTAGTCGTTCCATCGGTAATATAACTATTTGCCATGATTACACCCCATTAATAGACCGTTGGACCTTCTCTAGTAGCTTCTCCGACAATAAATCGGTTAGATCATCGACGGTTGATCGGTCCAGGAATATACCTCCATCTATGGTTATCTCGTTTTGAATAATGATAGGCTGGGGCTGACTGGTCGAGCCACCTCCTCCACCCTGGGCCGGGATACCAAGAGTTTGTAACATGGTAAAGGCCTGGGTCTCCTGGGGATTGAGTACTCGCTCCCCTTGGTGAAGGAATGCCAAACCTGTAAACGGCATAAATCCACCCTCGGCGAATGTCGGAATAGTTGGAATGGCCCAATTAGGACGGCCTACACCTGGGATTTTATCCACGTATCCGGCTAATGTATTGAGTATCCCGTTAATAGAACCTATGACACTGTTGTTAATCCAGTTTATAGGCATATTAATTATATCGCCTATGAAGTCGGCGATTATGCCTCCTAATTCACTGAGGTTCATTCCAAACAAGGTTTGGACGACCTTATCTAGAAAGCCTACCAGGTTCTCCCACTTGGTCCTAAAGTAATCCACAAAGGCGTCTATGATATTAGAGAAGGCCTCCCACACCGCCGACCAATCACCCCTAGCGATTGCCACTATGATATTGATTACCTCGGTGAGGACCGTTACTATAAGGTTAATTTTGGCCATGAAGTTAGCCACTAGCATTTGAACATAATCGCCCATGATGTCAACGAATATTTTCATAGCCGGAGCCACTAGCTCGAATAAATCGGAAAATGCCTCGCCTAATCCTCCAAGACTTCCCTTAAAAGTATCAAATAATGGGGTGAAGGATTGAAACATCTCGGTAGTTTTGGTCCTTATCCCTAGAAAATCGTTCCTCCATATGAGGATTAAGCCGGCTATTGCCAGGGCGATACCCAGGATAATAGCGATCAATGGAGCCCCTACCGTCTGAATGGTTATGATGGCTACCGCTAGCATTCCCCCAGCCACGGTTAAACCTATGGTGAGTCCTATTAATGCCTGGATATTCGGGTTAAGACCAATAAACCAGTTAGTCAGAGTCTCGATAGCCGGGACCAATGTTTCCATTATGATGGGGGCCAATGCCTCACCTATGGCCAGATATACCCGATTAACTGAGAATTCCATTTGTGCGAATGCCAGGCCCATACTAGGGGACTGCTCGATAATATTACTAAAGACTCCCTGGGCTACGGCTCCCATAGTTTGGAAAGCCCCAGCCATAGCCATTAGATCAAGTTTAGACCGTTGGCCCAATCCTTGAACTCCTTTGGAAACGTCCGAGGTCCTCCTCCCCACATTGGAGAGGGCTCCGCCTAGAGACTTTAAATTATTAATTGCTCGCCCTATGTTGTATGATATGTTATAAATTACGCCTGGAATATTAATCACCGCCTACGCCTGGACCCCTGGCCTAGGGGTGGCTTTTTGTTTTGCTTCTTTAACTTTCTGTGATACCTGGACTCTCCTCTAGCTATCCCCCGGCTAATCTGTTGTATTTCCCAATTAGCGAGGTTAAGTTTTACTCCGAGATTCTTCTCTATCTCATCAAAGGACCACCCGAAGCGTTCGGCGTATCCTTGAAACATCATAAGCCGGCTGACGCTAGGGTCCTTGATGGGACGGTCCAGGTGGAGGTTACGGAATACCGCTCCCTCTACATCTCGGATAACTTTTTTGAGACTTCTAGAGCCCCTCCCGCGCTAGCTAGTAGTATCTCGAAAAAGGCGTCCGCGGGTAGTGTCTCAACATCTACGCCCTCAGTCATAACAACCTTTTGGACTGAGTCCTTAACCAGGTTGTAGTTTTCCTCCGATTGGATGTTATCTTGGTCCATCCCCTGGAGGCCCCAAAACTCTTTGGGTCTCATCTTTCTTACTTTGATCTTTCTTTCGACGTCGTCGTCGTCCTTGTAAACTATGGTTGGCATTTTTATTTAACTCCTAGAGTGAATTCTCTTAGAGAGGACTACTCCTCGTCCTCCTCGCCGGTGTCCTCATCCTTGGAGGCCGGTTCCTCCTTCTTGGCTCTTGGGCCGAACCTGGACGGGTAAAGGACCATATAATAGTCCTTGACTTGTCGGGGTAAGGAGTCGAATTTCTCCTTAACTTGGTCCAAGAACTTGGACTCTTTCCCGTACTCCTCGGAGAACTCTTTCTCCTGTTCTTTGAGGATGTTAGCTCGACGTTTTACCTCTTTCTTGTCGTCGATGGTCTCCAGGCGTGCTTTAGCCTGGTTCATTCTGTTTCGCCTAAGAGCGAAATTCTTGATTGTTGCTACGTCTAAATCTTTGCTCATTTTGTTGTCACCTATGCGGTATAGTCGGCTAAATCGTCGATTATCGAGGCCGTGATTATCTCGGACCCGTAATCTCTCATTACCTCAATGGTAGGACTTTCCATAAGGACATCATCCCCAGGTATAGCCTGGCCTGGGTTGAATATCCTACATTGGGGGAATGTAAAGGTAGCCTCATCACTGGAGGCCGTCCTTACAAATTTCAATTGTGTTTGGAACTCGGTCTTATTTTGGACCAGGTCCCAAATTGTCATATTCTGTTGGTACATCTCCAGGTCAATAGAGTACAGTCTCTTACCCTGTTTGATAAATCTTGGTTTTATTGACCCGACGGAGTGTCTCGCCTCGGCATTCTGACCGAATTTCCAGGAGCCACTTATTACGTCCGATAGCCGGCTCACCGAATTAACATCGACGATAGTAATCTCGTCGGCGAATAATGGAACCTTTGCCGTATCGGTGGAGGATTGAGGGGTAGCCTCTTTCTCGGCGTCCCGTCCTATGAAATCAATCTTACCGGAGATTTCCTCTCCCTCGGCCCAATTGATTTCACCACCAACAGCCTGGCAACCTAGGACCTTTCGGCTAACTGCTAGATCATCGTTGATAATCTCAAAACTAGCCGAGGGTTTGGCTCCCTGGGTAAGAGTATGGGTATAAGGTGGACCGGCTGATACGTTATGAATACCAAATAGGAAGTGTAAAAACCTAAAATTGATAGCGTAAAATTCCACACTAAAAGCGTAGTTAGCGCGTATCTCCCTAGCATATAGCCGGTCGTATGATGTTATAGAATAACCGTCCTTGGACTCGAACCCTAAATCGATGGGGTCCACGGATTGAGTTATCCCTAGTTGTTTGTCTATTGTGCCGGCCTCGGTCCCTGGGGTAGACTCCCACCCAAATAGGGCTTGTTGACCGCTTTCTCCTTCGATGTATTCGGACATAATTTAACCTCTCTAAGTCACTGTGTAGACTTTAAATCTGAATGTTGCCGTTCTACGGACCTCGTTATCCTCTCTCATGATCGGACTAATTCCCTGGGTGTAATCCCTGGGTTTTTTCATTCCATAGCTGTTAAAAGTGGTCCTGGAGTCTAACATCTCATGGATGACCTCATCCGTGATAGTATCCAGGTCTTTGGTATTGTTGGCCACTACGGTTATATCGACGTGAACAAAATTTCTATGGTTATCTCCTGGTAAGCCCATTGTTTCGCCCAAAGGGACGTTACTAGCTATGACCAGGTGAGGGTAGTACTTATCTACGCGAGCCTCATTAAGTCGGGTGAAAGGTTGGTTAGAGCCACGGTTCCCCGATTGGGGGTCTGTAATTCTACCGCTAGTTACGGCGTCGTCTATACGACTCTTTACATCATAAGCCGGCTGGCTAACTATATTACTCTCTGTCACCGCGGACATAATGGAGCCCTCGCTTAGGCAATTATTCAAACTCTCCAAGCCTGGAGTGTTTAACTGATATGTCTTACTCGGTCCATTTATACTTAATAGTTTTGTAAAACCACCCCGACCGGCTCGGTTTACAATCATTATTTAAGGCCCCTAGAGTATATCTAATTACCATGTTTGAACAGTTAGAAGGGGAAGTTATTCCCGTTGAATATGATAGGTTTAGGTGTCCAGATTGCGAGACACTACGAGCTATCAAACATATTACAATCAAGGACGGCCAGGTCGTAGTAACCGAGGTTTGCGACGCGGTCCGATGTCCTGGAGGAGTCGGTCCCAAGACCAGGGAGATTAATCCAGGCAATACCTACAATCCCAGGACTCACGGGATTTATCCACTAGCCACTATGAGGGCTCAATACAAACCAGGAATGAAACCCGAAGGAGAGTAGGCCAATGAGCAATAACCCGGAGGACATTCTAGAGGACCTCCTCCCAAAGGAGGACGAACTCCTAAAAAATCTAGGACGTGCAATTATCGACATTGCAGATTATACCGTCGATCGGATTAAGGAAAGAACTAGAGTAGATACCGGGTATCTTAGAAATTCAATTCACTGGAGCAATCTTAACACTAGTGGAAACTCCGTCCTATCGGTCGAGGTAGGAACTAACGTAGAGTATGGAGTTTGGCAAGAGTACGGTAATTCTAGAATGTCGGGGGCTAGGATGTTTAGAGATGGGATAGAGGTATCTCGTCCCTGGGCCGAACAAAGACTAGTCCAGGCTCTAGATAATTCTACCTAGTTGTCCTTCGAGCGACTACCTCGGTTCCGACGTTGGAACAGCAGTACCAACCTAAAGCCGGCTATGTCTACTCAGTAAATCCGAATGTTCGCGCGCGCGAGTATTGCCGGCTTTCCATTTGGGAGAGGACCTCCTTAAGTTCCTCTGATAGTGGCATTTTACTACTCCTCTAGATCGGTTATCCAGGGAGATACTCTCCCAGGTACTAGAAGTCTTTTCAGATTATAGCTAAGGTTGATAAAAGCAGTCTCAACCCGCTTTAAAATCTTATTCGCTTCTTGGAGGGTGATACCTCCGATCTTTGCTTTTTTGTATTCTAGTACTGCTAAATGGATGTCCTTAAAGAATTGTCGTAGGGTCCTAATGGACCATACAACCAGGGAGACAAATAAGAGAACTAGAGAAATTGCCATAAATAAACTGGTTGGGTCTAGATTAACCATAATAGCCAATAGGAGATATAATTTATATAATGATTTAACCTAGGTTGTTTCCTGGTAATGGTCGGAGGAGAACTTTATTTCTTTTGAGCCGTCCATAGGTGGGGAAGTCTGAGGCCTCGACTCTGTATCGTTGCCCCTGGATTTCCACTACGTCGGCGTCGGGCCCGGTATTGGTAGGGATGGTTATGTTTGTGGGGAAGTGTGCATTAAACGGCTCCACGTCTCCCCATCCCTCCATATCCTTGTTAAGGGTAGGTCCTGAGCTAGCCGGGAATATCAAACACTTGGAAGTACTAGAGGTTATGGTAGAGGCGTCCCAATCCAGGTTATTATATTCGTCGTAGACGGCGGAACTAACAACGTAGATAGTGGCCTCTATACCCTTGTTCTTGATAAGTTGGTCCCAGGCGTTCATAATGGCCGGCTCCTATTTGTTGTCGCCTAGTATGTCCCAGGCTCCGGTAGTGGTAGGGACTACCCGTATAAGTTGCATAGGTCCACTAAATGTAATAACTCCGGTCCCGGTTACGGCGCTACTCTCGGCCCAATTGGACCCATCGGTAGAATGCTCTAAACCGACATCGCCTCCATTGGCGTGGACTATAACAGTAATCCGTTTAAACCCGCTTACGTCGTGGGGTGTTGTTGTACTTTCGCCTTGTATTCTAATTTCTGACATTGTTAAGTTTCCTCCTAAATGGCACTTATGGAACTACGAGCGTATTTATTTAGCCTTTTCTCAATCTCCGGGGTGATAAGTGGCCTCTTTGTGAATTGGACCGAGTACTCGGCCAAAGAGATACTATCTCCACCTCCGGCGTCCTTTCCACGGAAATAATCCTCCAGGACGTTGATTATCATATCTATACAGATACGTTTAAGCCCGGCTGGGACGTTGGCAATTCCATAAGTGTAAGTGATTGCCAGGTCCTTGGGCCTGTTCTTGTAAAGTGTCCCTGGTTCGACTTCTATATAGCCGGCTTTAGGGTATAGCCAGTAATCGGTATCCTCGACCAGGGCGTCCCCATCAAAGGTAAATGAGCTTACCGATTGGATGTTATCCCGTTTAAGGAATATCGTTTCCTGGTCATCCTCGGCCGTGAAATACTCGGTCTCGGAGAGAGTATTATCTCCGTACTCGTAGTCGATATGATCGTTTATTTCCTCGGTCGCCTGGACTATTAATTCGTTAATAAATGTTGACTCGGCAAACATCACGATACCGGACTCGTTAGAGGTTTGACCGGTCACGGTCTCCCCATACTCTAGATCGTTGCCAGAGTCGGGACTAACAAGTCGGTAGTGAACTTCATCGCCGGATTGACTGATAATGTAAATTGAGGCTGAGCTAGTGCCTCCTAGGGCATTCTCTCCAGTGGTGAGATTGCCGGTTAAATTTGCTAATGCCATCTCTAGACTGGAACGGCCTAACCGGTTCATTATATCTTGAAAGGTGGCATAATTAACCATGAAATCACCTATTCACTGGCCACGGCTACCGGCTCTTTTTCGGCGGGTCCGTGGGTAAATTTTGTTTCCTCATTGACCAGGCCCTCAGTCTTACCGTATACCTGGATAGACTCCCGTTTAGCATATTTTAGGGCGTCGGACACTGTGAGGGTTCCGAAGTGTCGGACCTGGTGGCCTCGTCCTCTAAAATGATCGGCGACGGCTGGGTCATCCGTTAAGGTATCGGTGTCTAGTGTTACGGGTCCGTTCTCGGCCTCCATAGTGGGAGGTTTCTTTTTCCCGTAACTCCGAGTTTTGATAATGTGGAATTGGCGAGGGTTACCCTCTGAGTCTTTGATTAGCTCGTTTTGTTTGGTTTGCATGTTGCCGGTCCTCCTAGTGGTTACTTGCGATACGGACTCGGACGGTGGCGGTAGAGCTAGCGCTAGCTAGTATATTGATGTCGTTACCGCTAAACTCAAAACCGAAGTTTTGACCTGAGAGAGACCCGGCGGAGCCTTTTTCCGTAATTTGGACATCGATTTTATCGGTGTCCGAGCCGGCGAATGGATTAGGGACAGATACGGAGGTCTCGGAGGCGAATGTAACGTCCTTGATATAGACGTCGTTCTCCAAGATGTAATTGTCCCTTAAATCTGAAATTGAACCCATAACTAATACATCTCCTGGAGCTTAGGCCCCATCGACGTATCCATACATCCAATCGGTCGCCTGGACTCCGAGGGTTGTATAGTTACGGATAAAGAAGGCTGTTCGGTCCGCCACCTCTTGGCCAGCCTGGACCAATTCGGGTTGAAGGAGAGGATATTCGGCGACTGCTCGAAAGTCCATTCCAACCATTACCCTTTGATTGGCGGTGTTGGTGAGACCAGGGGTCCACACTACGGGGACTCCATCGACGTTAAACTCCCTAGTGGAAAATCCGAACTTGGGAGTATCGGGGTCAATCCTGGATGAGCTAGCCGCATCCTTTCGGAGCTTGGTAAATCCTCCACGGTCACAGAATATAACTCCGGTGACACCTCCGTTATCCTCGATCTTCTCGATAATGTCGAGGGCGTCTCCCAGGTTGTAGGACCTGGCTCCGGCTAAGTCGGTCAGCCGGCTAGCGTCCTCCATTTTCTCCAGGATACCGGAGTAACTAGAGGCCTCGGCGGAGAGGTCGATCGCACTAGCGACGTTAGAGGTTCCGCTTACGTCTCCTCTAAAGAACACTTGCTCCTTGTAAAACATGAGGTCCTCCATGTTTTTTTGACGAGAGGTAGAAAGGAGATTCCTTACTGTCTCGGTCAATTTTTGCGCGGCATTTGAGACCGCTCCAGGGTTGTATAAGTACGCCTGGTCGGTGGTGTACTCACCGAATGACTGGTCCACGATGGTAAGAGCGCCACCGCCACCGTCTCCCCATGCTGGGGTAGTACGGGCGTCCCTGGTTGGAACGTGAACAGTCTTACCGACGGCTGGGATTTTTTGGACCATAGCAATGGCCGGAGTAGCGCGTCGATAGGTGTCGATAAGATTAGGTTGGATGATTTCGGGGTTAAATACCAGGGTGTCCGTGTCGCCGGCGCTCAATGTCTTGATGGCCTGCATAACGGCTTTAAGTTGGTTCTTGTAACCTGGGGATTTCTTGTCCTTAAGGTGAGCCTGGTAAACGGCCTTAAACTCGGCCTGTTTGATGGCTAGCCCGTCGAAATTCCAATCGTGTAATGTTTTGGGTCCCTCCTTAACGTCGGCCTGGACACCATAAAAGTTGTAATCGATGGCGTCACCGTATGACTTTACGGCTTTCCTAGCGACTTGTCGATCGTCGCCTAGTCCGAGTCCAGAGGTTCCAAAACCTTGGGGTATAGATACTGACATAAATTAATTTTAATTCCTGGGGTCTAATATTTTAAGTGGCTAGTCCTCCTAATCCACTCGGTAGGCGTCTTTTTTGAATTTATTCCAGGCGTCGTTACCCTCGCTACCGATGGGGGTAACCATTTTGATGTCCTGGCCGGAGTCGTCGTCCTCGTCTCCATCGCCACCGGGAAGGCCCTGGAGGGCCTTCTTATAGGTAGCGAGTGTCTCGGAGTTCTCCACTAAGCCGGCAAGCATTTTCTTACCGGTATCTCCGGTTAGAAATTCCTTAACGACCTTCTCCGGGTCGATGGGTTCTCCCTTATTGGGTTCCGCCGGTGGGGTCGGCGTCTTGGAGCTAGTAAGGGTTTGGCTGAGTGTCTCACCCAGGGATTTTATTTCCTGGCTGAATTTCTCACCTACTCCCTCAATAGCCGTTTTGATAACTTCGTTTAGTTCCTCTTTGGTTTCCTTATCTAGTGGCATATTTTCACCTTTGGTTAGTGACTTAATGGCTGTTGCTACTAGCCGTTTACGTTGGGGGCGATTGCCTATTAAAGATTTCATAGACTTAATCACCTGGTCGAACGTACCGTCCGGGTTGGCCATGACGGGGACTAGTGATACTTCCCAAATATCTTCTACAAATACTCGCTTAGCCATCCCTTTGGAGGTCTTTTCGTTAACCTTCTTGGAGTACTCGTATTGGAATGAAAATCCGTTTAGGACTCCCTGTTCTACCATTTCCCAGGCAAATTCACAAGGAGTATCGGGATTTCGTGATTTGGCGACCTGTACCCTTACCTTAACGGCTTTTCTACCGTTCTTTACACCGGACCAATGTTTCAAAACTCGCCCGGCTGGGGCTAACAGGTCATGGAGGACAACAAGAGCCGGTCCCGTTTCCAGGAACGTGGGAAAGGCGGACTTTACAGAATGATGGTCCACGATTTCGTTATCGCGGTCCAATCTTTCCGTGGTAAGCGTACCTTCTATAATACGCCTATCATAGTCCACGATCTCAAATATCCCGGTAGCGTTCTTCTTACCGGCTCTAGGATTGCCAGCCATAGTTAACCTTTCATCACCTCTAAACTTAATATATATGCTGTAAAATTACCTAAGTCTATGGGCCGGCTGGGGGTTTACAGTTATGCTTACCGTATGATGTAACGACATTTTATAAGGGACCTGGAGAATACTTACTCACTATGACCCATCGATTATCAATCCGATACAACCATAATGAGCCTTTAGAAGAACATACTTTCAAGGCTAAGCCAAAAGTAACCAAAGATTTAGATTTACAAACTATCACTTTTAAGACTGATAGTACCGAAATAACCGTTAATATTCATGATTTAACCTCGTACAAACTAGAGAAATTAGATTAAGACATTTTATAAATTATCTAGAGAATACTTACTCACTATGACACTGAATGTTTATAGAAAGGGCGAGGAGGCCCGAATAGAAGAACAAGGTTATTCCACTATGTGGGGTCTCAATGTTGGGACCGATCAACTCGATTACGTTATCGAGGCCCTCCAGGGAGTTAAGAAAGAGATTGAAATATTTAAGAACATAGGAGAGATTGTTCTCCTTAATTCATCCAATCTAGAGGCCGTCCGGTATAACCAGGATACCGAGATACTATCTATTAGGTTCAAGGGCGGTAACGTCTATGAATATAGCGAGGTTCCGCTATTGGAGTATATGGAATTACTTAAGGCCGAGTCTCACGGTAAATATTTCCATAGCCACATTAAGGATAAGTTCGAGTTTAAGAAACTCGATATTCCTCCGAATGCTAAATCCTTCTAATAGTTGAAAATATCCGTATTTCGTACCAATACTAGATAGGCTATACCCCTCGATAAAAAAATAAATGGCTCTAACCCCCCTTAAAATCGTAAAGTTTTGATGAATAATTAGTTTAAATTGTGCATTAGTTTATTTAGGCTTCTACTTCCTGTTTTTGAATACCAATCATTTTAACCCAATTGGCTATTGTTGTATGGCTTACCTCTAATTCACGGCTTACACCACGATAACCGAGGTCCTCTATAACGTACAATTCGGTTAGAATGTTCTCGATGGGTCTCTTATACTTGAATTCGATCTTACCTATCTCGGCGGTAGGGAACCAGGCGGACTTAGTGTCTGAGTCTCCAACGGTTGTTAAGACCGTACATCTACAATTAGGATGGACTGGAGGCTTAAACTCCAGGTCCTTTATGTCGAATACATTCCCATGTAAGGGGCCACACTGAGGACAAACCCTCTCGTCCAGGGCGGTGTAGAACTTCCACTCGTCCCGGCCGTTGGCTCGCATTTGGTTAATTCTTCCCCAGGTCGAGGCGTTGGTAACCTCGGTCCTGGCCAGCCGGTCGGACTCGTAATCTGTGAAATCTCCCATTACTGACCGTATTTTCTCCCTCATCTTGGGTATACTAATTCCCTTGGTAATGGAGTCCCTTAGCTCGAACCTTAGCCGGTTCTCCAGTCTCTCGGCGATTGACTCGGCCACTATAAGGGGCTGGGACTTAAAGTACTCAATGGCCTGGCTATCGGGTAGGTTGAAACTTCCTAACTCCTCTAGTTCTAGATCATCGGTCAATTTGAGACCTGTAAGGAATGCCTCGAATAACTCCTCAGCTATTACCTCGGCTAATTGTCCGTGGTCTACTATTTGCTCCACCGTCCGTTTAACGTCGTCCAGGCTCATAGTTTCTAGTGGTAAATTGAGAAGTTGCTCCCTCCACTCATTGAATAGCTTGGTTGCATTGGACCGGATTTCATCCTCTAAGGGGGTGTAAAGTTCATCGAGTCGCTTATCCTTCTCCTTATCGGAAATATCCTTAAGGTCCACTTGTCGAGCCAGGGCCTTGGTGTCTTTCTCCGAGTCGCTGGGATGTTTGGCCAGGGCGCATATTTCCAGGGCTCTACCCAATGCCTCCTTGTCCTCGATGTCGGGGAAGTTGGTCTTAATCCTAGCGTAGTTCTTGGAGATACATTCCTCGTCAATGTCAGCCTTTGGCTTTTCATCGGGTGTAAAGACATCGACATCCTGGGCGTCTAAATCCTTCTTGGACCCATTAATTAGAGGTACTACGATCTTAAGAACCTCCGTAGCCAGGACGACCGGGTCGGCGTGGGACCTCAAATAGGGGGCCTTTTTGTCCAGGTCCTCGCCCTTCTTTTCGGGGTCTCCTCCCTCGGTGTCCTCCTCAGAACTAACGGCCGGCTCGGTATCGGAGTCCTCTCGTCCCTCCATCTCGTTACCTTCATCCGGTACGCCTGGAGGGGTGGACCCATTACCGCCTAGCTTCTCGGCCATAATCTTGGCGTTCTCCTCCTTTTTCTCTTGCTCCATCAATCCCTTGGGCTTATCTCCGTAGCCTTCGGGATAGGGATGTAATCCGTTTTGAGACCTCCACTCGTTAAGGGTAATTTGGTCCCGGTCTAGCTGGGAGCCGGCGATTTCCTGTTCGATACGTCTAATCTCCGGTTCGGGAGTGTTGTCGTATTGGAATTTAACCGTTCCACCTGGGGATAACTCAGCTATTACCTCGTTATTGGTCCGGTACTCAATCATATGTTTCATAGTACGGACCGTCCTCCTTCTAAAGACTCGCCCCTCCTCAGCGCGACCGGCTTTAGACCCATCGCCACTAAGACCAAGTTCTCCAGGAGTGACACCATAAACAGAGGCTACGAACCTTTGGACAAAGTCGAGCCCGTTAAGGAATGCCAGGTCCTCCACACTAAGCATAAGTGGGATAAAGTCAACCGTGGCCGACTCACTGGTAGACTGAATAAGGCCTATCTTGTGCGCCATGGTTCTAAATTTAGATTGAAAGAATTTCTTAACCTTATCTCTCTCGTCCTTGGCGAACCCTGTAGTTTTAACGATACCCTGGAAAATACCTCCTTTCTGATAGTAATTTCTCATTTGAAGCATTTGGGCGCCCACCATCTCCAGGAACTCTTTAACTTGTTTAATCCTGGACCGTCCATAGTGGCGGTAAGTGGTGGGGTTATCCTGGAGGATAATCGTTTCCCTGGGTGTAAAAAATCTAGGGGGACTAGCTCTAAAATTAAATTGGAAGTGGCCTAGTATGTCCCCGTAAGGTGTGGCGAATACCTGGAATTGGGTCGAGTCGTAGGCCTTAACCTGGAAAGCCTCGAACTTACCCGCCGGTGTGTTGGGTAAAAGTAATTTGTGACCGTTGACGTCGGTATAGGCTGAGCTATCAAACATCTTAACGAGGACACCGTCCCCGACCTCGAAATAGTCCGTTAATGCCTTTCTCCATTCCTGGAAGTAGGAGGACTCGTTCGAGTTGATCTTTAGTAGCTTCTCCTTTACCCTGGTAGCCTCGGCCTTAACACTATCTGAGTCGTCCATAGGGTCCGAGGGTACTATATCCCACGGGCTATCTAGAACCTCGTCCAGAACTACCATTATACACCGTTGAACTATCCCCATTTGGGCCAGTTTACGGTATAGATAATCGTTATCTGTTCTAGGGACTCCATAAGGGTGATTGGTGAACCACTCCGGGAGTTTTGCCTTACGGAGGGTTTGTTCACTGAATGGGTCCTCGACTTGGTTTCTAGCGATATGGTTCTCGTCTAGGACTGTATCCTCGACGTCGATAAGCACACCGGAAAAATTCGACGGTTCGGGTACTCCCCTCAGCCATCTACTTATATTTTCGAGAAACCCCATTTAATTACTCCTCCTCGTCGTATTGGGAGATTAAGTCGTCTATCTCCTTAATTCGGTCCTTCTTCTTTGGAGTCGGGACCGACTCAATAGTCTTAACCGCCTTTTTGAGGTTCTTCTCGTCCTGGGTGGTTATCTTTACATCCGGGTTAATATTGTGGCTTTCCTCTAGAATATCTAGACGGACGCCCATAACTGTAATACGGTCCTGGGTGTCTCGGTTCTGTTCGGCCAGGGTTCCGAATTGCCCCTCCAACCAATCTTTAGTTGGTAGGTTATCCGGTCCTGGAGGTGGACCCTCGACCTCTTTCCCGTGGTGTTTATTTGCTTCAATACCTAGCACGGAGTAAATGGTCTCTTTCCGGTCCTCGTCCCGGTTAATCCATAATTTACCTAGTTCCTTAATAACTGCCAACATTTGAGACTTGTAAATATAAGCGACACCGATAACGGCTCCCCCTAAAATTAACTCTCCCAAGAATTCGGCGAATATCTCCTCTAGTGACATTACATATTACTAGCCGGCTGTAAAGTCTTATAGTTTACGGCTTATCACCTCGGTTTAAAGTTGTCCTTCGAGCGACGACCTCGGTTCCGACGTGGTCCATGCAGTACCTACCTTAATGTTATATCTATATCCCTGGGGTCGTCGTAGTCATCCTCGACATTGTCCAGGTCTACGGCCTCCACGTCAACGGATGAGCCGAGGGCTATATCTAGAGTAATCAACCCAATGAGTAGGCCTAAGCTAGTATCCTTAGTCTTTCCTTTATGGACGTATCGACCTTTGGAGTTGTCCCATTGCCAGCCTCTCAATTCCTTGGTAATGATAGCTGTTTTCTCTCTATCGCTTTCGGTGGCTGTTGGTAAGGCTAAATCGAACGTGGCCATAGTAGACCGGAGGAGACCTATATTATGCCTGGCCATGAGGTCGAGCTTTTGTTTATCCATTCCCTTACCGGAGTGTTGGACATCCTGGGAGGACTTTCTCTTGTAGGTCTTACCGGTTGTATTATGCCGGTAGAGAGGGAAAGTAATTTTATCCCTAATAGCACGATTGCCGGCCCATGCTTGGAACCCGTTATCCTCGAACCCTACCAGGTCATGGCGATATTTGTTATAATCTGTGTAGATATAATCGAGGACGGCGTAGTCATCCCATCCCCTTTCTCTCTCCATCTCTAGAATTCTAACCCTTGGTTTCTTCTCTAGATCGTCATCGAATGGAACGGCCTCCATAGACATTATTACCCCCCAATCGCCATCAGGCGAGACCTGGAAATCGACGGCACTTACTGAGGTGATAGCGTTCTTATGTTTCCGCCTACCATAGGAGAGATTCTCTCCCATTTTCTTGGCGTGGTCTATCCATTCGTGTTTAATGAGGGCGGATTTATCACTAATAGGATTGAGTAAGTATTCAACCTGGAATATGTGGTCTCCCTGGTCCTTTCGCTGGGCCATAAGGAACTTGTGGGGCCTACGGTTCCATGTAGGGGTCATTTTGGATAGTTCTTTCTCGGAGTATGTCTCTCCCTCCTCGATTTCTAGGTAGGCGTGGAACTTACCGTAAAATGTGAAATTACCTAGCTCACCCTTTGACATCATATGGAGGAGGTCGTCCTCTCGGAGGATGGTCCCTAGTAGATTAACTATGGTCCCTTTGCCGGCTCCACCCGTGGCCTCGTCTTTCCATTCGGCCGTCCTGGTTCCTAGTAGTTCTTGTCTGAATTTCCTTTCTCCCTCCTGGAAATCTCCCATTGTTTCGTCTAACCAATCGTCTATAATCCACTCGTCGGGGTGCATCATACGAATTGGAGATTTATAACTAGCTGTCTGTATTCTAGAGATAGCGTCGGACCGATATACCTTAGTCCGCCCGTCCATCTTTGTTAATGTGATTTTAATTTCTTCTGTGTTGTTGGTGTCATACTCGAACTCTAGATCTAGTACCTCCTTGGCCAGGTCGAGCATAACCTCCACGGAGGGGAGCCATTCCCTACCCAATTTCTTCAATGAGTAGGACCCTACGGCCATATCGTAGGTATCTTCATAAATTGTATGTCGTAATAATTGCCAGCTAGTATAAGCCTGGGATATAGTGGACTTGATGGAACCACGGTAGGCAATCCACCCGCCCGACTTGGTGTCGTGTAGGGAGTTACCGTCCTCGTCGGTGTGACAATCCGCCTTAGTGTTGATATGGGTTAGATAGTGTATCCATTGGCCTTGTAAATGGTCGGCAAATTGACAACCCAGGACGTACTTAGTATAATAACGGAGGGAGGCCTCTTTCCTCTTGGGGTCATCCCCAGGATATAGGGCCGAGCGCTTATGACCGGCTAGAGCCTCATGATACCCCGGACTATCCGGTAGTATCCTAATTATGAGGTCCGGGTCCGGCGGTGAGTAGATAGTCGTTGGAAAAACCTCCTTATTGGCCAGGTTAACCGGTCAAATAAAACGACCAGAACCATGATAGATAAATCAAAAATAAGGCGGAGACTATCTCTAATATAAATCTCTTGACATTCATCGGTATAATTATGGATACAACCCTCGCGGTGGTCGATAACAAGGAATGATTGATCTTCTAGATATTCCTCATTTACCGGGTCGTATCGGTCCTCCCTATGGTTTGAAATTCGCCCTATCTTCATAATAATTATACCTCAGATAGTTTAAGAGTTTGCCGGCTTACCCTTTGGGATGTCTATTCCCTGGGTTCGGGCCATATTCCGGGCGTTGTTTTCCTCTATGGCCTGGATGTCGATATAACTCTCGATCTTCTTAAATGCCTGGAGGAGGTGAGAGGTGGACAACTTAACGGACCGAAAGAATAGGTTCCTATTGGTGTATCCCTTGGCCACGGGGAATTTAGCGATAAGGTTTCCTGGTCTTTTTTTGCTAACGCCTTCGGGGACGATAACGGTTAGCTGTTTGTTAAGTATCCTTCTAGTGTCGGGAGTCTCCCATATCAAGGAGACCAATTCTCCCTTGAACCGGACCTTTCCCGACCAAGTATCTATTGGTTGGTCTAGTAGCCGGCTGAGTACGGAGGCCATATTTTGGACCTCGTCGCTCATTGGTCCAACCCCTCCTTAAACTCCTTTGTGAGGTCTTTGATCGCCTCGTCCCCGCCGGCGTCGAAAGGTCCCAGGATAAAACTCCGGGAAGCTGAGCCCTCCCCCCAATAGTGAGATTTAGACTCGGAGTAGTTAATATCTAGAGGTGTGACCCCTGGAGTAATCTCCTGGAATGATACCTCTACTCCGTCCTCCTCCATAAGGTGGGTAGTAAGGACCTTGAGCTTTTCCTCTAATTCGCTTGAATTAGCGACGAAATCAATCGCCTGGGTATCGTCTATTAAGAAATAGGCGTCCTTAGTAGAACTAAGGTATTTGTCGTTAAGAACAAGTTGGGGGACCAACTCGAACAATAGCTCGGCTACCTGGTTGTAGCCGTCGTAATCAATGTTTTTCAGTTTTATGAGTGTTCTCATTTTCTGTTGTCTCCTTTGTGGCTACGTCGGTATCTGAGAAATAGCTTTCCCAAAAGCCTTCTAATGAGGATTGTACTCCACTAGATACACGGCTCTTAATGAGTGAAAAATACTCCTCCGATAGCTCGTAGCCTATGGCCTTTCGGCCCAATTCCCTGGCAGTTACCAGGGTAGTACCGGAACCGGCGAACGGGTCCAATACCGTACTATGGGTCCAAGTAAGTAACTTAATCAGTCGCTCCGGTATTTCCCTGGGGAATATAGCCGGATGATCGGGCCGGCTGGCTGGCCTAATCTTCCATACTGAGTTAGTCCACTTAATGAACTCCTCACGTTCTAGGGTCATCTCCCCACCAATGGGTTTAACCAGGGGGTCGGTCCCTTTTGCTCCCACTAAAATATATTCGTGGGTATCTCTGAGGGCCGGCGAACTTGCAGATAGCCAGGACCCCCAGGCGGTAGAATTAGCGTTATCCCACTTGTGCCAAATTATTTCACCCTTTAAGATAAAACGGTGTGATACTAATAGAGCCTCTAGTAGGTTGACCAATGGACGATATGGTTTTCGCTCCAGGTTGGCCACGTTAATACATATCCGGCCACCGGGTCTTAAGACCCGATAACATTCGGAAAGACTGCTCGAAAGCATATTTACATATAATTGGGTTAATTGTAGGTCGTTATAGCCGGCATAATCGACACCGACATTATAAGGCGGGGAGGTGATTACCAGGTCCACCGATTGGCTGGGAACCTGGGGCATTCGCTCACTGGATTGGTTGTAGACCTCAGCCGGGTATATCTTCATTGGGAGGACCTCCGTTCCATGAACTCCCGGATAGACTTAACTATCCTGGACTCGACCTTTTGGGCCATCTCTTGGGGGGTGGCGTAGTGGTCTGATAGATCAATCTCCAACTTAGTTAACATGACTTTCCTATGGTTGGACTCCTCCCAGCCATCCAGGTTAACCACATTATCCAACTTGGCCCGGACCTGTTCTAGTGTTCGTTGGAGACTCTTGTAGTTGGACTCGTAGAAATTATAATCCGACATTCCGCCGTCATCCATCCTACTAGAGCTTAGTCCTCTATTGGGGTCGTCGGTCAACCTAAGACCTCCCGTTTATTCTCGGCCCTCTCCTCTATGTATTGGACTATCCACTCATTCAGTAGCTCCCTGGTATTAGTCCGGGCGGTGTGGTCCATCTCAGTGATACCGAACTCCTCCAGGAATTCAATAATCATACTTCCTATATGGAATACTATATCCTGGGATAGGAACGAGATAACCTCGCCTGGGCCGAACCCCCCTCGTTCTCCCAGCCGGTCTAGTGATTGCTCAAACCCATACTTAGCAGAATAGGACATATAGACCATTCCGGCGAGTTCTCTAGATATGCTCCCCAGGTTAACCCGGTGAGACTGGAGGTTAAACTCCTCCTTTAGAGGGGAGGGGTTCCTATTATCTCGGTGGCCTATGAGGTATCCCTCCCAGGTTCTAACTTGATCTTCATCTCTACCCCATCATGGAGACACTTAGCATAAGTAACGGGAGCCTTTCTCTCCCCTACTCTTTGGCCGGTCTCCTCTAGACCATTGGAGAATTTAAAATCTACGTGGTCCAGGTGTTTTTTAATGAATGCCCCTACCTGGTTAGATGGCCTAAACTCCTTCATTGGGACCCCTCCCAATAAAATGTTAGGACCCATCTATGGCCATAATGGGTAAAGAATTGAGGCTCGAAACCCTCGGTAATAGGCTTATCCTCCGGGTATGTGGTATAATATGCCTCCACGCATTCCTTACATATTTTGTTATTAGCGTGGTCGTGGCGACATCCTGGACAATTGCCAGTTACCGCCTGGGTCCATCTCTCCACGTATTTTTTACCATCTTTAAGAGACGGGTCCTTTTCCAACAAAGAGGGAGGATAAGGAGGAGCTATTATACAAAACCATGATTGAGCTACTCCGAGAGGGATAAACTCTATATTATACATGGAGTCCGATACCGAGATAAGGTCCTCGGCTTTGATTAACCCTCCATCATGGAACTCCGGTAGCTTTGGCCAGTTATCGACATCCCCACACCAACACTCTAGATCATTGGTAGGGTTACCGTCCTGGTCCTCCAATTCGGCGGAGCCGGACCAATTGATTAACCTATGGTAGCCTAATTTACATAGGATTGAATGAGTTAGCTTATAGAACAGAAATTTTATTTTATTCATAATATCACCTAGAAGGGGTCGTGGCATATACCACAAACCCGCTTATCCCTGGGGGCCTTATGGGAGAGAGTACCTCGGTCCTTATGGGCCTCGCTATCCTTACAGTCGGGACAATTGGGAGGAGGGTTATTCTCGGTGGATACCACTCCATCGGTTCCACCACATAGGGCGAAATAGACGATATTATCGTCCTCGTCCTTAAAGGTCCCCCCCTGTTGGTGGATAAAGTGAACTCGGAATTTCCACCGGTTACCCTCGAATTTGCTCTTTAGAATTCCCTCCTTTGTCAGCCGGTTAAGAACCTTGGCCACCTCGGTATTATATGGGTAGGTCCGATCGTAGTAGGCCCGCCCCTTATACTCGAATGTTTTCAATCCCAGGTCCTTGGCGATGGCTCCCACTATGTTGGACGCCCCTCCCGAAAAATTGGAGAGATTGTCAATTAGCCAGGAGATAGTATCCTCGTAAATTTTGGGGTCTACGCCCTCACTCATCTAGACAACCATCCTCTAATCCATCCCTCGTAAAAGGTATAGACGTCCGAGTCGTCCTCCAGGGGTTCGGAGGGTAGGGCTATTCCCTGGGTGAATTCGGCGGAGAATTCCACGAAGGCCTTAACAAAGATTTCCGGCTTTTTCTTTAGGAGTTCTATTATTAACTCCTCTAGCCGGTTCTCATGGATAAGTAATTGTTTGTTGGGTCCTCCACGAATGGCCCCCTTAACCAGGTAAACCCAAAAGTAGGGGTCCCCTGGCTTATCGACTATCTCTATCATAGGTCGCCCCCGGAGTATTCGGGCCTAATCTCACTAGAGCAGTCGTCACAAAGTAATTGATCTACCCAGGACCTAGAGTCCCTTGTCTGTTTTACGAGAAATAGCCGGCGTCCGACGTCCTCCTTAGCCTCTTGGCAATTCTCACACACCTGGGGGGCTGGCCCGGATGACCCGAAAGCCTCATAGAATACTTGACGAATAAATTCGTTCGTATCTAGTTCTATCTCGGACCCATCGGGTAGGACCTGGAAAGTCCTCACATTGTCGGGCTTGGTCTCCGAGATGATATGAACGTAATCGCCGTCCTCCTCGCCCGATAACATTCTAACCACTCGATCGTAGAATAGGGCGGAATTGGAGTATATCTCCCGGAGATTAATCGCCTTCTGTAATCTCACTTGTCTTAATTGCCCTGGAGCCGGGTCGGTTCCGTGGCTTTGCTCCTGGGTGAACCCCAGCCATTTTTTAATTTTTCTGAAATATGCCATGTTGCTACTTCCTGGACCTCTTTGTCTTTCTCACACAATCCGAGCATATCATAGGGCCGGTCCATCGCCCTGATAGTGTTACGTTATTACAAACCCTACAATCACCGCGACGGTATTTGATAGGGTTAACGAACTCGTCCTCGTTCTTCATTATGAACCGTTCCTCCTCACTCTATAAGTAATGTCTCCGTTATATTTGATCAAACCATAATAAACGGTTCGCATATCCTGGAGGTTCGGGACCTGGGTTACTACCTCCAGGTCCAAGAGCCGGCGGATACAATACCTAATTTCTTTGAGGGTTAGTTCGCTGGCTCCGACTATCTCGTCCATAGAAAAGGAGGTCCTAAGTTCCTCCTTTGTTAATAATTCTAGTACTATTAATAATTCGTCGCCATTCTCCGGCCACGCCTTGGAATTCTCATCGGTCATATTGTCACTCCGTCGCCTCCGATAGAAACACGATGTATTTAGGGACCAAGTGGGGGGCGTGTTCTTGGAGGAAGTCTACCGATAGCTCGGCCACTTGCCGGCGTTTAATCAATGCCTCGGCTACGGCGGACTCTGAGAGGTGACCGAATAACTCTAACCAGTCTTTGGTATAGGCTCGGCTTTCCCTCATGAGATGAGCATAGGTATTATTCCACTCCCTTAGATTTCGCTTGGGTACGGTTAGCCAATCATCCCCCGAACGGACCTCCACGGTATCGGTCATAATCGAGTCCATGAGCTTATAGGAATTCATTAGAGTATCCTTATGACGACTGGCTAGAAATTGGATAGGAGTTCCCTTAAATTCCTCCAGGCTTTTGGGTGGAGAGGTGGACTCATATTCTCCACTACCTGGGCGGGTCTCCCTAGCGTCGTAAACCTGGGTCCCTTGGCCGGCTGAATTCTTCCCACCGGGAAAGGTCTCTAGTATGTCCTTTAGTTCGGAGATATTCGGGTCGAAACCCTGGGCTATATCCTCGAACTCCCCTAGGTCCAGGGCGATCTTATCCTTAAGCCGGTTCTTAAGTTGATATATGGTATTGGGGTTAATTCCCATAGCCTCGGCTATATCTACATTCGTGACCTTCTCTCCTCTAAACCAACCGGTGAATATGGCCACGAAATAGGGAAAGGCGTCCTTTTTGGGAATATTGCCGTTCCCCTTTTGGGCCAGACTAAAAGAGTTGTCACTCCGTAAGTTGTGAAATTCTCTCACTAGAGGTAATGGGACCGTATATTGTTGTAATGTCATGGGCGAAACCTTACGTTTCCTTACACTTCAAAGTTACTATGAAAATAAATGTAAGTGTAAGCGTGCTACGAAAACAGATTAATAGCCTGAGTATATATAATGAGGGGATTTCGGGCGATTTTATGATAAATGAGATAACGTAAGATAGTATAAGGTTAGGATTGTTTGGGGGTGAAAGGTCGGAAATCGCTATCCAGGGACTTGGCGATATTTTGGGCCACTTGGTAGAATAGCTCGGCTCCTCTAAATCCCTGGTGGTAGGCTTTCCAATAGTTGGCGGAGGTATCGTAGGAGTCGGCTATCCCCTCAAACATGGCGACGGCTCGCTCCCTTGTCTCTCCGAATAGGTGGACTCGCTGGGGGATTGATCGGACCAAGGGGAGGATGGCTCGGAGGTCATCGAACCCACGTTCTTGGGTGGCTACGGCTATGTCGTAGTGGGGGAAGTTTTGGGCCTTAATCCATTGATACATATCTCTCATATCGGAGAGGTCACCCTGGAGGACGAACATAAGAGTAAGTCGGGGGTGGGTCAGAGTACGGAGAAAGGGAAGTAATTCCTTATAGGCCTTCATGGTACGGGCTGGGTCCTGGACGAAGTCGGGGACTACTAAGGTGACCTTCTCGGCCACGGTGTACTTGGCTAGTTTGAGTTGGGCTACCATTCGGTCCATTGGGGTGATTGTGTCAGGTAGCTTGCCGGTAAAGATCGAATAGGCGCAATTGTCGATTATAACCTCGCTGAATTGCTGGGAGATTATGCCTATGGTATTGTTGGTATTGGCGGGCCAGTTGGCTAATTCGCCGTAGGGGGCTACGAGTATTTGGTCCATGTCATCAACCCAATAGTGGTTTATCCATTGGTCGGTACGTTGACCGGTCACGGAGGGGATTAGTTTTACCATAACTCCAATGGGACGGCTTAATATATAAGTAAAGTGTCGGGTGTATACACCCACTATCAAAAAGGGATGTTTTTGTTAACAATGTACCAAAGTGTAGCAGAAATATAACGGGCTATTAGAAGGGGGTTAGAGGGGGAAAAAGGGGCGGTGGGGAGAGAGGAGTCGAGAGGAGAGGGGAGGAGGGGAAAGGGGGGTTAGGGGACTATCATATCAGTAATGAATCTCTCCACCGGGTAAATGCCAGGTGAAATTATCCTTATCAAAGAGGATTAGGTATTGATAATTTAAACTGGTAGTGTCGTCAATCCTTTGACGGGCATAGATGGGCCGAGAGGTATCGCATACATTACAGTAGATACCTACCGACTTGTGGCCGTCGGAGGTCTCGATCATATCCTCTAGAACGAAATCCCAAATATCCGCCGGGCATTCCTGGACTATGCGATGGTAGTAAAGAAATCCTTTAAGCGCCTGGGTCTCTACGAGGTTCTCGAACTCCACGAAATAGTTAAGTTTAACCTTCATGGCCTCTTGGACAATGGGAGAGGACTTAATAGCATTGTAGAGCTTATCGTAGTCAATGGGTCTATTCATTTGAACCGCTCCAAGTAACTAGGTCCCTCTTTCTTAAAGAGTTCTTTGTATTCTATCCACCACTCCCGAATAGGACAAGGGGTCTCGCTTTCCTCCTTACAATTGTCGCAATCTACGGCGTGGACAAATTGCATAGTATTTAATTCCATCTCCACGGCCTCGGTAATGATGGCCTTGAACTTATCCATTCCCTCACTCATAGGAAATCCTCCATGGTTTTTTCAATTTCCATACTGTCATAATAGTATCATTCTTACTACTACCATGAGGAACAAGTAAATGATCAATTTTTTGAAATAATTTTTTACCTGGACCATTTGAATTCCATCCTAATTGAATATAATACAGGGGTCTTATCATCCTAGCATATTTTCTTG
>Ga0102944_1000738_pt1 | contig 23764 bp, 24 predicted proteins | sample SalPonD_shore_MG_FD_78172 | JGI IMG/M metagenome (GOLD analysis project Ga0102944, IMG submission 78172) | Salt pond soil microbial communities from South San Francisco under conditions of wetland restoration - Salt Pond MetaG... | ecosystem: Environmental > Aquatic > Marine > Intertidal zone >...
ACGCACAGTGGGGCCAGGATCATGAAGCATAAGCCCAATAATCCGCCCTCCGGTCCGAACGATCCGCCGGTCACCAGTGGATTGCCGTGCTGCTGCAGCGTAAGGAGCGTGACATTGTTCATGCTGGTTCCGCTCACCGGGAAACCGAACACACTGCCCTGGAAGAAATTCCAGGCGATATGCACGCCGATGGGCAAGGCTAAACTGCCCGTGACCAGGTACCCGAATCCCAGGAGAAAGATCCCGGCCGCCGTAATATTGATGACGCTCAACAGCGTGGCATGGGGGTTCATGGCATGCAGCCCCCCGAAAATGCCGGAGGAGAGGATTAATCCCGCCACTCCGGCCCCCCGGGCTCCGAGCCAGTGCCGGAATCCCTGGGCGAAATTCGTCAAATAATATCCCCGGATCAAGACTTCTTCTCCCACCCCGGCGGCCACGGACTGGATCACCGGGAACAGTAAAGCCGGCAGAAAGGGCCAGTTCCCTTTCACGTAAAACCCCCCCGTGATCGTCACCCAGCCGGTGGCCCACTCCACCAGAAACAGGAGCCCCATCAATCCGGCGCCCAACAGCAAACCGAACCGCAGTTCACCCCACCATTTCCTGTCCGTTCGGAAGCCGTACTCGCGTACCCGCTGGTGATCCAGAAATTTTGCCGCCAGCCCCACGCCTCCCAAAATAGCAATGAGCGTAAAGATCTCATTCAGGGTAAGCAAGCCTTCACTGGCATTCAGGGCCTGCATGGGTTCCATGCCGCTTTTCCCGGCCGGGCTGCCGGAGTACACGGCGGCGAAGATCAGGCTGAGTGGGAGGGCAATGGCGATCATCAACAGCACCTGGACCAGTACCCGCCACCCCATACGCAGCCGCTGTTCTTGAGGATTGATAAACCAGTCTTTCATCGGCATCCGTCCGCCTGTTCCGTATTTACGGTGAAGGCAACACATTCCGTGTCTCAGGAACGCCGTGATAGTCAGTCAATCGGCTGTGTGCCGCCACCTGATCCCCGGCGTCGCTGAAAAACACCTTTCGAATCAAGAGGGGGCTCAGTGCTCCATGAGCCGGACCAGGAGAGCTTTCTGCACGTGCATCCGGTTTTCGGCTTCGTCAAAGACGATGGAATGCGGTCCGTCCAGCACGTCGTCGGTAATTTCCTCACCCCGGTGCGCCGGCAGGCAGTGCATGACCAGACAATCGGGTGAGGCGTGCGCCAGTAACGCTTTATTTACCTGGAAGGGTTGGAAATCTTTCGCCCGCTGCGCCTGCTCCTCTTCCTGCCCCATGCTGGCCCACACGTCCGTATAAATGACGTCGGCATCCTGCACCGCTTCCACCGGATCCCGCACGATATCGATGGTGCTGATCCCGGCCTCTCTGGCATGCTGCAGTGCGGCGGGACTGGGATCGTATCCGCTGGGCGTGGCCAGAATAAAATGGAACGGCAGCCGGGCGGCCAGGTGAATCCAGGAATTGGCCACGTTGTTGCCGTCGCCGAGGAACGCCACCCGCAAGTCATCCAGATGCCCCCGGTGTTCCTGCACGGTCAAAATATCGGCCATCACCTGGCAGGGATGGTTGTAATCGGTCAAGCCGTTGACAACCGGGACGCTGGCAAACTCGGCGAGTTCCTCCATGTGGGCGTGATCGAATAACCGGGCCATGATCCCATCGTTGTACCGCGACAGGACCCGGGCGATGTCTTTTACGGCTTCCCGCTTCCCGATGCCGATATCGGCCGGAGACAGGTATAATGCGTGCCCACCCAATTGAAACATCCCGGTTTCGAAGGAAACCCGGGTTCTGGCGGAGGGTTTGGCGAACATCATCGCCAGGGTCTGCCCCGCCAGGCGATGATGCGACGTGCCCTGCCGGACTTCCGCTTTTAACTCTTCGGCCAGTGCCAGGGTCTGCATAATTTCATCGCGGGACATATCGGTGATCGCCAGAAAATCCTTTTTCACAGAATCTCCTTCCGGTAAGATGCTTGCGGTTTTGTGCTCGGATGCTTCGTTCGCGAGTCATACCGGGGAGGTTGGTGCGGATCTCCTCCGGCCCTCTGTTCCCACATCGTCATAAAATATATCGGGTCAGATCCTTGTCCTCCACCACGGCCCGCAACTTTTCTCGCACGAACTCGCCGGTAATGACGGAATCCTCGATCGCTTCATCCGGCAGCCCGAACTGCAGATCCTCCAGCAACAGGTTCATCACGGTATGGAGCCGGCGGGCCCCGATGTTTTCCGTGGTGGAGTTCACCTCGGTGGCGATTTCGGCCACCGCCCGGATGGCGTCGTCGTCGAAGGTTAATTCGAACCCTTCGGTGGCCAGCAACGCCCGGTACTGCTTCAGCAGCGCATTTTCAGGGTTGGTCAGGATCTTAACGAAATCTTCCGTGGAAAGGCTGTCCATCTCCACCCGGATCGGGAATCGCCCCTGGAGTTCGGGAATCAGGTCGGAGGGTTTGGACATATGGAATGCGCCGGCAGCGATAAATAAAATATGATCCGTCTGCACCATGCCGTATTTGGTCATCACCGTGGAACCTTCCACAATCGGCAGGATATCGCGCTGGACCCCTTCCCGGGAGACGCTGGCCTGGCCGCCCTGCTGGCCGCCGTTCACGGCGACTTTATCGATTTCGTCCAGAAAGATAATCCCGGATTCCTCGACCCGCCGGATGGCTTCGTTCACCACCTTATCCATGTCGATCAGCTTCCCGGCCTCCTCCTGGGAGAGGATCTCCCGGGCTTCCGCCACCGTCGTCTTCCGGGTCTTTTTCTTGGACGGCATCAGATTTCCCAGCATATCCTGGAGATTAACCCCCATCTCTTCCATCCCGGTGGATCCGAAGATCTGCATGACCGGCATGGAGTCGTCGCGGACCTGCACTTCCACCATGCGCCCTTCGAAATCTCCGGCTTCGAGGCGTTCCCGGAACCGTTCCCGGGTCTTGTGCCGCCGCTCGTCGACGGCAGTGGCCTCTTCTTCATCGCCGGAGGTTCGGGGCCCCGGCGGGATCAAAAGATCCAGGATGCGCTCGTTGGCCTGCCGGATCGCTTGTTCCCGCACCCGGCTCTCGTGTTCCGACTTCACCATGCTGACGGCAATATTGGTTAAATCCCGGATCATGCTCTCCACGTCCCGGCCCACGTACCCCACTTCCGTAAACTTGGAGGCTTCCACCTTCAGGAAGGGCGCATGGGCCAGATTCGCCAGCCGGCGGGCAATCTCGGTTTTGCCCACCCCGGTGGGTCCGATGAGAATGATATTATTCGGCAGGATCTCCTCCCGTAATTCGTCTTCCACCTGCTGTCGCCGCCACCGGTTCCGCAGGGCAATAGCCACCGACTTCTTGGCCTTCTCCTGCCCGATAATGTACCGGTCCAGTTCTTTCACAATCTGTTTGGGGGTCAATTCCTGCCCCTGGGATAGCACTAACTTATTCATCATCAAGTGTCAATACCGTTATGTGTTTATTGGTATAAATACAAATGTCGGACGCGATTTCCAGACTCCGGCGCACGGTGTCTTCCGCGGACAGATCCGCGGAGTCGTTCAGCGCCCGGGCCGCCGCCAGCGCATAATTGCCCCCGCTGCCGATGGCGACAATATTATCGTCTGGTTCGATGATGTCGCCGTTTCCGGAGATGATCAACGACGCCTCGGCATCCATGACGGCCAGCAGCGCCTCCAGCCGGCGCAAAAACTTATCGGTGCGCCATTCTTTGGCCAGTTCGACCGCGGCCCGAAACAGGTTGCCTTTGTATTGCTCCAGCCGCCCTTCGAACTTCTCGAACAGCGTGAACGCATCCGCCGCCGCGCCCGCAAATCCGGCCAGTACCCGGTCATTGTAGAGTTTCCGGACCTTCACCGCCTTATGCTTGGTGGCGGTGTTGCCCATGGTGACCTGCCCGTCCCCACCGATCGCCGTTTGCCCGTTCTTCCGGATCCCGATGATGGTGGTGGCATGGTATTGCTCGTTCAATTCCGCCCTCCTTGCGCTCCCCGGTGCCCGCCCTGCGGCAGGGCCCCGGCCAATGCCGTCCGGGTTTCGCCCCGGTTCGCCGGCCAACACCGCTGCACCCGCACATCCGCTTCCCCTGGGGATGACCGGTAGTTCCTACGTTGCAAAAATGTAATATACGGATATTTCCGGAGTATGGTAAGTGGTGAAAGAAAACAAAATCCTGTCCCTCCGCCCGGGCGGAGGGAGGCCTGCCCTGCGATCCCCAGGATGTCCTTACGAATGGTTCAATTCCTCACGGCTCATGCCAGCTCCCGGCGCAAACGGGCCACCGGAATGTTCATCTGCTCCCGGTACTTGGCGACCGTCCGCCGGGCAATATTGTAGTTCTCCTCCCGCAGCTGCTTCGCAATCTTGCTGTCGCTGAGCGGGCTTTGTTTATTTTCTTCCTCGATGATTTCCTTGATCCGGTCTTTAATCACCCGGTTGGACACTTCGCCGTCTTCCGTCTTGATGCTCTCGGTAAAGAAGTACTTCAACTCGAACACGCCGCGTTCCGTCTGCACGTACTTGCCATTGGTGACCCGGCTGATGGTGGAGATGTCCATATCGACGTCCTCCGCGATATCCTTGAGGATCATCGGTTTTAAATGTTCCTTCCCCTTATCGAAAAAGTCATACTGCCGGTTCACGATGGCCTGCATGACCCGCAGCATGGTCGTGCGGCGCTGATGAATGCTGTTGATGAACCAGCGGGCCGAATCAATCTTCTTCTTCAGAAAATCCCGGATCTCTTTATCTCCGGCTTTCTTGCCCTTCTGGTACAAGGTCATGTAATAATTGCTCAACTGGAGTTTGGGCACGTTCCCGTCGTTCAGGCTGATGACGAATTCCCCGTCGATGCGCTCCACGATCAGGTCCGGGACGATATAATTCGTCTCCGGATCGATGAGCCCGCCCCCCGGCTTGGGATTCAACCGTTCGATGATCTGCTGGGCCTCCCGCAACTGATCCCTGGAGTACCCGGCTTTCTGCTGGATCTTGGAAAACCGCTTGTTGGCGAAGTCATCGAAATAGCGAGCGATGATTTCAAAGGCGATCTCCGCTCCCGGCTTCTCCCCGATCAGGTTTTCCAGCTGGATCAACAGGCATTCCCGCAGGTTCCGGCTGCCGATGCCGAGCGGTTCCAGGTGTTGAATTTCCGTGAGGACTTCCTCCACCTGTTCCACCGTCGTGCTCACATTCGCCGCGATAATTTCCAGGTCGCACGACAGGTAGCCGACGTCGTCGATGTTGTAGACAATTTGTTCGGCGATTTCCCGCTCCAGATCCGAAAATTGCAGAAGATTGATCTGTTCCAGCAGATGATCCGTCAAGGTCAGCCGTTGGGGGTTGGGGATGTCGGGATGTTCCTTCTGGCCGCTGTAGGCGGAATACTGGGGCTCGAAACCGTCGGGATCGTTCAGGATTTCATCCCAGTCGATTTCATCCGCCTCCAGATCGCCTTCTTCTTCCTGGGACTCGTCCTCCTTGCCGTCGGTCTCGGCCGCACCGTTCTCCAGCCCGCTTTCCAAATCGTCGGTTTCTTCCTTCGCCTCCTCAGAGATATCTTCTTCGATTTCCAGCACCGGGTTCTGCTCTATTTCCGTCTTGATTTTCTGTTCCAGAGCCACAATCGGCAGCTGAATGAGCGAGGAGAGCAGAATTTGCTGCGGTGAGAGCGTCTGGCGAAGTTCTAACCCTTGATGTTGTGTTTGCCGTAAATCAATCAAGGCGAAATTTTCTCCCTAAATATAGTTTGCGTGCTTCTTCGTCATTGGCCAGGTAGTCGGAAGACCCGGTCTTTAAGATCTGGCCTTCAAACATCAAATAGGCCCGGTCCGTAATGGACAGGGTTTCCCGCACGTTGTGATCGGTAATCAGCACCCCGATTCCCCTGGTTTTTAACTCTTTCACGATATTTTGAATATCTTCCACCGCGATGGGATCGACCCCAGCAAATGGCTCGTCTAAAAGTAAAAAACTTGGGCGGGAAACCAAAGCTCGAGTTATCTCTGTCCGGCGTCGTTCACCGCCTGAGAGGGAATCGGCCCGATTTTTGCGCAAATGCTTAATCCGCAGATCGTCCAGGAGTTCTTCCAGCCGTTCCCGCCGCTCCGCCTTGGAATAGCCCAGCATTTCCAGCACCAGCATGATATTCTGTTCCACAGTGAGCTTCCGGAACACGGAGGGCTCCTGCGACAGGTATCCGATGCCTTTGCGGGCGCGCTTGTACATGGGCAGCTTGGTGATGTCTTCCCCGTCCAGCCGGACATGGCCTTCTTCGGGCGAAATCATGCCCGTCACCATGTAGAAGGAGGTGGTTTTCCCCGCCCCGTTCGGCCCCAGCAGCCCCACGATCTCACCCCTGTGGACCTCAAAGGACACGTCATCGACCACCTTCCGCCGGCCGTAGATTTTCACCAGGTGTTCTCCCTGTAAGACGTCCGCCATTATTTCTGATCTTTGTTCTGGAGTTCACGCCAGGTCACGCCCCGCGGCTCCCGGATGACCCAGTCGCTCAGGTCGGGCTTCGACACAAATCCCTGGCCGTGCAAGGTGTCCACATCCGTGGTAATGGTGACCAGCGAATCCGAGGTGATTTTTGCGGTCTTCTGGTCGTAGGCCAGCTGGGGCGTATAGAGTGTGACCCCGCTGTCGGATTCCACCTTCACATTTCCGAAGGCCTCCATCTGATCCTGCTGCCAAATTACAGCACTATCTGCAAAAAGAGTAGAGGTATGTGCATTATTTTTATAAAAATCCGCCTTCACCTTCTGATGTAAAATGGTGCGTTCTTCGGATCCGAACTGCATGATGTGTCCCGCGTGGACCACCGCGTTCAGGGTCCCCAACTGCGTAAAGTAGATGTCCGAATCCCAGCTTTCCTGGGTGGGCATATCCTTGCCCGCGGGCTGCTGGTCCACTTCCGGGCTTGTACAGTGCAGCAGCGGCACGGTGAGAAAGAGTGTAATCAGTATCGGGAAGAGGCGGTTCATCAGGCGATCCCGGATTTCAGAATGTCGTGGATGTGAATAATCCCCGCGGGCCGGCCCTGTGTTCCGTCTTCGAAGACGAACAGCTGCGTGATGGAGTGACGCTCCATAATATGCAGGGCGCGCTGCGCCAGGGCCTCTTTGGTAATCCATTTGGGCTCCAGGGTCATGATATCCCCGGCGGCCTGTTCCAGCATAGCCGCGTCCTTCTCCAGCCCGCGCCGGAGGTCCCCGTCGGTGATCACGCCCACCAGGTTCGAGTCGCCGTCCAGCACGCCGGTCACCCCCAGGCCCTTGGAGGTGATTTCGAACAGGGCCTCCTTCATCAGCGTGGATTCCCGGACCAGCGGGATCTCCCCGCCGGCGTGCATCAAATCGTTCACCGTCAGCAATAATTTATTCCCCAGAGATCCGCCGGGATGCAGCAGCGCATAATCTTCTTCGTTAAACCCGCGCTTTTCCAGCAGCGCAATAGCCAGGGCGTCGCCCATGGTCAGCATCACCGTGGTGCTGGTGGTGGGTGCTAATCCCATGGGGCAGGCTTCTTTGGGAACACCGGTATCCAGCACCACGTCCGCATGTTGCGCCAGCGTGGAATCCGTCCGTCCGGTGATGGCGATGACGGTGTTCCCCAGCCGGTGGAAGCTGGGCAGCAGTTTGCGCACTTCCTCGGTCTCCCCGCTGTGGGAAAACGCGATAATCAGGTCCTCGCTGGTGATCATCCCCAGGTCCCCGTGGACCCCTTCCGCCGGGTGCAAATAGAACGACGGCGTCCCGGTGCTGGCCAGGGTCGAGGCCAGTTTCCGTGCAATTACGCCCGATTTGCCCATCCCGGTGACAATCACCCGTCCTTTGGTTTCAAAGAGGTGTTCCACCGCCCGCACGAACGTGTCATCCAGGCGCTGTTCGAGTAATTCCAGCGCCTCGATGGCCGTCCGGATCACCTGTTGTCCGTCCTGTATGACGTGCGTTTTGTTCATAGCGTCTCATCGCTCATGTAGATGTCCCGCTCCATCTCGGCCAGGGCGTCTTCCAGCTCGCCGCGGGCCTCCAGGATCAGCTCGACCACTTCGGTGACCGCCCCGTGCCCGCCGGGAGTTTGCAGGGTCATATCGGCCACCTGTTTGACCCGGTCCCGGGCGTTGGGCACCGCAAACGCCACCCCCACCGCCTGCATGACCGGAATGTCCACGTAATCATCCCCCACGTACGCGGTATGCTCCGGCGCGACCTCAAAGCGCTCCAGGATTTCCCTGAGCGCCACAATTTTATTCAGGTATCCCTGGTACACCCGGTCGCCCAGCTGCAGTTCCCGGGCCCGGAGCAGGGTGGCTTCGGAATGCCGGCCGCTGAGCAGCACGATGCGAAGCGGCGTCAGCCGGGCCAGGGCCACCCCCATGCCGTCCCGGACGCTAAAGCGCTTGAATTCGCCGCCCTCGCCGATGTAGATGGAGCCGTCCGTGAAGACCCCGTCCACGTCGCACACCAGGAGGCTGACCTCCTTCACCTTGTCCCTGATTCGGTCGAAGTCCTTCACAATATCTCCAGCGATTGCGTCACCTCATAAAGAGCCTGTAATTGTTCGATCAACGGCCGGGCCTGTTGCAGCGGCCACTGGGTAGCGGCATCGCTTTTGGCGTGGTCCACGTCGTCATGGGTTTCCATAAACACGGCATTGGCGCCGGCGGCCACCGCCGCCCGGGCCAGGGCCGGGATATAGCGGCGCAGCCCGCCGGTTTCGGTGCCGTTCCCGCCCGGCAATTGCGCGGAATGGGTGGCGTCGAAGACCACCGGATAACCATAGGCTTGCATGATGGGAATCGCCCGCAGATCCGACACCAAATTGTTATACCCGAAGCTGGTGCCCCGCTCGGTCACCAGGATCTGCTCGTTCCCGGTGGCGGCGATTTTCCGCACCGCCTGTTCGACATCCCAGGGAGAAAGAAACTGGCCTTTCTTCAGGTTCACCACCCGGCCGCTGTTGGCGATGGCCAGGATCAGATCCGTTTGGCGGCAGAGAAAAGCCGGCACCTGCAACACGTCCGCGACCGGCGCGATCTGCTCCACCTGCCAGGGTTCATGTACATCGGTAAGTATCGGCAGGGCGAACCGTTCCTTGACTTCCGCCAGGATCTCGGCCCCCCGTTCCACCCCCGGCCCCCGAAAGCCATCGACGGACGTCCGGTTCGCCTTGTCGTAGGAGGCCTTGAAGATCATGGGAGCGCCGGTTTCGGCGGCCAGTGCGGCAACGGCCTCGGCCATGCGCAGCACGTGGTCCCGGCTTTCGATGACGCAGGGGCCCGCGAAAAACGCCAGCGGTGCGCCCGGTCCGATACTGATATGTTGGATCCGGACGGTCTTCATGACCGGAGTGGCGTGGTGACGTCGTCGGGGGCTTCCGTTTCCCGATCCGGGGTGGCCTCCCCTTCATCCGATTGCTGCAGGTGCTGCTGCAGGGAAGCCCGCACGAATTCCCGGAACAGGGGATGCGCCTTGTTAATCCGCGATTTGAGTTCGGGATGGAACTGGGTGGCCACGAACCAGGGATGATCCTGCATCTCGATGATCTCCACCAGCTTGCCGTCCGGGGACAGCCCCGAGAAACTCATCCCGCAGTCCTGAAACTGTTCCCGGTACTGGTTATTCACTTCGTACCGGTGCCGGTGGCGCTCGCTGATGTTCGTTTCCCCGTACGCCTCCATGGCCAGCGACCCTTCCTGCAGCCGGCAGGGATAGGCGCCCAGCCGCATGGTGCCGCCTTTTTCCATGACCTCGTACTGTTCCGGCATCAAATCAATCACCGGATCCGGGGAGGCATCGTCGAATTCGCCGCTGTTGGCTTCGGCCAACCCGCAGACGTTCCGGGCGAATTCGATCACCGCACACTGGAGCCCCAGGCAGATCCCGAAAAAGGGCAGCCGCTGTTCCCGGGCATATTGCACCGCCAGTATTTTCCCTTCGATGCCCCGTTCGCCAAAGCCTCCCGGAATCAGCAAGCCGTTAATCCCCTCCAGAGAACGCGCCGGATCCGACGTTCGCTCGATATCCTCCGCCTCCACCCAGTGCACCCTCACCCGTGCGTCTACCTCGGCTCCGGCGTGGACAAACGCTTCCAGAATACTTTTATAAGCGTCGTGCAACTTGGTGTACTTCCCACAGATGGCGATATCGATGGTATGCTTGGGATTCTTCACCCGGTAGACGAACTCCTCCCACTTGGCGATGCTGGGGCCGTCGGGCTCCATCCGGAGATAGGAGATGATCTGCTCGGCTACTCCCTGTTTGTGGAACATGAGCGGCACCTCGTAAATGGTGTCCACGTCCATGGCCTGGATCACGGCTTCCGGCCGCACGTTGCAGAACAGGGCGATCTTATTCTTGATCTCCCGGGTCAGCTCCTTTTCGGTCCGGCAGAGCAGCATATCCGGCTGCAGGCCGATTTCGCGCATCCGCATCACCGAATGCTGGGTGGGCTTGGTCTTGATCTCGCCGCTGGTTTTGATGTAGGGGATCAGGGTCAGATGGATGATCATGGCGTTTTCGGGGCCCACCTCGTGCGTGAACTGGCGGATAGCCTCCAGGAAGGGCAAACTTTCGATATCGCCCACCGTGCCGCCCACCTCGGTAATAACCACGTCGTACTTCTTTCCCGGGGTGTTCACCGCCTGAATCCGGCGCTTGATCTCATCGGTGATATGGGGAATCACCTGGACCGTGGCCCCCAGGTAATCGCCCCGGCGCTCCTTACTGATGACCGAATTATACACCTGCCCGGTGGTACAGTTGTTGGCCTGGGTCATATCCACGTCGATGAACCGCTCGTAGTGGCCCAGGTCCAGGTCGGTTTCGGACCCGTCGTCGGTCACGTACACTTCGCCGTGCTGAAACGGGCTCATGGTCCCGGGGTCGATGTTGATATAGGGATCAAATTTCTGGATGGTGACCGACAGGCCCCGGGATTTCAATAGATAGCCCAGTGAGGCCGATGCGATGCCTTTTCCCAGGCCGGAGATGACCCCGCCTGTCACAAAAATATACTTAGTATCTGTCATTTGACCTGATCCATGGTTTGAAAAATTTCTCGGACCCGCTGTAAATCCTCGGGCGTATCCACCGATATCGACCGGTATTCGGTAGGATTAACGTAAATGGCATGCCCGTGTTCCAGCGCCCGCAATTGTTCCAATCGTTCTATTTGCTCCAGCCGCGACATCGGGTAGCCGGTGAAGCGCAGCAGGAAATCCTTCCGGTACACGTACAATCCGATATGCTGCCAGTGAGGGAATTGGCCGGCCGCCGGCGCATCACCCCGGGGGTACGGGATCCCCGCCCGGGAAAAGTACAAGGCCCGGTGCTGCGCGTCGAAGACCACTTTGACCACGTTGGGGTTCCCCAGATCCTCCTCGGCCAGCGGACAGGCGATGGTCCCCATCTCGAGATCCGGATCCTCCTGCAACGGCCGCACCGCGGCGTCGATAACTTCCGGTTCGATCAGCGGCTCGTCCCCCTGAATATTCACCACCAGTTCCGCGTCATGAGATCCCGCCACCTCCGCAATACGATCCGTGCCCGACTGGTGGCTGGCGGAAGTCATGACGACGGTTCCGCCGAAGGCCTCCACGGCTTCGAAAATCCGGGGATCGTCGGTAGCCACAATCACGGCATCCAGCGACTCGGCCAGCGTGGAACGTTCGTACACCCACTGGATCATGGGCTTCTCGGCGATCATAACCAGGGGTTTCCCGGGAAAGCGTTTCGATTCGTAACGGGCCGGGATGACTCCTAGACAGCGCATGAGTTACTCGGAGGCTAGAACGATGGGAGGGGTGAGGGGAGCCGTCCGGAAGCAATCAAAAACCGTCTGTCGTGGCATGCGTTTCACTCGTTGCTCCCCCGTTGATCCGGTTATATGACCCTGGGTACGATGAAGAACTCTCCATCGGATTCCGGTGCGTTGGCCAGCGCCTCTTCCCTGGGCAAAGAGTCCCCCGGCGCATCCTCCCGGAACGCATTCGTCACGTCCATGACGTGTGAGAGCGGTTCGACATCCGAGGTATCCAGCTCGCCGAGCTTTTCCACATACTCCAGAATCTCTCCCAGCTGCCGGCTGTACGCGGTTTTTTCATCCTCGGTCAGAGACAGTTTGGCCAAATGGGCAATATGTTCGACATCCTGTACGGTAATACGCATAGTATTCGCATCTCATCTTAGTTGGTCAATTATCATGCCATTATAGTTGCAAATATAGAACGACATGGTAGGAGAATCAATCAAGTTTCGCCGGGTGGAGTGTCCCCGGTTGGAATCCTTCCGGAAAGACCCGATTTTTCGGATTCCCGGGAAGCCACTTAAATTTTTAAGGCAGCCGGAAATCGTTGCGGCTATCCCCGCACCGATTCGCGGCATTGTTTTGTGATTGCGGGAACTCCCGGAATGAGTTCACGGCATTGTTTTGCGACTGCGGGAACTCCCGGAATGAGTCCACGGCATTGTTTTGTGCTTGCGGGAACTCCCGCAGTGGGTCCACGGTATTGTTTTGTGCTTGCGGGAATCCCTGGAATGAAGCAATGGCACGGAATGACGACTCCGGGCGGGCCCGTGCGGAAGACCCCGGCCGGCGCCACGGTGGGAACACGTCCCGGGAAACCGGGCGGCCGGAATTTATTCGTATCGTAGGGATTCGATGGGATCCAGCTTGGAGGCTTTGGCGGCCGGGTACATCCCGAAAAACAGCCCGATGATGGAGCAGAAGATCAGCGCCACCAGGATCGCCCACACCGGGATCGCCGCGGGAAGCGAGGTGGCATTCCCCAGGATTTGGGCCACCCCGACCCCGATGGTCACTCCGATCAGGCCGCCGATCAGGCTCAGGATCACGGATTCGATTAAGAACTGGGTTAAAATGTCGCCCCGGTTGGCGCCGATGGCTTTCCGAATCCCGATTTCGTGGGTCCGTTCCGTCACGGTCACCAGCATGATATTCATGATCCCGATGCCGGCGACGAGCAGCGAAATGGAGGCGATCCCGATGGCGGCGAACCGGACCATCTTGGTCATATCGTCAAAACTGGCCCGGAGCGATTCCGACGAAAAGATCTCAAAATCGTTGGGTTCGCCTGCCGGCACCTTCCGCACGGTCCGGAGAATGGCGGTGACTTCGTCCACCGCTTCCTGGTAGGTATCCACCGAACTGGCCCGCACGGTGATATTGACGGAGCGCCGGGTGCCGTACATTTGCTGCCAGGTACTCAGGGGAATCACCGCCCGGTTATCCCGGCTTTCTCCGAACTGGCTGCCGCGCTCTTCCAGCACCCCGATCACCTGGAAGGGCCGGCCCTGGAGGCGGATCATGTTGCCCAGCGGATCCCGGAACGGAAACAGATCGGTGACGATATCCATTCCGATGACCGCCACATTCCGGCTGTGCAGCACATCCGATTGGGTCAGAAACCGGCCCTCCTGCACGAAATACCCGTTGGCCACGGCAAATTCCGGCGTGCCGCCGGCCACCGAGACGGGCGCGGTGGTTTTTTTATCCTCGAATTTCAGTTCCTGCCCCCACTGCCAGTTTTCCACCCCCACCGCTTCCACGTGCACCGCATAGTCCTGGATGGCCTGGCCCTGCTCCCAGGTCAGATTTTTCCGGTTGCGATACTTCCGCCGGTCGCTTCCCCCCGTCTGGACGGCCGGATACTTCTGCACCTGGAAGGTATTGGATCCCAGGATGCTCAATTGTTTATACATGTCCTGCCGGAAGCCGGCGATCACCGATTGCATTCCGATAATGGTGAATACCCCGATAATAACGCCCAACAGCGTGAGAAACGAGCGCAGTTTATTCGACCAGAGTGACTGAAAAGCCATTGTGATCGGTTCCGTCATCTGCATGATCACCTCGTCATATGTTGCCTGTCTTATATTCTGATTGACCCCGCCCCGGGTGTTGCCTCCGGGCGGCCCGGCCGGCTTCGTACCGGGCGGCGGCCGCCCGGTTATTCATACCGCAACGCCTCGATGGGGTTCAGCTGTGCCGCCCGGCTGGCGGGCCAGAGGCCGAACAACACCCCGATGACCACCACGAACCCCATGCCCATGCCCGCCCAGGTCATGGAAATACTGGCCGGCAACGGGGTCAGCTTATCCACCGCCATGGCCAATCCGGCCGCCATGCCCAGGCCGACGCCTACCCCCAGGGAACACACCGTCATGGACTCGATTAAAAATTGGCTCATGATATTCCAGCGAGTGGCCCCCAATGCCTTCCGAATGCCGATTTCCTTGGTCCGTTCGGTGACGGAGACCAGCATGATGTTCATAATCCCGATGCCGCCGACCAGCAGGGAGATCCCCCCGATCCCGATGGCTGTCGCCCAGAGGCCCCGGGTGATATTGTTGTAAAAATTCTGGAGCATTTCCTGGGTATTAATAGCGAAATCCTCCTGTTCCCGCGGCTTGAGCCGGCGGGCCGTGCGCATCAACCCGGTCAGTTCGATCCGGGCGTCTTCCATCTGGCCGGGATCGTTCACTTTCACGGCGACGGTATAGGAGCGCCAGGATCCGAAGGTTTTCGCAAATGCCCCGTACGGGATATAGAGATTGGAATCCATGTCATTGCCCAGAAAATTCCCCTGCTGTTCCAGGATCCCAATCACCAGAAACCGGCCGTGGCCGACATTGATCCACTCTCCCAGGGGATCGGAATCCGGGAAGAGTGTGGTGGCCACCTTATGGCCGATCACGATCACCATGCGATTCCGGCTGACATCGATGGGGGAGATGAACCGGCCCTCGGCCACATCACTGGGCCCGAACCCCGCCTGCAACCCGTATTCATTGGTCCCCATTACCTGGATGCCTTCCAGCGAGTGTTCGCCCTTGGAGACCGAGGTCCCCCGGCCCACCTGCGGAATGACGCGGGATGCCAGGGTGGCATGCTGCTTGATGTAGTCATACTGCCGGAGGGTGATCCGCTTCCGGCCCCGGACCTCCCACCAATCCCGGCCCTGCATCACCCAGGGATAGCGATCGATGTAGAGTACGTCGGATCCCAGGGAGGAAATTTGATTCATGAATCCGGAGTTCAATCCCTGGATAATCGAGATAATGCCGACCACCGTGACCACGCCGATAATGATTCCCAGGGTGGTCAGCAACGAACGTAATTTATGCGCCCATAACGCCTGGAAGGCGATCACGGAACTTTCGAATACATTTCGCATCATTGGTCTTTACGCCTTTGCGGTTTTTAGGCCGTTCCGGGTCACGGTATCCTCGTTAATCATGCCGTCGAGGATGTGAACGACCCGGTTGGAATATTCCGCGATTTCCCGTTCATGGGTCACCAGAATGATCGTATTCCCGCTTTCGTGCAGGTCCCGCAGGAGATGCATGATTTCGTTGCCGGTTTCGGAATCCAGGTTTCCGGTGGGTTCGTCCGCCAGAATAATGGAGGGGTGGTTGACCAGCGCCCGGGCAACGGCCACCCGCTGACGCTGGCCGCCGGATAATTCCGCCGGCTTGTGTTTCATGCGATCTTTCAGTCCCACGTTGACGAGGGACTCCTCCGCCCGTTCCCGGCGATCCCGTTTACTCATGCCGCTGTAGATGAGCGGAAGTTCCACATTGTGTAACGCGCTGGCCCGGGGGAGCAGGTTAAAGGTTTGGAACACGAACCCGATTTGCCGATTCCGAATCGCCGCCAGCTGGTTGTCGGTCATGGTATGCACCGGCACCTCTTCCAGTTCATAGGCGCCCTCGGTCGGGACATCCAGACAGCCGATGATGTTCATCAGGGTGGACTTCCCGGATCCGGAGGGCCCCATGATGGCCACGTATTCGTTCCGATCGATGGAGAGGTCCAGTCCCCGCAGCGCGTGAACCTTCTCCTGTCCCAGGTCATATATCTTCTTGATACCTTTGAGCTGAATAAGCACGAAAATCTCCTTTGGGTCTTTCGTCAACAGACTACGCAAAACTGGTGGACGGCTAGCCCTGTGGTTCCTGGCTGGCAAACCCGCCGCGGTTGTTTCGTTCCACCCGATCGCCGTCCTGCAGATCCCGGCTGACGGCCCGATAGGACCCGATCACGATTTCGTCGCCTTCTTCCAAACCGGAAAGGACCTGGAAATGGGTATCACTGCTGATCCCGGTTGCCACTTTCCGCTGCTCCACGGTCAGATCCGGTTTCACCACGAACACCACTTCGTCCATTTCCGACCGGCGGCGTTCGACTTCATTGGTCAGCGGAATGGGGGCGTCCCCGGGGCCCGGATCCGGCTTGGCTTTGGCCGTGGCTTCCACCGACTCTTCTTTCTTCTGTTCCAACCGTTTGGGCGGCCGGACGGTCACCGCCTGGATGGGCACCATGATCGCATTGTTTTCGATATCGGTGATAATGGAAACATCCGCGGACATCCCGGGCCGCAGTTCCGGGGCCCGTTTATCCAGGGTCAGCGTGACTTCGAAATTGGTCACCTGTTCCTGGGTTCCCATGGATTGGGTGACCGCCGAATGGGCGATTTCGGTGACCCGGCCGGTAAACACCGTATCCGGCAAGGCATCCACTTCCACCCGGACCGAATCCCCCATGGCCACATCGATGACGTCGCTTTCATCCACCTCCACGATCACTTCCATGGTGGAGAGATCCGAGATGGTCATGATGGTCTCGCTCTGAAACGTGGATCCCAGGGCGATTTCTCCCACTTCCTTGTCCAGGCGGGTCACGGTGCCGTCGATGGGGGAGGCGATCCGGGTTTTTCCCAGATCATCCTCGGCCTGCTTCAGGGCCGCTTCCTGCTGCTCCAGGGCGCTGACGGCCTTCTCCACCCGGGCCTCCGCCTGCTCCAACTCCGCTTCGCTGGACAGCCCTTTTTGAAACAGCTCCTGGACGCGCTTTAATTCGCTTTTGGCCAGTTTCACTTCGGCGGAGGCGGATTTCGCCAGACTCTTGTTCCGATCCACCGACGCGGTATATCGTTCTTTGTCCAGCTGGACCAGGAACTGGCCCTTGGTGACCGGATCGCCCTCCTTTACGCCCAGATCCAGGATCTCCCCGCTGACATTGGCGCTGATGTTCACCTCCACCGCCGGCTGGACTTTGCCGGTGGCGTTGACTTTCTGCACCACCTGGCCCCGGGCCACCCGCCTGGTTTGCACTTCAATGCCGCCGGCATCCCCCTTGCGGGCGTCCAGCACGATAATAACCAGCAGCACGACGACGACTCCGATTCCACCGAAAATGATTTTCTTTTTCTTCGACATAAATAGTACCCCTTTTAATCACTGATCGTCCGGGCGTCCGGCTTATTGCCCGGTCCGGTTACTCAATAACTCTCCCATGGCCGCCTGTAACTGGGCTTCCTGGGTCTTGGCATCGAATTTGGCGTAGACCAAAATACGCTGGGCATTGGTCAGCGACGCCTGGGCATCCAGCACGTCCAGCAAGGTGGCCTGGCCGATGTTATACCGCTCTTTTGCCAGGCGCAGATCTTCCTCGGCGGATTGTAAATTGATCTCGTTCAGGGAGATGATCTCGTTGTAGGTTTTCAATTGCTGGATGAGATTATCCACCTGCATTTTCACCGACAGCTCGGCATCCTGATATCGCTGTTGGGCGGTGGACAGTTGATATTTTCGGGTTGCCATCTGGGTCCTGGTCTGCAGCCGGTTAAAGATGGGCACACTCAGGTTTACCCCGAGCGAATAGCTCCAGTTTTTATCCAGTTCCCGGTAGAGATCCGCCATTAAAAACCCGCTGCGATCATACCCGAAGGAGGCACTCACGGAAGGCATCAGGCTGCTGCGCGCAATCGCCACATTGGCCCGGGACATCTCTACGTCCAGCCGGTACTGTTCCAGATTTCTGTTGGTCCGGACGGCCTGCTGCTGTGCGGTTTCCTCATCCGGAATTTCCGGAGAGGTATAATCGAACTCGGGCAGCACTACCGGGGTCATGGGCTCCCGGCCCATCATCAGGTTGAGATTACGCTTCTGGGTGGCCAGGGTGTTTTGCTGCTGCAGCAAATTAATCCGATCGTTGCCCGCCTGGGTCTGGGCTTTGTACACGTCCGACTGGGCGACGGCGCCCAGATTGTAGCGCTCTTTGACCAGGTCCACCTGGGCCTGGCTGCTTTCCAGGGTGGATTCGTAGACCCGCACGAATTCCCGGGCCCGCAACACCTGAAAATAGGCACTGACCACGTCCATAATCACCTGTTCCTTGGTGTTGGCGTATCCGATGTCCGCCTGCTGGGAATTCAGCATGGCATATTTCCGGTTATTGAGTAACCGGCCCCCGGTGAAAATCGGCTGGCTCAGAGAAAGCCCCGAGCTGTAGTATTCCCGGGTGGAGGCCGGCGCCGTAAATTCGAGCCCGCTGAAAAACCGCCGGCCCTCGCCCTGGACGTTCCGGGAACCCCGGAGGGAAAAATTCACACTGGGCAAAAAGTTGCCCCAGGCGGCTTCCAACTGGGCGTCCGCCATCCGGACCTGATCATGCGCGATCTTGACATCCGCTTTGTTCTGCAGCGCGAGTTGAATACACTCTTCCAGCGTCAGGGAATCGCGCGGTGCGGTGGACGTTTGCGACATGGTAGTCTGTGCGAAGGTTTGCGACATGGTAGTCTGTGCGAAGGCGCCATTCGCCAGTAGAACCACAATGAACAGACTGACCGCGTAATACAACAGTGAACGTATTCTCATAGGTGGTGTCCCTTTTTAATTAAAGCTTTTCTCAGCTTCTTGAACCTTCGCTTTACAGGCCGGCAAACATAAACGCACCGGCTGTGGTCAGTATCAGCCAGAGAACCCAGTATCCGAATACAACTCCCCCGGCTTTCGCTTTGGAAACCTGGTAGATCACTCCGAATCCGATGGCAAACAGGATCAGCCGCCAGACGGTAAAGACGTTGATCTGGCTCAGCAGGGTAAAGAGCGCCTGTTGATACCGCTCCACCCGAAAGAGGTCCGTGGCTCCGTATGGCAGCAACACGGCGAGGCTGGCCGGCACTTCGGCACTCCCTTTCAGATGCATGATGAGGGTATTATAGACCGATTCCAGCACCGTGACCATCTGTGGCAAACTCACCAGGGCCAGCAGTTGGGGAAAGGCGGCCTTCCCTCCCAGGATGGTATTCCCGCCGAAATAATACAGCGCGGCCAGCACGAACAGCACCAGGGCGATCCGGATCGCGACGCCGGTGAAAGATAGATAGTACAACTGGGGCGGCGTGTACCGGTCGGCTTGCTTCTGGATCTGCTGTTCGAACCGCTGCTCCATCTGCTGCCGTTGTTCCTGGGGCATCTCCCGCTGCAGGAACCGCTTCTGTTGCGCCCGAATGGCCTGCTGGGAGAACTCCAGCGTATACGGGGCATTCAGGATACCGGCCACCCCGGAAACGGCCACGACCACGACGAACGGGATGACCCAGTCCCGCCAGGAAATTCCTGACCGGATGGTTTGAAACACCTCGGCCGGCGAGGTGAGAATCCGGATGAGTTTCTGCCCTATCGACAAAGACGCATCCGGGCTCTGTGGTGTCGGTGTTACTTCATTCATTGCTCTTCCCTCTCGGTTGTGAGTCTTACTATCAATTACTATGCCAACGTCTTACGTACGATCAAGATCAGACGGATTCGTATGTCAGTCTGCGCCAGATGCCCGAACCAACCCGCTTTTAGACACATCATCGCCTGAAAGGTTAAATTTCATTTGCATATCAATTGTATATAGAGCCATATCAATTCGATATACCGGCGATCCCGGCCGGGACTGTCCCGGCTCCTTCCTCGTCCGGCACTCCGCCCCCAATGAATTTTCGTTCAGAGTGACGATGGTCCTTACTCCGGTCTGCGTGGACATGGCATTCGTTTACCGGCTCCCGTTGCATTCCCCGGTGTCCTAGGAAACCTCGATGTTCCGTTTATAGAAATAGAGGGTTCCCCATCCCAACCCGCCGGCCACGGCCACCGAAATCAGGGATCTGAGACTGAATATATACGACCCGAAAGATCCGAATAACTCAATCGTCGACCTGGAGGTAATGGTCTCCGGTACACTCAACCATTGATCCTGAATCACCTGGTTAAACACTCTGAAGTTTCCGGTGAACGGATTCGGCACCCCCAGCGGGCCGAAGATATATCGCCAGGCCAGGGCAAGCAGAATCAGGACCCCGATCGCAGTCAGCAACGGACGGTTTTTCACTACCGTGGAGACGAACAGGAAATAGACGGCAAACGGACCCAGCCAGAGCAATTGCAATACGTGAAACGCAGCCCAGTCTCCTATCAAATCTGTATATTTAAATTGGGCCAGGGATAAACCATTTGCAAGAAGAATTGCGTTCGCCTTCCCCGGAACCATCAAATGGATGTAAAAGACCAGCAGCACACTTAAGACGAACGACAAGAGCAGGATCCCGACCGTGCCGAACGTCAGTTTCGACAGGAGGATGGTCGAGTCGCGGACCGGGAGGCTGCGGTAGTAAAAGGTACTGGAATCGGATCGCTCCTTGAACACCGCATCCGCCAGGTAGAAGACCGCCAGCAGGATGATCAGGAAGTTAACGGCCACCAGAATGGTCCGCAGCAGATGGCCCCAGAATTCCAGGATCTGTTTCGGTTGATCCGTAATGGTGAATTGCCGACCCTGTTGATCCGAGGGCACGTTCAGCGTATCTCCGGACCCGTTTTGGTCGAACTGCAGAATCATTTCTCTTCCGTTCCGCTGGAAGGAAAAGCCGTGTTCGTCCAGGGCGCCGGAGAGCCGGAACGACCCGTAGGCCAGCAAAATCAGCAACAGGACATACAATCCCATGACCACGAAGAAGACGGTGCGCCATTCCAGAAATTCCCGTTTAAGCAATGCAAAAAACTGTTTCATGCTTCTCCCCCCATCAATGCAACAAAGATATCCGCCAGTGATGGCTTGCCGACTTCCCCGAACCGGCTCACCTTATCCGGATCCACGTTTTCCAGCAGAAAGACCTTGCGCCCGATCCGACTGGTTTCGGTTAACGGATCGAATTCACGCAATGCGTCCGCCTGCTGAGCAGGAACCACCACCTGAATAAACCGTCGGTGCAGATTGTCGACCGAGTCGTACAGCAAGACCTGTCCCTGCTTAATAAAAATCACATCGCTCAGGATATGCTCCACTTCCTCAATCTGATGCGTGGAGACGATAATGGACTTATTTTTATCGAAATAGTCCTCCAGAACCGATTTGTAGAACTGCTTCCGGAACAGGATGTCCAGTCCGTGGGTCGGCTCGTCCAGGATCAAAATTTCCGACTCGGTGGCCAGCATCAGCGACAGGTGTAACTGGGTTTTCATCCCCTTGGACAGATGTTTAATCTTTCGATTGGATTGGATGCTGGTGCGCTGCAGGAGGTCTTCGCACCGGCTCCTGCGGAAACCGGGATGCATCTGCTCCTGAAAGTCCAGTAATTGCCGGACCCGCATCCAGGGCGGCAGGATAGGCACGTCATGAATCACTCCGGCCCGTTCCATCAGATCGGCCCGCTGCTTCTTCGGCTCCATGCCCAGGACTTTGATTTTCCCGCCGTAGGAAATTAATCCGGTGAGCGCCCGTAACATGGTGGTTTTTCCTGCACCGTTCGGGCCAACCAGCCCCACAATCTTGCCGGCCGGGATGTTTACAGTCACCTGGTCGAGAGCGGTGGTTCTGCCGTAGGATTTATGCACTTTTTCCATCTGTATGAGGACATCCATTAGTGTTCCTCCCCGTAGTTCCTATCGATGATTTCGATTAATTCCTGCTTGGAAAGACCGAGCAGTTTCGCCCGGCTCATCAGGGTCGGCAGTTCCGAGTTTTTAAACGCCTGCATTTCGTCCCGCTGCAATTTCTCCCGGGCCCCCTCCTGCACATACATCCCCAGCCCGCGCCGTTTTTCAATCAAGTCCTCATTGATCAGCAACTGGGTGGCATTTAACACCGTCTGCGGATTGAGATTTTGTTCCACCGAGAGTTGACGAACCGATGGAATGGGCTCCCCTTCTTTAATGTCGCCGGCCAGGATCGCCTGGCGAAGCATTTCAGAGATCTGCAAATATATCGGGGTCTGCGTATCAAAATCAATAGTCATGTCATTAACCCTTTTGGTGTTCTACCTCAGTGTAACACTCAATGTATCGGATTGCAACGATTAATTCTCCGGAACCCGGACGTTATCACTGCCACGGATTCGGCCTTTCCACAGCGCTCTCAATGGATTGGGGACGCCTGCCCGCCCCGGGAGTCTGGGGATCCGAGGTCACCGGGATCCGGGCAGGGATGGGTACGGGAACTCGTTGCAGGCATTCGTCTTTCAGATCACACAATCTCGCGACCGCCCGGGTCACCCATGTTCGCATGAACTCTGTTCCTCTTTTCATTGTATCCTCTCTCTCCGGCTCCCTGTTGGGCCCTATCCTGTTCTCATCTTGGTGTCTCCGTCTCTCCTCAATGCAATCTTCGGGCCAGCCTTCTATCGAATTTCCATAAGTAGTATAATTTCAAGATCTTACCCACCGATATACCATTCACCATGTGCGTGTTCCCATATCAGAGTGATATACCATTATATAATACCGATATACCCCGGGCCCGGATGTGGGAATACCAGGAGGCACTCTATCCCGGCAGGGTGTGGCCGGGTATTCTCCATTGACTTGTCAAATATCCACCTCTATTTTCATCCAGCCGACGCATTGGTCTGTGAACAGATCGCACACCCGAAGGAGCACAAGCATGGGGTCTCGAATCGTCCTGATCTGTTGTCTTGGTTTGCTACTGGGTGCCTGCCACTCCGGGCGGCAGGAGCGCCCGGCGGGTGGTGCCGCCCGGCAGCCCGGTGCGGTGCCCCCCGGGACAGGACAAGCTCGACCGCCGGCAGCAGAGAGGAGCAAGTACACGCTGTTTGCCGAGTTTTCGGCTTCCCAGGGTGACATCCTGCTTCGGGGCGACAGCATCCGGGTGTATTCACTCTCCCTCCCGGAAGGTGCCCCCTACGTCCCCCGATTACTGCCGGAACAGGGGCCGTCCGGTCAGAAAGCACCCATGTATCAACGCTCCACCTATCTCTGGGAAAAGAATAAATTCACGGAAATCCGCCGGGATTCACTTCGATACGTCCCCCACGGGGAGTACCGGATCGACCAGGACAACACCGTCGACCTGCCGGTGGGAAACCCGGGGATCCTGAATGCTTTGCGCCGGCGCAATCTGAACCGAATCCTGATCAAGCAGCATGCCCAGGCGGATCTGGACCGGGATGGCACCTTAGAGGATATTTTGGTGTTTTCCCGGCCGGAGGCGGGAGAGTTCGGGTATTATTACGGCATCATTATTATCGGACAGGTCGCGGGTGAACCGGCCGTGGTCTACCAGTACATCTCGCGGTTCGAATCCTATGTGGGCCGCCTGGTGATCCGAGACGTGACCAGCGACGGGCAACCCGATCTGATGTTATATGAAATGGATTATGCTGCGAGCGGTTATACCGTCTATGCCCAGGTGTTCGGCCTGAATATCGGGCAGGAGTTTTATACGTACGGGGATGATACCCCCTGAAACCAGCCTGGCCCGGGCAAAAGGGCGGGTTCAGACGGGGTGTACGTCTTCCAGCATGTCGTGGAGCGCCTGGAACAGGCCGGCAATCCGAATCGCCGGCAGCGTCATATAGATGACCAGATCCTGATCCCCTTTTTGCTTACCGAAGATACGATAGGCGGCATATCCGGCACCGGAGAGAATCAC
>Ga0102944_1000739_pt1 | contig 23760 bp, 22 predicted proteins | sample SalPonD_shore_MG_FD_78172 | JGI IMG/M metagenome (GOLD analysis project Ga0102944, IMG submission 78172) | Salt pond soil microbial communities from South San Francisco under conditions of wetland restoration - Salt Pond MetaG... | ecosystem: Environmental > Aquatic > Marine > Intertidal zone >...
CCGGGTCGGGCGCTCCCCCCGAGGTGAGCGCGGTGACCTGCAGGGTCCCGGTGGTCGCGCCCGGCCCCGGCCCGCTCGTCGACTTGCAGCCCGCGGCGGTCAGGACCACCAGGGTCCCGGCCAGCCCGAGCCTCACCGGCTTCAGCGCACCTCTCGTACGTTCCATCACGGCTCCTCCTACACCTCAACGATCACGGCCGCGCCCTGGCCCCCGCCGATGCAGGCCGTGCCGAGGCCGATCCCGCCGCCGCGACGCTTCAGCTCGTAGAGCAGGTGGCCCGTGATCCGGGCCCCCGTGGCGCCGAGCGGGTGGGTGAGCGCGATCGCTCCGCCGTTCACGTTCACCTTCTCGCGGTCGAGCTCGAGCTCCTTCTCGACCGCCACGTACTGCGGTCCGAACGCCTCGTTCACCTCGATGAGGTCGATGTCGTCCCAGGTCAGGCCCGCACGCTCGAGGGCGGCCCGGGAGGCGGGGGCGGGCCCGAGGCCCATGATCCGGGGCGGCACGCCCGCCACGGCCCAGGCCACCAGGCGGCCCATCGGCTCCAGGCCGTGCGCCGAGGCGAACTCGGCGTCGGCGATCACCAGCGAGGCGGCGCCGTCGCCGATCCCGCTGGCGTTGCCCGCCGTGACCAGACCGTCCTCCTTGAAGTAGGGTCGGAGCCTGGAGAGGTCCTCCAGCGTCGTCTCGGGCCGCATGTGCTCGTCCAGGCGGAACTCGGTCTCCTTCCCCCGCTTCTTCACCGTGACGGGAATGACCTCCTCGTCGAACTTCCCCTCGTCCCAGGCCGCCCCGGCCCTCCGCTGGCTGCGGACCGCGTACTCGTCCACCTCCTCGCGGCCGACGTCGTACTCCGCGGCCAGGTTCTCGGCCGTCTCGGCCATCGAGAAGCCGCAGTACGGATCGGTGAGCGCCTCCCACAGCGCATCCTCGAACGGGACGGCGGGCCCGAGGCGAAGGCCCCAGCGGGCGCCGCGCACGATGTGGGGCGCCTGGCTCATGGACTCGGCCCCGCCCGTGAGGCACACGCTCGCCTGGCCGAGCAGGATCTCCTGGGCGCCGTCGATGACCGCCTGGAAGCCGGAGCCGCACAGGCGGTTCACCGTGCACGCCGGCGTCTCGATCGGGAGCCCGGTCTCGAGGCCGACGTGGCGGGCGATGTAGATGGCGTCTTTGGAGGTCTGGATCACGTTCCCGACGAAGACGTGGTCGTACTCGCTCTCGTCCACCCCGGCCCGCTCCACCGCGGCCCGGGAGCTCAGCACGCCCAGCTCGGTGGCCGTGCGGTCCTTCAGCGTGCCGCCGAAGGAGCCGAACGGCGTGCGCGCCGCCGAGAGGAAGACCACGTCCCTGCCCGATCCCATCGTTCCCATCGTCTATCTCCTCACTCGTGTCTTCGGTTCGAGATCTCGCGCGCCAGCCAGGCGCCGACCCCGGAGGTCGTGCCGTCGCCGCCGAGGTCGGGGGTCCGGACGCCCTCGGCCAGGGCCCTGTCGACGGCGGCCTCGACGCGGTCGGCCGCCCGGTCCGCGCCGCCGTCCCGCAGGAGGAGGGCGGCGCTGAGGACCGCCCCCATCGGGTTTGCACGGCCCGTGCCCGCGATGTCCGGGGCGGAGCCGTGCACCGGCTCGTACAGGCCGTGGCGCCCCGGGTGGACGTTGGCCGACGGCGCCACGCCCATGCCGCCCACCAGCTCCGCGCCGAGGTCGGACAGGATGTCGCCGAGGAGGTTCTCGGCCACGACCACCCCGAAGCGCTCCGGGGCCCGCACGAACTCCATGGCCAGGGCGTCCACGTAGCGCATCTCCGACTCGACGTCGTCGTACTCCTCCGCCACCTCCCGGAAGACGCGGCGCCACAGGCCGTACACGTGCGGGACCGCGTTGGCCTTGTCTCCGAGGGTGACGCGCCCGCGGCCCTCGGCCCGCGCGCGCTCGAAGGCCTCCCGGACGATGCGCTCGACCCCCCGGCGGGTGGCCAGCGACTCGCTCACCGCCACCTCCTCGGGCGTCCCCTCGCGCAGGTTGCCCCCCGCGCCCGTGTAGAAGCCCTCGGTGTTCTCGCGGAAGATGACGAAGTCGATGTCGCGCGCGCGGCGGAGCGGGCACAGGTCGGGCGCCCGGAGGCGCACCGGCCTCAGGTTGATGAACAGGTCCAGGCGGAAGCGCAGTCCCAGGAGGATGTCCCGGGCGTGCTCGTTGCCGGGCACCCGCGGGTCCCCCACAGCGCCCAGGAAGATCGCGTCGAACTCGTCCCGGAGGCGCTCGAACGCCTCCTGGCCCAGCGTCTCGCCGGTCTCGAGGTAGTGGTCCGCCCCGTGGGGGAAGGTCTCGAGCGAGAGCTCGGCCAGACCCGCCTCGCCGACCGCCTCGAGCACGCGCCGGGCCTCGGCGGTGACCTCCGGGCCGATGCCGTCGCCCGGGATGAGGGCGACGCGGATCACGCGGGACGCGTCCCCGGCCGCCGGCCCCCGCGCTGCGGATCGCGCCTCAGCCGCCGTGGCTCAGCGTCCACACGTAGGCCGCCAGCGCGCGGACCTGCTCGTCGGTCAGGTTCGCCCCGGCCCGGGGCGGCATGGGGATCCCCGTGCCCGAGCGCTCGGCCGAGACCCCCTTCTCGACCGTGCTCACGATGGCCCGGTAGGAGCCGTCCAGGTGCTTCCACTCGCCGTCGGTGAGGTCCCCCGCGAGGCCCCGAAGCCCGCGGGCGTCCGCTCCGTGGCAGGTGGAGCACAGGCCCGCTCCGCCGAACAGGCGCTGCCCCTCGCGGACCATGTCCGACGTCACGCCCGCGGGAAGACCCTGGAGGAAGGCGCCGGGCGCCGCCGACGGGGCCCGGGCCGGGCGCGCCGGATCGCCGGGCGCCGCCGGTCCGAAGGAGCCTCCCGGGGGCACGCCGACCTCGGAGCCGCGGGCCGCGCCCGCGCTCCACACGGCGCCCGCCACGAGTGCCGGAACCAGCATCGATCGCAGGCTCGTCATGGCTGCCTCCTGCGCTGCTCTCGCCGGGACGCGGCCGCGAGGGGCGTTCCCTCACCGCTCCGCCGCCCCCGGCTCCACCGGCCGGCCGCAGCTCGGGCAGTAGCGCCAGCCGGGCTCGATCTCCTCGCCGCACGCTCCGCACCGCGCCGGCCCCTGCTCGGCCCCGCAGTGGGGGCAGAACCGGATCTCCCGGCCTTCCGGGAGGGCGGTGCCGCACGAGCGGCAGCGGTCCTCCGCGTCCGATGTCGCGTCCGCCGCGTCCGGTACTCTCTCCGGTACTCTCTCCGGCTCCGGGGGCCGCTCCCGGCCCGCCGCGCTCTCGCTCCGGCGGCGGCGCGAGGACCCGCCGATCCTCCCGCCCGCCAGTCCGGGCCCCAGGCCCACGGCCGCCGAGTCGAAGTCCCGGAGCACGTCGAGCTCCGGCTCGGCCGAGGCCAGCTCGCGGGCCACGGCCTCGCGCAGCTCCTCGTCCTCGACCTCGACCAGGTCCGGCTCGCTCAGCAGCCCGAGGAGGGCCAGGTCGTACTCCGCCTTGGTGGCCAGGTCCAGCTCGGTGCGGCACAGGCGGTACGGCAGGAGCCGGCTCCGGACGTCCGCCACGGTCAACGGGTCGCCGGGTCCGCCTCCCTCCTCCTCCATCCTCCGGACGAGGAGGCGCCCCAGCGCCACGGCGCTCATCGCTCGATGCTGAGGATCCCGGCGCGGGCGGAGGCCCGGAGGAACTCCTCCGGATCGTCGTCCGGGATCTGCACCCCGGTGAGGCTGCGCACGACCCGCGCGGCATCCCTCATGTAGTCGCCTATGGAGACGCTCGGATCGGACGCCTCGTCACGCATGGCCTCCACGATGGAGGCCCAATCACCGGTGTAAAGCCTTCCGCTCCTGGCTCTTACGGCGTGGACGCCCGGCTCCCTGGCCTGGGGGCGGGCGCTCTCGAGGACGAAGAGGTCCAGCTGCTCGCGGTCGCGGGCCGGTCCGCGGGCGCCCATCGGGTCGGCGGCGGCCTCGACCTCCGCGATGAGCCGGTCCTCGGGGGAAGGCTCCTCGGTCAGTCCCTCGAGCTGCCGCAGGAGGAGCTGCACCTCGCTCGCGTCGCTCTCCAGGCCCCGGAAGCCGCGCAGGAGCTCCACGGCCCGCCACACCGCCAGCGGGTCCCACATCCTGGCCGGGGGGACGGCCTCGAAGGCCCGCAGGGCGCGACCGTAGTCGCCCCGGTCGTAGAGGAGGTTCCCGTAGAACACCCGCGCCTCGTGGTGGGCCGGGTTGCGACGCAGCGCCCGCTCCAGGAGCGGGAGCGCCGCATCGGCGCGGTCCATCTGGTAGAGGGTGTAGGCCAGCTCGGCCGCCGCATCGGCCGCGGTGGCGTCGGCCGACTCCTCGGCCGGGAGCTCGGAGGCCGCCTCGGCGGCCGCCAGCGCCAGCTGGTAGAAGCGGGCCGAGCGCTCGTAGAGCTCCTCGCGGTACAGGGCCCGGGCCACCGCCAGCATGAGGTCGGGATCGGCGGCGAAGCCCAGCTCGAGCACCGCGTCGAAGGCCGCGAAGGCCCGGGCGCGCTCGCCCAGCTTGAGGAGGACGTCGCCGAGGCCGACCATGGCCTCCTCGTGCCCCTCGTCCAGCTCCAGGGCCCGCGCGAACGCCTCCCGGGCCCAGGCGAACTCCTCGCGGGCCAGCTGCGTGTAGCCCAGGGAGATCCACAGCTCGGCGGAGTCGGGATACAGCGTCAGCCCCTCCCGCAGGAGCCCGAGCGACTCCCCGAACGCGCCGCGGTCGTAGGCCGCCTGCGCGTGCGCGTCGTACTCCTCCCACTCCCAGAAGTCCCGTCCCATGGGGCGTCTCACCTCGTCTCGAGGAGCGTGAAGGCGGGCTTCACCCGTCCATCATAGCCGTGCGGGCCGCCGAAGCCCACCCGCGGGCTCACGCGGGCGGGTCGTCCGACGCCCGGTTCTCGCCGTCCCCGCCCGCGGCGCCCACCGGCGGCGCCCCGGCAGGCGGCCGGTGGAGCTCCAGCCGCGTGACCCGTCGGTCCCGGGTCTCGAGCACCTCGACCTCGGCGGACCCCAGCGGCACCCGCTCGCCCGGCGAGGGGATGTGGCCCAGCTCTCCGATCACGAAGCCGGCCACCGTGTCGTACTCCTCGCCGATGCCGGGAAGATCGAACTCCTCCTCCAGGTCGGAGAGCGAGGCGCCGCCGTCGACCAGGACGCGGCCGTCGGGCTCGACCCGGATCTCGGCCCGGGCCACGTCGTGCTCGTCGTAGATCTCGCCCACGACCTCCTCGATGAGGTCCTCGAGCGTCACGATGCCGTCCGTGCCTCCGAACTCGTCGACCACCACGGCCAGGTGGACCTTGGCCCTCCGGAGCTCGGCCAGGAGGTCGTCCACGGGCTTGGTGTCGGGGACGAAGTACGCCTCGCGCACCACCTTCTCCGCCCGGAACGCCTCCGGGTCCGGCCGCCGGATCCACGGCAGGAGGTCCTTGACCAGCAGGACGCCCACCACGTCGTCGATCGAGTCACGGAAGACCGGGAGCCGCGAGAAGCCCGACTCGGCCGCGACGCCCAGCACCTCGTCCAGCGAGGCGTCCGTCCGCACCGCGACGATGTCCGTCCGCGGCGTCATGACCTCCCGCGCCACCGTGCGCGTGAGCTCGAACACGCCGTGGATCATCGCCTCCTCGTCCTGCTCGACCACGCCCCGCTCCAGGCTCTGCTGGAGGAGCATCTGGATCTCCTCGGGGCTGTGGACGTGCTCCTCCCCGCCCCCCGTGCCCCGGCCCAGGGCCCGGACCACCAGGCTGGCGGAGCTGTCCAGGAGCCACACGGCCGGCGCCGCCATGCGGTTGAACAGGTTGAGAGGGGCCGCCACGAAGCGGCTCACGGCCTCGGGCCGCAGGAGCGCCACCGTCTTGGGCGCCAGCTCCCCCAGCACGATGTGGAGGTAGGTGATGAGGGCGAAGGAGATGGCGACCGCCACCCCGTGGGTGGCCACGACCGACCAGGGCCGCGGCAGGCCTGAGAACAGGTGGCTCAGCGTGTCGGCCACGGCCGGCTCGCCGATCCAGCCCAGCCCGATCGAGGCGATCGTGATGCCGAGCTGGGTGCCGGAGATCGAGCGGTCGAGGTCGGCCTGCGCGGCCTCCACCGAGCGGGCCAGGATGTCGCCTTCCTGGACGAGCTCGCGGATGCGCGTGCGCCGCGCCTTGACCAGGGCGAACTCCGCGGCCACGAAGAAGCCGTTCGCCCCGACGAGGACCACGACGGCCAGGAGTTTGAGGGCTAAGGCAGGGTCCATCGCACCAGAAGAAAGAGCCCGTGGCGGGCGAACGCGGAGTCCGCCGCCCGCGGGCCCGCTCGGGTGGGCGCTTCAGGCCTCGGGCCCGGTCCGGACGACCGGGCCGGCGAGAGGCTCGGGGACGATGGTCGGAGGCTCCCGCTCAGGCCGCGGTGACCTCGTCGACCTCCGGCTCCTCCCATGCGTCGCTGGCGTCCGCGTCTCCGTGCGGGATGGCGGGGCGGCAGTAGCGATCGCCGATCTTCTTGAGCTCGCCCAGCTCCTGGCGCGACAGGGACGGATATCTCTCCGCCAGGAACTCGATGGTGTCCTCCATCCACTCCTCGCGCTGGCTCTCCTCCGCCTCCAGCACGCCGCAGCGCTGGATGTGGCTGAACAGCTCATCGCGGGCTCGCTCCAGGTCGGTCGGCTCGTACTTGCCCTTACCCAAATGCTCCTCCGTCGGATCGTGGTAGCCGGATTCGGTCGCCTGCGCCGTGCCGATACGGTATTAGGCACGTTCCGTTCCAATCTAACCGGGCCGAGGAAGGCGGGCAAAAAGCTCACCGGGGCGGCCGGTAGTCCTTCAGGTACAGGTTCAGGCGACCCACCTTCATCGACGTCTCGAGCTGCACGATGAGGTGGCGCGCGTCGTCGCTGAAGTAGACTTCCGCCCGCCCCCCCTCCCCGAACAGCCCGCCGGTCCGGATGATCGGTCGCACCACCACCGTCCGGAAGCGACCGGCCGGCACCGTGATCGTCTCCCGCCGCAGGACCTCCAGGACGACCGGGTTCCCCTCGGCCTCGAAGTAGCGCGTGAACCGGTAGGTCCGCCCGGGCTCGAGCGGCAGGGTGCGGGCGAAGTACAGGAACGCGATCTCGTCGAGCGCCGCGGGAGGCATGGGGATCCCCCGCTCCACGTACTCCTCGCCCGGCGGCGGCCGCCAGCTCCCGTCCTCGGCCCGGTCGAAGCGGCGGTAGCGCCCCGCCTCCTGGTCCAGCCGGTACAGGCGGTCCCGCCGGTAGCTCCCCTCCCGCAGGTGCTGCTCGAAGCGGAGCGAGCGGAACGGCCGGGGGGCTATCCAGCTCACCTGGCGGTCGTCCAGGCGATAGAAGAACGTCCCTCCCTCGATTCCCATGGCCACGCGTCGGGCCGGGGTCCCGCACACCGTGTCGACCGCCTCGACCGCGAGCGTCGCCCGACCCACCCTCACCGGGCCGAACGTGACCACGTAGCGCGCGCGCTCGCCCACCCCGAACGGCCAGGGCGTCCCCGCCGAGTCCGGGGCGAGGGTGGCGCCGGCCGAGCCGGCGGGCGGAGCCGCTCCCGCCGTGTCCGCCGGCGTCTGTGCCGCCAGGGATCCGGCCGCGAGGATGGCCGTCGCGGTCAGCGCCGCCGCCGGCAGGACCGTCCGCGCCGCCGGGCGACGCCTCACCCCGATCCGCCCTCGGCCTGCAGCTCTCCGCCTCCGCCGCGGAGCCGCGGGTCCCGTCCCACGCGCAGGAGGCCCCAGAGCTGGGCCGGGAGCCGGAAGCGCGAGGCCCGGTAGCGACGGGTGTAGATCTCCGGGAACTCGACCTCCTCGACCCTGCGGACGTGCGGGAGCGCCCGGGCCAGGAGCTCGGCGTTGGCCGCCCAGCCCTCGTGCCCCAGCCGCCGGCCCTCCCCGGTCTCGGGGCCCGCCAGGGCCCGCTCCAGCACGAACAGCCGGTACAACCGGAAGCCGCCCACCAGCTCCTCGACCTCGACTCCGGCCGGGAGCCGGCGCGTGAGAAAGCCCGCCGCCATCCGCCCCAGGCGGACCGTCGCGGGCGGACGATCCTCGGGATGCGGCACCCCGAGCACCAGGTCCGCGCCGCTCCGGAACCGCCGGATCATCTCGGGAATGACCTCGGGCGCGTCCGTGAAGTCGCCCTGGAGCGTGAGGAGGCCATCTCGCCGGTGGTACTCCGACCGCCCCAGCACCTCGTCGATGATGCGCTCCAGCGAGGCCGCGTAGCCGCGCACCCGCTCGTGGCGGATCACCGTGAGCGGGAGGATGCGCCGGTAGGGCTCCAGGGCGTCGTCCGTCCCGTCCTCCGACGCGTCATCGACGACCACGATGCGGAAGTCGCCGCCCTCCTCGAGCAGCAGCTTGCGGATGCGCCACAGGAGCGGGCCGATCGTGTGCCGCTCGTCGTGGACGGGGACCCCAATGTAGATCACGTGCGCCTCTCCTCCGTGGACCTGTCCCGGGTCGATGCACTACCCGCCGGCCGGGCCGCCGTGCCCCGCGTGGCGGGGGTCGCCGCCGGCCGCCGCGCGGTCACGGCCTCGTCTTCCAACGGCGGTGGAACCAGAAGTACTGTCCCGGGCGCTCCCGGACCGCCGCCTCGAGCCGGGAGGTCCACCGGCGCGTGAGCTCCTCCTCCGCGCCCGGACCGGGCCCGGGACGCTCCACCGGCTCGACCACGACCCGGTAGCCGGCGCCGTCCCGAACGAGCCCCCCGAACAGGAGCGGGACGTCCTCGCGGAGCGCCAGCCGCGCCGGGCCGCGGAAGGTCGAGGCGGGCCGGCCCAGGAACGGCACGAACACCCCGCGGCTCCCGGCGTCCTGGTCGGCCACCAGCGCCACCACCGCGCCCCCGGCCAGCGCGGCCGGCAGGCGGCGCCCGGCCGATGCCATGGGGACCGTCTCGATCCCGAGCCTGCGGCGCAGCGCCTCGACCCTGCGGTCGAAGCGGCGGTTGGCCTGCGGCTTGACCACGGCGACCACCGGATAGCCGAGTCCCGCCACGACCGCGCCCGCCAGCTCCCAGTTCCCGAGGTGGCCCGTCACGACGATGCGCCCCCCGCCCGGCCGGCCGGCCGGCGGCCGCTCCCGGACCTCCAGGAGGGCGGCCAGCCGCTCCGAGCCCGCCGCGGCCGCCGCCAGGCGGCCCGGGTCGACCCGAGACAGGCGGGCGAGCGCGGCGGCCTCGCGGCCGAAGTGCCGGTAGCACGCCTCGACCACGCCGCGCGCCCAGGCCTCGTCCCGCTCCGGGAATGCGGCCGCCACGTGGCGGAGGGCGACTTCCCGCCGGACGCCCAGGACCCGGGCCAGCCCGCCGGCCGCCGCGCCGAGCGCGAGCCCCGCCCGCGCGGGGAGCGCCCAGAGCGCCCCCTCGAGCGCCCGCGCCGCCAGGTACTCCGGCAGATCGCTCATCGCAGGGTGCGGAGCGCCGCGCGGTAGGCGTCCAGCGTCCCCTCCGTCATGCGCTCCGCCGTGAACAGCTCCGCCCGCTCCCGGGCCGCGGCCGCCACCCGCTCCCTGCGGCCGGGGTCGGCCAGCAGGCCGAGCACGGCCTCGGCCAGAGCCTCCGGGTCGGAGGGCGGGACCGAGGGGAGCTCGGCGCCGGCCACGTCGCTCAGGCCGCCGGCCCTGGCCAGGACGGGCGCGACGCCGGCGGCGAGGGCCTCGAGAGCGGCCGAGCCCAGCCCCTCGGCCGCCGAGGTCATGACGAACAGGTCCAGGTCGCCGAGCGACAGGGCCGCCTCCTCCACACGCCCGGGGAGCGCGACGCGGTCGGCGACGCCCAGCTCGCGGGCCAGGGCCTCCAGCGCCGGCCGCTCGGGCCCCTCGCCGGCCACCACGAAGCGGACGTCGTCCCGGACGGCCAGGACCCGCGCGGCCGCCCGCAGGAGCGTGGCGTGGTCCTTGGCGCCGACCAGCGCGCCCGCCGTCCCCACCAGGAGCTCGCCGTCCGCCGCGCCCGCCGCCGCCCGGAGCCGTCCCGGCCGCTGCGCGCGGAGCTCCCCCGCGTCCACCCCGTCGTGGACCACCCGCACCCGCCGCGGCTCCAGTCCCCCCGCCACGAGGACGTCGCGCACCGGCCGCGAGACCGCCACGACCACGTCGGCGCGCCTCCACACCGACGGCGAGCGGAGCGGGAAGACCTGCCGGCGGGCCGCCACGAGCCGGACCGCGCCGCCGGCCAGCCCGAGCGCCAGGAGGGAGGCCTGGAGGGCGTGCGAGCCGTGCGCGTGCACGACCTCCCAATCCGGCGCCTCGCGCGCGGTTCCGAGGACCGCCCTCGGGTCCAGGCCCGCCTCCCAGCGGAGCGGGACCACGCGGACGCCCAGCGCCCGGGCCTCGCGGGCCAGGCGCGAGTCGCCGCGCGTGGCCACGGCCTGCTCCACCCCGCGCCGCTCCAGCCCGGCCGCCAGCAGGCGGAGCTGGCTCTGCCCGCCCCGCCACTCGCGCCCCGGGTCCACGTGGAGGACGCGCGGCGGGCGGGTCACGGGGCGCTCCCCCCCGCCTCGGTCGCGCTCCCCTCGTCCCCGCGCCCGAGCTCCCACAGCTCCAGGTAGGCCAGGAGGGCGGCCTGGGCCGAGAGGAGCTCGCGGAGGAGCCCGGCCCACCCGTCCAGGAACCGCCCGCGGAGCACGTAGCCCGTGAACAGCGCCGCGGCGGCGTGGCCGGCGGCCGAGGCCGGCGTCGCGCTCCTCCCGCGCTCGTGGAGCTCGCGCGCCTTGAGCCGGGCGTACTCCCCCATCTTGCGGTGGTGCCGCTCCAGGCTCCGGTAGGTGTAATGGCGGATCGGGTGGCGGAGCCGGCCCACCGGCCCGTCGACCGCGAGCCCCTCGTGCACCCGCCCGCCGGTCACGCGCAGGGCGTCCTTCCTGGCCAGCCTGAGGTGGCGCTCCCGGTGCCATCCGCGCTTCCCGAACCAGTGCCCCAGGTAGCGCGTGTGGAACAGGATCTCGTAGCCGGCGGGGAGCCCCGCGGCGTCCGCCGGGGACCGGCCGCCGGCGCTCCCGCGCTCCCCGGCCAGGGCCCGGCGGATCTCCTCCGCCAGCTCCGGGCTCACCTCCTCGTCCGCGTCCAGGACCAGGATCCAGGGGCCCGCGCACGCCTCGAGCGCGCGGCGGCGCTGCTCCGGGAAGCCCGGCCACTCTCCGGTGCGCACCACGCGGGCGCCGAGCTCCTCGGCCGTCGCCGCCGTCCCGTCCCGGCTCCCCCCGTCCACGACCACGACCTCGTCGGCCCAGGCCACCGAGCGGAGCGCGCGCCCGATGACTTCCTCCTCGTCCCGCGCGATCATGGCCACGGAGACGGCCGGGCGCGCGCTCACAGCTCCCCCGCGATCGCCCGGCGATACAGCTGCAGGTAGTCCTCCGCCATCCGCCGTGCCGTGAACCGCTCCTCGACGCGGGCCCGGCAGGCCGCGGGGTCGATCTCGTCCAGGCGTCCCACGGCCTCCACGAAGTCCGCCTCGTCGTCGCACAGGAAGCCCGTCCCGGGCGTCAGGATCTCGGGCAGGGCGCCGCGGCGGCTGGCCACGACGGGGGTCCCCGAGGCGAGGGCCTCGACCACCGCCAGCCCGAAGGGCTCCTCCCATCGCACGGGAAAGAGGAGCGCCGAGGCCTCCGCCAGCAGCTCGAGCTTCCGCTCGCCTCCCACCATTCCCACCGAGCGGAGACTCCGGTCGAAGGGGTGGAAGCGCCACCCCCCGGCGATGACCAGGTCGCGCCCGGCCGCCCGCGCGGCTCGCTCCGCGCGGTCGACGCCCTTCACCTTCCAGCTCGCCCGCGCCAGGAAGAGGAGCCACGGCTCCTTCTCCCGCCGGAAGCGGTACGCGTCCGGTGGGAGGCCGTTGTGGACGAAGTGGCGCCCCCGCATGCGCTCCATGTGGTCGCGCGAGACGAACACGCACGAGGGGCCGTACGAGCCGGGCTCGCCGTTCCCGTGGATCGTGGTGAGGCCCGGGATCTCCGTTCGGGCGCGGACCTCCGAGTGCAGGTGGAGGACGTCGAGGCCCGGCGGGAGCGCGCCGTCCAGGTCGAAGCCCGGGTCACGCTCGGCGCGCCGGAAGGTCCGCTTCGGGACGTGGACGACGCGGGCCGTCTCCGAGCTCGAGCGCGGCGGCACGAGCAGCACGGGATCGTGGCCCGCCTCCGCCAGCGCGTCGGCCAGCCACGTCACCACCCGCTGCGTCCCCCCGTAGCGCCGCACGGGCACCACCGAATGGCACCAGAGGCCGATCCTCACTCCAGGAGGTCGTAGTTCCGGTGTTCGAACAGGCGGCGTCCCGTCACCCGCTCGATGGCGTCGGAGATGCGGACCTTGACCTCGTAGGGCGTGAGCTCGGGGGGCGGCGCGGCCGCCGGGTCGAAGCCCCAGTCCTCCGCATCGATCCACTCGCGGGCGGCCGGAGGGTGCTCGCCGCGGAAGCGCACGAGGCCCGCGTGCCGCCGCCACCGGAACGCCTGGACCTCGGACTCGTCCCGGCCGTAGTAGCGCGCCGAGAGCCTCCGCTTCTCCGTCATCCCCTCGCGGCTCTTCACGTAGCCGTAGTGGTGGACCGTGGCGTCGGCCGGGAGGACGCGCGGCCTCCGTCCATCGATCCGGAAGCCCTGGGCGCCGCTCACCGAGCGGATCCCGGACGAGCGCCGCACCAGCCGCACCTCCCGCCGGTAGGAGCGCCGGCCCCACAGCACCCAGTCCGGGCTCCCGTAGAAGTGGAGGTAGTCGAAGACGAGGCCCTCGGCCCGCGGGTCCCCGTCCGCCCGGGCCAGCGCGCGGCGCAGGTCCGGGTAGTCGTCGGCGTGGAGCACCTCGTCGGCCTGGATGTAGAGCGCCCAGTCGTGCGTGCAGGCGTCCATGGCCCGGTTCGTCTCCTCCGAGTGGACGACCGTGGTCCGGCCGCGCTCGCCGCCCCAGTCGACCTCCAGGATGCGGACGCGCCCCTCGCCCTCCACCTCGCTCCAGGCGCGCACCCGCTCGAGCGTGTCGTCCTCGGAGACGCCCACGTTCACCACGAGCTCGTCGCATAGCGGCAGCACCGACCGGAGCGCCACCTCGACGGGGTACTCCTGGACGCTGGCGTTCTTCACGATCGAGAAGCCGGACAGGGGCGGGCTCATGGGAAGGCCAAGCTAAGGCCCCGCGCGCCGCCGCGCATCGCGGAGGGTGGCGGATCGCGCCGGGACGTGTCGCGAACCGCGGGTCCGCCCGACATCTTTTCCAACTATGCGAGACTCGTTGCCCCCCGAGCTGGCCGGCCGCTTCGTGCGGCGCGGCGACGACCGCCGGAGCGCGCTCGTGCGCCGGGACTTCGCGGACGCGTTCGACGGGCTGGGGCTCCTCGGGGCCGCCGACCTCGCGCCGGCCGCCCTGGTCGAGGCGGCGCGGCGCGCGGGCCTGGAAGGGGCCCGCCTGGCGGGGGGAGCGTCGGGACGCGGGACGATCGCGGTCCTTCCCGCGGGCCGCCTGGGCCGAGCGGGGGTGCGTCCCTGCCGCAGAGGGGGCCTGGCGCGGCGCTTCAGCCGGCGGCGCTACGTGTGGGGGCGCCGCGCCGAGCGCGAGCTCCTGGTCACCGAGCGGCTGCGCGCTCGCGGCGTCCCCGTGATCGAGCCGCTCGCGGCCGTGCGCTCCGATCTCCGCCCCGGCTACCGCGCGGCCCTGGTCACGCTGTGGGAGGACGAGGCCCGGCCGGCCGCCGCGGCCCTGCACGGCCTCTCGGCGGAGGAGGCCGCACCGATCCTCCGCGCCGTCGGCCGCACCGCGGCCCGCCTCCACGCCGCAGGGGGATGGCACGCGGACCTCCACGTCGGCAATCTCCTCGTGCGGGAGGGAGACCCCGCCCCGATCCTCGTGGACCTGGATCGGGGCAGGACGTTCCCGTTCCCCGTCCCCGAGATCGTCGGGCGCTCGAGCCTGCGGCGGCTGGAGCGGCACCTCCGGAAGCACGGGCTGAGCGGCGCGGTCGCGGCCACCGCTGCCCTGCGGGAAGCGTACGCCCTGGAGCGGGAGCGGATTCGGGAGGGGCCGCCGGAAGGACGCTGAGGCTTCGCCGCCCGCGGCATCAGACGGAGGGACGGGGCGGGGGTCCCCGAGACCCTCTTCAACTCCAGTTCAAGAGGGCCGCGAGAGGACGTGCCGCCGCGGGCTCCCGCGCCTCTCCGCCGCCAGCGCGACCAGCGCCGTGCCCAGGAGGAGGAGCGCCGCCAGCGTCACGATCCCCGCCTCCTCGAGCGCGACCGCCGCCGCCCGCCCGACGAGCCCGTGGGAGGGGACATCGATGGCCAGGAAGGCCACGCCGAGGGCGACGTAGATGCCGCGATCGAGGCGGGGGGAGGCCGCGCCGGTGTCGCCCGCCCCCCGCCACCGCCGCCCCGCCGGCGTCAGGGCCAGGAGCGCCGCGCACAGCGGCACCAGGGTCACGTAGTGCGCCTTCCACGAGAGGGGCGAGAGGACGCTCATCCCGGCCAGCACGACCGCCACCTCCACGGCCTCGCGCCGCCGGTCCACGCCGCGGCCGGGACGGCCGAAGGCCGCGAGCGCCACGACCCCCAGGACCGCGGCGACCGCCAGGAACAGGGGCCAGCCGGGGATGCCGGGAAAGAGCCGCCGGAGGAGCGCGAGGAGGGACTGGTTGAGCGAGGCGGTCGCCTCCACGGCCGCCGCGCTCCGATGCGTCCACGCCGCGTACCAGCCGGCCGTCGTCCCCGGGCCGAGGAGCGCCGCCGGAAGGAGGAGCCAGGTCACCACGCAGCCCCCGGCCGCCGCCCCCAGGTCCCTCCACCGTCCCCGCCACGCCAGGTAGGGGAGGAGGAGGAGCGGCGTGGCCTTGAAGGCGGTCGCGAGGCCGAGGGCCAGGCCGCCCGCCAGCCTCCGCCGCCGGTGGAGGAGCCACATCCCTCCCAGCGCCAGGGCCAGGATGAGCAGGTTGGACTGGGCGTGCTCGAAGTTGCTGAGCACCAGGCGGAACGGGACGAGGAGCGCTCCCAGGACGGGCACCGCGGCGAGCGGGATCTCCCCGGGTCCGGCCGCGGCCGACACCCCGAGGGAGAGCCGCCGGTCGTACAGCCAGCGCGCCAGCACCGCCAGGACCCCGCCCAGGGCCGCCAGGTTCAGGAGCTGGAAGAGGAGTACGGCGGGCCGGTGGGCGGCGCCGTCCGCCGCCGCCAGGACCGCCGCGATGGGGGCGAAGGCGGGCGGCCACGTGGCGTACGGCGCCAGGACCCGCGCCGGGAGCGCCGCCGGGTCCCGGGGTATGCGCCCCGACAGGGCCGCCCTGCCGAACTCGACGAAGAGCGTGTAGTCGCCGGGCGAGGCGAGGTCGCGGCCCACCTCCACGGCGGCGATGGCCGCCAGGAGGACGTAGAGGGCCAGCACCGCCGCCTGGCGGCCGGGACCCGCCGGCCCTCCCTCAGGTCCGGATGGCAAGGCCCCCGTCCAGGGCTGTCACGGGGAACGGCTCGGCGAAGAAGTAGCCCTGCCCCAGGGAGCAGCCGAGGTCGCGCAGGTCCTCGAACTGCTCGCGCGTCTCGACGCCCTCGGCCGTCACGGTCAGGTCGAGCGCCCGCCCCATGGCGAGGATCGACTCGACCACCGCGCGATCCGCGGGCTCCTCCCCCATCCGCCGGACGAACGCGCCGTCGATCTTGACCCCCCCGACCTCGCCCTGGCTGAGCTGGCTCAGGGAGGAGAACCCCTTGCCGAAGTCGTCCAGGACGATGCGGACGCCGAGGCCGTGGAGGCGCCGGAGAGCGGTCCCGGCCTCCACGAGCGCCTCCTCGGTGACCTCCGCGTGGAGACCGCCCGGAGGCACCTCGTGCTCGGCCACGAGGTCCCGCACCCGATCCTGCAGGCCGGCCTGCAGGCACTGCCGGGTCGTGAAATTCAGGCTGAGGAACAGGTCGGACGTGCCCGGGAACCGGTCCTTCCAGCGTCCGTAGTGCCGCAGGGCCTCCTCCATGACCCAGTTCCCCAGGGGCACGATGAGCCCCGTGCTCTCGGCGAGCGCCACGAACTCGTCGGGCGCCAGGAGGCCGCGCGATGGGTGCTTCCAGCGGACCAGCGCCTCGAGGCCGCGCACGGTCCGCTCCTCGAAGTCGACGATCGGCTGGTAGTAGAGGGTGAACTCGCCCTCGGCGATGGCCCGCTCGAGCTCGGTCTGCCGCACGCGCCGCCGGCCCGCGTCCATGGGGCTCCCTCCCAGCCTGTGGAAGAGCTCGGAGCTCACGCCGGCCCCCAGGCTGACGACCACCAGGCCCACCGAGGCCACGGCCACGACGGCCCAGTCCACGCTCCCGACCGTGGCCAGGCGGCCGCCGACCTCGGCGCCGACGAGCGCCACCATGCCCGCTCCGAGCGCCAGCGACGCTCCGCGCCAGCCCCGATAGAACGAGAGGAGGAAGGGCGGAATGAGCGCCAGCGTCCACAGGAAGCCCAGGAACTCGTCGCCTTCGGTCGGTCGGCCGAAGGCTCCGAGCGAGGCCACGAGGAGCGCCAGCACGCTGATGGCCAGGACGCGGGGCGGCGTCTCCCGGTGGTCGCTGGCACCGGCCGGTCGGTTCATCGGGTCGTTCGTCATCTCCACGAAGGCTACCGGTTCGGGTCGCCGCGACGGTGAGGTCGAGCCGCCTCCGAGCGGCGAGAACATAGGCGCCCGGCCGTTCCGCGCGACACCCCGCACGGCCGGCCGCCTGGCGACCGCGGCACCGGCCGGACAGATTGTGCCCCGCAGCGACCTCGGTCCGATCGTGGAGCCAGCCTCGACACCCGGGAGCCAGCCTCGAGACACGTGACCACCGTCGGGGAACGTTCCGGAGGCCGGCGCGCGACGCCAGCGCGCCCGGCGGCCCTCCTCGTCCTCCTGTGCGCCGCCGTGCCGCTGCGTCCCGGCCCCGTCCGGGGCCAGGACGCTCCGTGGAGCGCCACGCTCACGGCGGGCTGGCTGTCGGTCAGCGATGCGGGAGACTGGAGCCGGATCGAGGAGTCCGTGGCCCGGCGCTGGCCCCGCGGCGACCGGCTCTCGGGCTCCGTGATCCACACGCGCCGCTTCGGGCGCTGGGACCACGGCCTGGGGCTGGGCGGGACCCTCCACCCCGACCCGAGGCTCTACCTGACGGGGAGCGCGACGGTCACGCCCGGCGCCGAGATCCGCGAGGAGGCGCTCCTCCACGCCGAGGTGGCGTTCGTCGCGGGCCCGTTCGTCCCCTCCCTCGCCTACGAATACCGGAGCTACGACCAGGGTCCCGTGCACCAGGTCGCTCCCGCGCTCACCTGGTACCGCGGGCGCTGGTCGGTGCGCGGCGAGGTGCGCGTGGTCCGCAACGACGTGGGCACCGTGAACCTGGCGGGGATCGCCCGGGCGCGGCTGGACGTGAACGAGGCCTGGAGCGCATGGCTCGGAGCGTCCGCGGGGAACGAGGACTTCCTGGTGGGGCCGCCGGGGGCGCAGGAGCTGCGCACGCTGCGGACGCGCTCCGCCGTGAGCGGGGCGTCGTGGAGCGGCCTTCCCGGATGGACGCTCCGCCTGGACGTGACGGCGGTGGACTCCGACCCGCGGCTGAGCCGCGCGGGCGCCACGCTCTCGGTCGTCCGGAGCTTCTGAAGGCGCCGTGGCCCTCCCCTGGCTCGGCCTCGTCGTTCGACTGGAGTCGGGCCTCCTCGCCTTCCTCCTCCTGGGCCTCCTGGCCTGGCCCCTCCTCCGCGGGCTCGCGGCGCGGCGGAGGGGGCGGAAGGAGGCCCGCCTGGCCGCGGCCCTCGGGGAGATCGCGGCCAGGCCGGAGGCGGCGGCGCGCGCGGCGCGCCGGGCCGGAGGCGGGACGCTGGGGAAGTTGCTCGAGGAGATCGGTCCCGGGTGGGGCGCGGGCGAGGCCCGGGCGCTGCGGGAGGCCGGGGGCCTGGGCCCGGTCCTCGAGGCGAGCCGCTCCCTCCTGTGGTGGCGGCGGCTCGAGGCCGCCCGGGTCCTCTCCTGGACCGCCGGGCCCGGGGAGGCCCCGGCCCTCGCGCGGCTCGTGGCCGACCGGCACCCGGCCGTGGCGGGCGCCGCCCTCCTGGCGGCGCAGCGCCTGCGCCTCCCCGACCTCATCGATCCCCTCCTCGAGGAGCTCCGGGCCCCCCGCTCGGACCGCCCCGCCCGTCTCTCCTTCCTGCTCGAGGTCGTGGCGGGCTACGGAGAGCGGCTCGTCGATCCGGTGCGGCGGGAGCTGGCCGGCCCGGCCGACGAGGCCGTCAGGGTGCGGCTCCTGAGGCTGGCCGGCAGGCTGGGCGAGGCCGGCCTGGTCCCCGACATCGCGCGGATCCTCCGCCACGGAGGCTTCGAGGAGCGAATCAACGCCGCCCGGGCCCTGTCCGGGATCCCCGGAGCCCCGGACGTGCCGGAGGCGGTCGCGGCGCTCCGCGGCGCCCTCCAGGACCCCGCCTGGCAGGTCCGGGCCCAGGCCGCGACCGCGCTGGGGAGGCTCGGCGTCGCGGAGGCCGCCGGGGACGTGCGCGCGGCGCTGTCGGACCCGGCCTGGTGGGTGAGGCTTCGGGCCGCCCTGGCGCTGCGGTCCATGGGTCCCCGCGGCGAGGAGCTCCTGCGCTCGGTCAGCCGGGAGGAGGACCGCTACGCGCACGACATGGCCCGGTACGTCGTCGGGCTCGGGGAGGGCGCCCTGGCGGAGTACGCCACGTGACCCACCTGGCGCGTCAGGTCGTCGCGAACTGGAGCCCGCTCTTCCTCTGGTACTTCGGGATCCTGAACCTGTTCTACGGGGTCCTGTTGGCGCTCTCCGTGCTCGAGTGCGTGAAGCACTGGACGCTGGTCCACCGGCTCCGGTTCACCGACCGCCTCCCGGACGCGGCCTTCCCGCCGATCTCCATCGTGGTGGCGGCCTACAACGAGGCAGCGGTCATCGCCGACAGCGTGCGGGCCCTCCTCCGCCTGGACTACCCGGCGTACGAGGTGGTCGTCGTCAACGACGGCTCGAGCGACGACACGCTGGACGAGCTGGACCGGGCGTTCGACCTCCACCCGGTGCCTCCCGCCTTCCAGCAGTCCCTCGACGCGGGGCCGGTGCGCGGCTTCTACCGCTCGAAGCGCCACCCCGCGCTCCTCGTCGTCGACAAGGGCCGGGGACGCATCCCCGGCCGGGCGGCGCCGCTGAACGTGGGGCTGAACGCGGCGCGCTATCCCTACTTCATGACCGTCGACGCCGACACGGTCGTGAACCGGGGCGCGCTCCGGCAGCTCGCCCGCACCTTCTTCGTCACGGGCCGGCGCGTGGTCGGGAGCGGGGGGACGATCCGCGTCGCCAACGGCGTCCGCTTCCGGGACGGCGAGGCCATCGACCCGCGGGTCTCCCACCGCTGGGTCGTGGGCATGCAGGTGCCCGAGTACTTCCGCGCGTTCCTGTTCGGACGCCTGGCCTGGAACCGGCTGGGGGGGAACCTCCTCATCTCGGGCGCGTTCAGCATGTACGACAAGAGGCTGGCGATCGAGGTGGGAGGCTTCCGGGAGACCTCGATCACCGAGGACCTGGACCTCACCGTGCGCATGCACCGGCGCATGCGGGAGCGGGGAGAGCCCTACGCGATCACTTTCGTCCCCGACCCCGTGGCGTGGACGGAGGTCCCGCGGACGGTCGGGATCCTGGGAAACCAGCGCGAGCGCTGGCACCGCGGCCTCATGGACACGATCTTCCGGAACCCGCGGATGTTCATGAACGCGCGGTACGGGCCGGTGGGGCTCCTCACCTTCCCCTACTACGTCATCGGCGAGATGCTGGAGCCCGCGGTGGAGGCGGCCGGCTACCTGGTCATCGCCGCGGGGCTCCTGCTCGGCGCCATCGACGTACGGTTCCTGTTGCTGTTCGCCGCGCTGGCGTTCGGCTACCAGATGCTGCTGTCCGTGTGCGGGGTGATCCTCGAGCTCCTCACCTTCCGCGTCTACCCGCGGACGTCCGACTACCTCAAGCTCATCGGCTTCGCGCTGATCGAGCCCCTCGGCTTCCGGCAGCTCACCGTGTGGTGGAGGCTGAAGGGGATCGGCCGGTTCCTGGCCGACCTGGGCGGGTGGAACGTGCAGGAGCGCTACGGCTTCGAGGAGGAGAGCGCCTCCGCCGGCGAGAGCTGAGCCTCGCACAGCCTCCGGTACAGGCCGCCGCGGTCGAAGAGCTCCTGGTGCGTGCCGGTCCCGACCAGCCGGCCCTCGTCCAGCACCAGGATCCGGTCGGCGTCGCGAACCGTGGCCAGCCGGTGGGCGATCACGAACACGGTGCGGCCGGTCAGGAGGCGGTCCATCGCCTCCTGGATGAGGCGCTCGGCCTCGACGTCCACGTTGGAGGTGGCCTCGTCCAGGATGAGGATCGGCGGGTCGCGGAGGAGGGCCCTGGCGATCCCGATCCGCTGGCGCTGCCCCCCCGAGAGGCGGACGCCCCGGTCCCCCAGGAGCGTGTCCCACCCCTCCGGCAGGTCGTCGATGAACTCGAGCGAGCGCGCCGCCCCCGCCGCCCGGCGGAGCGCCTCCTGGCCCCAGCGGCCCGGGTCCCCGTAGGCCACGTTGGCGCGCACCGTGTCGTGGAAGATCACGGTCTCCTGGCTCACGATCCCCATCAGGCGCCGGAGCGCGTCCAGCTCGATCCGCCGGAGGTCGACGCCGTCCAGCGTGATGCGCCCGCGGTCGGGCTCGATGAAGCGCGGCAGGAGGTCCACGAGCGTGCTCTTCCCCGCCCCCGACGGCCCCACGAGCGCCACGACCTCCCCCTTGCGGGCCTCGAGCGAGACGTCCCGGAGGACGGGCCGCCCCTCCTCGTAGGAGAACCACACCTCCTCGAAGCGGATGTCGCGCTCGAAGGCCGGGGCGCCGGGGCCTCCCCCACCGTCCGCTCCCCCACCGTCCGCTCCCCCACCGTCCGCTCCCGGCACCGGCCGCACCGGCCGCACAGGCGGCTCCGGCTCGGCGTCGAGCACCTCGAAGAAGCGGTCGGCCGCCGCCAGCGAGGACTGCGCCCTGGCCGGGAACTGCGCCAGCGCCTTGACCGGGGAGATGAGGCGGAGCGCGACGGTGATGAAGGTCACGAACTGCTCGGGCTGCATGGCGCCCGTGCCCAGCACCAGCTGCGCGCCGATGAGCAGCAGGGCGAGCGCCACCAGCGCGCTCAGGACCTCCGACAGCGGCGAGGCGAGCTGCGAGACGGCCTCGGTCCTCACCACCCGGCTCGTGTAGCGGTCCGAGCCCTCCTCGAAGCGCGCGCGCTCGTAGCTCTCGGCCCCGTACGCCTTCACGAGGCGGATGCCGCTCACCGTCTCCTCGAGCACGCTGAGGAGGTCGCCCTGCTCGTCGTACGCCTTCCGGAAGCCGCGCCGGAGCCGGGCCAGGAGCGGCCTCAGCGCCCCGACCAGGAGCGGGGCCAGCACGACCGCCACCACGGTGAGCTTCCAGGAGAGCGCGAGCATGGTGAGGAGATAGGCCACCGCCGTGACGACCTGCCGGAGCGCGTCCGAGAGCGCGTAGCTCACGATCCGCTTGGTCTCGCGCGTGTCGGTGAGGACCCGCGCGATGAGCTGGCCCGTCTTCGTCCCGGAGAAGAAGGCGAGGGGGAGACGCTGGAGGTGGCCGTACACCTGGTCCCGCATGTCTCGCTCGATCCTCTCCTGGACTACGATCCCCAGGTAGCGGGCCAGGTAGAGGAAGACGTTCTTGAGGAGGAGCGCGGCCAGGACGACCAGGCAGATGGCCCTGAGCGCCCCCAGCCCCGAGGCGCCCTCGAGCCACGGGCCCGTCACCCAGCCGATGACGCGCTCGACCGCGTTCCGCCCTCCCTGGGGGAGGACCGGACCCTGCCCGAACAGGGAGCGGAGGAACGGGATGAGGAGGACCAGGCTGAAGGCGTCGAACAGGGAGGCGAGGACCGTCGAGACGAGGCTCCCGCCGAAGAGCCAGCGGTGGGGCCTCAGGTAGCGGATGAGGCGCCGGTAGGAGCTCACCTGGGGGTGAGGAGCGCCGCGGGGAGGATCATCTCCTCGGGGCTCACGCCCCCGTGCAGGAAGCTGTCCCGGTAGCGCTGCTGGTACTCCCTCAGCTTGGTCGGATATACGAAGTAGTAGTCCTCGCGGCACAGGAGGTAGCGCTTGCGCGGCCCTCCGGGCGGGAGTCGGAGGTCGTCGGCGCTGCTCCGGGCGAGGACGGCCGCGGGATTCTCCGTCCGGAGCTCGTCCCCGTATTTGTAGCGGAGGTTCGCGGTCGCGTCGCGCCTGGCGTAGACCGTGGCCGGCCGCCGGCAGTGGATCGAGCCGTGGTCGGTCGTGAGCAGGACCCGCACGCCGCGCGCGGCCGCCATCTTCAGCGCCTCGTAGGCGGCCGAGCGCTCGAACCAGGTCACCGTGAGCGAGCGGAGCGCGGCCGCGTCGCGCGCCATCTCCCACACCAGGGACGACTCGCTCCGGCCGTGGGTGAGGAGGTCCACGAAGCCGAACACGAGCGCGGTGGCCGAGGGCTCGGACAGGTAGCCCCCCAGCCGCTGCAGCATCGCGTCCCCCTCCTCGCCGGAGAACAGCTTCTCGTAGTGCGTCCGCACCGACCCGCCCGAGAGCTCGCCGATGAAGCCCTCGAACAGCTCGTCCTCGAACGTGTTGTAGCCCTCCTCCTCGCCGTGCGTCCACCAGCGCGGATAGCGCTCGGCCAGCTCGTCGGCGAACATGCCGCCGAAGATCGCGTTCCGGCTGTAGGGCGTGGCCGTGGGAAGGAGCGAGGCGTAGAGCGTCTCCTCGATCTCGAACAGGTCGCTCACCATGGAGGCGATCGCCCGCCACTGGTCCAGCCGCAGGCAGTCGATCACGATGAGGAGCGCCGACTCCCCGCCCGCCAGGAGCGGGAGGAAGAACTGGGGGATCACGTCCACCGAGAGCGCGGGGCCCTTCTCGCCCTCCTCGTGGATCCACTCGGAGTAGCGCGCCTCGACCATGTCGCAGTAGGCGCGCCGGATGTCGGTGACCACGGTCTCGAGGCTCTCGCGCAGCCCGCTCTCGCCCGCCTCCTCCAGCCGGAGCTCCCAGTCGACCACCTCGCCGTACAGGCGCGCGTAGTCCTCCCAGCGATCGGCCTCCGCCAGCGTCTCCCGCAGCTCGCCGAACCGGCGCGTGAAGTCGCGGGCGATGCGCTCGTGGCGGAGGTGCTCGCCCTCCAGGAGCCGCCGGACCACCGAGAGGACCTGCCGGGGGCTCGTGGGCTTGACGATGTAGTCGTCCACCCGCCGGCCGATGGCCTCCTGCAGGGTGGCGTCCTCCTCGCTCTTGGTGACCATGACGACCGGCATGCGGCCCGCCCCGCGCCGCAGCCGGCCCAGGACCTCGATCCCCCGCAGCCCGGGCATGTGCTCGTCCAGGAGGACCAGGTCGTACGTCTCGGCCCGGAGGAGCTGGAGGGCGTCGTCCCCGTTCATGACCGTGTCGACGTCGTAGCCCTCCTCCTCCAGCCGCATCACGTGGGGCCTGAGGAGGTCGACCTCGTCGTCGACCCACAGGATGCGCCCGCGGCGCGTCGTCGCCTGCCTGGTCGTCATGCTCCTTCCCTCCGCAGGTGTCGCTCCGCCGCGAGCGCGAGCTTCCCGACCACCTCGTCCACCGTGATCCGCTCCATGCCTCCCGCCCTGAACTCGGGCGAAGGGGGCTCCCCGGGCTCGCGGGGGAAGCGGTCCACGACCAGCTCCCGGAACGCCTCCCGGTACGGTCCCGCGCGGCGCGGGTCGGTGGCCCCGTACAGCCCGACCAC
>Ga0102944_1000740_pt1 | contig 23759 bp, 21 predicted proteins | sample SalPonD_shore_MG_FD_78172 | JGI IMG/M metagenome (GOLD analysis project Ga0102944, IMG submission 78172) | Salt pond soil microbial communities from South San Francisco under conditions of wetland restoration - Salt Pond MetaG... | ecosystem: Environmental > Aquatic > Marine > Intertidal zone >...
CATCGCCGCGGTCGAGGCGATGCCCGAACCCGGCGGATTCACCACCAGCTGGAAGTGCCTCGACGGCTGGCTCGACAGCGTCACCCTCGACGACCTGCGCACCGTGCGCGGCCTGCTCGCGCAGCACCGCCAGGCCTGCTTCGCGCGCCAGCGCGAGCTGGTGTTGGCGGCGGAGGCCGGGGAGCCCGTGGACTTGGGCGCTGGGTGGCCTCGGTAGGCTCTCCGGACCCACTCGGCGACAAGCGGCGCGCGGCTTGCCACTCCGCCTTTGGAAGGCCGGTTGAGCCAGGCTGAAAGGGCCTTTTATAGCCGTTGCGCAAACCAAGTGTCCGAACTGCTCAATCCAAGTGGCGCGTTACACAGCCAGGACGGCCAGCGCGACCAGCAGCGCCGGCACCATGCGGTACCGCATGCCCGTCGTCGGGGTCATTGCACCTCCTTCGTCCGCCGACGGCACATGCGACGGCGGGGCAAGGCGGATCAGTCGTCGAGCGGGAATTCGGCCTGCAGCTGGGCCTCGAAGGCCGCTGCGAGCGTATCGGTGGGCCGGCCGGCCGCGCTGCCGCGCAGTTTGTCGGGCATCACCGCGGGATCGAAGTAGCGCACGCCGATCAGGGCGTAACGGGGGTTGGCATCGCCTTGCTCCCGGAAGAAGTAGTACAACCGCAAGTACCCTTCGGCGATGCTGCGGCGGTCGGATTCGGTGAGATTCCGCGGATCCCCCTCGAGCGTCGGCAGCCACAGGATCTGGTGGACATCCAGACGGTCGGGATTCGGGATATCGCCGTTCTTGTTCCAGATATGAGGCCAGTAGAAGGGATTCTCGTAGTTGCGTTCGGCCAGGCCCCACAGCGTGTCCCCGCGCTGCACCTCGTACTCGCGGCCGGCGAAGTAGGGCCGCCCTTGCGCGGCGGCGCCCGCGCTCGTCGCCGTGGCCGCCTGATCGTCCGGCTGCGCGCCGGCTGCCGGCGCCGGCAGCGATGCCGTCGTCAGGGGTTCCGCGGCGGTGTCATGCGCGGTCTCTTGGCTGCCGGCCTCGGCCGCCGCCCGAGTCGGCTTCTCTCCGGAGGGACTCGGCGCGACGCGTCCCGCATCGCCCGCGTCATCCGTGGACGCCTGCGTCCGTCCCGATGTCGCCGCCTTCTGCGCGCTCCCCGCGGTGTCCGCCTGTGCCGGCGTTTCCGTGTCCTGCGCGATGGATGCCGCGGCCGGCTGCTCGTCTGCCCCTTCGCCGGCACCGGCCGAGCCGCCGGTATCGGCAGGGACGCTCATTGTCTGCTCGTCGGGCCCTGACGTTGCCGCCTTCGCCCCGCGGGACGCACTGGTGTCCGAATCGCTGCCTCCGGACGTTGCCTCATCCGGCGCCGCGCCCGCGTCGGTCGCGGCGCCGGATTCCGTCGTTGTCCCGGCGGCTGCCGCCTCGTCCGCCGCGCCGTCCACCTCGTCCTCGTCGCCCGCCGGCTCGACGGCCATGCCGCGCGTGGTCGAGGCCGATTCGTCATCCGCGCTCGCGGCGGCGGACGTATCGTCCGCAGGCGCGGCGCCCGCACGATCGACGTCCGTTCTGTGCGCAGTGTCGCTGAGCGAGCCCGGCCATGCCCACCAGAGCAACAGCACCAGCAGGATCGCGAGCAGCAGCAGGAGGAGCCAGACGCCGCGTCGCCGGCCGGTTGCCCCCCCCTCGGCTGCGCTTTTCGGCTCGTTGCCCGCTGCCCCTTGCGCGCCGACGTACCCGGTCCAGTTCGAATCGTGGCGCATGTCCGGAAGGAGGTCGTCCGCCGCGCTGGTACCACGGCGGTCGTACACTCGCAGCGTCGGGTCCGCCATCGCGGCGGGCGCGACGCGACTGTCGTCGCCGCCCGCGCTGGCGGCGGGCGGTACGTTGCCGGCGGGGCGGCCGCCCGCGGCCGTCCCGCCCAGTGTGGCCTCGCGTGACCCGCGTGGTTCGTCCGTCGCATCCGTCGCCACCTCGGTCCCACCGTAAGCGGGCTCGCGCTGCCAGTCGCTCGAGACGGCGGGAATCGTGCCGGAGGCTGCGATTGCCCGCAGCCCGTCCGCTCCCAGCGTCGCTTCGCGCGAGCCGCGGCCCGGTTCGACCGCATCGGCCGGGTGCTCGGGCGGCGGCGGTGGTGGTGGCTCACGCTCGAGCGCCTCCTCTTCGGGCGCCTCTTCGGGGGCCAGCGTACCGGCCGGATGGGCATCGATCGCGGCCCCGCCGAGCGCCGCCTCGCGCGAGGGCGCAGGCTCATCGGGCGCGGGGCGTTCCGCCTCGGCGTCCGCGTAGGCAGACGCACGCCGCCAGTCACTCGGCACGGCCGGCACGGTGCCCGAAGCGCTGACCGGCCGCAGACCATCGGCGCCGAGCGTCGCTTCGCGCGAGCCGCGTACTGGCGGCGCCGCGGCTACAGTGGGGACGGCCGGCTCGCGTTCGAAGGGGGACTCCTCGGGCACATCTCCGGTCGGCAGCGACCCGGCGGGATGGGCGTCCGCCGCCGCGCCGCCGAGGACCGCCTCGCGCGATCCCGTCGCGGCCGCGTCCTCCGGTGCGGGCTCGGCGGTCGCGACGCCCGCCTCCGCGGCCCGCGGTGGGTGATGAATGGCGACCGCCGGCACAGTGCCCAGGGCGGAAACGCCATGCAGCGATGTGGTACCGAGCGTGGCCTCGCGCGACGGGTGGGGCTCGCCCAGGGGGACGGCCGCAGGCCGATCCGGCTCGATGCGCTCCCGCAGGGCCTTGGCCGGTCGGAACAGGACACGGTGGCGCGCCGGGATCGTGATGCGCTCGCCGGTGCGCGGATTGATGCCGCGGCGGGCGTGCGTGGGCCGCAAACGGAACGTTCCGAAGCCGTGGACCCGCACGACGCCGTCGCGCACCAGCCCCTCGCGGATGATCGCGACGAGGGCGCGCGCCGCCGCCTTCAACCGCTCGCGCGCGATCCCGTGCTCGGCCGCCGCCTCTTCCGACAGGCGCGCGTCGAACAGGCGCCGGTTCAAGAGTCGGGCTCCCAGGCTTGGGCCGCGTCACGCAGGCCCTGAGCGGGCCGGAAGGTGACCTGGCGCGTGCCCGGGATATCCAGGGCCTCGCCGTCGGTCGGGCGACGCCCGCGGCGGGCAGCCACCTCATGCGTATCGAAGGTGCCGAGTCCGCGGAACACGACGCGATTGCCGATCGCCAACTGGTGCGCGATCGCGCCGAGCTGGATCTCGAGCAGGCGCTTGGCCTCGCGCTTGCTCGTCCCCAGTCGTCCCGCCAGGTGCTCGACGATCTCGGTCTTGTTCATGACCCCGCCGCTCCAGCCACGACCGGTTCGGGTCTGTTGTCAGTATAGCGAACGTGACATCGCGCCGCAGGAGCGGGCCGCCCGTGCCTGTTCCCACGCCCGAATCGCCCCCCTCGAGCCGACGCACGGGATGCATGGGGAAACGGCCGGGCTCCGCGGCGTGACACCGAACGAATCGATTGCACGAAACGAGCGCCATGTGCCGGCCTGACGCCTGCGCCGCGACGGCGCGCAAACCGATGCGGATCCCGCCGCCGCTGGCGTCGGGGTTGAACTCAGCGCGCCCGTCCCTACCTAGGGAGGACAGTGCCGGCAGCCTTGCCCGCCTGTCTCGCCGGTCCGCGACCACAACCGGGAGTCGGCGACATTTGCGGGCGAGCGCCGTTCCCTTTGCCACGACATGCGGAGGCCCCATGGCCGTCGTCGACCTCACGCAGGACAACCTCGAATCCACGATTCGCGAGAACGACATCGTGCTCATCGATTTCTGGGCCGATTGGTGCGGCCCGTGCAAATCCTTCGCGCCCGTCTACGAGAAGGTCGCGGAGAACCACCCCGACATCGTGTTCGGCAAGGTGGACATCCAGAACGAGGAGCAGATCGCGCAGATGTTCGGCATTCGCTCGATCCCGACACTCGCCATCTTTCGCGAGCAGCAGCTCATCATGCTCGAGGCCGGCGCGATGCCCGAGGGCACGCTTGAGCAAGCCATCGAGACGGTGCGCGGCCTGGACATGGAACAAGTGCGCGCCGATCTGAAGAAGCGTGCCGAAGAGGCCCAGCAGCAGGAACAGCAGACCGGCTGAGCAGCGCAAGCGGCCCGAGCCCGGGCGGTGCCCACGGCTGCCCGGGCCGCGCCATGCTCATCGCAGGCGCTTCACGAACACCTTCGAGTTGCGCTGCCAGTTGTACAGTGCCCGGCGCTCGTCGGGCAGTGCGGCCACATCCCCCGGCTCGTAGCCACGCTCGCGGAACCAGTGCATGGTCCGCGTCGACAGCACGAACAGCGACGTGAGCCGGCGCGCGGCGGCGCGTTCCTCGAGCCAGTCCAGCAGCTGCCGGCCGCGACCGCCATCGCGGTACGCCGGGTCGACCGCGACACAGGCAATCTCGGCGCTCGTGCCATCCGGCATCGGGTACAGGGCGGCGCAGGCGATGATGGAGCCGTCGCGCTCGATCACGGCGAAGCGATCCACCTCGAGCTCGAGCTGCTCGCGCGAGCGGCGCACGAGCGAGCCCTCCTCCTCCAGCGGCCGGATCAGCTCGAGGATGCCCGGAACGTCATCGATCCGCGCCGGTCGCAGTCCCTCGTAGGTCTCGGAAGTCACCAGCGTGCCGGTGCCGTCGCGCGTGTAGAGCTCGGCCAGGAGGGCGCCGTCCGCGCGCGCGATCAGGTGCACCCGGCGCACGCCGCGGCGCACGGCGACACTCGCGCTGCGCATGTGGCGCGCACCCTCGGGATCGCCCTCGCCCTGTTCGCTCACCCAGCGGTCGGTCTCGGCCGGGCCGAGCTGGCTGATGCGCTCGCCGGCGGCATCGCGCACGCCCGCGTGCTCCATCAGGAACAGCAGCTTCTCGGCGCGCAGCGCCACGGCTGCCTCCGTGGCCACGTCCTCGGCGTGCAGGTTGAACATCTCGCCGGTCGGCGAGTAGCCGAGCGTCGACAGCACGACGATGTCGCCCCGATCGAGCGCCGCGGCAATCGCGTCCGCCTCGACACGGCGCACGATGCCGGTGTGCTGGAAGTCGACGCCGCCGTGCACCCCCCAGGGGCGCGCGGTGACGAAGTTGCCGCCGGTGACGCGGATCCCCGCCCCCGCCATGGGCGTGTTCGGCAGCCCCGTCGACAACCGCGACTCGATCTCGAAACGCACGCGCCCGGTCGCCTCGCAGACCAGCGGCAGCGACTCCGTGTCCGTGATGCGCAGGCCGTTGTGGTAGCGCGGCTTGCGCCCGGCGGCGGCCAGGCGCGCGTCGATCTGCGGCCGAGCCCCGTGGACGAGCACGAGGCGAACGCCCAGCCGCGCCAGCAGCGCGATGTCGTGCACCAGCGCGGGGAAGTCCGTTTCCTCGACGGCCTCGCCGCCGAAGGCCAGCACGAACGTGCGCCCGCGGTGCGCCTGGATATAGGGCGAGGCGCTGCGGAACCAGGCGAGGTGGCCCTGCGGATCGGCGTCGTTCGTCATCAGGGATCGGTCCGTTCGTTGGCGGCGGACGCCGCATTGTACCGAAGCCACTGTACGCTGAAGTCGCGCCACGGACGGCAGGCGCCCCCGGCGTCGCGCGCCCCGGGTCAGCCCGCCTGCCGTGCCGAGCCCGGAGTGTCCAGGCAGAAGCGTTCGATCAGGCCCGACAGCAGCTGCACCGTGCGCTCGAGGTAGTCGAGCTCGACGTACTCGTCGGGCTGATGCGCCTGGGCGATGCTGCCCGGACCCATGATGAGCACGTCCATGCCGAGGCGCTGGTAGAAGGCGGCCTCGGTACCGAACGCGACCGCGGCCGCGGTCTCGCCGGTGAGCTGTTCGGCGGCGCGAACGAGCGGCGCATCCGCAGCCGTTTCCGCGGGGGGTGTGCCATCGAACAGTGACTCGAAGCGCAGCTCGAGCCCGCTGCCGTCCAGCGCGCCGGCAACCCGCTCGCGGATGCGGCGGCGCTCGGTGTCGAGGTCCATGCCGGGCAGGATGCGCAGATCGTACGACAGCTCGCACTGGCCGCAGATGCGATTCGGGTTGTCGCCGCCGCGGATCTGGCCGAGATTCAGCGTCGGCGTGGGCACGCGAAAGGCCTCGTTGCGGTGCTGCGCCTGCAGCTCGGCGCGGATCGCGAACAGCTCGCTCATGGCACGGTGCATCCCCTCGAGCGCGCTGTTGCCGTAGGCCGGGTCGCTCGAGTGGCCGGCGCGACCGACGACGCTCAGCTTCTCCATCATGATGCCCTTGTGCATGCGCACGGGCTTGAGGCGTGTCGGCTCGCCGATGACGGCGGCATCGGCCTGCACCGCGCCCGACTCGGCCAGGGCGCGCGCGCCGGCCATGTCGCACTCCTCGTCCGCGGTCACGGCCAGGTGCAACGGACGCGCTAGTCCGCGATCGGCGTAGCGCGCGGCCGCCTCCAGCGACAACGCGAGAAAGGACTTCATGTCGCAGGCGCCAAGGCCGTACAGTCGCCCCTCGTGCTCGGTTGCGCGGAACGGATCGAAGGTCCAGCGGTGCGCGTCCCACGGCACGGTGTCGGCATGGCCGCCGAGCGCCAGCCCGCCCGGCCCCTCGCCCAGCGTGGCGACCAGGTTGTGCTTGCCCGGCTTGCCGGGCACGTCGAACACCTGCACGGCGAAGCCGCAGGCCTCGGACCATTGCGCGATCAGGTCGATGACGGGGCGATTGCTGCGATCGAGCTCCGGATGACCGCGGCTGCTGACCGTGTCCTGCGCGATCAGCTGCGCGATCATGTCGCGCCGTTCGGGACAACTGCAGCCCACGTTCATTCCTCGGCGTCGGTAACCGCGCCTAGCGATGCGGAGTTGACCAGCTTGGCGTACTTCGCGAGCACGCCGCGCTTGTACTTCGGCTTCGGCGGCGTCCACGCCTTCTGGCGCTCGCGCATCTCCTTCTTCGTGATGTCGAGCGTGATCGAGTTGCTGTCGGCGTCGATGGTGATCGTATCGCCGTTCTTCACCAGGCCGATCGGTCCGCCGACCGCCGCCTCGGGCGTGATGTGGCCGACGACGAACCCGTGGCTGCCGCCGGAGAAACGGCCGTCGGTGATGAGTGCGACATCATTGCCGAGACCCCGCCCCATGATCGCCGAGGTCGGCGACAGCATCTCGCGCATGCCCGGCCCGCCCTTCGGCCCCTCGTAGCGGATGACCACCACGTCGCCCGCCTTCACCTTGCCGTCGAGGATCGCCCGGAAGGCCTTTTCCTCGGAGCCGTAGACGCGCGCCCGGCCGGTGAACTGCGTGCCCTCCTTGCCGGTGATCTTCGCGACCGCGCCGTCGGGGGCCAGGTTGCCGTAGAGGATGCGCAGGTGGCTGTCCCTCTTGTAGGGGCGATCGAACGGGGCGATGATCTCCTGGCCTTCGGCGTACGGCTTCACATCCTTCAGGTTCTCGGCGACCGTCCTGCCGGTCACCGTCACGCAGTCGCCGTGCAGCAGGCCGCAGTCGAGCAGCATCTTCATCAGCGGCTGGATGCCGCCGATCCTGATGAGATCCGACATCATGAAGCGCCCGCTCGGCCGCAGGTCGGCGAGCACCGGCACCTTCCTGCCGATGCGGGTGAAGTCATCGAGCTTCAGATTCACGTTCGCCGCGTGTGCCATCGCCAGCAGGTGGAGCACGGCGTTGGTCGAACCGCCGAGCGCGATGACCACGGTGATGGCGTTCTGGAACGCCTTCTTCGTCATGATGTCGCGCGGGCGAATGTCCTGCTCCAGCAGCTCCAGCACGGCCGCGCCGGCGCGGCGGCAGTCGGCCGCCTTGTCCGCGGACACGGCCGCCTGCGCGGAGCTCTCGGGCAGACTCATCCCCAGCGCCTCGATCGCCGAGGCCATGGTGTTGGCGGTGTACATGCCGCCGCAGGAACCGGCGCCCGGGATGGCGCACTTCTCGACCGCGAGACGCTCCTCCGCCGTGATCTGCCCCTTGGCCTCCTGGCCGACCGACTCGAACACCGACACCACGTCGACGTCCTTGTTCTTGTAGCAACCGGGCAGGATGGTCCCGCCGTAGACGAAGATCGAAGGACGGTTCAGGCGCGCCAGACCGATCATGCAGCCGGGCATGTTCTTGTCGCAGCCGCCGATCGCGACCAGTCCGTCGAAGCCCTCGCAACCGGTCACCGTCTCGATCGAGTCGGCGATGACCTCGCGCGAGACGAGCGAGTACTTCATGCCCTCGGTGCCCATCGAAATCCCGTCGGACACCGAGATCGTGTTGAACAGCACGCCCTTGCCGCCGGCCTCGTCGGCGCCTTCCACCGCGGCGTCGGCCAGCTTGTTGATGTGCATGTTGCACGGCGTCATCATGCCCCAGGTCGACGCGATGCCGACCTGCGGCTTCGCGAAGTCGTCCTCGCCGAAGCCTACCGCGCGCAGCATCGCGCGGCTGGCGGCGCGCGCCGGCCCGTCGACGACGGGAGCGGAAAAGCGGCGCGGATCGGCGGGCTTGCGGCGGGACTTCGTCTGCTGGGCCATCGGTGCTCCGTTTGGGGTCGATCTGATTGGGTCGGAAGGGAAACCCGTCAAGCGTAGAGGGGCGCGTCACGGCGCGCAACCGCGCGGGTCGGGCCATTTGCATCCGGGCCAGGGTGGTTCTGGTGTCGCCCGTGGTCGAACGAAACATGCAGGCCGGGATCTGCCCGGCCGCGTTCCCGCCCGCAACAGCAAAAGCCGGCCTGCGGCTTCGTTGAATGCACAGGAGGAGAAAGACGCCACACCCGCGCGCGCTGACGCGCAAGCGGGCCTACGGCGGCCGGGACGCGGACGGCCTGCGGCGCAAGCAACCAGCACGGCCGCCCCTACTTCAACGCCTGTCGCAACTCCTCCAGCCGCGCCGTGGGGTTGTCCAGTTCCACCAGGTACTGCCGCACCCGCGGCGGCAGCGGCAGCAGCTCGGTGAGGCGGCCGCCGACCCAGGCGGCGTCATCCCATTGCGGATCGTCGTACTGGATGACGCCCTCGAGCTGCTTGAGCATCTTGCGCAGCACCTCGACCAGCCCGGCGCAGTTATCCGGCACCGGTTCCGACGGTTCCGGCGGCAGGGCCTCGACGCGCGCGACGACCAGCTGGTTGGCCTCGACGTCGAGGTCGTGGACGCGGATCTTGTGCTGGCCGCGCACGGTAATGCCGAGCAGCCCGTCGGGTTGGCGGTCCCAGTCGACGATGCGGACCTCGGTGCCGGTGCCGAAGGGCATGGCGGGCTCGCCCGCCTCGCCGCCCTGGCGGATCAGGCAGATGCCGAAGCCGCTGTCGTGCTTCATGCACTCGCTGACCATGTCCAGATAGCGCGGCTCGAACAGCCGCAACGCGGCCAGGCCGCCGGGCAGGACGGCGGTAGAGAGCGGGAACAGGGGCAGGCGGTAGTACGCGTCCGATGCGGCACTCATGCGCCCGGCTCCTCCATGCCCCAGCGGGGCATCAGGCGATGCGGCACATCGAGGTGGTCGAGCACGCGCGCGACGACAAAGTCGACCAGATCGTCGACCGACTGCGGGTGATTGTAGAAACCGGGGTTCGGCGGCATGATCACCGCGCCCATGCGCGCGAGGCGCAGCATGTTTTCGAGATGGATTTCGGAAAACGGCATTTCGCGCGGCATGACGATCAGGCGCTTGCGCTCCTTGAGCACGACGTCCGCCGCACGCTCCAGCAGGCTGGCGCACTGGCCGCTGGCCACCGAGGCCAGCGTGCCGGTGGTACACGGGCACAGTACCATTGCGTCAGGCGCGCCCGATCCGGAAGCGATGGGGGCCGTCCACTGGTCCATGCCCAGCACCTCGAGGGTGCCGGGGGTATCGGGATGGCGTTCGTCGAAGAAGCGCTGCATGTCGGCCGGCCGGCCCGGAACGCGCAGATCCGTGTCCATGCCGATGACGACATGGCCCGGCCTCGAGACCAGCAGGTACACGTGGCAACTGCCGTCGAGCAAGCATTCGAGCAGGCGCAGGGCGTACTGGACGCCCGAGGCGCCGGTGATGGCCAGCGCGACGCGCGGAGCCGCCCTGCTCATCGTCGTTCGGCCCCGCCCAGGGCCGCGGAGAGGCGCGCGCTGGTGAGCGCCAGGCGGTATACGAGCGTTTCGGTGAAGGCGCGGTAGTAGAGCAATTGCGTCTCCGGTGGTGCGACGTCGAGTTGCGACTTGCCGACCCTGAGCACGACGCTGTCGGCGTCCGCGGTGATCGTGGCGCTGCGGCGCGTCTCGGCGAGGAAACCCATCTCGCCGAGGCAGTCGCCCTTGCCCAGCGTCACGATCACGACCCTGCCCTTCTCGACGCGCGCACTGCCGACCACGAGCAGGTAGAAGCTGGATTCGAGCTCGCCCTCGCGGATCAGGATTTCACCGGCCCGATACTGTAGCAGCGTGCTGGCCTCGAGCACCGCCTCGATCTGGGCATCGGTGAACCCATCGAAGAAGTGCAGCCCGCGCAGCAGATCGCGATGCGATCCCTTCACCAGGTGGTGCCCCGTGCGCCGCAGCCACTCGTACACGCAGGCGAGCGCCGCCGCGAACTCGGCACCGGAACCGTAACGTCCGCCGGATCGCGCGCGAGGGCTCGCGCGACGATGACCGACAGCTCCGCGGGCAGATCGGGCGCGACGTCGGCGAGCCGGGGCGGCGTCCGCAGGATGTGGCCGAACAGCTTCTGCACGTCCGGCTCGGGGTAGAGTCGCTGCCCGGTCAGCCGCTCGAACAGGACGACGCCGAGGGCATAGAGATCCGCCGGGGGGGCCGACCTGGTCGCCGCTGAGCTGTTCGGGCGCCATGTATTGCGGCGTGCCCTTCGCCATGCCGGGCGTGCCGGCGACACCGTTCGCGCTCGTCAGCGTGATGGAGAAGTCCGTGATCTTCGTCACGTGCTCGGGCCCGATCATGATGTTGCCCGGCTTGATGTCGCGATGGGCCACGTCGCGGCGATGCGCATCGTTGAGCGCCTGGCAGCAGCGGAACACGATGTCGACGGCACGCTCGGCCGGCCGGCGCTCATTGTCGGCACTGCCCCAGGCGCGCAGCGTCGTGCCCGGGACGTACTCGGTCACGATATAGCTGTACGCGCCTCCGACTCCGGCGTCGTGGACCGGCACGATGTGCGGGTGGGACAGCTGCCCGGCGGCATGGGCCTCGGACAAGAACGTCCGCCGGTGCCGGTCGCAGAGCGCACCCGCCGTGGTGCCGGGATGCGCGACCTTCAGTGCGACGTCGCGCCCGACGAACGTGTCGTGCGCGTAGTGGACCGTCCCGCAGGTGCCGCGCCCGAGCACCGCTCCGACCTCGTAGTCGCCGATGCTGTCCGGGATTTGCCGCTCGTTCGCCACGCTGCCCCTCCCCCTGCCGCGGCTCCGACTCCGGCATCAGTCGTCGGCGGATGCGTCCACGGTGCGCTCGAGGCGTTCGGTCAACGCCTGCGGCAGGCCGCCGAAACCCCCGTTGCTCATCAGCACTACGTGGTCGCCCGGTTCCGCCTCGGCGCGCACCGCCTCGGCGATCGCCGTCGTGTCGCGCAGCAGGATGGCGCGGTCCGCGCCTATGCACGCGACCACCGGCCGCGGGTCCCACTGTACACCCGGACCGGCGTGCAGCAGCACGCGATCGGCGTCGGCCAGCGCGCCGGCCAGGGTGCCTGCATGGACACCCATGCGCATCGTGTTGGAGGCCAGATCCACCACGGCGACAATGCGGCTGTCCGCACCGACGCGCGCCCGCAGGCCCGCGAGGGTGGTCGCGATCGCCGTCGGGTGATGCGCGAAATCGTCGTACACGGTGATGCCGTGCGGTCGTCCGCGCACCTCGAGCCGCCGCCGCACGCCGGCGAAGTCCGACAGCGCGGCACAGGCCGAGGCGACCGCGATGCCGGCATGGCGAGCGGCCGCGACGGCCGCGATGCCGTTCGCGACATTGTGCTCGCCGATCAGGTCCCACTCGACGGCGCCGCGCACGCCGCCCGGCCCGCGGACGGTGAAGCGGCTGCCGTCGGCCGAGCGCTCGACTGCGCACCAGTCGGCGCCCGCGTCCGGTTGCACCGGGGCGAACCGTTCGAGCGGTGTCCAGCAGCCCTGCGCGAGCACGGCCTCGAGGGCCGCGTCGCCGCTGCGCGTGATGATGCGGCCGGTGCCCGGCACCGTGCGCACGAGATGATGGAACTGCCGCTGGATCGCCGCCAGGTCGTCAAAGATGTCCGCGTGGTCGAACTCGAGGTTGTTGAGCACGAGCGTGCGCGGGCCGTAGTGCACGAACTTCGAGCGCTTGTCGAAGAAGGCGCTGTCGTACTCGTCGGCCTCGACCACGAATGCGTCCGCCGTGCCGAGGCGCGCCGAGACACCGAAGCCCTGCGGCACGCCGCCGATCAGGAAGCCGGCGTCCACGCCGTTTGCCGCCAGCACGTGCGCCAGCATGCTCGCGGTGCTGGTCTTGCCGTGCGTGCCGGCGATCGCGAGGACGTGCCGGCCCTGGAGCACATGCTCGCGCAGCCACGCCGGCCCGGACGTGAAGCGCAGGCCGCGGTCCAGCACCGCCTCGACGATCGGGTTGCCGCGGCTCAGCGCGTTGCCCACGACGACGAGATCCGGTGCGGGCTCGAGCTGGGCGGGATCCCAACCCTCCGTGAGCTCGATCCCGGCCGCCGCGAGCTGGTCGCTCATGGGCGGGTACACGCCAGCATCGGCGCCGGTGACGCGGTCGCCGCGTGCCGCCGCGAGCTGTGCGAGGCCGCCCATGAAGGTCCCACAGATGCCGAGGATGTGGATGTGCATGGATATCCCGTCGAGGTGTTCGGCGTTACCGCTGACCCGTCATTGCGGCGCACCGCCCGGCACGGGCACGAGGGTATCGGCAATCGCGGTCGAGAGCAGCACGTAGCCCAGCGCGATCAGCACGCCGCGGCGCAGGCTGAGATCGAGCGCATGGCGCAGGATGTGGCCGATGACCGTCACGCTCCAGCCGTAGACGCCGAACAGTAGCAGCAAGGCGAGCAGGAACAGGTCGTCTGCCGGCGTGCGGTCGATGAGGATGTCGAGCAGCGGCCAGGTCAGCAGCACCAGGATGGCACCCGTGCCGCAAAGGGCGGTGAACGTCTGGCGGAATCGTTCCGGGTGTCCGGTCATGCGCAGCGCCCCGGTGACGAAAGCGAACTGCAGCGCCAGGTCCAGTCCCGTGCGCGCCAGGGCCAGGTCGACCGGATACAGTTGCCGGATGGCGAGCAGCGAGGCGACGATCACGGCCACGACCGAACCGATCAGGAGCCCGTCGGACGCCGGCAGATCCTGCGGCCGTGTCCGCAGGCGCACCATGTCGACGAACAGTTGCAGTACACTTGCCACGGTCCGGTCGCTCCGGGTCGGAATCGGGGAGAGGCGGCCGGCGCGCCCGGGATCGGGCCCGGGGTGGACGCGGCGCGCGCGACGCGCGACGGCTCGGCCGGCCGTAACGGGCGACAGTGTACTGGATGGCCCCGTTGCGCCGCACCGCCGACGGCGACGAACCGGTCCGGCGCAACGCAGGTTCCGCAGCAATGGAGGCGCATGCACCCGGCCTCGAGACGTTCGACCCACCCGTGGCGGCGCGGCAACCAGTTCGAGCTCCTGGTCGACGGAGGGGCCTTCTTCCCCGCCATGACCGCCGCGATCGCGCGCGCCAGCGAACGCGTGGCGCTGGAGATGTATCTCGTCCAGTCCGGCCCGCTGGCGGCCCGCTTCGTCGATGCGCTCTGCGGGGCCGCCCACCGCGGTGTCGCCGTCTTCCTCATGGTCGATGACTTCGGCGCGCGCGGCCTGGCACGGCGCGACCGCAATCGCCTGCTGAGCGCGGGCGTGCATTTCGCGCGCTTCAATCCGCTGTCGCCGCTCAAGCTGACGTGGAACCTGGTCCGGAACCACCGCAAACTGCTGCTGGTGGACGACCGGCTGGCGTTCGTCGGCGGCGCGGGACTGACCGACGAGTTCGACCCGCGCGAAGACCGCGGCTGGCGCGACAACATGCTGCGCATCGACGGTCCCTGCGTGGCGGACTGGTGGGCCAGTTTCACGGCGATCTGGGTACGCTGTTCGCAGGTCCCCTGCAATCCCCCGCCCGATCCGGACGCCCGCGGCCCCGGCGGCCGCGGCCGCGTGCTCGCGGCTGCCGGCCCATGGCCCGGCAGCCGTGCCCTGAAGGCCGCGACGGTGAACGACATCCGTCGGGCACGCGAGCGCGTGTGGCTCGCCAGCCCGTACTTTCTGCCGCCGTGGAAACTGCGCCGCGCGCTCTCGCACGCGGCCCAGCGCGGCGTGGACGTGCGCCTGCTGCTGCCGGGGCCGCGCACGGATCACGCCTTCGTCCGCGCAGCCACGCACCGCCTCTACGGCTGGCTGCTGCGGCGCGGGATCCGCGTGTTCGAGTACCAGCCGGCGTTCCTGCACGCCAAGACCCTGCTGGCCGACGACCGGGCCATGCTGGGCTCGTGCAACTTCGATCGCTGGAGCCTGCGCTGGAACCTCGAGGCCAACCAGCAGGTGCACGACACGCGGTTCGCCGCGCGCCTCGCCACGGTGCTCGCCGCCGACTTCGCGGACAGCATCGAGGTCACGCGCGAGGCGTGGCAGCGGCGACCGTTGTGGTATCGGCTGCGCGAGCGCTTCTGGGGGTGGGCGGAGACGGTGCTGGTCCGGGCAAGCTACCGCCGGCTGGTGCACGACCAGGCACGCCGCCGGGGCGATCCGGCAGGCCAGGGCCCGTAGGCCGCGGGGGCCGCCGCGAGGCGATGGATCGGCGGTCGGACGCGGTTCGATTGCCTTTTGCGCGAGGGGTACGCAGACTGCTCGCGGGCAGACGATGGGGGACACATGTACGAGCCGGGCACACCGACACCGATGGCCGAACGATTCCGCGGATTTCTGCCCGTGGTGGTCGACGTGGAGACCGGCGGCTTCAATCCCGCAACCGACGCCCTGCTGGAAATCGCGGCGGTCACGCTGCGCATGGACGAGGGCGGTCGAATCGAGCCCGACGAGACCATCTCGACGCACGTGATCCCGTTCGACGGCGCGAACATCGAGCCGAAATCGCTCGAGGTCAACGGCATCGACCCGTGGCATCCGCTGCGCGCGGCACGCAACGAACACGACGCATTGTCGTTCCTGTTTCAGCCCGTGCGCCGCGCGGTGCGCGACAACGGCTGCACGCGCGCGATCCTGGTCGGCCACAACGCCGCCTTTGATCTCAACTTCCTGAACGCGGCCGTCGAGCGCGCCGGCATCCGGCGCAATCCGTTCCACCCGTTCTCGTTCCTCGATACCGTCTCCTTCGGCGCGCTGGCTTTCGGCCAGACCGTCCTGGCGCGTGCCGCGCGTGCCGCCGGCCTCGAATGGGACGCCGGCGAGGCCCACTCCGCGGTATACGACACGGAGATGACCGCGCGCCTGTTCTGTACCGTCGTCAACCAGTGGGAGGCCCTGCACACCGACAGCGCCTCCTCCGTGTCGCCGTGAGCGCGATCGAGGAGCTGCGCCACGAGCGGCTGTCTCTGGTCGTCGTCGACGACGCCCGCACCGGTCGTACCTATTTCACCCGGGCCCTGCGCAAGGCCGGCTACGAAGACATCCGCGTGGCCGAATCCGCCGCGCGTGTGCTCGACATGGTGGCGGAACGGCCCGCCGACGTGCTCATTGCCGACTGGATGATGCCCGGCATGGACGGCCTCGAGCTCACCCAGCACGTACGGGCGCGCGACGAAGAGGAAGGACGCTACACGGCCGTGATCCTGTCGACGGCGCGGGAAGGCGTGGAGGCACTGGTCGACGCCTTCCGCCACGGTGTCGACGACTTCCTGCACAAGCCGTTCGACGTGGAGGAGCTGATCGCGCGGATCTTCGCCGCCGGCAATCACGCAAACGCACAGAACATGCTGCTGGAGGCCTCGGAGACGCTGGCCCGGGGACTGAGCTCGCGCGCCGAGCACTGGGCCAACGACCGCGCCACGGGCCTCGGTAACGCCGATTACTTCGAGGCCCAGCTGACCACCTACCTGATGGAGGCCGCCATGCGCGGCGGGGCGGTCTGCTGCACACTGCTCGAGGTCTCGGGCCCGGCGCTCGAGCCGCAGCACCGGGCACGCTCGCTGCCGCGCATCGGGCGGCGCATCGTGCGCGCGGTGCGCCCGACCGACGCGGTCGCGCACCTGCAGGACGGGCGCTTCGGCCTGGTGATGTCCGCACCGGCACGCGGCGGCTTCCGCGACGCGGTGTTCAGCCGGATCCGGCGTGAGGTGGGCGGACGGCCGGTGCGCCCGGCCCAGGGGTCGCGGCCGGACGCGTTCGTGCGCAGCGGCGCCGCGCTGTGGGAAGGGCCGGGCAACGCCCTCGCCCCCTCGCAGATGATCGCGCGGGCGCAGCACGACCTGGAGCGGCACTGACACAGCAGCTGCCGCGGTCGCGGCAGCGCGCCGGCGCGGTGTGGCCTCAGGCCGACGAGGCGGCGTCGGCCGCCTCCTGCACCATCTGCCTGAGCTCTCCCTGCTCCGCCAGCTGCAGTGTGATGTCGCAACCGCCGACGAGCTCGCCGTTGATGTAGACCTGCGGGAACGTCGGCCAGTCGGAATACTGTGGCAGGCCCGACCGGATCTCCGGGTCGGCGAGCACGTTGACCCACCCGAACGGCCGCTCGCACTGCTTCAGCGCTTCGACCGTGCGCGCCGAGAAACCGCACATCGGCATCTTCGGGGAACCCTTCATGAAGATCATGACCGGCTGGGATGCGATTTGCTCGCGGATTCGCTCCTGAACGTCCATAAACTGCCTCGATGGTTGGTACTGCCGGATCCCCGGACACAGGTCGATATATTAGCAGTCACTTGCCCTGCGCGTCATGGTGCACGCGGGACGCGTTTTTGCATTTCCGACGGCCGATCGTATAATCCTCGGTTTCCTGCGGCCGCCGCGTGCGGCCGTTTTTCGTTGGACCGAGGCGCTTCCACGGCCGGGGGGCCGCGCGCGATGAACGACGCCCTGATGCACACCTACAACCGGCTGCCCGTGACGCTGGTGCGTGGCACGGGCGCGCGCGTGTGGGACAGCGAGGGGCGCGAGTATCTCGACGCGCTGGCCGGTATCGCCGTGTGCGGCCTGGGACACGCGCATCCGGCGGTCGCCGAGGCCGTGGCCGACCAGGCCCGCACCCTGGTGCACGTGTCCAACAACTACCGCATCCCGCACCAGGAAGAGCTGGGGCGCCGACTGGTCGCGCTTGCCGGTCACGACCGCGCGTTCTTCTGCAACTCGGGGGCCGAAGCCAACGAGACCGCGCTCAAGATCGCCCGGCGCTGGGGCCACCAGCAGGGCATCGACGAGCCGGCCGTCATCGTCTGCGAGCGCTCGTTCCACGGGCGCACTCTGGCGACGCTGTCCGCCACGGGCAACCGCAAGATCCAGGCGGGCTTCGAGCCCCTGGTCCAGGGGTTCGTGCGTGTCCCCTACGGAGACCTGGAGGCGGTGGAGCGCGTCGCGCGCAACCGCACGAACGTCGCGGCTGTCCTGGTCGAGCCCGTGCAGGGCGAAGGCGGCGTCCGGCTGGCGCCGGAAGGCTACATCGCCGGCCTGCGCGAGGCCTGCGACCGCTACGGCTGGCTGCTCATGTGCGACGAGATCCAGAGCGGCATGGGGCGAACCGGCCGCTGGTTCGCTCAGCAGCACGACGCTGTCACCGCCGACGTGACCACCGTCGCCAAGGCGCTCGGCAACGGCGTGCCCATCGGCGCCTGTCTCGCGCGCGGGGCGGCGGCCGAGGTGCTGGTGCCCGGCAGCCACGGCACGACCTTCGGCGGCAATCCACTCGCCTGTCGCGCGGGCATCGCGGTCCTCGATACCATGGAGCAGGAAGACCTGGTGGCGCGCGCCGCCGAGCTCGGTCGCCGCATGCAGGCGCGGTTCCGCGAGCGGCTCGGCGACCATCCAGGCGTCACGGAAATCCGCGCCAGCGGCCTCATGCTCGGCATCGAGCTGGCGGACGACTGCGCCACGCTGGTGCGCGAGGCGCTCAATGCCGGTTTCCTGATCAACGTCACCGCCGGCAACGTCATCCGGCTGCTGCCCCCGCTGGTGATCGGCGACGACGAAGCGGACCGGATCGTCGACGGCATCAGCGCGCTCGTGCGCACATTCTACGAGTCCTGATGCACTGCCATGCAGGTACGTCACTTCCTCACGCTCGATGACCTGAGCCCGGACGAGTTCCGTGCCCTGCTGGAGCGCGCCATCGACCTCGGCGCCACGCACCGGCGCGGCGAGCTGCACACGCCGCTGGCCGGACGCGTGCTGGCCATGATCTTCGAGAAGTCCTCGACGCGCACGCGCCTGTCGTTCGAGGCGGGCATGGCCCAGCTGGGCGGCCACGCGATCTTCCTCTCGCCGCGCGACACGCAGCTCGGCCGCGGCGAGCCGATCGAGGACACGGCGCGCGTCGTCGGGCGCATGTGCGACGTGGTCATGATCCGCACCAGCGCGCACGAGAACGTCGAGCGCTACGCGGCCGTGAGCGACGTGCCCGTCATCAATGCCCTGACCGATCGCTGCCATCCGTGCCAGCTGCTCGCCGACATGCAGACCTTCTTTGAACTGCGCGGCGACATCGCCGGACGCACGGCGGCATGGGTGGGGGACGGCAACAACATGTGCCACTCGTGGATCACGGCCGCGCGGATTCTGGGCTTCCACCTGCGCATCGCCTGCCCCGCGGACTTCCGGCCGGACGCCGACATTCTGGCGCGGGCCGGGGATGCCGTCAGCCTCGTCGACGACCCGGCCGCGGCGGCACGCGACGCAGACCTGGTGGTGACCGACGTCTGGGCGAGCATGGGGCAGGAGTCGGAGCAGGCCGCCCGCAGTGCAGCCTTCCGCGGCTACCAGGTCGACGCGGCCCTGATGCGGCAGGCCGCCGACGGCGCCGTTTTCATGCACTGCCTGCCCGCGCACCGTGGCGAGGAAGTCGCCGCCGAGGTCATCGACGGCGCGCAGAGCGTCGTGTGGCAAGAAGCCGAGAACCGCATGCACGCGCAGAAGGCGCTGCTCGAGATGCTGGTGCTGGGGGAGTTGCAGGGAGGCTGAGCGGTCAGCGATCAATGATAGCGTCGGCGGGGGGACCGAGCGTCGCAGGCGGCGGCTACCGATCGTGCTAGCCGACCGCTGTGTGCGCCGGCAGGTCCGGTCGTCGCCGCTGCACGCGACATCCCGCTCCCGTGCTGACAGCTGATCGCTGGCCGCTCCCCGGCCCTGCCCACACAGCCGCTCGGTGGGGGCCGACGTGCGTGGCAGCGCCCACCTACCGCTCGCGGCCGCCGCCTTCCTGGAGGGATTTCGTCGCCTGCTCGAGGCTGGTGTGGCGAATGTCGCGGCCCTCGACCATATAGACGACGTACTCGCACATGTTGCGCGCGTGGTCGCCGACGCGCTCCAGCGCGCGGGCGCACCAGAGGATCGACAGCACGCCCTTGAGCGAGCGCGGGTCTTCCATCATATGGGTGATGAGCTGGCGCACGACACCGTCATATTCCTGGTCGATCTTCGACTCCTCGCCGGCGACCCGCAGCGCGGTGTCGGAGTCCATGCGCGCGAACACGTCGAGCGTGTCGTGCAGCATGCGGCGCACGTGGTCGCCGACGTGCTGCACGCCGACGATCATGCCGGAGTCCGAGTAGCCGCCTTCCTCCGCAATCTCGATGGCGAAGCGGCCGAGCTTCTCGGCCTCGTCACCGATGCGCTCGAGATCGGTGATGGTCTTGATGATGGTCACGACGATGCGCAGGTCGCTCGCGGTCGGCTGGCGCCGGGCGATCACCTGCGTGCACTCCTCGTCGATCTCGACCTCGAGCGAATTGACGCGGAAGTCGCCCTCGATGACCTGGCGGCCCAACTCGCTGTCGGCCTGAGCGAGCGCCCGCAGCCCCGTCTCGAGCTGCTTCTCGACGAGCCCGCCCATGGTCAGGACCTTGTTGCGGATTTCATCGAGCTCTTCGTCGAACTCCTGTGAGATGTGCTGACCCAGCTTGAAGCTGTCGATGGCGTCGTCCTCCGTATCTCGTCGGCGCCCGTGGCGCCGTCATCACGCGGCCATTCTAGCGCAACCGCCAACCCCGGACCGACCGGTCCCATCGGGCCTTAGCCGAAGCGGCCGGTGATGTAGTCCTCGGTCTTCTTCTCGCGCGGATTGACGAACATCGTCTCCGTCTCGCCGTACTCGACCAGGCTCCCCATGTGAAAGAAGGCCGTGTAGTTCGCCACACGCGCCGCCTGCTGCAGGTTGTGGGTCACGATGATGATGGTGTATTTGCGCCGCAATTCGGCGATCAGCTCCTCGATGGTCGCGGTCGCGACCGGGTCCAGCGCCGAGGCCGGCTCGTCCATCAGGATGACCTCGGGATTCACGGCGACGGCCCGCGCGATGCACAGGCGCTGCTGCTGGCCGCCCGACAGCGCGGTGCCGGGCGTGTCGAGACGGTCGGCCACCTCGTTCCACAGGCCCGCGCGGCGCAGCGAACGCTCGACAAGGTCGTCCATCTCGGACCGGTTGCGGGCAAGGCCGTGAATGCGCGGCGCGTAGGCGATGTTCTCGTAGATCGACTTTGGGAACGGATTGGGCTTCTGGAACACCATGCCGATGCGCGAGCGCAGCTGCACCACGTCCACTGCCTTGTCGTAGATGTCGTTGCCATCGATCTCGACCACGCCGTCGACACGCACCGACGGAATGAGGTCGTTCATCCGGTTGAGGCAGCGCAGGAAGCTCGACTTGCCGCAGCCGGACGGTCCGATCAGTGCGGTCACCTGACGCGAGACGACGTACATGTCGATGTCGAACAGCGCCTGCGTATCCCCGTACCACAGGTTCAGCTGCTCGACGCGAACCTTGGCGTCCGAGTTTGCGCTCTCACTCGCCTGATCCTCCCCGGGCTCCACGGTAGCATTCACGTTGACGTTCTCCGGCTCGGTCTCGCGGGTGGCGGCCTGTCGTTGCGTGTCCATGATCCTACCTCGGGTGACGGAGGCCCCGTCACCAACGCCGTTCGAATTTGCGGCGCACGAACACGGCGGTCGCGTTCAATGCGATGAGGATGGCCAGCAGCACCAGGATGGCCGCGGCCGTGCGTCCGACGTAGGCGCGCTCGGGCATGCCCGCCCAGGTATAGATCTGGGCCGGCAGCACCGTGGCGGCGTCGACGAAGCTGGTCGGCGCGTCCGGGATGTAGGCGATCATGCCAACGAGCAGCAGCGGTGCGGTCTCGCCCATGGCCTGCGCCAGGCCGATGATCGTGCCGGTCAGGATGCCGGGCAGTGACACGGGCAGCACGTGGTCACGAACGGTCTGCCATCGCGTCGCGCCCATCGCCAGCGCGCCCTCGCGAATGGCATACGGCACGGCGCGCAGCGCCGCGCGCGTGCTGATGATGATGACCGGCAGCGTCATCAATCCCAGCGTCAGCCCACCGGCGATCGCCGACGAGCGCGGCACGCCGAAGAAGTTGATGAAGATCGCGAGCCCCAGCAGGCCGAACAGGATCGACGGCACGGCGGCCAAGTTGTTGATGTTGATCTCGATCGCCTGCGTGAAGCGGTTGTCCGGCGCGAACTCCTCCAGGTAGACCGCCGTCATCACGCCCACCGGGAAAGCGAACGCCAACGTGATGGTCAGCACGTAGAGGCTGCCGATGATCGCCGACTTGAGTCCGGCCAGTTCGGGAATCTTCGAATCGCCGTGCGTGAACAGCCAGGTATTGAACGCGTAGCGCAGACGCCCCTGCTCCTGGAGCCGGTCGGCTCGGGCGGCCACGTCCTCCTCGAGGGCACTCTTCTGCCCCTTGCGGTATTGGTCCACGTCGGCGGTGGCCAGCACCCACTGCTCCTGCTTCGTACCAACGAGCTCCGGGTTGGCCTTGGCGACCCGCGGCAGCTGGCGCAGGAAGCCGCGGCTGACGAACGGGCGCATATCGTCGGGCACCGCCCGCGGCGGCACCTGCAGCGCCTGCTCGCTATAGTCGACCGGCACCTTGACCTCGGTCTGCACGAAGGCCGAGTAGCCGATGTGGATCATGTCGGCGAAGAATACGATGAGGAATGCCACCGCCAAGCCCAGGGCGCCGATGCAATAGGCGTGGAAACGGCGCTCGCGACGGTAGCGCTGGCGCAGGCGCGGGCTGGCGCCGAAACTGGCGCCCGGTGCGGAATCGATCGCTTGCTCGTTCATGAGGAGGCGTACTTCTGGCGGAAGCGGCGGACCAGGATCACCGACAAAAGGTTGAGTGCCAGCGTAACCACGAACAGCACGAGACCGAGCGCGAACGCCGACAGCGTCTCGGCGCTGTCGAACGCCTGGTCGCCGGTGAGCGCATCCACGATGCGCACCGTGACCGTGGTCATGTCCTCGAGCGGATTCCATGTCAGGTTCGGGCGCATCCCGGCGGCCATCACCACGATCATGGTCTCGCCCATCGCGCGCGACACGGCCAGCAGGAACGCCGAGATGATGCCGGGCAGGGCCGCCGGCAGAATGACCTGCTTGATCGTCTCGGACTTGGTCGTGCCGAGCGCGTACGAGCCCTCGCGCATCGCGTTGGGTACAGAGTTGATCACGTCGTCGGACAGCGACGAGATGAAAGGGATGATCATCACGCCCATGACGAGACCGGCGGCGAGCGCGCTGTTGTAGGAGGCATCGAGCCCGAGCAGGCCGGCCAGATCCACCACGAGCGGTGCGACGGTCAGGGCGGCGAAGAAACCGTAGACGACCGTCGGGATGCCGGCGAGCACCTCGAGCGTCGGCTTGGCCATGCCTCGCACTCCGTGCGAGGCGTACTCGGCCATGTAGATCGCCGACAGCAGGCCCACGGGCAGGGCCACCAGCATCGCGATCACCGTGATCATGAAGGTGCCGGCGAACAGCGGCACCGAACCGAAGTCCGCCTTTGACGCGCCCTCGGCGCCCCGGCCCGCCCCCTCCAGGAACGCGGAGTCCGGCGCCCAAGTGGTGCCGGTGACGAAGTCGATGAAGCTCACCATGTGGAAGAAGCGGATCGACTCGAAGACGATCGACAGGATGATGCCGAAGGTCGTCAGGATCGACACGAGCCCGGCGGCCAGCAACAGGCGCCGGATCAGGCGGTCGAGCGCATTGCGCGCCCGCAACTGCGGCCGCAGCAGGTGGCGCCCCAGCCACATGCCGGCACCGCCCACGGCGAACGCGGCGATCAGGACAGCGTACTCGACCAGGTTGAGCCAGCCGGACAGCTGGATGACCCAGGCGCCGACGCCGACCGCCGTTGCCGGCAGCATGCCCCAGCAGGCAACGAACCAGCCGTACTGGTGGGGCCGCGAGTGCAGCGTCGCGCCGCCGTCGCGCGCGGCCAGCGCCCAGCGCTGACCGCTGTGGTAGGCGGTATACCCCAGCACGGCCGCGCCGGCCAGGAACAGAAAGATCGTCGTTCCGCTATCCACGCCCCAGCTATCCCCCGGACGGCCAGTCGGGGCGCCCCCGACGGCCCCGCAACGGACCCGCGATGATACCCGCTTGAGCGCGGGCGCTCCATGGCGGCCCCGGACGAACGGCGACCGGCCGGGACTCCCCGGACCGGCCGCCGAACCGGCCATGCACGACGAGCCGCTCGGGCCCGCCCGCGCAACGCCTACTGCAGATCGCTCAGCTTGAGCTCCTTGCGGTTGGCGACATCATTGCGGATCTGGCTGCGCATGGCGTCCGGCAGCGGGATCAGGCCGAGGCCCTTGAGATACCCGTCCGGGCTGATCATG
>Ga0102944_1000741_pt1 | contig 23759 bp, 33 predicted proteins | sample SalPonD_shore_MG_FD_78172 | JGI IMG/M metagenome (GOLD analysis project Ga0102944, IMG submission 78172) | Salt pond soil microbial communities from South San Francisco under conditions of wetland restoration - Salt Pond MetaG... | ecosystem: Environmental > Aquatic > Marine > Intertidal zone >...
GCGACAACGTGCAGATGAAGGTGGACCTGATCTCGCCGATTGCGATGGAGGATGGTCTGCGCTTTGCCGTGCGCGAGGGCGGCCGCACCGTCGGCGCCGGCGTCGTGTCCAAGATCATCGAGTGATGGCGATGGCTAACCAGCGAATCCGGATTCGGCTCAAGGCCTTCGACCACAGGCTGCTGGACAGGTCCGCGCGGGAGATCGTGGAAACCGCCAAGCGCACCGGAGCCCAAGTAAAGGGCCCCATTCCGCTTCCGACCCGCAAGGAGCGCTACACGCTCCTGATCTCACCGCACGTCAACAAGGACGCCCGCGACCAGTACGAGATACGTACCCACAAGCGGCTGATGGACATCGTCGATCCCACCGACAAGACCGTCGATGCCCTGATGAAGCTCGACCTGGCCGCCGGCGTGGACGTCCAGCTCAAGCTTTACTGAAACGACGCCGGAAGGGGCGCGTTTGCCCCGTTTCCGGAAGGTCCCCGGCGGCTTCGCCGCCGGGCCGCAACCGACCGCCCGGGCGTCGGTGACGCCGCCGGGCGGGGCCGTGTGCCGCGGCCCCGCATCCGGCGCCGGGCAGACAGTGCCGGTCAATCGAAATCGGTACGGTGCAGGAGTGCAGAACAATGGCAATCGGAGTCGTTGGTCGCAAGCGCGGCATGACGCGCGTGTTCACCGAGGACGGCGGGTCCGTCCCGGTGACCGTGATCGAGGTGCTCCCCAACCGGGTGACGCAGCTTCGCACGCCCGAGCGCGACGGCTACAGCGCGGTCCAGGTAACCACCGGGACGCGCCGTCCGAACCGGGTGAGGAAGCCCCAGGCAGGGCACTTCGCCAGCGCGGGCGTCGACGCCGGGCGCGGGCAGTGGGAGTTCCGCGTCGACGGCGGGGACGCGCCCCCCTACGAGGTGGGCGGCGAGATCCGGGTGGACATCTTCGAGGCCGGCCAGAAGGTCGACATCTGCGGGCGCTCCATCGGCAAGGGCTACGCCGGCACGGTGAAACGGCACAACTTCCGCACCCAGGACGCGAGCCACGGCAATTCCCTGTCGCACCGGGCGCCCGGCTCCATCGGCCAGGCTCAGGACCCGGGGCGGGTGTTCCCCGGCAAGAAGATGGCCGGGCAGCTGGGCAACGTTCGCACGACGATGCAGAACCTGGAGGTGGTGCGCGTCGACGCGGAGCGCAACCTGCTGCTGGTCAAGGGCGCGGTGCCCGGCGCCAGGGGCGGCGACGTGCTGGTCCGTCCCGCGGTGAAGGCCGGCTGAAGGGGGTACGCGAATGGATCTCAAGCTAACAGGCGGCAGCAAGACGGTGAGCGTGGCCGACAGCGCGTTCGCGGCCGAGCTCAATGAGCCCCTGATCCATCAGGTGGTGACCGCGTACCTGGCGGGCGGGCGCTCCGGCACCAAGGCGCAGAAGACCCGCAGCGAGGTCGCCGGCGGCGGCAGCAAGCCCTGGCGCCAGAAGGGCACCGGGCGGGCCCGCGCCGGCAGCATCCGCAGCCCGCTGTGGCGCGGTGGCGGCAGGACGTTTGCGGCGAAGCCACGCAGCCATGCCCAGAAGGTCAACCGCAAGATGTATCGCGGCGCGCTGCGCTCGATCCTGAGCGAACTGGTGCGCCAGGGCCGGCTGGTCCTGGTCGACGAGCTCAAGCTGGAGGCGCCGAAGACCAGGCAGCTGCTGAGCCGGCTCGGCGAGCTCGGGGTCACCCGCGGGCTGGTCGTGGTGGACCGGCTGGACGACAACCTGTTCCTGGCCTCGCGCAACCTGGCCGAGGTACACAGCTGCGACGTGGCGACGCTCAATCCGGTGGCGCTGGTCGGTGCCGAGAAGGTGGTGATGTCGGTGGCCGCGCTGCGGCGTATCGAAGGGTGGCTGGCATGAATCGCGAACGCCTGATGCAGATCCTCAAGGCCCCGCACGTCTCGGAAAAGAGCACGAACGTGGCCGACGCGCACAACCAGATCGTGTTCCGGGTGGCGCCGGATGCCAGCAAAAGCGAGATCGCCCGGGCCGTCGAGCTGATGTTCGAGGTCAAGGTCAGCGCCGTGACGGTGGTCAACCTGCCGGCCAAGCGCAAGCGCTTCGGCCGCATCGAGGGCAAGCGCTCTGGCTGGCGCAAGGCCTACGTGCGGCTGGCCGAGGGCCACGAGATCGACTTCATGGGCGCCGACTAAGGCCGCCCGGCAGCAACGGACAAGAGCAGCGACCATGGCTATCAAGAAAGCGAAGCCGACTTCTCCGGGGCGCCGGTTCGTCGTACAGATCAAGACGCCGGGCCTGCACAAGGGGCGCCCGCACGGTCCCCTGACCGGGAAACAGGGCAAGTCGGGCGGGCGCAACAACGCCGGCCGCATCACGGTGCGCCATCGTGGTGGCGGGCACAAGCGCGTCTACCGCGTGATCGACTTCCGCCGCGAGAAGGACGGGGTGCCGGCGCGGGTCGAGCGCCTCGAATACGACCCGAACCGCAGCGCCAACATCGCGCTGCTGCTTTACGGCGACGGCGAGCGGCGCTACATTCTTGCGCCCCGCGGCGTCGCGGTGGGGACCGCCGTGCAGTCGGGAACCGACGCACCGATCCGGCCCGGCAACGCGCTGGACCTGCGCCACATCCCGGTCGGCACCACGGTGCACAACGTTGAAATGCGCCCCCGCAAGGGCGGGCAGATCGCGCGCAGCGCCGGCAGCTACGCCCAGATCGTGGCGCGCGAGGGGCATTACGCGACCCTGCGCCTGCGCTCGGGCGAGATGCGCCGGGTGCACCTGGACTGCCGTGCCACGGTCGGCGAGGTCGGCAACGGCGAGCACAGCCTGCGCGAGCTCGGCAAGGCGGGCGCCACGCGCTGGCGGGGTCGCCGGCCGCACGTACGCGGGGTCGCGATGAACCCGGTGGATCACCCGCACGGCGGCGGCGAGGGCCGCACCTCGGGTGGCCGGCATCCGGTCACGCCCTGGGGCGTGCCCACCAAGGGGTACAAGACCCGCAGCAACAAGCGCACGGACAGCTTCATCCTGCGCCGTCGCCGCAACCGGAAGTAAAGGGCAAGGGTAGCGTTATGCCGCGTTCGATTCGCAAAGGTCCGTTCATCGACCAGCACCTGGCCCGGAAGGTTGCCGAGACCCAGGGCCAGCGGGTCAAGCGCCCGATCAAGACCTGGTCGCGCCGCTCGATGATCACGCCCGACATGGTCGGGTTGACCATCGCGGTGCACAACGGCCGGCAGCACGTGCCGGTGCTGGTGAGCGAGAACATGGTCGGGCACAAGCTCGGGGAATTCGCCGCGACGCGCACGTTCAAGGGGCACGCGGCGGACCGCAAGTCCAGATAAGGAGGCGGGGTCGTGGAAACCGCAGCAAAGCTCCGTTACGCGCGCATCTCGCCGCAGAAGTGCCGGCTGGTCGCCGACCAGGTCCGTGGCCTGCCGGTGGACCGGGCGCTGCAGCTCCTGAGCTTCAGCCCCAGGCGCGCCGCGCGGATCGTGCACAAGGTCGTGGAGTCGGCCATCGCCAACGCCGAGCACAACGAGGGTGCGGACGTGGACGAGCTCAAGATCACGCGCATCTTCGTCGACGAGGGGCCGTCGATGAAGCGCTTCCAGGCCCGGGCCAAGGGCCGGGCCAACCGTATCCTCAAGCGGACCAGTCACATCACCGTGACGGTCTCCGACGACTGAGCGCGAGAGAGTCTGGTATGGGCCACAAAGTACATCCGACCGGCATCCGGCTGGGCATCGTCAAGGACTGGACCTCGAAGTGGTACGCCGGCAACGGCGACTTCGCGGACTACCTCAACACGGACATGGAAGTGCGCGACTACATCAAGCGGCGCCTGTCGCACGCCTCGGTCGGCCGCATCCAGATCGACCGGCCGGCGCGCAACGCGCGGATCACGATTCACACCGCGCGTCCGGGCATCGTGATCGGCAAGAAGGGCGAGGACATCGAGCGGCTGCGGCGCCAGGTCTCCCAGATGATGCGCGTGCCCACGGCGATCAACGTCGAGGAGATCCGCAAGCCGGAGCTCGACGCGACGCTCGCGGCCGAGAGCGTCGCGCAGCAGCTGGAGAAGCGGATCATGTTCCGCCGCGCCATGCGCCGCGCGGTCGGCAACGCCATGCGCCTCGGCGCCCAGGGCATCAAGGTGCAGGTCAGCGGCCGCCTCAACGGGGCCGAGATCGCCCGCACCGAGTGGTATCGCGAGGGCCGGGTGCCGTTGCATACCCTGCGGGCCGACATCGATTACGGCTTCGCCAGGGCGCGCACGACCTACGGGACCATCGGCGTCAAGGTGTGGATCTTCAAGGGCGAGATCCTGGACAAGAATCCGCTCGACCCGGAGCCCGCGTCGGCCGAACAGACGACGAGCTAGGAATCTGAGGCATGTTACAGCCGAAAAGAACCAAGTTCCGCAAGCAGCAGAAGGGCCGCAACCGCGGCACGGCGCAGCGCGGTGACCGGATCGCCTTCGGCGAGTACGCCCTGAAGGCGACCGAGCGCGGCCGCGTCACCGCGCGCCAGATCGAGGCGGCGCGGCGGGCCATCACGCGCCACGTCAAGCGCGGCGGCAAGATCTGGATCCGGGTGTTCCCGGACGTGCCCGTGACCAAGAAGCCCATCGAGGTCCGCATGGGCAAGGGCAAGGGCAACGTGGAGTACTGGGTGGCCAAGGTGCAGCCGGGCCGCATCCTCTACGAGATGGAGGGGGTCAGCGAGCCGATGGCGCGCGAGGCGCTGCGCCTGGCTTCGGCCAAGCTCCCGGTCAAGACCGTATTCGTGACGCGGACGGTGCTGTGATGGACGCAAACGAGCTTCGCAACAAGTCCGACGGGGACCTGCGCGACGAGCTGCTCAAGCTTCGTCGGGAGCAGTTCAACCTGCGGATGCAGCAGGCCACCGGGCAGATGGGCCGGCCGCATCTGATGCGCCGGGTCCGCCGCAACATCGCCCGCGTGAAGACGGTGCTGAACGAGCAGCGCAAGGCAGGTGAGGCCAAATGAGCGAGCAGAGCAAGAATGCCCGGACGCTTGTCGGGCGCGTCGTCAGCGACCGCATGGACAAGACCATCACGGTGGCGGTGGAACGCCGGGTGCAGCATCCCGTCTACGGCAAGTACATCCGCCGCTCGACGAAGCTGCATGCGCACGACGAAGAGAACGCCGCCAAGCGCGGCGACTTCGTGCGCATCCGGGAGTGCCGTCCGCTGTCCCGGACCAAGGCGTGGCGCCTGGTCGAGGTGGTGGAATCGGCGGTCGGGGCCTGAGCCGCGGGCGGACGCGGACGGGCATGCGCAATTCGGTCGGGCGGCACAGGAAAACGGGTTTACGGCCATGATACAGATGCAGACGGAATTGACGGCGGCGGACAACAGCGGCGCCCGGCGGCTGATGTGCATCAAGGTGTTGGGCGGCTCCGGACGCCGCTACGCCAACGTCGGGGACATCATCAAGGTGAGCGTCAAGGACGCCATCCCCCGCGGGCGGGTGAAGAAGGGTGAGGTCTACAACGCCGTCGTCGTGCGCACGGCGAAGGGTGTGCGCCGGCCCGACGGCTCGCTGATCCGTTTCGACGGCAATGCCGCGGTGCTGCTCAACAACCAGCTGCAGCCCATCGGCACGCGCATCTTCGGCCCCGTGACCCGTGAGCTGCGCACCGAGCGCTTCATGCGGATCATTTCACTCGCGCCGGAAGTGCTGTAACCGGAACAGGGCGGAGCGGAACATGCGCAAGATCAAGACAGGCGACGACGTGATCGTCACGGCGGGCCGGGACAAGGGCCGCACCGGCCGGGTCCTCAAGGTGCTGCCGGACGATCGGGTGATGGTCGAGAACGCCAACCTGGTCAAGAAGCACACGCGGCCGGATCCGAACCGCGGCGTGGCCGGCGGCATCGTGGAGAAGGAAGCGCCCATGCACATCTCCAACGTGATGCTGTACAACCCGCGCAGCAAGAAGGGTGACCGGGTCGGCTTCCGCACGCTGGACGATGGCCGCAAGGTGCGCTACTTCAAATCGGACAACGAGGTCGTGGACCTCTGACGGCAGGAACGGTCATGGCAAGGCTGCACGATTACTATCGCGACACCGTGATCCCGCAGTTGCAGGAGCGCTTCGGCTACCGCAACGCGATGGAGGTGCCGCGGCTGAGCAAGATCACCGTCAACATGGGCCTGGGCGAGGCCGTGAGCGACCGCAAGGTGGTCGACAATGCCATGCAGGACCTGGCGAAGATCACCGGGCAGAAGCCGGTGATGACGCGGGCCCGCAAATCCGTGGCGGGCTTCAAGATCCGCGAGGGCTGGCCCATCGGCTGCAAGGTGACCCTGCGCCGCGAGCGGATGTACGAGTTCCTCGATCGCCTGATCAGCGTGGCCATCCCGCGCATCCGGGATTTCCGCGGTCTGTCCGGGCGCTCCTTCGACGGGCGCGGCAACTACACCATGGGCGTGCGCGAGCAGCTCATCTTCCCGGAGATCGACTTCGACAAGATCGACGCGGTCCGCGGGATGGACATCACGATCACCACGACGGCAAGCGACGACGAGCACGGCCGGGGCCTGCTCGAGGGGTTCAGCTTTCCGTTCCGGCACTGAAGGGTAGCGCAATGGCTAAGGTTTCGATGGTACAGCGCGAGCTCAAGCGCGAGCGCCTGGTGCAGAAGTACCAGGCCAAGCGCGACGCGCTCAAGCAGAAAATCAAGGATCCGGAGATCAGTGAGGAGGAGCGCCTGGAGGCGGTGCATGCCCTGGCGGACCTGCCGCGGAACTCGTCTCCGGTGCGCCGGCGCAACCGGTGCCGCAACACAGGTCGGCCGCGCGGCTACTACCGCAAGTTCGGCCTGGGCCGCAACAAGCTGCGCGAGGCGGCCATGCGCGGTGACATCCCCGGTCTCGTGAAGTCGAGCTGGTAAGGCCGGGCCGGCAAGGGAAATTGGAAGGTTTCTGACGATGAGCATGACCGACCCCATTGCAGACATGCTGACCCGCATCCGCAACGGCCAGTCCGCGGCGAAGGTGGGCGTGAGCATGCCCTCCTCGAAGCTCAAGGTGGCCATCGCCGAGGTGCTCAAGAGCGAAGGCTACATCCTGGACTACACGGTCGAGGGCGACAGGAAGCCCGTCCTCACCGTCACGTTGAAGTACTTCGAGGGACGTCCGGTCATTGAGCGCGTCGATCGCGTGAGCCGGCCGGGCCTGCGGATCTACAAGGGGAGGACGGACCTGCCGCGGGTGATGGGCGGTCTGGGCATCGCCATCGTCTCCACCTCCAAGGGCGTCATGACCGATCGCGACGCCCGCGCCCAGGGACACGGCGGCGAAGTGCTCTGTTACGTAGCGTAAGGCGGATTGAAACCATGTCTCGAGTTGCCAACGAACCGGTCGCGATCCCCAAGGGCGTCGAGCTGACCCTCAGCGGCCGTCACGTCGCGGTGAAGGGCCCGCAGGGCGCCCTGGAGCTGGACCTGAACGCCATGGTGACGGCGCGCCGGGAGGACGAGGTGCTGCGCTTCTCGGCGCCCGGGGAAGACCGCAAGGCGGTGGCCATGGCCGGCACCATGCGCTCGCTGGTCGCGAACATGGTGCACGGCGTGACGCAGGGCTTCGAGCGCCGCCTGCAGCTGGTGGGCGTCGGCTACCGTGTCCAGCTTCAGGGCAAGAACCTGAACCTGTCGCTGGGCATGTCGCACCCCGTGAACTATCCGGTCCCCGAGGGGATTACCATCGAGGTGCCCTCCCAGACGGAGATCGTCGTCAAGGGCGTCGACAAGCAGCAGGTCGGCCAGGTGGCGGCGGAGATCCGCAGCCTGCGGCCCCCGGAGCCCTACAAGGGCAAGGGCGTGCGCTACGTCGACGAGCGGGTGGTCCTCAAAGAGGCCAAGAAGAAGTAGGTGGCTTATATGCTGGACAAGAAGGTACGACGTCTGCGCCGCGCCCACCGGGCCCGTGCGAAGATCCGCGAGCTGGGCCAGCATCGCCTGTGCGTGCATCGCACGCCGCGGCACATCTACGCCCAGCTGATCACGCCGGACGGCTCGCGCGTGATCGCCGCGGCCTCCTCGCTGGAGAAGGCGGTGCGCGAGAAGGTCGACTATCCCGGCAACGTCGGGGCCGCCGCCGAGGTGGGCCGGGCGATCGCCGAGAAGGCCAAGGGAGCCGGCGTGACCTCGGTCGCGTTCGACCGCTCCGGGTTCCGCTATCACGGCCGGGTCAAGGCGCTGGCCGAGGCGGCGCGTGAACACGGTCTGCAGTTCTGAGGGTTACGCGAATGGCGACGAGGGAAACGCAACAGGCCGGCGATGAGCTTCTGGAGAAGCTCATCACCATCAATCGGGTGGCCAAGGTGGTCAAGGGCGGGCGCCAGTTCGGCTTCACCGCGCTGACCGTGGTCGGCGACGGCGACGGCCGGGTCGGATTCGGCTACGGCAAGGCCCGCGAGGTGCCGGCCGCGATCCAGAAAGCGATGGAGAAGGCGCGCCAGAACATGCAGCCCGTGCACATCAGCGGCGGCACCCTGCAGCACCAGGTGACCGCCTGGCACGGCTCCAGCAAGGTGTTCATGCAGCCGGCCTCCGACGGTACCGGAGTGATCGCCGGTGGCGCCATGCGCGCGGTGTTCGAGGTCGCGGGCGTGCACAACGTGCTCGCCAAGAGCCTGGGCTCGCGCAACCCGATCAACGTCGTGCGGGCGACCATCAAGGGCCTGCAGGCCATGCACTCGCCCGAGTTCGTCGCGCGCAAGCGCGGCAAGTCGGTGGAAGAGATCACGGGGTAAGCCATGGCCAGCAAAGGCAGCGCCAAGCAGCTCCGGCTGACGCAGACCCACAGCGCCATCGGGCGCCTGAAGAGCCACCAGGCGTGCCTGCGCGGCCTGGGACTGCGCCGCCCGCACCACTCGGTGGTGGTGGCCGACACGCCCGAGAACCAGGGCATGATCCGCAAGGTCGCCTACATGCTCAAGATCGAGGAGGCCTGACCATGAGACTGAACGAGCTCAAGCCCGCCCGGGGCAGCAGGAAGGCCGCCACGCGCGTGGGCCGCGGCGTCGGCTCCGGCCTGGGCAAGACCGGGGGGCGCGGCCACAAGGGCCAGAAGTCCCGTTCCGGCGGCTACCACAAGGTCGGGTTCGAGGGCGGCCAGATGCCGCTGCAGCGGCGCGTGCCCAAGCGCGGCTTCCGCTCGCGCGGCCGCCGCTTCAATGCCGAGGTCCGGCTGGGCGAGCTGGCCGGCCTGGAAACGGACACGGTTACCCCGGAAGCGCTGCGGGAACGCGGCGTGGTCCCGGCGCGGGCGAAGAACATCAAGATCATCCTGTCCGGAAAGCTCGACCGGGCGGTGACGGTTCGGGGCGTGGGCGTGACCCGCGGCGCACGGGCCGCCATCGAGGCCGCAGGTGGCAAGGTAGAGGATTAAGTGGCGAACGCACGGTCCAACCAGGGGCTTACCCCCAACCTGGCGAAGATGACGGAGCTGCGCCAGCGGCTGCTGTTCCTGCTGGGCATGCTGGTGGTGTTCCGTATCGGCTCGTTCATCCCGGTGCCGGGGGTGAATCCGTCCGCCCTGGCGCGCCTGTTCCAGCAGAACGGCGGCACCATCCTGAGCATGTTCAACATGTTCTCGGGCGGCGCTTTGCAACGCTTCAGCCTGTTCGCGCTGGGCGTGATGCCCTACATCTCGGCCTCCATCATCATGCAGCTGCTGACGGTGGTGGTGCCGAGCCTGAGCGAGATGCAGAAGGAGGGCGAGGCGGGCCGGCGCAAGATCACCCAGTACACCCGCTACGGCACGGTCGCCCTGGCCACGTTCCAGGCCGTCGGCGCCTCCGTCGCGCTGGCGAACCAGCACGTGAACGCGATCCCGGCGCCGCAGTTCATCTTCATCTGCGCCGTGACGCTGGTCACCGGGACCATGTTCCTGATGTGGCTGGGCGAGCAGGCCACCGAGCGCGGCATCGGCAACGGTATCTCGATGCTGATCTACGCGGGCATCGTGGCCGGGCTGCCGTCGGCGCTCGGCGGCACCCTGCAGCTGGTGCGCAACGGTGAGATGAACACCCTGACGGCCCTGGCGCTGTTCGCGGTGGTGATCGGCGTGACCGCGTTCGTGGTCTTCGTCGAGCGCGGTCAGCGGCGCATTACCGTCCACTACGCCAAGCGCCAGCAGGGACGGCGGATGTACCAGGCGCAGAGCACGCACCTGCCGCTGAAGCTGAACATGTCGGGCGTGATCCCGCCGATCTTCGCCTCGAGCTTCATCCTGTTCCCCTCGACGCTCGGGAGCTGGTTCGGCAGCACCCAGCACATGGAGTGGCTGCAGCGGGTCTCCCAGGCGTTGTCCCCGGGCCAGCCGCTGTACGTGATCCTGTACGCGGTGCTGATCGTGTTCTTCTGCTTCTTCTACACCGCGCTGGTGTTCAACTCGCGCGACACGGCCGACAACCTGAAGCGCTCCGGCGCCTTCATCCCCGGGATCCGCCCGGGCGAACAGACGGCGCGCTACGTGGACCAGGTGCTCTCGCGGCTGACCATGGCCGGCGCCGTCTACATCACGGCGGTGTGCCTGCTGCCCGAGTTCCTGATCCTGTACTGGAACGTGCCGTTCTACTTCGGCGGCACCTCCCTGCTGATCATCGTGGTGGTGCTGATGGACTTCATGTCGCAGGTCCAGGCGCACGCGGTGTCGCACCAGTACGAAGGCCTTCTCAAGAAGGCCAACCTGAAATCCCACGGTCGGGCCGGGCTGCCGCGCTGAGTCGGCCGGACGCCACAGAGCTTCGGAGAGAGTCATGAAGGTACGCGCATCGGTGAAACGCATCTGCCGCCACTGCAAGATCGTCCGGCGACGGGGCACGGTGCGGGTGATCTGCCCGGATCCGCGTCACAAGCAGCGGCAGGGCTGACCCGATTGAATCGGAATCCGAAATTGATTATATTGGCGTGTTTCGTGCGGGGCTTTTCCCGAGGCGAGCGCGCGGGGCGTTGCCGGGGCGGCGGGAATCGCCGCACGGCGGCCCGGAAAACCCAGGGAGAGTGAGTCAATGGCCCGTATCGCAGGCGTCAACATCCCGCCCGCAAAGCATACCGTCATCGCGCTGACGTCGATCTACGGCATCGGCCGCAACCGGGCGCAGCAGATCTGCGAGGTGATCGGCGTCGACCCGACCATCAAGGTGAAGGACCTGAGCGAGCCGGAGCTCGAGCAGATCCGCGCGGCGGTGGGCCAGTACATCGTCGAGGGCGACCTGCGGCGCGAGGTCAGCATGAACATCAAGCGGCTGATGGACCTGGGCTGCTATCGCGGCCTGCGCCATCGCCGCGGCCTGCCGGTGCGTGGCCAGCGCACCCGGACCAACGCGCGCACGCGCAAGGGCCCGCGCCGGCCCATCCGCCGCTGAAGCGGCCGCAACAGGTCGGTGCCGGGTCCACCCCGGCTCCGGGTATCGGCTAGAGACCAGGAACGCACCCAATGGCCAAGACGAGCACGCGCAAGCGCGTCAGGAAAAACATCACCGACGGCGTGGCCCACATCCACGCCTCGTTCAACAATACCATCGTGACCATCACGGACCGCCAGGGCAATACCATCTGCTGGGCGACCTCGGGTGGCTCGGGTTTCCGCGGCTCGCGCAAGAGCACGCCGTTCGCGGCCCAGGTGGCGGCCGAGCGCGCCGGGACCACCGCCCAGGAGAATGGCGTCAAGAACCTGGACGTGCAGGTCAGGGGACCCGGCCCCGGGCGTGAGTCGGCCGTGCGCTCGCTCAACAACGTGGGCTTCAAGATCCTGAGCATTACCGACGTGACGCCGATTCCGCACAACGGCTGTCGTCCACCCAAGAAGCGTCGGGTCTGAAGGCAGGGGTGATCAATGGCTAAGTACACCGGACCCAAGTGCAAGCTGTCCCGCCGGCAGGGCACCGACCTGCTGCTGAAGAGCCGCGGCTCCTCGCTCGAGGGAAAGTGCAAGATCAACTCGCCGCCCGGCGGCCCCGGACAGCGTCGCACGCGGCTGTCGGACTACGGCATCCAGCTGCGCGAGAAGCAGAAGCTGCGCTGGATGTACGGGGTCCTGGAACGCCAGTTCCGCAACTACTACAAGAAGGCCTCGCGCAGCAGGGGCGCCACCGGCGAGCGGCTGCTGCAGATGCTCGAGGCCCGGCTGGACAACGTCGTCTATCGCATGGGCTTCGCCGTCACCCGGGCGGAGGCGCGCCAGCTGGTGAGCCACAAGGCGATCATGCTCAACGGCAGGAAGGTCAACATCCCTTCCTACCAGGTACAGCCCGGCGACATCGTCACGGTGGCCGAAAAGGCCCGCAAGCAGGCCCGTATCCAGGCGGCGCTCGAGACCGCGACCCAGATCGGCCTGCCCGAGTGGGTCACGGTCGACGACAAGAAGTACGAAGGGACTTTCAAGGCATTGCCGGAGCGCGGCGAGCTGGCGCCCGACATCAACGAAAGCCTGGTCGTCGAGCTGTACTCCAAGTAAGAGGTAAGTCATGCAAGGCTCCGTTTCCGAATTTCTCAAGCCCCGCCTGGTCGACGTCCAGCAGATCTCGGACACCCGGGCGAAGGTGACCCTCGAGCCGCTGGAGCGCGGCTTCGGGCACACCCTGGGCAATGCCCTGCGGCGCGTGCTGTTGTCCTCCATGCAGGGCGCGGCCGTGGTCGAGGCCGAGATCGAGGGCGTGTTGCACGAGTACACCAGCATCGAGGGTGTGCAGGAGGACGTGATCGAGATCCTGCTCAACCTCAAGCAGCTGGCGATCCGCATGCACGGTGCCAGCGAAGCCGAGGCGCACATTTCCCGGGACGGGCCGGGCGTGGTCACCGCCGGTGACATCCAGGTGGGCCACGACATGGAGATCGTCAACCCGGATCTGGTGATCGCGCACCTGAACGAGGAGGGTGCCCTCAAGGCGACCCTGAAGATGCGCACCGGCCGCGGCTACCAGCCAATCACCCAGCGGGTTGGACCGGAGGACGAGTCGCGGCCGATCGGCGTGCTGCAGCTGGATGCCTCCTTCAGCCCGGTGCGGCGTGTCACCTACAGCGTCGAGAGCGCCCGGGTGGAGCAGCGCACCGACCTCGACAAGCTGGTGCTCGACATCGAGACCAATGGCACCCTGGACCCGGAGAGCGCGATCCGCCGCGCCGCCACCATCCTCCAGGACCAGCTGTCGTCCTTCGTGGATCTCGAGGGCCGGCAGGTCGAGCAACCGCAGGAGAGGGAGCAGGAGATCGACCCGATCCTGCTGCGGCCGATCGACGACCTGGAGCTGACGGTACGCTCGGCCAACTGCCTCAAGGCCGAGAACATCTTCTACATCGGCGACTTGATCCAGAAGACCGAGGTGGAGCTGCTCAAGGCGCCGAACCTCGGCAAGAAGTCGCTCACCGAGATCAAGGACGTGCTGGCCGCGCACGACCTGTCGCTGGGCATGAAGCTGGAGAACTGGCCGCCGCCGGGCCTGGAGCACCGGGCCGAGGGCAGTACCGGCACCAGCGGAGCCTGACGCCGACCGACCAGACACCGGGGATAACGAGCCATGCGACACCGCAAGACCGGACGCCAACTGGGCCGCGACGCCAGCCATCGCCGGGCGATGCTGCGCAACATGACCGCATCGCTGTTCCGCCACGAGATCATCCGCACCACCCTGCCCAAGGCCAAGGAGCTGCGCCGGGTGGCCGAGCCGATGATCACCCTGGCCAAGAGCGACGGCGTGGCGCGGCGCCGGCGGGCTTTCGACCGGCTGCGCGACCGCGAGGTCGTGACCAAGCTGTTCAACGAGCTGGGCCCGCGTTACCGCGAGCGCCCCGGCGGCTACCTGCGCATCCTCAAGTGCGGCTTCCGGCCGGGCGATAACGCCCCGATGGCGCTGGTGGAGCTGGTCGACCGCCCGATCGAGGAGCAGGCCGAGGCGTCCTGAGCCGGCCAGCGGTGCGCGAGCGCGAAAAGGCCGGGCATCGCCCGGCCTTTTTTCCTGCAGGGCACCGTTCCGGTCCGGGCGCCGCCGCCTCAGTCCGCGTTCCCGATGCGGGTGGAATGGCCGGCAGCGCGTCGCACACTCCATACCAGCAGTGCCGCCAGCACCTGCGGCACCACCAGCAGGACCCATGCGGGGCGGTAGCCGAGCGTCTCGATCAAGGCGCCGAAGGCTGGCGGCGCGAACATGGCAGCGACGTACAGGGACATCATGGACAGGCTCAGCATGGTGGCGGCAGCGTCGCCGGCGCGCTCGGCGAGCAGCGTGACGTACAGCCCGTTCCAGCCCTGGAGGGTGGCGCCGCCGGCGACCGCCAGGCAGAACACGGCTGCCAGCGACGCGGTGGTCAGGGCCGCGGCGCACAGGCCACCGGTCAGGCAGATGATGATCAGGGTGCCCGTGCGCCGGCCGCCCGCGAAGCGGTCGGACACCCAGCCCCAGGCGAGTCGCCCGGCGACGCCCCCGACCTGCAGGCCGATCAGGCTCAGCGCGGCCGCGGACTTGGACATGCCGAAGTCGTCCACCAGGTACAGCGGCAGATAGCTCATCAGGCTGAACTGTCCCACCACCAGCAGGGTTGCCATGCCGGTGATCCCGAGCAGGTCCCGCCTGCGCAGAAACGCGGCCACGTCCCGGGCCATCCCGGGGGCGGTGGGCTTCTCCCCGCGCGTGGGTGGCGGAAGCAGCACGCAGAATATCCCGCCGCTCAGGGCCACCGCCGCGCCGGCGAGCATGGCGCCACGCCAGCCCCAATGCGTTGCGATCCCGGGCAGGACCAGGGCGGCCAGCAGGCCCCCAAGCGGCAGCCCGGCTTGGCGGACCCCCATGGCGAGCCCCCGGCCGCGCGGGCCGAAAGCACGGTAGACGGCACGGCTGCCGGCAATCTGGCTCGACGGAAAGCCCGTGCCGGCCAGCGCCAGGCCCAGCGCCAGGAGCCACCAGGAGGACGACAGCACCAGCAGGGCGCAGGCAAATGCCACCGCAGCCGCGCCGGCGCTCATCACCAGGCGTTCCCCCAGGCGCTCGGTCCCCCGGCCGGTAGGGTAGAACACCAGCAGGGCGCCCAGGTTAAAGGCCCCGATGACCGCGCCCACCTCACCCAGCGAAAGGCCGAAGTCGGCGCGCAGGAAGGGCGCCAGCGCCGGGATTCCGAACCGGACGAACGTCAGCGCCGCCTGCTGCCAGGTCGCGACCGTGAGCACGCGCCAGCGGCTGGCGGCCATGGGATCGGAGAACGAAGACATGCCGCGGATGGTACTACGACGCGGATCCGCCGACATGCGTTGCCCTACCCGGCTGGTGCGGCCGCCGGACCGGGCCGGGGCCCGAATCCGGTGGATGATCGACCGAGCGGCATCGCATCGCCGCCGGCAGCCGCGGCGGCTTACGGCTGCTATGCTTTGCGGGGGAGGCGCAGCTCAGCGCGCGTCCCGGGACAACAAGCAATAACCGGAGGAGTGCCATGCCCGTGAACGCGGAAACCCTGGTCTTCCTGCTGACCATCCTGCTGGGCTTCGCCCAGATCCTGATCCTGGTCGTGCTGGCCAACTCGGTCTATGGCCTGGGGCCGCTGGTCGGCCCCCGGGACAACCTCCAGCCCAGCGACAACAAATGGCTCGGGCGCATGCGGCGGGCCAACGAGAACTTCAAGGAGACCCTGCCCTGGGCTCTGGGCCTGCTGATTATGGTGCAGATTACGGGACACAGCAGCGCCACAACCGTGGCGGGCGCGTGGCTGTATTTCTGGGCCCGCGTCGCCTACGTGCCGCTGTACCTGTTCGGCATCCCCTGGCTGCGTACCCTGGCCTGGACCGCCTCGATCATCGGCCTGGGCATGCTGCTGGTGCCGATCTTCGGTTGAGCCCCGCCGGTTTCCGGCTGTCGCCCGCGCCGACGGTATCGGCGTAGATTGACTGGGCCAGGGGCAATTCCGCGTCCTGAGGGGCTGCTGAAAAAGCCCACGGCTTTCTTTTGCAACGCCCTAAGGATGAGGCATTGCCCCCGACGGGGTTGGTAATCAGGACGAACAACGCGGAGCGTCAGCCATGGCGGACAGGAAGGTACTGGTCGCCGGCGCCTCCGGCCTGGTGGGCTATGCCGCGTTGCGCCATCTGGCCGCGCGGGACGACTGCGAGGTCGTCGCCGTGTCGCGGCGCGCGCCCCTGCGGGCCGAAGGCGTTCGGCACATCCCGGTGGACCTGAGCGACCGCGACCGGTGCGCGGAGGTGTTCGGCGCCATGCGGGGGGTCACCCACCTGGTCTACGCCGCCGTGCACGAACGGCCGAGGCTGGTCTCCGGGTGGCTGGAGGAGGAGCAGATCCGGACCAACGAGGTGATGCTACGCAACCTGTTCGAGCCGCTGGAGGGCGCCTCGGGAGGCACGCTGCAGCACGTCTCACTGCTGCAGGGGACGAAGGCCTATGGGGCCCACGTGCGTCCGATCGAGATCCCCGCGCGCGAGAACCGCTCCGAGCATCGTCGACATCCCAACTTCTACTGGCGCCAGGAGGACTACATCCGGGAGCAGCAGGCCGGCAGGGACTGGCACTGGACCATTTTCCGCCCGCAGATCATCTTCGGCATGTCCACCGGCAGCGCCATGAACCTGATTCCGGCGATCGGCGCCTACGGGGCGATCCTGCGCGAGCAGGGCCGCCCGCTGCTGTACCCGGGCGGACCCGGGAACGTGCTGGAGGCGGTCGACGCGGACCTGCTGGCGCGGGCCATCGACTGGGCCGGCCGGGCGCCGGAGGCGGCCGACCGGGTCTTCAACGTGACCAACGGCGACGTCTTCACCTGGCGCGGGGTGTGGCCGGCAATCGCGGAGGCGCTGGGCATGGAGCCGGGGCCCGACAAGCCGCTCCCGCTGGGCGAGTGGATGCCGCAGTACGGGCCGGAGTGGGACCGGATCCGCGAGAAGTACGACCTGGCGGCACCTTCGCTTGGCCAGTTCGTGGGCAAGGGATTCGACTACGCGGATTTCTGCATGGGCTACGGCGCCGGCAGCGAGGCGCCGCCCGTCATCGTCTCCACCATCCGTCTGCGCCAGGCCGGCTTCACCGAGGTCATGGACACCGAGGATATGCTGGTCAAGTGGATCCGGGCGTTCCAGCGCGAGCGCTTGCTGCCGGCGGCGTGATGGGCCTGGAAGTTCCGTTTCGGCTGACGGCGAACCGGGCCCTTTTCTCTGCTTGTCCAAACAAAAGGGCGGAAAGAAAGGACACCCGGCGACTTGGTCCCGTCCGCTGTCTGTGACAGCGGACGGGACTTCCCTGCGCTTCTCGGATCGGAAGGGGGTCGATCAACGCGGCATCCCTGCCGCGATGATCGACGCGCCGCGTCCCTGCGGCGCCCCTTCGGGCCGGAAACCTTCCGTTCCTGCGATGCTCGGCTGCGTCAACGGGACCCGAAGAGACTGCCTCGGCTTGTATGAGCGGGCCTTTCGCGGTCCCCTTGATGGCGCCCATCGCTGCCGAGCATCGTAGGGTATCGGCCGAAGGCCGACGCCATCGCGGGGTGTCCTTTTCCTTGGTTAGTTCTTGTTGGACAAGCAACAAAAACTAACTCGCCCGTCAGGGCGGGACTCTTGGGGTCGCGATGATCCCTTCAGAGGTTCCGGTGTATCCGGGATACGCGAAACGCGGCCTGGATACCGACGCGGAGCGGGAGAGCGAAAAGAAAACGCCCGGCACCGCGCGGTGCCGGGCGTCCTTTCAAGCTGGCTTCAGGATCGGATCAGAACGCGACCTGGGTCCAGATGCCGATCTCGTCGGACTTGCCCGTCGAGCCGGCCGGCTGACCGTAGAAGTCCCCGACGTAGCCGCCGTCCACCTTCTCGTGCTTCCATACGAACGCGACCTGCACGTTGCTGATCGGCTCGTACTGGATGCCGGCGTTGTAGTACTTGTCCTTCAGGTTCGGCTGCAGGTCCTTGCTCGGCTTGACGTTGTCATAGCGCCCGAACACGGTCCACTTCGGCGCGACCAAGTACGAGGCCCAGGCGGAATAGCCGTCGGCCTTGTCGGTCACGTTCGGGCTGGTGATCTGCCTCCAGTCCTTGGCGCTGAAGTAGGACGCGCCGACGCGGTACTTGGGCTGGATCCAGGCCACCAGGGCGTCCCAGCGGGTCGTATTCTGGGTCGGGACCTGCACGCCCGGTGCCGAGTAGACATTTTCGCCCCGCTTGCCGTTGTAGAAGCCCAGCGCCGTGTGCAGACCCGGTACGAACTGCGCGTCGATGCGGCCGGCGAAGTCGACCGACCGGCTGCGCTTGTCGCTGTGGTAGCCGCTGCCGTTCACGATGGCGACGTTGTAGTCGACCATGCCGTTGCGGGTCTTGCCGCCCGCGTGCAGGCCGAAGTCGGCGGAGTTGCCGAAGTGGGTGCGGTCGATCAGCGTGTTCTCCACGTAGCGGAAGCCGTACATGTGCTCCTCGAACGGGATCCACGGCATGTCGTTCTCGCCCAGGGAGAGCTTGAAGGCGTTGGAGAACTTCGCCTGGATATAGGCCTGCTTGACATACACCGAGACATTGGGCTGGCCCGAGCCGTTCGGGGCGTCGGTGTAGCGGGCATCCGTGCGCAGGCGCACCGACCACATCGGACCGAAGTCGTGGTTCATGTTCAGGTAGAAACGCTTCACGTCGAAGCCCAGGCCGCTGGGATTGACCTTCTGGCCGTCCTGCTTGACCGTTTTGCTCGTGAAGTCGGAGTAGATCTTGGCGCCCAGCGTGGTGTTGCCGTCCGGGCTGGTGTACCCGGCCGCCATCGCGCTGGTGCTGCTCCCCGCGGCGCAGACGGCGGCGAGCGCGGCTGCGGTCAGAACTTTCTTGTGCATGCGTGACTCTCCTTCGGAAAAGACGTTTGGTCGACCGGGCCCGGACCAACGGACCCGCGCGGCGGACCCCTCGGTCTGCCGGGCCCGGCTTCGGCGGGGAATCCCACACGGGTGCGTCCGGGTGTATCCGTTCCCCCCGGCGTAGCGTATGCAACTACGCTTGCCCCGAAGCACGCGGCCACTATGAAAGCGGATCATGACCGCGAAGTGAACGGATTATGACGGTTATGTGACGTTCTCCGGGCGGGGTGTTGCGGCGGGGGCAGGATGCCCACGCCGGGATGTCCGGGGAGGGTCGGGCTCAGGGGGAACGCGCCGACCGTGCCGGGCGGCGCGCTACGAGCCGTCAGTGGGAGGCGGTCCTGCCGGTCGCCGCGCCGGGCAGGACCGGGCGCAGGAAACGACCGGTGTGCGAGGCCGGGACGCCGGCGACCTGCTCCGGGGTCCCGGTGGCGATCACGCGGCCGCCGCCGTCGCCGCCCTCGGGACCGAGGTCGACGATCCAGTCGGCGGTCTTGATGACGTCGAGGTTGTGCTCGATGATCACCACCGCGTTGCCCTGGTCCCGCAGCCGGCTCACCACCCGCAGCAGCTGCTCGATGTCATGGAAGTGCAGCCCGGTGGTGGGCTCGTCGAGGATGTACAGGGTCTTGCCGGTACCGCGCTTGGACAGCTCGCGGGCCAGCTTGACGCGCTGCGCCTCGCCTCCGGACAGCGTGGTGGCGCTCTGGCCCAGGCGCACGTAGCCCAGCCCCACGTCCATCAGCGTCTGCAGCTTGCGCGCGACCACCGGCACCGGGCTGAAGAAGTCCATGGCCTCCTCCACGGTCATCTCCAGCACCTCGTGGATGTTGCGGCCCTTGTAACGGACCTCCAGCGTCTCGCGGTTGTAGCGCCGGGCGTGGCACACCTCGCAGGGGACGTAGATGTCGGGCAGGAAGTGCATCTCCACCTTGATCACGCCGTCGCCCTGGCAGGCCTCGCAGCGTCCGCCCTTGACGTTGAAGCTGAACCGTCCCGCCCTGTAGCCCCGGGCGCGCGCCTCGGGGGTCCCGGCGAACAGCTCGCGGATGGGCGTGAACAGGCCGGTGTAGGTGGCGGGATTGGAGCGGGGCGTGCGCCCGATCGGGCTCTGGTCGATGTCGATGATGCGGTCGACGTTGTCCAGGCCGTCGACCCCGTCCACCGGTGCCGGGGTCACCGCCGCGCCGTTCAGCTCGCGGGCCAGGAACCGGTACAGCGTGTCGTTGATCAGGGTCGACTTGCCCGAGCCGGACACCCCCGTCACGCAGGTCAGCAGCCCCATCGGGATGTCCACGTCCACGCCCTTGAGGTTGTTGCCGCGCGCTCCGCGGATGCGGACCATCCGCTCCGGGTCCGGGCTGTGGCGCCGGTCCGGGACCGCGATCCGGCGCACCCCGGCCAGGTACTGCCCGGTGAGCGAGGCGCTGTCGGCCTTGATCTGCTCCGGCGTGCCGGTGGCGACGAGGTGCCCGCCGTGGGCCCCGGCCCCCGGGCCCAGGTCGACCACGTGGTCCGCGGTCAGGATCGCCTCCTCGTCGTGTTCCACCACGATCACGGTGTTGCCGAGATCCCGCAGGTAGATCAGCGTGTTGAGCAGGCGCGCGTTGTCGCGCTGGTGCAGCCCGATCGAGGGCTCGTCCAGGACGTACATCACGCCCACCAGGCCGGCGCCGATCTGGCTGGCCAGGCGGATGCGCTGGGCCTCGCCGCCGGAGAGGGTGTCGGCGCTGCGGCTGAGCGTCAGGTAGTCCAGGCCGACGTTGACCAGGAACTCCAGCCGCTGGCCGATCTCCTTGAGGATCCGGGCGGCGATCTCGCCGCGCTGGCCGCCGATGTCCAGCGCGCCGAAGAAGGCGTGGGCACGCTCGACCGACATCGCGGTGACCTCGGGCAGCGTGGTGCCGGCCACGAACACGTGGCGCGCCCCGCGGTTGAGGCGCGCGCCGCCGCAGCTCGGGCACTCGCGTACGCTGAGGTACCTGGCCAGCTCCTCGCGGACCGCGGGCGAATCGGTCTCCCAGTAGCGCCGTTCGAGGTTGGGCAGGATGCCCTCGAACGGGTGGCGGCGGATGGTCTCGCGACCGCCCGGGGTGAGGTAGTGGAAGTCGATCGCCTCCCCGTCGCTGCCGTACAGGACGATCCGCTGGATGCGCTCGGGAAGCTCCTCGAACGGCGTCTCCAGGTCGAAGCCGTAATGCCGGGCGAGCGAGCTGACCATCTGGAAGAAGTAGACGTTGCGCCGGTCCCAGCCGCGGATGGCGCCGCCGGCCAGCCCAAGCTGGCGGTGGGTGACCACGCGCTCGGGGTCGAAGAACTGGCGCACGCCCAGGCCGTCGCAGTCCGGGCAGGCGCCGGCCGGGTTATTGAAGGAGAACAGCCGCGGCTCCAGCTCGGACAGGCTGTAGCCGCACTCGGGGCAGGAGAAGCGCTCGGAGAACACCAGTTCCTCCCGCTCCGGCTCGTCCATGAAGCCCACCCGCGCGATCCCTTCGGCCAGGCGCAGCGCGGTCTCGAACGATTCGGCCAGGCGCTGGCCCAAATCCGGGCGCGCCCGGAACCGGTCCACCACGGCGTCGACGCTGTGCTTGCGCTTGGGGTCGAGGGCGGGCGCCTGGTCCAACTCGACGACCTCGCCGTCGATGCGGGCCCGGATGAACCCCTGCGCCCGCAGGCCCTCTAATACCTGCAGGTGCTCGCCCTTGCGGTCCCGTATGATCGGCGCGAGCAGCAGCAGCCGGGTGCCCTCGGGCAGGTCCAGCACCTGGTCCACCATCTCGCTGACGGTCTGGGCCTGCAGCACCGTGTCGTGATCGGGGCAGTGCGGGATGCCCACGCGGGCGTACAGCAGCCGCAGATAATCGTAGATCTCGGTGACCGTGCCCACCGTCGAGCGCGGGTTATGCGAGGTGGACTTCTGCTCGATGGAGATCGCCGGTGACAGCCCCTCTATGTGGTCCACGTCTGGCTTTTCCATCATCGACAGGAACTGCCGGGCGTAGGCGGACAGCGACTCCACGTAACGCCGCTGCCCTTCGGCGTAGATGGTGTCGAACGCCAGCGAGGACTTGCCCGAGCCGGAAAGCCCGGTCAGGACGATGAGCCTGTCCCGGGGAAGGTCCAGGTCGATGTTCTTCAGGTTGTGGGTGCGCGCACCCCGGATCCGGATCGTATCCATCGAATTTTCCGCGCAAAAGGGAACCTGATAATATACCCCGTCTCGCCAGTGTCCATCAAAAGGAAACAGACCGTGTCCGAGGAGGCTCCCAGCCGCTCTTCGATGTCCGGCATGACCGCCGGTGAACGCAGATCCAGCCTCTCCCTGGCCTTCATCTTCGCCCTGCGGATGATGGGGCTGTTCATGATCTACCCGGTGTTCTCGGTGTTCGCGCAGCACCTGCGCGGCTCGACGCCGGCCCTGATCGGCCTCGCCCTGGGCATTTACGGTCTCACCCAGGCCGTGCTGCAGATCCCGTTCGGGATGCTCTCCGACCGCATCGGGCGCAAGCCCGTGGTCGCCGGCGGGTTGCTGCTGTTCGCCATCGGCAGCGCCGTGGCGGCGATGTCCGGGAGCATCGACGGGGTGATCCTGGGCCGGCTGCTGCAGGGCGCCGGCGCGGTCGGCTCCACCATCCTGGCGCTGGGTGCGGACCTGACCCGCGAGGAGCAGCGCACCAAGGCCATGGCGGTGATCGGCATGACCATCGGCATGTCCTTCGCGCTGGCGGTGGTGCTGGGACCGGTCCTGAACACCTGGATCGGCGTGCCGGGGATCTTCTGGCTCACGGCGGTGCTGGGCCTGCTGGGCATCGGCGTGCTGCTCTGGGTGACGCCGAATCCCAGCCGGGTGCGGGTGCACCGGGACACGGAGGCGGTCCCGGCGCTGTTCCGGCGGGTGCTGAGCGACGGCCAGCTGGTGCGGCTGGACTTCGGCATCTTCACCCTGCACGCGATCCTCACCGCCACCTTCGTCGCGCTGCCGCTGGCGCTGCACGGGGTGGCGGGCGTCAGCGTGCACGATCAGTGGATCCTGTACCTGCCGGTGCTGGCGGTCTCGGTGCTGGGGATGGTGCCGCTGATCATCATCGCCGAGAAGTACCGGCGCATGAAGCCGGTGTTCCTCGGCTCGATCCTCGCCATCGCCGCCGCCCAGTTCGGCCTGATGGCCCGGCACGGGACGCTGTGGGCGGTGGCGCCGGCGCTGGTGGTGTTCTTCACCGCGTTCAACCTGATGGAGGCGAGCCTGCCCTCGCTGATCTCCAAGGTTGCCCCGCCCACCAGCAAGGGCACGGCCATGGGCGTGTATTCCAGCTCCCAGTTCTTCGGCATCTTCGTCGGCGGCACGCTGGGCGGCTGGGTGCAGGGTCACTACGGCCTGGCGGGAGTGTTCGGCCTGGCCGGTTGCCTGGCCCTGGTATGGCTGGGGATCGCGACGACCATGCCGCGACCGAGCTACCTGAGCAGCTACCTGCTGCGCGTCGGGCGGCTGCGCAGCGGGGACGCCGACCGGCTCGCCGAGAAGCTGCTGGCGGTGCGCGGCGTGGCGGACGCGGTGGTCGTGGGCGAGGAAGGCGTTGCCTATCTCAAGGTCGACAGCAAGGAGCTGGACGAGTCCGCGCTGCGCGAGTTCTCCGGGAGCAACGCCGCCTGAGCCGACGCCCGGGTCGCCCGGGCGCTGCGTGATGGGCATTGGGCGAGCGCGTGCCGCGCAGGGTGGTATCGGCGCAGCCCGCTGCGTAGTATGACCGGTTACCGGCGGCATCCGCCGGCCAGCCCGATCGGTCGAAGACACAAGAGGGACCAGCCATGGCGCGGGGAGTGAACAAGGTCATTCTCATCGGCAACCTCGGGGTCGATCCCGAGGTGAAGTACATGCCCAGCGGCAGCGCGGTGGCGAACGTCCGCCTGGCC